>Ga0207670_10000088_pt1 | contig 63020 bp, 55 predicted proteins | sample KBSS23HmetaG_FD_184339 | JGI IMG/M metagenome (GOLD analysis project Ga0207670, IMG submission 184339) | Switchgrass rhizosphere microbial communities from Kellogg Biological Station, Michigan, USA - KBS S2-3H metaG (SPAdes) (version 2) | ecosystem: Host-associated > Plants > Roots >...
CCGAACACGTCGGCGCTCAACATGTCGAAGAACCGCCGCGTGGAGTTCAAGGTGATGAACCGCGAGGCGCTCAAGAAGGAGATCGAGCGCCGGAAGATGCTGAAGAAGTAGCGGGCCGCACCCGCTGGAACCGCCGGGCCCCGGGGAGTCGCTCCCCGGGGCTCGCGGCTTTTCAGTGGCTTTCCCGAGTGGCAAGATGAGCGATCGCGACCACCTGCGAGTCACGCTGGGCAGGGGGGTACTCGCCTTCGGCTCGCGCCCCCCTGCCCAGCCAGCATGCTGACGGGTCCGGACTTCCCAAGCCCTGGCCCCTGGCTCTCTTCTCCGAGGCGCTCCCATGACCATCGCCACCCCGCACTTCGCCGGCCCTGATATGGACGAGATGGTCGCCACCCGGCGCGACCTGCACGCGCACCCGGAGCTGGGCTTCGAGGAGGTCCGCACCTCGGGGGTCGTGGCGGAGCGGCTCAAGAAGCTCGGGCTCGAGCCGCGGACCGGCGTCGGCAAGACCGGCGTGCTCGCGCGCATCACCGGGGCGCGCCCCGGCAAGACGGTGCTGCTGCGAGCGGACATGGACGCGCTGCCGATCCACGAGGACAACGACGTCCCCTACCGCTCGCAGCACCCGGGCCGCATGCACGCGTGCGGCCACGACTGCCACACCAGCATCCTCCTCGGCGTGGCGAAACGGCTCGTCGCCGAGGCGAAGGACATGAAGGGCAGCGTCGTGCTCTGCTTCCAGCCCGCCGAGGAGCTGGGCGGGGCGAAGGGCGGCGCCGAGGCCATGATCAAGGACGGCGCGCTCGAGTGGGCGAAGGCCGACGCCGCATTCGGCCTCCACGTGTGGCAGGACCTGCCGCTGGGCGTGGTCGGCGTCACCGCCGGTCCGTGGATGGCGGCCGTGGACGAGTTCACGGTCACGTTCCGCGGCAAGGGCGCCCACGCCGCGATGCCGCATGCGAGTCGCGATCCGGTCGTGGCGCTCGCGCACGTGATCACTGCGCTCCAGACGCTCGCGAGCCGCAGCGCCGATCCGTTGAAGGAGTTGGTGGTGAGCGTGACGCAGGTCAAGGCCGGCTCGGCGTTCAACATCATCCCCGCCACCGCGTGGATGAACGGCACCGTGCGCCTGTTCGACCGCGGGCTGTGGACGGCGATCCCGCAGCAGTTCGAGCGCGTCGTGCGCGGCGTCGCGGCCGCGCTCGACTGCGAGGTCGACATCCAGTACGAGCGCGGCAACCACCCGACCGTGAACGACCCGGCCATGTGCCCGCTCGCGCGCGCCGCGGCGGCGAGCGTGGTGGGCGATGCGAACGTGCGCAACGACGTCCGCACCATGGGCGGCGAGGACTTCTCGGCGTTCCTCGAGCGGCTGCCCGGCGTGTTCATCGCCATCGGCTCGAGGAACGAATCCCGCGGGCTCACGCACGATCACCACCATCCACGCTTCGACGTGGACGAACAGAGCCTGCGGATCGGCGCCGAGGTGTTGCTGGAGACCACGCGACGGTACCTCGCTTCGTGAGCGGCGCTCGCGAGGGATCGCGGAAGCTCCACCGGCTGCTCGCGGGCGCGTCGCTCGTCGCGGCGCTGTGCGCGTCGCGGGCCGCCGCCGACTGGCTGGCGCCCGACGCCAGCCTGCGCGAGGCGCAGATGGTGCTCCGCTACGCGCAACGCGACACCGCCGGGCACGCGAACGACCTGGCGCTCATCGACTCGCTCGCGGCCGCGCACCTGCGCGTCGGCCACGTCGCCGAGGCGCGGAAGCTGTTCGAGCGCGTGATGGCGGAGAAGCCGGGCGATCCCGCGGCCTCGGCGGCGCTCGGCAAGCTGGCGCTGTGGGCCGACCAGAACGCCCGGGCCGAGAGCCTGCTCGTCGCCGCCGGCGACGTCGAGCAGTCGCGCGCCGATCTCTACGCGGCGCGACTGCGGCTCGCGAAGTGGACCGAAGCGGCGGCGATGTGCGAGGACCTGCAGGACGCCGGTCGCAAGCCGCTGCTCGAGCGCCTCGCCGGCAGCCCGCCGACGGCGGTCGCGGGCGAACGCGGGAAGGTCACGTTCGACAAGATCTGGCCCGCGCCGCTCGTCAAGGTGAAGTTGAACGGCTCGATGGTGCTGATGATGGTGGACACCGGCACGCCGGGGCTCCTGATCGACAAGATGGCCGCGACCCAGAGCAAGGTGCAGCTCGTGGAGGGCCAGCGACTCGCGGCGTGGACCGGCTCGCACGTCGCGGTGCGCAACGCCATGGTGAAGAAGCTCGAGATCGGCGGCGTCACGTTCACCGACCTGCCGGCCGGCGTGCTCTCGCTCGCCAAGCTCTCGCTCGAGGTGAACCTCCAGTCCACGCCGATCTCGGGCGTGATCGGCATGGAGGTGCTGCGGCGGTTCGACGTCACGTTCGACTACCGCAAGCACACGCTCGAGCTGAACCCGATCGGCTCGGCGGCGAAGATCCAGGCGCCGCGCGTGCCGTTCGAGCTCTGGGGCGAGGACGAGTTGACGGTGTGGGGCTCGATCAACGGCGGCCGCCGGCTGGCGATGACGCTCGCCACCGGCATGCCGGGGGGCGGCTTCGGCGCACCCGACGTGGTGTTCGAGGAGCACGGCTTGAAGGCCGGCGGCGTGTCCAAGGCGATCAAGGGCGCCGGCACCTGGCTCCAGGGCCGGGCGTGGGCGCAGGTGAACGTGCCGGCGCTGTCGATCGGCAACCTGGCGTACGACAAGGTGCCGGGCTGGGCGGGCGCGATGGAGCCCGTGGAGATGTGGCGCCACGGCGTGCGCCGCGACGGCCTCTTGGGGCCCGGCATCCTGCTCAAGCGTCGCGTGACGATCGACTGGACGCGGCGCGACCTGGTTTTCGAGGAAGACTGAGGCACGCGGCGCTCGCACTGCGCCGCGCGCTCGACCGCTCCGGCTACTTCTTCTCCCCCTCTTCCGCCTCGCCCGGCTTCGCCTCGTGCTCGCGCTCGGCGGCGTGGACGCTCTTCACGAGCTGGCCGTCGACCTTGACGTTCGCGCCGTGGTCGTAGACCAGCTTGCCGCCCAGGTAACCGGTGTAGCCGACGGCGCCGGCGGCGAGGAGCTGGAGGATCAGCGCGAGGCCGCCGACCGCGGTCGCGACGCCGCCCTTCAGCCGTGAGGCCGCGAACACCGCGACCAGCGCCAGGCCCGAGAGCCACATCGTGCGCTCGCCGAGCATGGCGTGCGTGTCGATCGCCTCCTCGGGCACGCCCTGCTCGTGCTCGGGCACGCGGTGGGCGGGCTTGCCGGACTGAACCGCGGCGAAGGCACCGAGGAACCCGAACACCAGCATCACGACCGAAGTCTTCTTCAACCAGTCACGGTCCATGAGCCGGCCGAGCACGGCGAAGAACGCACTGAAGATGAGCATCGCGACCGGTGTGTGCACGATGTACGGATGAAAGGGCCCGAGGAACGACAGGTTCATGGCGACCTCCGGTTGGGGACACGGACACTGGTCACCAGCATAGGGGACGACGCGCGTCGCCGTCAGCCTCCAGGCGCTGCTACATTGGGACCATGTCCCCCCGGCCGCCGGCGTTCGTGATCGTCGTGCGCATGCTCGTCGCGCTCGTGATCGAGTCGGCGCTGCTGGCGTGGGGGCTGGGCGGTGTGCGGGCGCTGCTCGCATCGCCGCGCGCGCTGGCGTTGATCGCCGTCTGGGGCGTCGTCGGGCTGACGCTCGGCTTCACGCGGCCCGCGCGCGGCCAGGACGTCGCGCGCTCGGAAAAAGACCCGTTCGCGATGCTCGTGCTGGCGCTCCTGCCGCTCGCGATCCCCGGCGTCGCCGCATGGGGCGGCCGCCTCGGCGTATGGCCACTGCCCGCGCCGGAGCTGCTCGGCTGGGCCGGCGTCGCGCTCTCGGGCGCAGGGCTCGGGCTGCGCGTCGCCGCCATGCGCCAGCTCGGCGTGCGCTTCTCGCCGCTGCTCGCGGTACAGCGCGAGCACGCGCTCGAGACCACCGGCTGGTACGCACGCGTGCGGCATCCCGGTTACCTGGGCTCGTTGCTCGCCAGCTGGGGCGCGGCGATCGCGTTCGGGAGCGCCATGGCGCTACCGCTGGCGCTGCTGATGACCGCGTTCCAGTGGGATCGCGTCCGGCGCGAGGAGAAACTGCTCGAGACCCAGTTCGGCGACGCCTGGCGCGCCTACGCCTCGCGCACCGGCGCGCTGCTGCCCCGACTGCGGTAGCGACCCTCACGACTCTTGACCGCGTCCGGGCGCATCGCGGAGACTGCTGCCATGCGCATCGTCTACCACGTCATGTCCGCACCCCAGCCGCTGGGGCTCCTGCTGCTCGCCGCGGGCGAGCAGGGCTTGCGCCACCTGGACTTCATGGACAAGCGGAGCTTGAAGCGCTCGATCGCGGCGCGCGAGGCGGCGGAACCCGGCGCCCAGTGGGAGCCGTCGCTCCTCGGGCTGCGGCCGCTCGCGGACCAGATCGACGAATTTCTTACAGGCGCACGCAAGACGCTTGAATGGGCACTCGACCCGCAGGGTGACGAGCTGTCGCTCGCGGTGTGGAAGAAGCTGCGCACGGTGCCGTTCGGCGAGACCATCACCGTCGCCGAGCTGGCGCGCATGATCGGCCAGCCGCGCAACCTGCGCGCGGTGGCGCAGGCCGTGCTCACGAACCCGCTGCCGATCGTGGTGCCCTGCCACCGTGTGCTGGGCGCCGACGGCAAGCCGTCCAACTACGTCGGCGGGCTGCCGCGGAAGAAGTACCTGCTCGACATCGAGGCGCGCTTCCACAAGATGGGTGGTCTCGACGACAACCGCGTCATCGGCGAGCTGACGCGCCGCGTGCGGCGTCCGATCGTGCCCGCGCGCGCGGTGGTCAAGCCGGCGGCGAAGAAGCGTGTCGCCACCGCGGCGCGCACGGCCGCGGCGAGCACGGTCGCGGCGTCGATCAGGGCGCCGAAGAAGCGAGCCCGCTGACCGAGACCTCCTGCACCTCGGCGAGCTTCAGGAACAGGAACTCGGGTCGCTTGATCTGGTAGTCGGGCAGCGCCACGGTGAACTGGGCGGTGAACGCGATCGAGCCGCCCTTGCCCGCGGGCGTGAACGTGGCCTCGGCCGGGCAGCGCAGCCGGTGCATGACGCCGTGCAGCGCGAACGTGCCCTCGATCTGGAACGACACCGGCTTGCCCGCCTCGAGCTTCGCGCCCGCGGGCGAGAGCACCGCGGCGCCGTCGAACACGGCCTTCGGGTACTTGTCGGTCTCCAGGTGGTTCTCGCGCATGTGCTGGTTGCGCATCTTCTTCCCGGTGTCGAGCGTCGCGAGGTCGACTTCGAGGTGCACGGTGATGCTGTCGCCCACCGCCGAGGGATCGACCGAGATCGCGCCCTCCATGCGGTCGGTCTTGCCCTGGAACGTCTCCGTGGGCGCCTTCGACGTGAACACCACCTTGCAGTCCTTGCCGGGCTTCACCGTGAACTCGGCGGCGTGGATCCCGGCCGCGGGCAGCAGCGACAGGGCGATGAGCGCGAGGGTGCGAAGCCGCATCGGGACCTCCTCAACGAAGCCGGTGAGTCGAGCTAGTACAGCAGATGGAGCTGGAACAGGCCCTCGTCGTAGCCGCCGCCCGGGAGCGCGGGACCACCTTCGACGTGGGTGTGGCGGTAGAGCGCCTCGAGCACCAGGAACGAGCGCGGCATGACGTCGAAGCCGACGCCCCAGCGGTCCTTGGATCCCGAGCGGACGTGCCGGTCGGGGTCGAAGAAGTCGTACGTCGACTTGAGCTCGATCCCGCGCTTCAGGAGCACGGTCAGCTCCTGCGAGCTGACGATGCCGGTGTTGGGGTTGGTGGCGGGCGCGTGGCGGCGCACCCAGTCGGTCTGTGCCACCCAGGTGACGTTCCAGCCCGAGAGGTAGCCGAAGAAGCCGCCGGCGCTCAGATCGACCTCGATCCCGGGCTGCGTGTAGCCCGCGAGGCCGAGCGAGCCGGCCACCGGGCCGACACGGAAGCGCGCGCTGGCGTTGCCCGACATCGCGAGCCGGCGGTCTCCGTCGAGCGTCGTGCCGCGGTTGCCGTTCACGAGCGCGACCTGGACCTCGAACGGGTTCGGCGACAGGCCCACCTCCACGCCCGCGTCCGAGTTGGCGGGCGGCGCGAAGCCCTCGGAGTCGCGCACGAACATCGTGTGGTCGTCGAACTTCCAGCCGTAGGCCGGTACGAACCGGCCGGCCTTCACGTAGCCGTCCCACGGCAGAACGTGCGCGAGGCCGAACACCTCGTACGTGTTGGTGAACCCGCGGTCGTAGTAGAGCAGGAACTTGGGATCGAGCTGGAACGTGACGTAGATGTCGCCCTGCATGGGGAAGAACCCCTGCGGCGGCGCCAGCGCCGAGCCCTCGCTCTCGAGCAGGAAGAGCTGGCGGAAGTCGGTGCCGATCGAGAGGTGCTTGCCGATCTTCGGATCGATCTCCTTCAACACCTCGGGCGTCGCCGGCGACATCGCGAACTCCTTGGGCACCAGCTCCTGCACGGCGTAGGCCGAGCGCATGCCACCCCCCGAGGGGTTGACGTGGCAGAGCATGCAGTTCTGCTCGTAGCGCGCCGCGTAGCGGGGCAGCGCACGAGCCGAGAGCGCCGGCCACAGGGACACGATGACCACCGCCAGCATGACCGCGGCGGCGGACCGGATCGGGTGCGGCATGTGCGGCCGTGGGCTCATCAGTTGTCGAGGGCGCCTTCGAGGATCCAGCGGCGGAACTTGTCGATCTGGGCGGCGTTCAGCGGCTGCCCGATCTCGGGCATGCGGCTCCCGAGCCCGGGCGGTGGGCCGGTGATCTTGATGTAGACGAGCGAGTGCGTCGGGTCGCCCGGGATCACGAGGGTGTGGGCGGGATAGAACGAACTCTGCACGTTCACGAGGTCGCTCGGCCGGTTGAAGAAGTGGCACCCGAGCGCGCACGTGGAGGTGAGCACGGGCCGGATGTCGTTCGCGAACGACACGCTGTTGGAGAAGCCGTGCACGCGGACTTCGGGGCACCCTGGTCCCACCGCGATCGTGCACGAGATCTGCCCGCCCACCGTGGGCACGAACTGCACGCCCACGGGCAGCGTGCCGCCGGGCTCGAGCGTCGAGGGCCCACCGCCCGCGACCACCGTGAAGTCGCCGCACGTCGGGACCACGTTCAGGAGGAGCGGCGCCGTGCCGGGGTTGGAGATCGTGAAGCCGTCCTGCTTGGTTCCGCCCACCGTGCTGGTGCCGAAGTCGAGCGTCGTGTCGCTCAACACGCACTGGGCGCCGGCCGCCTGCAGCGCGCCCTCGCCGACCAGGTCCACGGGCGGGATGTCGGCGCCGAGCAGCAGTTGGCACGGCGACTGCCCGGTGGCGCTCGGCGAGTAGGCCACCGTCACCGCGTGCTGGCCGCCGGGCGCGATCGTGAACGCGCCGCCGCCGCTCTGGATCGAGTAGACCGGACAGCGCACGCTCGCGAACCCGTTCAGGTCACCGTTGCCGGAGTTGCTCACGATGACGCTCCGCGTGGCGGTGGTGCTCACCGCGACCGTGCCGAAATCGAGCGCGGTAGCGGAGAGTTCGGCGCGCGGATTCAGCCTGATGGGCTCGCCAAGGTCGGAACACCCTGCCAGCCCCATCGTGGCCACGAGCGCCCAGAAGCCCTTGTCGAGTCGCCGGTACATGGGGGCGTGAAGGCTATCAAGCACGCGCGGATGCGGCCAATGCGAACTACGAGGGCGCCGCTCAGGTTTGCTCGCTGAAATGATCCCAACCGGGCACGTCGAGCGGCATCTCCCTGCCGGACGCCGCCGCGAGCACGCGTGCGCTCCCGCTGGTGAACTCGCCGATGCGAGCGAGTGGCACCCCGAGTTCGTGCGAGATGCGCTCGCAGTCCGTCCACTTCGATGGCTCGATGCTCAGTAGAAGTTCGTAGTCGTCGCTGGCCCCGAGCCGCAGCCGCGTGAGCACGTCACCCTCGGTCGCGGGCACCGTCGAGAGTGCGCGTGCAGCCTCGTTCAGCGCGGCGTCGGCGGGCAGCGAGGCTTGGTCGATGCGCGCGCCGACGTGGCTCGCCTCGCACAGGTGGGCGAGGTCGGCGGCGAGCCCGTCGGAGACGTCGATCGCCGCGGTCACACCGCCGCTCGCCGCGAGCGCGCGCGCCAGCTTCACGCGCGAGGCGGGCGCGACCACGCGCTCGACGATCGCGGCCGGCACGCGTGCGCGCGAGGGCGGGCTGCCCGAGAGCGCGAGCGCCGTGAATGCCGCAGCACTCCCCGGGAACCCGGTCACGGCGATCACGTCGCCGGGCCTCGCCCCCACGCGCCGCCACGCCGCGCCGCGCTCCACGTCGCCGAGCAGCGCGAGCGTGGCGGCGAACGGGCCCTCGGCTGCGGCGAGGTTGCCGCCCACGATCGCGGCGCCGTCGGCGGTCAGCACGCGCGCGCACGCGCGCTCGAGCAGCAGGCACTCCGCCTGCGACCAGGCTTTCGGCACCACGAGCGAGAGCAGCGCCCAGCGCGGCTCGGCGCCCATCGCTGCCAGGTCGGAGAGGTTCGCCACGGCGAGCCGCGCGCCCGCTTCCGCAGGCGTCAGGAGATCGCGCCGGAAGTGACGGCCCTCGACGAACGCATCGGTCGTCGCCACCAGGTCGCGGCCGTCCCGTGGGCGCAGCACGGCCGCATCGTCGCCGGGGCCCACGACCACGCCCTCGCCCGGAGGGAGTGCGGCGAGCAGCGCGGCGATGCGCTCGAACTCGGAGCCGGCCTCAGGCATGGCGCTCGACCCGTTGCTCGCCGGGCGGCAGCAGCACCACGAACGCGATCGCGGCGGCGAGCGCCAGCAGGCTCCCGAGCGCGAACGGCGCCTGCGGGCCCACGCGCTCCCAGAGCATGCCCGCCGCGAGGCTCGCCGGCAGCAGCCCCAGCCCCACCGCCGTGTGATAGACGCCGTACGCCGTGGCGCGCCGCTCGCGCGGCACCACGTCGGCGATCAGGCTCCGGGACTGGCCCTCGAGGACGGCGCTGTGGGCGGCGAGCACGAGGAACGCGGTGAGCACACCGGCGCGCGTGGGCGCGAACGCGGCGATGCCGTAGGCGAGCGCGTAGAGCACGTAGCCGGCGAGCAGCAGCGGCCGGCGCCCGACCTTGTCGGAGAGCCCGCCGAACGGCAGCGCGAGTGCCGCGTAGAGCACGTTGTAGGCGAGGTAGACGAGCGCCACGCTGCCCGCGCTCCAGCCGACCTGCTGGGCGCGCAGGAGCAGGAACGCGTTGCTCGAGTTGCCGAGCTGGAACAGCACGTCGGCGGTGACGAAGCGGCGGAACTTCGAGCCGAGCGGTGCCTCGCCGCGCGCCTGCGTGCGGGCGCGCACCAATGCCAGCCGCGGCGCGTGGACGAGCAGCACGAGCACGACCACGGCGATCACGGCCGGCACCGCGGAGACGAGGAAGATGCGACGATAGCCGTCGGCGCCGAGCGCGGACCAGCGCCCGAGCAGCCACCACGCCACGAGCGGCCCCACCGCCGCGCCCGCCGTGTCCATGGCGCGGTGCAGGCCGAACGCGCGGCCGATGTCGGCGTCGGGCGTCGAGTCGGCGATGATCGCGTCGCGCGGCGGGTTCCGCAGCGCCTTCCCGACGCGGTCACCGAAGCGGAAGCCCAGCATCACGGGCCACGAGCCCGCGAGCGCCATCAGCGTCTTGCACACGGCCGAGAGCCCGTAGCCCACGACAAGGAACGGCTTCCTGCGGCCGATGCGATCGGAAAGCCGGCCGGCCACGAGCCGCAGCGTGGAGGCGGTGCACTCGGCGATGCCCTCGATCAGCCCCAGGCTCGCGACCGAGGCGCCGAGCGTGGCGGTGATGAACAGCGGCATCACCGGCACCAGCATCTCGGTGGAGACGTCGGTGAAGAACGACGTGAGGCCGAGCGCCACGACGTTGGGATGGAAGCCCGCCCAGCGCCGTGGCTCGGCCCCGTCCGTCACTCGATCTCCTTCATCTCCATCGCACCCAACCCGTCGAGCGCCTGCTTCGCCAGCTCGCCGTTCGAGACCACGAGGATCTTCAGGTCGTCGGTGCAGAAGTACGTCTTCAGCACCCGCTTGACGTCGGCCATGGTCACGGCGCCGATCTTGTCCGGGTAGCTGGCGATGAAGTCCTGCGGCAGCGAGAAGAATTCGACGTTCGCGATCTCGCCCGCCAGCTCGTCGGGCGCCTGCAGGCCGAGCGGATACTGGCCCTTCAAGTAGTTGCGCGCCTTGTCCAGCTCGGCGTCGGTGGGCCCGTCGTCCACCAGCTTCTTCACCTCGGCGAGTGTCGCGTCGACGCACTTCCGCAGCTGGTCGTTGCGCGTGAACGTGCTGATCCGGAACGCACCCGCCGCGCGGCGCTGCTGGAACTGGCTCGAGATGCTGTACGTGAGCCCCTGCTCGACCCGGATCGAGTTGACGAGGCGCGACGTGAAGCCGGCGCCGCAGATGGTGTTCGCCACCTGCAGCGCGTACCAGTCGGGATGGTTGCGGGGCACCGAGGGGCACATCATGCGGATCTGCGTCTGCGTCGCCTCGGGCTTGTTGATGACGCGCACCGTGCGGCCCCTGAGCGCCGCGGCCGGCCCGTAGGGGTCGGTCGCCGGCGCCGCGCCCGCCGACTTCCAGCCTGCGAACGCGGTCTTGAGCGAGGACACGAGCGTGGCCGGGTTGACGTCGCCGACGATCACGAGCACGGAGCGCTCGGGCGTGAGGAAGCGCTTGTGGAAGCCCACCACGTCGTCGCGGGTCATCCCCTTGAGCGTCGATTCCCAGCCGATCGGCGGGTGGCCGAGCGGGCTCTCGCCCCAGAACCAGCGGGTCATCGCGTTCTCGGCGATCACCGACGGCTCGCTCTTGTCCGAGGCGATCTGGCCGAGGGCTTCCTCCTTCTTCCGCTCGAAGTCCTCGGCGCCGAACGTCGGCGACACGATGACGTCGCGGAACAGCTCGAGCCCGAGCGCCAGGTCCTTCTTCAGCACCTCGCAGCTCACGAGCATCGCCTCGGTGCCGCCGTTGGCCTCGAGCGTGCCGCCCACGAACTCGATGTCGTCGGCGAGCTGCTTGGCGGTGCGCTTGCCCGCGCCCTGCGTGAGCAGGTCGGCCGTGAGCCGGGCCAGGCCCTCCTTGCCCGCGGGATCGTTCACCGAGCCCGCGCGCGTCACGAGCCGAAAGTCCACAAGCGGGAGCCGCGACGTGGGAACCACGATCACGCTCAGGCCGTTCGCGAGCTTCGTGCGCGTCGCCGGCGCCTGCGCGGCGGCCGCCGGAAGCGCGATCGATGCGACGAGCAGCGCGCACAGCGCGAGCGCGTGGGTTCGCTCGAAGCGGCCGTTCGAGACGAGCCTCATGGTTGGGCCTCCTTGCCGACTTCGAGCGGCACGAGGATCGCCGCGGTGCGACGGTTGGCGTCGAACACCTGCTGCGCCACGCGCCGGCAGTCCGCGGCGGTCACGGCGCGGTAGCGGTCGATGGCGTTGAAGAACTGCTTGTAGTCGCCGTGCACGTGCTCGAAGAAGCCCAACGCCTGCCCGGCGCCGTTGTTCGTCTTCAGCGCCGAGATGAAGCCCGACTCCGACTGGTTGCGCGCCTTCTGCAGCTCGCGTTCGGTGGGGCCGTCGGTGGCGAGGCGCTGGATCTCGGCGTAGAGCGCCTTCTCGCCCTCGTCGGCCGTGTGGCCGGGCTTCATCTCGACGTAGAACTCGAACAGCCCGGGCTCGAGGCCGGCGCGGAACGACGAGCTCGCCGAGAGCGCGATCTGCTGGTCGTAGACGAGCGCCTGGTGGAGCCGCGACGACTCGCCGCCGGAGAGGATGTTGCTGAGGATGTCGAGCGTCCAGATGTCGTCGCTCTTCACCGACGGCGCCTTATAGCCGATGTCGATCGACACGGTCTCCGACGGGTAGCGCACGAACACGCGCTTCTCGCCGTTCTGGTCGGGCTCGCTGTTGACGGGCGCCGCGGGCGGCGTCTGCCGCGGGATGCCGGCGAAGTACTGCGCGATCTTCGCCTTGGCGTCCGCGGGCGCGAAGTCGCCGACCAGCAGCAGCACGCAGTTGTTGGGCGCGTAGTAGGTGCGGAAGTAATCCACCATCTCGTCGCGCGTGATGCGCTCCAGGTCCTTCATCCAGCCCACGACCGGCCAGTGATACGGCGAGGCCACGAACGAGGTGGAGTACAGCGCCTCGTCCAGGAGCCCCGGCACCGAGTTGTCGGTGCGGAACCGGCGCTCCTCCCTCACGACCTCGACCTCGCTCTTCAACAGGTCGGGCAGCAGCGACAGCTCGCGCATGCGGTCCGAGTCGAGCTTGAGCATGGTCTCGAACGATTCCTTGCCGCCCTCTTCGTAGTAGGCGGTCATGTCGTGGCTCGTGAAGGCGTTCGAGTACGCGCCGCGCGACTCGAGCTGGCGGTCGTATTCCTTGGGCGGCACGTTCTTCGAGCCGTTGAACATCATGTGCTCGAAGAAGTGCGAGAGCCCGGTGATGCCCTGGCGCTCGTTGCGCGAGCCCACCTTGTACCACTGCCAGAAGCACACCACGGGGACGGTGTGGTCCTCGTGCAGGATCACGGTGAGGCCGTTGTCGAGCGTGTAGCGCTCGATCGGGTAGTTGGCCTGCGACAGCACCGGCGCCGACGCCTTCGCGGACGACGCGGGCTTGGGCTTGGCCGCGGCGAGGACGACGGCGGGCAGCATCGCGACGAGCAGTACTGCCGCGAGCGCGGGAATGGGGCGAGGCATGGTGCCTCCTCGAGTGTGGGCGGGACGTGGACGCAGCAAGGCTAGGGGCGCTGGGACGGAGCCACAAGCCGTGTGCGGCGGACGCCCGCGGCGCGCCGACGGGCGCGCGGACAGGCCCACGCGGGCGGACGGGCGCGGCCGGCGGCGTCAGCCCCTGGGTGTCTCGGCCGGCCCGATCGCGACCTCGATCGCCCGCAGGATGCGACGCGTCATGCGCGCCACGTACAGCATCACCGCGAACGCCGCGACGAATATCGCGAGCACGAGCACGACCACGGCCGCCGCCAGGAGGCGCTCGAGATTGTCGCTCGTGCGCAGGATATGGATGAACCACAGCAGCGCGCCGAACGTCGCGAGCCACCACACGGCGACCGTGGCGAACGCGCGCCGGCGCGCCGCGTCGATGCCGCGCAGGGCGCCACTGAGGACGGTCTCGGGATCAGTCGTCATGGGTCGAACCTCCGGAGATGCCGAGCTGCCGGCGGAGTGCGGCGAGCCCGTGGGCGAGACGTGATTTCACCGTGCCGAGCGGGATCGCGAGCACGACGGCGATCGCCGGGAGCGACAGTTGTTCCTGGAAATGCAGCGCGAGCACCGCGCGGCTCCGCGGCGAGATGCCGCCGATCGTCGAGAGCCGTGCGAGCAGCTCGGGCGCGGGCGGCGGCTCGCGGGCCGGCACGCCCTCGAGCACCGCCTCGTCGCGCTCGTGCTCGCGCCAGCGGCGCGTGCGCTCCAGGTGCCGGAACGCGGCGCGGCTCGCGATGCGGAGCGCCCACGCCCGGAACGCCTCCGGCGCCTCGAGCCCGCCGAGCTTGCGATGGACCTGGAGCAGCACCCCCTGCGCGACGTCGTCGGCGTCCGCGGCCCCGACCAGGCTGCGCAGGTAACGCCGCAGCAGCGGCAGCAGCGCGCCGAGCAGGCGCTCGAGTGCCTGCCGGTCGCCCGACTGGGCGCGCAGCACCCACAGGATCTCCTGCCGGTCAGAGGGGTTCGCGTGCATTCGTTACCGCAAGAGGCCAGGGCCCGCCGAATGGTTCGGTCGAACGCCCCGGGCTGCCCCCTGCAAATTGGCATCCCATGGGAGAACGCGATAGTTTGCCCTCATGACCACGACCCCGCGTGGCGTGATGACGCCCCCCGTTGCGGACGATCCGGTCGCGCTCCGCATCCGCACGCTGCGACTCTCGCAAGGCCTGTCCTACAAGAGGTTGTCCGAGGCCGCCGGCGGGCTCGCCACCTCGTTCCTCTTCAACATCGAGCACGGCCGCAAGGTGCCCGGCGAGGACGTGGCCGCGCGCATCGCGGTGGCGCTGGGCGACGGCGCCTACGAGCAGCTCTATCGCGCCTGGGCGCGCGTCAAGAGCCGCGGCCGCAACGGCCGGGCCGACCACGAGGCCATGCTCGGCGCCTGGGAACGGCTGCGCACGGGCTTCGGTGTCACCGACACCGGCGCCGGCACGGCGGACCGCAAGGTGGATGGCGTCGACGGCGTGCGCGATGCGGGCCGGCTGCGCGTGGCGGTGCTGGCCACCGCGGCCGATCCCGGCGATGGCGTGCGCCCCGGGCCCGAGCTGGTGGTGAACACGCTGAGCCTCGACCCGTCGCTCTACGGCCACGACGCCCCGCAGGCGCGCGAGCGCTTCTCGCGCCTGCGCCGGCCGTTCGCGTTCCCGCTCGACGCCGAGCAGGCCGCGCGCGCGCCGGGGCTGCCGGCGGGCTACCTGGCGGTGGTGACGCGGGAGACGAGCGAGGAGCCCCGTCGCGACGGCGCCTACGTGGTGCGCGTGCACGGCCGGCTCGAGGTGGTGCCCGGCGCGGTGTTCGAGGGTGGCTCGCCGCCCGAGCCGGTACGCGGGGCGGGGCTTTCCGATGCGGCCGCACTGCGCGCGGCGCTGGTGGGGCGCATCGACCTGCTGCTGCCCGACGTCCGCCGCTAGGCCCATGAAGGCTCGCGGCCTCGCCGCCGTCCTGCTCGCGCTCGGCGTGACCGCGCTCGCCGGGTGCGCGCGCGACGGCGACGCGATCCGCGGCTCCGGCACGATCGAGATGGACGAGGTGGACGTCGCATCGCTCGTGGGCGGCCGGCTGCTGCGGCTCGACGTGATCGAAGGCGACACGGTGGCGACGGGCGACACGATCGCCGTGCTCGACCGCGGCGAGGTCTCGGCCGACCTGGCGGTGCAGGCGGCGCAGGCCGAGCGCGCGCAGGCACAGGCGCGCGACCTCCAGCAGGGCGCGCGACCGGCGGAGTTGATCATCGCGCGCGAGGCGCAGCGCGCGGCGAACGCCGACCTGGAGCTGGCGAAATCGGAATACGACCGCAGCGAGCGCCTGGTGAAGCAGGGCGTGTCCGCCCCCGCCGATCTCGACCGCGCGCGCGCGTCCCGCGACGCCGCGCAGGCCCGGGCGTCCTCGGCCGCTGAACAGGTGCGACTCCAGGAAGAGGGCTATCGCCGCCAGCAGGTGGCCGCGGCCAGGCAGGGTGCGGCCGCGGCGATGGCGCAGTTCGAGGGCGCGAAGAGCCGCGCCGGCGAGCTGGTCCTGACCGCGCCGCGCTCGGGCGTGGTGCTGCTCGTCAACTACCGCGCCGGCGAGCTGGTGCCGCCGAGCATGCCGGTGGTGACGCTGGGCGATCCCGATTCGCTGTGGATGCGCGTCTACGTCGCGGCGCCGCTCCTGACGAAGGTGCGCTTGGGTGCGCCTGTGGAAGTCCGGCCCGTGGGCGTGAAGCGGCCGTTCCATGGCCGGGTCGTGAGCATCGCCACCGAGGCGGAGTTCACGCCGCGCTCGGCGCTCACCGAGGAGGAGCGGGCGAATCTCGTCTTCGGCGTGAAGCTGGTGCTCGACCGCACCGGCGGCACGCTCAAGGCGGGGCTGCCGGCGGACGCGCTGATCACGCCGTCGCCGGCCGCCGGGCCCGGTGGCCCCGGCGGCGTTCGGGTCGCGGGCGAGTCGGGGACCGCCGGCTCGAGCGAGCGATGAACGGCGAGGAACGCACCCCGGCGACCGACGTCGTCGAGCTGCGCGACCTGGTCAAGCGCTTCGGCAAGATGACCGCCGTGGACCACGTCTCGTTCTCGATCCACCCCGGCGAGATCTTCGGCATCCTGGGGCCGAACGGCTCGGGCAAGACGACCACGATCCGCATGCTCTGCGGCCTGATCCTGCCCACGCAGGGCACCGCCATCGTCGCCGGCGCCGACGTCTCGCGCGAGCCCGAGCGCGTGAAGTCGCGCATCGGCTACATGTCGCAGGCGTTCGGGCTCTACCGCGACCTGAGCGTGGACGAGAACCTGGAGTTCTACGGCGGCGTCTACACCCTGGGCGCCAAGTTCAAACCGCGCCTGGCGTGGGCGAAGGAGGCGATGCGGCTGACCGAGCTGGGCGGCCGTCTCGCGGGCGTGCTGTCGGGTGGCCAGAAGCAGCGGCTGGCGCTGGCGTGCGCGATGATGCACGAGCCCGAGGTGGTGTTCCTGGACGAGCCCACGGCCGGCGTGGACCCGGCGGCGCGGCGGCTGTTCTGGACCATCATCCGCGAGCAGGCCGCGGAGGGCGTGACCATGATCGTGACCACGCATTACATGGACGAGGCCGAGCGCTTCGACCGGCTGGCCTTTCTGTCGCGGGGTCACCTCGTCGCGCTGGGCTCGCCCGCCGAGGTGAGGCGCCAGTTCGGCGAGACGCACACGCTCGAAGACATCTTCGTCGACCTCCAGGAGAAAGACGCATGAACCTCGAGCGCCTGGGCGCGATGGTGCGGAAAGAGTTCGTGCAGATGCGGCGCGACCCGACGACGCTGCGGCTCATGCTCGCCGTGCCGGTGATGCAGCTCCTGATCTTCGGCTTCGCCGTCCGCACCGACGTGCGCAACCTGCCCACGGTGGTCTTCGACCAGAGCCGCACGCAGGAGAGCCGGGCGTTCGTGCAATCGCTCACCGCGACCGACAACTTCGAGGTGACACGCGAGGTGCGCTCGTACGCCGAGGCGGTCGAGGCGGTGGACGCCGGCCACGCGCGTGCCGCGGTGGTGTTCCCGCCCGACTACGCGCGGAGCCTGAAGCGCGGCGACACCGCGCCGGTGCAGGTACTCGTGGATGCCAGCGACCCGACCGCGTCGCAGAGCGCGATCGCGGCGGCCCAGCTCGTGGGCCAGCGCACGAACATGAAGCTGGTGTCGCTGCGCGCGGGGAACGCCGGCAACCCGGCCACGCGGCTGCCCGTGGACGTGCGCGTGCGCCCGCTCTACAACCCGGCGCTCGCGAACGCCATCTTCATCGTGCCCGGGCTGATCGGCATGATCCTCTCCAACACGCTCATCATCATCACCGCGCTCACGATCGTGCGCGAGCGCGAGACCGGCACGCTCGAGCAGCTGATCGTCACGCCGCTCGCCAAGTGGGAGATCATGCTCGGCAAGATCGCGCCCTACGTGCTCGTGGGCTACATGCAGCTCACGACCGTGCTCGTGGTCGGGTACTTCGTGTTCCACGTGCCGGTGCGTGGCCCGCTGCTCGCGCTCTACGGGGCGTCGTTCCTGTTCATCGTCGCGAGCCTGGGGCTGGGGCTGTTCGTGTCCACGCTCGGGCGAAACCAGACGCAGGTCATGCAGACCGCGTTCCTGTTCCTGCTCCCGAACATCCTGCTCTCGGGCTTCATGTGGCCGCGCGAGGCCATGCCCGCGGCCGCGCGCTGGGTCGGCATCGCCCTGCCGCTCACGCACTACCTGCGACTGGTGCGCGGCATCATCCTCAAGGGGAACGGCCTCACGGAACTCTGGCCGCAGCTCCTGGCGCTGGCGGGTTTCGCGTTCCTGTTCTTCATGTTCTCGACCTGGCGGTTCTCGAAGACGCTGGAATAGCGGCGCGGCGGGCGCCGCGCCTCGAGTCCGGGGGGCGAGGCCGCCGCCGAGCGGGGGCGAAATGCGGCTCGTGCGTCGTGACGAAGTGCAGCCCGCGCCGCCCGCCCCCGCGCGCACCGCCCCCGACCCGTACCGCGTGCTGTTCCCGGTCGGCGTCGCGGCCGCGCTCGCCGGGCTCGTGCCGTGGATCCTGGTCGCCGCGCGCCTGCCGATCCCGTACCCCGGACCCATGCACGCGGCGCTCATGGTGCAGGGCTTCGAGCTGGCGTTCGTGTGCGGCTTCCTGCTCACCGCGATGCCGGCGTTCACGCACGGCCCGCGTTGCTCGCCGCGCGAGCTGGGAACCGTCGCCGCGCTCGTCGGCGCGCACGTTGTGCTGGCCGCGCTCGGCATGCCGGCCGCGGGACCCCTGCGCAGCCTGGGGCCGCTGGCATTCCTCGCGGCGCTCGCCACGCTCGCCTTCGTGGTCGCGCGCCGCGTGCGGCCGGGCGAGGCGGCGCCGCCCGAGGAGTTCCTGCTCGTGGGCACTGGGCTCGCGCTCGGGCTCGCCGGTGCAATAGTGCAGGTGCTGGCTTCGCTCGGCCGGCTTCCCGAGGCCGCGGTGCGCGCGGGCGTGCGCTGTGTCTCGCTCGGCATGCTGCCGGCGCTGGTGCTGGGACTGGGCGGCCTGCTCGTGCCCACGTTCGCGCGCATGAGCGACCCGCTCACGATCGCGGGGATCGCCAGGGCCGGCGAGCGGCCGCGCCGGCGGGCGTTCGTGCTCGCGGTGGCGGCGCTGCTCGTGCTCGCCGTGAACCTCGACTTCGCCGGGCTGATCGCGGCGGCCGCCTGGTGCCGCGCGCTCGCGGCACTCGCCAGCACGCAGCTCGCGTGGAAGGTGTGGCGGCTTCCGGGCCGGCGCGACCGGCTGTCGTGGTCGATCTGGACCGCGGGCTGGTGCCTGGCGCTGGGCTTCACCGCGGCCGCCGTGTGGCCGCTCCACCGCGTCGAGGCCTGGCACGTGGCGTTCGCCGGCGGCTACGCGCTCCTGACGCTCGGCATCGGCACGCGCGTCGTGGTCTCGCACGGCGGCCACGCCATGAGCGAGGAGGGCGCCGTGCTGTCGGGGCTCGGCGTCGCGGCGCTGATCGCGGCCACGCTCGTCCGCGCGCTCGGGCCGGTCCTCGACCCCCTGCGCGCCACGCTGCACCACGCGGTGGCCGCGGGGCTCGCCGCGCTCGCGGTCGGCGGCTGGTTCGTCGCCGCCTGGCCGCGGATCCGGCGCGCGCGGCCGCGCCTCATGCGCGTGGAGCCGCCGCCGCAGCGCTAGCCGATGCCCTCGTCGGCGTGGTGCTTGATGATGCGCGCCTCGGCGATGAACACGACCTCCTCCGCGACGTTCGTCGCCAGGTCGGCGATGCGCTCGAGGTTCCGGCCCACGAGCACCAGCGTCATCGAGCGCTCCACCTGCTGCGGGTCGGCGATCATGCGGCGCATGAGCTCAGCGAACAGTTGGCGGTTGAGCGCGTCCACCTCGTCGTCCCGCCGCACCAGCCGCCGCGCCGCCTCGGCGTCGCCGCGCACGAACGCGTCCAGCGCGTCGCGCAGCATGGCGATGGACTTCTCGGCCAGCTCCGCCAGGTCCGCGAGCGGCTTCACCGGCGCCTTGCTCGCGAGCCGCTTGGCGCAGCCGGCGATGTTCACCGCGTGATCGCCCATGCGCTCGAGGTCGGCCGAGATCTTGAGCGCCGCCGTGATGAGCCGCAGGTCGCTCGCCAGCGGCTGCTGCAGCGCCAGGAGCTGGATGCAGCTCTCCTCGACGTCGATCTCCATGCGGTCGATCGCGGAGTCGTCGGCGAACACCTCCTCGGCCAGCGCGGGATCGCGGCGCGCGAGGGACTCCAGCGCCTTGCGGATGATGGCCTCGGCGCGGCCGCTCATGAGCAGCAGCTCCTGCTTCAGGTCGGCGATCTGTTCGTCGAAATGTCGCTGCATGGTTCCCGGTTCCCTCAGGCTCAGCCGAAGCGGCCCGTGATGTAGTCCTCGGTCAGCTTCTCCCTCGGGCTGGTGAACAGCCGGCGCGTATCGCCGACCTCGACCAGGCGCCCCTGCATGAGGAATGCGGTGCGGTCCGAGATGCGGGCGGCCTGCTGCATGTTGTGCGTCACGACCACGATCGTATAGCGGCCCTTCAGCTCGAGCACGAGCTCTTCGACGCGGGCCGTGGACGTGGGGTCCAGCGCCGATGCCGGCTCGTCCATGAGCAGCACTTCGGGGTCCACGGCGAGGCAGCGCGCGATGCACAGCCGCTGCTGCTGGCCACCCGAGAGCTGGAGCGCCGAGCGATCGAGCCGGTCCTTCACCTCTTCCCACAGCGCGGCACGACGGAGGCTCGCCTCCACGCGCTCCTCGAGCGCCGGCCCGCGGCGCAGGCCGAGCAGGCGCAGCCCGAATGCCACGTTGTCGAACACCGACTGCGGAAACGGGTTCGGGCGCTGGAACACCATGCCGACCCGGCGCCGCAGCGACACCACGTCGGTCGACGGCGCGGTCACGTCCAGCGAGCCCACGCGCAGCTCACCCGACGTGCTGACGTTGGGAATCATGTCGTTCATGCGGTTGAACGCGCGCAGGAACGTGCTCTTGCCGCAGCCGGAGGGCCCGATGATCGCGGTCACGCGATGCTCGGGGATGTCGAACGTGATGTCGTGGAGCGCGGCGTGCGTGCCGTAGCGGAGCCCGAATCCCCGCGCCGCGAGGTGCGCGGCGGGCTCGAGCGCGGCGGTGCCGTCGCCGGCGTCGGTGGCGCGCGGCGCGGTGCGCGCGGGCGGCACCTCGGTGCGGATGAGCGGTGGCTCGGTGGGTGTCATCGGATCCTCCGCGTGGCCACGCGCATGAGTGCGGAGAGCACCGTCACCAGCACGAGCAGCGTCAGCGCCCCGGTCCAGGCCTGGGCGTTCCAGTCGGAATACGGCGAGCGGGCGTAGTCGAAGATCATCACCGGCATCGTGGCGATCGGCTGGTCCACGTGCGTCGACCAGAAACGATTGCCGAGCGCCGTGAACAGGAGCGGCGCGGTCTCGCCGCTCGCGCGCGCCACCGCGAGCAGCGCCGCGGTGGTGACGCCGGCGCGCGCCGCGGGCAGCACCACGCGCAGGGTGGCGATCCAACTCGGCGCCCCGAGCGCGAGCGCGGCCTGGCGGTACGAGGCCGGGACCAGGCGCACCACTTCTTCGGTCGCGCGCACGACGGTCGGCAGCATCAGGACGGCGAGCGCGACGCCGCCGGCGAGCGCCGAGAAACGCCCCATCGGCACCACGAGCAGGCCGAACACGGCGACGCCGACCACGATCGACGGCGCGCCGGCGAGCACGTCGGCGGTGTAGCGCACGATGCCGGCGAGCCGCTCGCGGCCGTACTCGGCGAGGTAGATGCCCGCCGCCACGCCCACCGGCACGGCGATCGCGGCGCCGATCCCGACCACGATCAACGTGCCGACGATCGCGTTCGCCATGCCGCCGCCCGCCTCGCCCACCGGCTTCGGCATGTGGAGGAAGAAGCCGAGCGAGAGCCCGTGCAGGCCCGACTCGAGCAGGCGGTAGACGAGCAGCGCGAGCGGCAGCACGACGAGGGCCGTGGCCAGCACGCAGCCGCCGATCGCGACGCGGTTCGCGACGCGCCGCGTCCAGTGCACGCCGGGACGAAGCCCGGGCAGGCTCACCTCAGGCCGCGCCGGCGACATCGCGACGCCCTCCGGTCGCGGCGAGCACGATCAGCCGCGCCACCGCGTTGACGATCAGCGTGACGACGAACAGCACGAGCGCCACCTCGCACAGCGCCGCCAGGTGGAGCTTGCTGACGGCCTCGGTGAACTCGTTGGCGATGACGCTGGCCATAGTCGAGCCCGGCGCCAGCAGCGACCACGACATGCGGTTCGAGTTGCCGATCAGCATGGTCACCGCCATGGTCTCGCCCAGCGCACGGCCGAGCGCCAGGATCACCGCACCCAGGATCCCCGGGCGCGCGGCGTCGAGCGTCACGCCGATCGCCTCGGCGCGCGTGGCGCCGAGCGCCAGCGCCGCGCCGCGCAGCGAGTCCGGCAGCGCGCGCAGGATCTCGCGCGTGACCGATGTCACCGTGGGCACGACCATGATCGCGAGCACCAGGCCCGCGGGCAGGATCCCGATCCCGAACGGGAAGCCGCTGAAGAGCGGCAGGAAGCCGAGGTGCTGGATGAGCCACGGCTCCACGGACGTGCGCAGGAACGGCGCCAGCACGAACACGCCCCAGAGCCCGTAGACGATGCTCGGGATCGAGGCCAGGAGCTCGATCATGAACGAGATCGTGGCGCCGAGGCGCGGCGGCGCGATCTCGGACAGGAACACCGCGGCGCCGATCCCGAACGGGACCGCGAGCAGCAGCGCCAGCGCCGAGGTGACGAGCGTGCCCACGACGTAGGGCAGTGCGCCGAAGCGCTCGGCGACCGGGTCCCACTCCCGGCCGGCGAGGAACGCCCAGCCGTAGGTGTGGAGCGCCGGGCCCGCGCCGCGCAGCGTCTCCACGACCAGCAGCACGACCGCGGCGAGCACGGCGAGCGACGCGATGCGCAGCGCGGCCGCGAACGCGTCGTCGGCGCTGAGACGGCGCGGCGCGTCCCGTGTGGGTTCGCGCCGCACCACGAACGCGGCCTCGCTCGTCGGGGCGCCGGCACTCATGGGAGCGGTCACGGATTCGACGCCGCCATCAGCTTCTTGCCGCCCGCCGTGAGCATCTTCAACGTGCCCTCGTTCACCTTGACGATCGCCTCCGGCAGCCGCGCGTAGTCGAGCGCGTCGGCGTACTGCTGGCCGTCGTGGATCGCCCAGTCGAGGAAGCGCGCGAGCGTGAGGCCGCGCGCCGCGTCCTTCGTGTCCTGGTAGACGATCAGGAACGTGAGCCCGGAGATCGGCCACGCGTCCGCCGCCGGCGAGTTGACGATCGGCGTGCGCACGTCCTTCGCAAGCTGTGCTGCCACACCGGTCATCGCCGCGGTCACCGAGGCCGCCGAGGGCTCGACGTACTTGCCGGCCTTGTTCTGGACGAACGCCATGGGCAGCTGGTTCTGCTTCGCGTACGCCAGCTCCACGTAGCCGATGGCGCCCGGCGTCTGCTTGATCACGCCGGCGACGCCGTCGTTCCCCTTGCCGCCCACGCCGGAAGGCCAGCTCACCGCGGTGCCGGCGCCGGCCAGGTCCTTCCACTTGCTGCTCACGGCGGACAGGTAGAGCGTGAAGATGTTCGTCGTGCCGCTGCCGTCCGAGCGATGCACGGCCAGGATCGGCGCCGCCGGCAGCGGCACGCCGGGGTTCACCGCGGCGAGCCGCTTGTCGTTCCAGGTCGTGATCGAACCCAGGTAGATCGCGGCCAGCACGTCGGGCGTGAGCTGCAGCCGGCCGTTGAAGCCCGGCAGGTTGTAGGCGAGCACGACCGCGCCGCCCACGGTCGGGATGTGCACGACGCGGCGCGGCATGTCCTTCAACGCGACGTCGGAGATCGCCGCGTCGCTGGCGCCGAAGTCGACGGTGCCGGCCTTCACCTGCTGGATGCCGGCGCCGCTGCCGATGGACTGGTAGTTGATCGCGACGCCCGTCTTCTCGTGATAGACGTCGAACCACTTGGAATAGATCGGGTACGGGAACGTGGCGCCGGCGCCCGTCAGCTGCTGGGCGCGGGCCGGTGCGGCGACCGCGACCGCGAGCGCGAGTGCCGCGAGCGCCGGTCGGATTCTCGAGTTCATATTCGGATCTCCTTTGTCGTGGGGATCAGGACTGCGGCCGGCTGAATCGCCAGTAGAACGTGAGGCGCGCCTGCACATCGTTGTGCGGGAACTTCACGTAGCTGCCCTTGGCGAAGTACTGCATGGCCTCGACGTTGGGCATCACGTGCACGTCCTTGAACGGCTGCCAGTCGAGCCCGGCGATCCAGAGCTGCTGGTTGTTCTGGTTCGTGGCGCGCTTGTCGAATGTGAACAGGTCGACGCGGGCGAAGCCACCGATGGCTTCGATGGGCTGGATCCGCGCGAAGATCGAGTGCCCGACCAGCTCCTTGTAGGGCCCCGTGGGCGCGTGCTGGATCTGGGTCGTCATCACGTAGCCCACCGCGCCGTGCTTCGGCAGGTCGTAGCCCACCATCGCCTGCCAGGTGAAGCGGTCCTTGCCGCCGAAGATGTTCTCGTAGTCCGCGTAGGGCTCGAGGCGCAGGTCCTTCCAGCGAAACGGCAGCGAGCCCGAGATCCGCTTCTGGCGGTTGTTCTCGACCCGCTGGCCGCTGCCGTTGCCGACGAGCGCGTTGTAGCCGAGCACCTTGTTCGCGTCGAAGTAGCCCTTCACCTGCACACCCATGTCGGCGGAGGGCGAGAAACCGCGGAAGTCGGGCAGCGCCTTCTCGATCGAGCGGTACGCCCAGAACTCCTCGGTGACGTCGAAGAACGGCACCGACACGAGGCCGGCGTAGATGTCCATCCTCGGGAGCACGCTCTTCGCCTGGACGTACAGCGCCTTCACGTTGATACCGAGCTTGGTGTCCGAGGTGAGCGACTTGCCGTCGGCCTCGAGGCGCACGCGCGTCGAGTAGCGGGCCGAGAGGTCGTTGTCGAGCTGGAGGTAGAGCCGGCGGAACTGGAGGCCGTTCAGGTCCTTGGTGATGTTCTTCACGCCGTCGATCTGCACCTGGCCCGAGTCGGCGCCGGAGGAGTTGTTGTAGGCGTGGCGGGGATCGCCGGCGGCGTTCCAGTAGTAGTCACCCATCATGTAGCCGCTGATGCGGCCACGCGGGTAATCCGGGGCGGTCTGGACGACCTGGGCGTGCGCGCTCCCGGCGAGCGCGAGGCCCAGCAGGACCGCGGGGACGGCGGACAGGGTCCGGTTCAAGGCGACCTCCTCGTGAATCACGGGTTCTGGGCGAACCACCGGCCGCCGAAGCAGGGGGGCGGCTCGTGTTCGCGAACACATCGTCGACCGGTCCGAGTTTCGGCAACGACTCACGGGTGTTTCGGGCGCGTTACAAAGTTGCCGGATGTGACCCGCGTCGCGTCGAGGATGCCCTCAGGCACCCGTCTGACGCCGCGATTCATGCGCCCTGCGCCGCGCTTCGCTCACCGCGGCGGTGTGATCCAGCCCCGCGGCCGCGAGCGCGCGCGCCCACGAGCCGAACAGGCGTCTTGCACGTGCGTAGAGCGCGGGCTCGGCAAGATGCACGCGGAACAGGCCGCCCATGGCGGCACGCTCGCGGATACGCTGGAGCAGCTCGCCGGACGACATCTCCAGCGGCCGCCCGCGCCGGCGACGCGTGCGGGTCTCGTTCGGGACGCTCTGGGTGGACATCACGGGGGGTAGCTCACCACCGTTGGTGTTGCGGGAAGGTTTCGGACAGGTGAACGCGAGGGAAGAAGGCCCAAACTTCCAGGGGCGGGGCGCGCCACGCGAGCGCGTTCCCGACGAGCGCCGGGCCTACACTCGGACGGGCACCTCGAAGCGGAACGTCGTGCCCTCGCCGACGCGGCTCACGACCGAGACCTCGCCGCCGTGCAGCACGAGCGCGTGCTTGACGATCGAGAGCCCGAGCCCGGTGCCGCCCTTCTCCCTCGACCGCGCCTTGTCCACGCGGTAGAAGCGCTCGAACACGCGCGGCAGCTCGCGCGCGGGGATTCCGGGCCCGGTGTCGCGCACCTCGCACCAGGCGCGGCCGTCCGTGGCGCCGAGCGCCACGCGCACCGAGCCGCGCTCGGTGTACTTGACCGCGTTGTCGAGCAGGTTCGCCAGCACCTGCGCGAGCCGCACGCGATCGCCGTTGAGCGTCACCGGCGGCCCGGGCTCCAGCACGAGCTCGAGCCCGGCGCGTTCGGCGGCGGCGCGCACGTGCTCCACGTGCTCGGCGGCGAGCGCCCGCAGGTCGAGCGGCTCGCGCTTGAGCGAAGCATCCGGACGCTCCAGCTCGGCCAGCGCGAGCAGGTCCTCGACCAGCGCCTGGAGCCGCACCGCACCGTCGCGCATCGAGCGCACGAAGTCCTCGCGGTGCTCGGCGTCGTCGAGCCCGCCCTCGAGCAGTGTCTCCGCGTACCCGCGCAAGGTCGTCAGGGGCGTGCGCAGCTCATGGGAGACGTTGGCCACGAATTCCTGCCGCATGCGCTGCACCGCCTCGCTCTCCGAGAGGTCGTGGAGCACGATCAGCACGGGCTCGGGCGGCGCACCGCTGAGTGGGGTCACCGAGGCGCGCGCGGAACCGGCGCGCGTGGCCCAGGGCTTGAGGTCGCGTTCGAGCGTGCGGCCTTCGCGGCGCGCGTCGGCGAGCAGCTCGATCAGCTCCGGGATGCGCGCGAAGCTCGCGAACGACACGCCCGGCTCGGGCCGCCAGGCGGCGTCCAGCAGCTCGGCGAAGCGATGGTTCACGTGCAGGACGTGGTCGGCGCCGTCCAGCAGCGCCACGCCGTCGGTCATGTGGGCGAGGATGCGCTCGCGATCGTCGCGCTCGCGCTTGAGCGCCTCGAGCCGGGCGTCGAGCTGGCCGCGCATCTCGTTGAGCGCGCGGCCGAGATGCCCGAGGTCGTCGCGCGGCACCTCGGGTGCGCGCGCGTCCGCGTCGCCCTCGCCGATCCGGCGCGCGATCCCGCGCAGGTGTTCGAGCCGGCGCGCGAAGCGCCCGCTCACGGCGGCGAGCACGATCACGCTCGCGAGCAGCGCCACCGCCGCCGCGGTGATGGACACGCGCGTGAGCGCGTCGCCGAGGCGGCTCACGGTCAGGAGCGGCTGCGCCAGCCGCAGCACGGCGGCGCCATCCCGCGGCGGTGCCAGGGGCACCGCGCAGTAAAGAAACTCCACGCCCACGGTGGCCGAGCGCCGCACGCCGAAGCCCGCGCGCCCGGCGAGCGCCGCGCGCATCTCCTCGCGGCCGGCATGGTTCTCCATGCCGCGGGCCTGCGCGCGCGAGTCGGCGAGCACGGTGCCGTCCGCGGCCATGATCGTGGCGCGCAGCGCGAAACGCTGGTCGAGCGAGTCGGCGAACGGCTGCCACGACCCGCCCTCGGTCGCCGCCGTGCGCGCGGCCTCGCGGGTCACGCGCAGGAGCTGGTCCGACTCGCGCGCGATCAGCCAGCGGCGTTGGGCGCTGTGCTCGAGCAGCGTCGCCAGCGCCACCGCTCCCGCCACCACCACCGCCGGGACGACGAGCAGTCGTGCCCGGAGCGAGAGCCTCATGCGTCGGGCGTGCCGGGCGCGGAGAGCTTGTAGCCGGCGCCCAGGATGGTCTCGATCAGCTCGTGGTGCTCGCCGAGCTTGGCGCGCAGCCGGCGCACGTGCACGTCCACGGTGCGCGTCTCGCCCACGTAGTCGTAGCCCCAGACCTTTCTCAGGAGCTCGTCTCGAGTGAGCGCACGGCCGGGGTGACGGGCGAGGAACGCCAGCAGGTCGAACTCGCGCGGCGTGAGGTCCAGGCGCGCGCCGGCGCAGGTGGCGACGTGCGCCTCGAGGTCCACGCGCAGCGGGCCCGCCTCGAAGACGCGCGCCCCCGTGGGCTTGACGCGGCGCAACAGCGCTCTCACCCGCGCCACGAGCTCGCGCGGGCTGAACGGCTTCGTCATGTAGTCGTCGGCGCCCTGCTCGAAGCCCAGGAGCTTGTCCATCTCGGCCGATCGGGCGGTCAGCACCAGCACCGGGAGGTCGTGCGTGAGCGGCTCGCCGCGCACCTCGCGCACGATCTCCAGGCCGTTGATCCCCGGCAGCATGAGGTCCACCACCAGCGCGTCGGGGCGCGAGGCGAACAGCTGCTTCAGGCCCTCCTCGCCGTCGCCCGCCGCGGCCACGCGGAAACCGGCCTTCTCGAGGTTGTAGCGGACGAGGTCGCGGATCTCCTTCTCGTCCTCGATCACCATCACCAACTCGCTCACCGGGGGTCCCTCCCGCGTGCATGGTGTCACCGGCGGCGCGGCGGCGTCCATCGGTCGAGTTGCCGGAAACTTCGCCGTGCGGGGTGGGCGGGTCCCGGTGCTAGAGTGGTCCGCCCCCATGGCGCTTCATCCTGGCATCGGCACGCCGGTCCTCGACCGGCTCGGACCCCGCGACGTCCCCGAGGTGCTGTCGTTCCTCGAGGACGAACCGGTCCTGAACGTCTACCTGATCGCGCTCGTGCTCCGCGATGCGTTGGCGCGACCGCACGATGCGTGGTGGGGCGCGCGCCGCGACGGCCGGCTGACGGCGATCCTCTACATCGGCGCCCACTCGGGCGCGGTGCTGCCGGCCGGCGACGACCCCGAGGCCCACCGCGCTCTCGGCCTCGCCGCGCTCGACGACTGCCCCCAACAGCCGTCGCGGCTGCAGCTGATCGGGCCGCGCGAGGCGGTGGCCGCGCTGCGCGAGCACTTCCCCGGGCCCGGGGCCACCGCGCGGCTCGAACGCGCGCAGGTCTACCTCGTGCTCGAGCGCGCGCCCGGAACACACGGTGGCTACGCCGGCCCGCTCGCGCCCGAGCTGCGCACGGCGCGGCGCGAAGATTACGCGTTCCTCTACCACGCCGGCGCCGACCTGCGCACCGAGGAGCTGCTCGAGGACCCGCGCACGATCGACCCGGTCGCGTTCGCGCGCCGGGTGGAGGAGGAATGCCGCGACGGCTGGACGTGGATCCTGCGCGACCCGCGCGGGCTCTGCTTCCGCGCCGGCGTGAGCGCGCTGACGTCGGAGGCGGCGCAGGTCTCCGGCGTCTACGTGCCGCCGGCGCTGCGCGGCCAGGGCATCGCCACGCGCGCCCTGGCCGAGCTCTCCACGCGGCTGCTCCAGCGCTCGCGCGTCGTCTGCCTGTTCGTCAACGACTTCAACGAGCCGGCGCTCGCGCTCTACCGCCGGCTCGGGTTCCGGCAGCTCGCGGCGTGGACGAGCGTGTTCTACGTTCGCGAGGGCGCCTAGCGCCGGCGGCTCGGCGGACCTCCTCGTTCGCGGTTGTAACCGAAGCTTCACTGGAGCGCGTCGATCGCCGCCGATAGAATCGGTCGATCGGCCCCGCGGAGGAACCCCCAGTCGTGCGCCTCGCCGCCATCGACATCGGCACCAACTCCATCCACATGGTGATCGCCGAGGCGACGCACGCCGACGCGTTCACCGTGCTCGACCGCGAGCGCGAAGTGGTCCAGGTGGGCCGCGGCTCGTTCGCCGACGGACGCCTGCGCCGGGACGCCATGCAGCGCACGGCCGATGCGCTCTCGCGCTTCGCGCAGCTCGCGCGGCGCCACTCGGTGGACCGCATCGTGTGCACGGCCACCGCCGCCGTGCGCGAGGCCCGCAACGGCGGCGACTTCCTCAAGCTCGCGCGGCGCGCCTCCGGCGTGGCGCCGCGCGTCATCCCCAGCGAGGAGGAAGGCCGCCTCATCCACCTCGCCGTCCAGGCCGCGCTTCAAATCCCGGATCGCCCGACGCTCATCGTCGACATCGGCGGCGGCAGCGTGCAGCTCGTGCACGTGAACGGAGCCCAGCTCATCAAGGTCGTGGGCGTGCCGCTCGGTGCGCTCCGGCTGGCCGAGACGGTCATCGAGCACGATCCGCCGACCGAGGACGAGCTGGAGCGGCTGCGGCGCCTGGCGCGGAAGCAGCTCCGCCGGGCGCTCGCGGAGCTGGGCGACCCCGCGATCGAGGCGATCTACGGCTCGTCCGGGTCGATCCACGCGCTCGCCGAGCTGGCCCACCTCGAGCGCCACGGCCGCGAGCTGCCGCAGCTCAATCGTCACGCGTTCGGGCTGGATGCGCTGGCCGACCTGACGCGCGGCCTCGAGCGCCTGTCCCAGCAGGAGCGGGCGGCCCTCCCCGGCATCGACGAGGCGCGCGCCGAGATCCTCGTCCCCGGCGCGATCGTGCTGGAGCAGGTGCTGCGGCTGACCGGCGCGAAGAGCATCCGGCTCTCCGACTACGGCGTTCGCGAAGGGCTGGTGGTGGATTGGCTGCGCCGGCACGCGCGCGAGCTGAGCGCGCTCGAGGCGGCGGGTGACCTGCGCATGCGCAGCGTGCTCGGGCTGCTCGGGCGCTTCGACACCGACGGCCGGCACTGCCGGCACGTGGCGGCGTTGTCGCTCCAGCTCTTCGATGCGCTCGCGGCCTGGCATGGGCTCGGCGCGCCGGAGCGCGAGTGGCTCCATTTCGCCGCCCTGCTCCACGACGTCGGCTCCTCGATCGCTTACGACGGACACGCGCAGCACTCGGCCTACGTCATCCGCAACGGCGGCCTGCGTGGGTTGACCGCGGGCGAGATCGAGACCGTTGCCCTGGTCGCCCGCTACCATGGCGGTGCGCGGCCGCGGAAGCGGCGCGACGAGGCGTACGCCGACCTGCCCCGGAAGCGGCGCCGGACCGTGCGCTGGCTCGCGGCGATGCTGCGCGTGGCCGAGGGCTTCGATCGCAGTCACTACCAGCTGGTGCGCGGGCTCTCCGTGCGGCGACGTGCCGAAAAGCTCTTCCTCGTGGCCGATGCCCGTCGCCAGGCGCAGCTCGAGATCTGGGCCGGTCGCCGGCGTGCGGCCGACCTGGCGCGCCTGCTCGGCATGACGGTCGGAGTCGCCACGCGGGTCGGGGACCCGGCGTCCTCGCACCGGCGGGCGGCCCAAGCGGCGACCCCGACCGCCGGCCAGGGCCGGCGCCAGAACGGCAGGCCTCCCGCACCCCGGATGTGGCACTAGGCTCCGGTTGAGAACGCCCGCGTCGATGCGTGTAGTGTGCGGGGCGCACCTGAGCCATCGCCCTTCCACTTCATCCGGAGGAGTCGCTTGAAGGACCTTCGTGCCTGGACATCCGCGGACTCCGCGGCTCTCTATAACGTCGCCGGCTGGTCCGGCGGCTACTTCGGGATCAATGCCGGGGGCCACTTCGAGGTGACGCCGCAGGGCCCGGACGGTCCGCGCCTCGATCTCTACGACCTGATCCAGGACCTCCAGCGCCGCGGCCTCGGGATGCCGTTGCTCATGCGCTTCTCCGACATCCTGAAGAGCCGCGTGCATGCGCTGGTCGGCTGCTTCGACAACGCGATCCGCGAGTACGGCTACCGCGGGCGGTATCGGGGTGTGTACCCGATCAAGGTGAACCAGCAGCACCAGGTGGTCGAGGAGCTGGTGGAGTACGGGCGGCCGTTCGGGCTCGGGCTCGAGGCCGGCTCGAAGCCGGAACTCCTCGCCGCGCTCGCGGTCCTCGACAACCCGCAGGCGCTGCTCGTCCTCAACGGCTACAAGGATACCGAGTACGCCGAGACCGCGCTGCTCGCGCAGAAGCTGGGGCGCTACCCGATCGTGGTCATCGACCGCTACCGCGAGCTGGAGCTGCTGCTCGACGTGGCCCGCCGGCTCGGGATCCGTCCGCACATCGGCGTGCGCGCGAAGCTCACCACCCGCGGCGCCGGCAAGTGGATGGAGTCCACGGGGGACCGCTCCAAGTTCGGCCTCACCGCGACCGAGCTCGTGTCGCTCGTGGACCGGCTGCGCGAGGTCGGGATGCTCGACTGCCTCGAGCTGCTCCACTTCCACATCGGCTCGCAGATCTCGGCGGTGCGCGCGATCAAGGACGCGATGCGCGAGGTGTGCCGCATCTACGTCGAGCTGGCGAAGGCGGGCGCGGGGCTCAAGTTCCTCGACGTGGGCGGCGGCCTGGGCGTGGATTACGACGGCTCGTCCACGAACTGGGCGTCGTCCACGAACTACACCATGCAGGAGTACGCGAACGACGTCGTGGCCACGGTCCAGGAGGCGTGCGAGGAGGCGAAGATTCCGCACCCCGACATCCTGAGCGAGTCGGGCCGCGCGCTGGTCGCGCACCATTCCGTGCTGGTGTTCAACATCCTCGACGTGAACCAGGTGCTGGCCGGCCAGGCGCCGCCGGACGTGCAGGCGAGCGAGCACCAGGTGATCCACCAGCTGCTGGAGACCTGGCGTTCCGTCTCGCGCAAGAACTTCCAGGAGGCCTATCACGACGCGCTGCAGCTCAAGGAGGAGGCGACGAACCTGTTCAACGTCGGGCTCCTCGACCTGCGCGGCCGGGCGCGCGTGGAGCAGCTGTTCTGGGGCTGCTGTGAGGCGATCCTCAAGATCATCCGCGAGCTGGAGTACGTGCCCGACGATCTCGAAGGGCTCGAGAAGGCGCTCGCGGACACGTACTACGGGAACTTCTCGGTGTTCCAGTCCGCGCCCGACCACTGGGCGGTGAAGCAGTTGTTCCCGATCGTTCCGCTCCACCGGCTCGACGAGCAGCCCACGCGCCGCGGCGTCATCGCCGACCTCACCTGCGATTCCGACGGCAAGATCGACCAGTTCATCGAGCTCCGGGACGTGAAGAGCGCGCTCGAGCTGCATCCCGACAACGGCAAGCCGTACTACCTCGGCGTGTTCCTGGTCGGCGCCTACCAGGAGATCCTCGGGGACCTGCACAACCTGTTCGGGGACACGAACGCGGTCCACATCACCATCGTGGACGGCGAGTACCGCATCGCCCACGTCGTGGAGGGGGATTCGGTCACCGAGGTGCTGGGCTACGTGCAGTACCAGAAGCAGAACCTGATGCAGCGCGTCCGGCAGGCGAGCGAGGAAGCGCTCCGGCGCGGCCTGCTGACGTTCGAGGAGTCCGCATTGCTCATCCGTCGCTTCGACGAGGGGCTCTCGGGCTACACGTACCTCGAAGAGGAGTCGACGACGACGGCCGCCACGAGCAACGGGCGGGCCGACTCGAAGGCGTTCCCGCGGCCCGAGGCGGTCCCGGAACCCCGCCCGGCCCATGGATGAGTTCGCGTCGGCCCGCGCACGCCACGGCCGCGCTGCCCGACTGGGACGTCCGCCCGGAGCCGGGCCGCATCGTCGCGATCGGTGACCTGCACGGGGACCTGCGCGCGTTCGGCGCGATCGGCCTCGCGTGCGGGCTGCTCGATGAGCCCGGGAACTGGCGGGGCGGCGGCGCGCACCTCGTGCTCATGGGCGACCTCGTGGGCGGTGAGCACTCGCGACTGCTCCTGAACGCGCTCATGCGCCTCGAGCGCGAGGCGCGGCGCGCGGGCGGCCGCGTGCACGCGCTGCTCGGCAATCACGACCTGCTCCCGATCGCCGGTCGCTTCGGCAAGCTCACGCGCGGCGAGCGGCGCGACTACCGGAAGAGCGACTTCCATGGCAAGGGCCCGTACGCCGAATGGGTCCTCGGGCGTCCCACGATCCTCAAGATCGGCCGCACGCTGTTCGTGCATGCGGGCCTCGATCGCTGGGCGCTGGACATCGATCCCGCCGAGGTGAACGCGCGCGTGCGCGCGTGGATCGCGCACCTCCAGGGCGCGGGGCCGAAGCCGCCCGACGAGACACGCTGGCTGTTCGACGACGACGACGGCCCGATGTGGACGCGGGCGTTCCGGGCACGGGGCCGGCGGCCCAAGGACGCCCCGTCGCGCAAGACGATTCGCGCCATCCTCGACCGACTGGGCGCCGAGCGCATCGTGCTCGGCCACTCCCCCACCGACGACAGCGCGATCGTGCTGGATCACCCGCACTACGGTGACTCGGTCGTCCTCATCGACACGCGCATCTCGGACGAGGAGCGCGGGCGGCTCGGCGCGCTCACGATCGAGGGCGACGTGCTCACGCCGGTCTACGCCCGCGATCGCGCGGCCGGCGACGGGCTCCACGCCCGCGAGGTCCGCGAGGCCGCGAGGCCCGCGGGGCTGTTGCAGCGCGTGCTCGCGACGCTGGGTCGGATCTTCGGCGGCGGCCGCCCGCGCTAGCGCGGGGGGCGGGCCCCGATCACGGCCGCGCGCGCGGCGCCCGGTGCGACTGCTTCTGGACGTCGGCGATGACGCGCGACAGGCTGGCCCTGAACTCGACCGCGGCGATGCCGCTCCACGAGCGTTCGAGCCCGTGCCGCAGCTCATCGATCCGCGCCCTGCGCGCCTCCCGGTAGCGGCCCGCCGCCGCCGCGGCCGCCGGATCGGCGACCGCCTCGGCGCTGGCGAGGAAGTCGTCCACGAGATCGATGGTCACGACGCAGTCCTGCAGCTCGCCCAGGTGATCCTGCAGCGCCACCAGCGCCTGGATCGGCTTCTCCACGCTGCCGCCCATGACCTCGCGGAAGAACTCGAGCAGGTAGCGCAGCCGCTTGCCCCTGATGCGCAGGCTGTGCAGCGTCTCCGCGCTCGCCCACGGCAGCATGCGTTCGAATGCGCACAGCTCACCGTAGTGCTCCCAGATCTCGTACGGCAGCACATGGCGCACGAGCGTCGGCCGCGGCTCGGCATCCGAGCGCGCGCCGGCGCCCGGCGTGTCGAGGAACGCGGTGTACTGCTCCTTGAAGACGGCGTGCGCCTGGCCGCGGAGGTGGTCCATCATCCGCTGGCGGGCAGCCTCGCGGCGCCGCACCCAGGCCTTGAGCAGGCCCTGAAGCGCACGAGCCTCCGCGGCGGCGAGCGTCGCCTGGTGGGCCTGCGCAGCGGCGAGCAGCACGTCCATGTCGCGCACGGCGCCGATCGAGCCCCCGAGCGAGCGCAGCCCGTCCTGCACCGGTCGCAGGGCTTTCCGTCGGCAGTACGGAGACAGGATGCGCAACGCCGCGCGCTGACGGCGCGTCGCCACGCGCATGTCGTGCAGCTCCTCGGGATCGATCCCGGCGATCGTGCCGGGTTCGTGGGCGAGCGCCTGCTTCCAGTGGAAGCGCAGGATCTTGCGGCCCGCCTCGAGCATCGGGTCATCGGCCACGACGCCCAGCGGCGGCCGGCCGGCCTTGCGCTTCGTGCGCGGCGCGTCGCGGTTCGGGTCGCCGGCGCGCTCGGGCCGCCGCGGGTCGCCGCCGGCATCGGAGGCGCGGCTCTCGCTCAGCGCCAGAGCGCGCTCGAACTTGGACCGCGGTTCCGGACGGAGCCCGTAGGGCTCGAGCAGCTTCTCCAGCTCGCGCAGGTCGGCGTCGTGACCCTCGGGTCCGAGCTCGATCTCGAGCTCGCGCGCCGTCGCGCCGTCCACGAACTCGATCTCATCGAGCGAGAGCACCGCGACGCGGTGATCGGAGCGCACGACATCCCGGGTCGTCCGGCGCTGGCGGAGCGTGATGAGCTCGACGAGCGGCTTGTCGCGCGCGATCCGCAGCACGAAGTCGCGCGGCGGACCCGCCGGCCAGCGCTCGGGAGGTGCATCGGGCGGGACCTCGACCTCGAGCTCGGGACGGTGGTGCACGGAACCGCGGACGCTCCCGAGCCCCTTCACCGTCACCAGCTCCGGGCCGCCCTCCGGATGCGCGCGTCGCCGGCACGCGTGGCCGCTGCGCAGCAGGTCACGGCCCTCGGTGTCGAGGTAGCGATCGGTGGTCCGCTCCTCGCCGGCCGGGACCAGCGCGTAGTCCCCGAGTGATTCGAGCGAGAGCAGCCGCTCGAACGTGGGGTCGTCCGGCACCGCGAACTTGGCTTCGACTTCCATGGCGAGCCCACCCTCCCGAAGCGCGCGCCGCGCGCTACGCGGTCGCGCTCGAGGGCTTCTTCATCAGCACGCGCGTGACGCTCGCGCACAGCTCGTCCGCGATGTCGTCCTCGTCGCGCGTCGCATCCAGCGTGTGGAAGCCGTACTCGCGGGCCAGGCCGTCCAGCTCGTGGATGATGCGCCCCTGGTAATTGACGAACGAATCGTAGAGGTCCTCGCCCATGGGCACGTCCATGCCGGACTCCCAGTAGTCGAACGGCCCCTCGGCCAGCACGCGCGGCACGAGCTGCTGCGCCTCGATGCGCAGGTAGTAGACCGCGTCCGGGAGCAGCGCGAACGAGTACACCTGCTTGATCCAGTCGGGGTCGGCGCCGCGCACGATGGCGCGGGCGATGAGCGAATAGACGTAGCGGTCGGTGATCATCACGAACCCAGCGCGCAGCGCGGGCACGATCTGCTGCTCGAGCCGGTCCGCGAAATCGGTCGCGTAGAAGAGATTGAACGCGTTCGCGCCGAGCGTGTTGCCCTGCTTGGCGCGGCGGATGCCCCGGCTCGCGAGGTCCGAGCGCGTGAGGCCCGTCTCCGCGACGGCGTAGCCGAGTTGCTCCAGGTGCGCGCGCAGGCGATTGACGTGCGTCGTGCGGCCCACGCCGTCGGGGCCCTCGATCACGATCAGCCACCCGGAGAGGTCGCCCAGCTCCAGCCCGGGCACGCCCTGGCCGTACGATTCGAAGCGTCTCATGCGGTGCGCTCCTCGTCTTCGAGCGCGGCCGTGGCGGGCGACGCAGCGACGCCGTGCAGGTGCGGGCGCACCATGTCGCGCAGCGCCCGCTGCTGCACCTCGACCGGCAGCGTCGCGTCCATCGTCGCGAGCCCGAACTCGCGCACCTGCCCCTCGTACTCGTGCTGGATGCGCGCCTGGAACAGCCGGTAGCTCTCGGTGACGTCCGTGCTCAGCCGCAGGTCCATGCCGGCTTCGTAGTACTTGAGCTTGGGTCGCGCGGAAAGAATGCGGTGGAGCGCCACGTCGAGCGGCACCCGGAAGTACACCGCCAGCGTCGGCGGGACCGCGAAGCGGTAGAGCGAGCGCACCCAGCCGCCGTCCACGCCGCGCGCCACATCGCGTGCGAACGCGGTGTAGACGTAGCGGTCGGCGAGCACGATGGCGCCGGCCTTGAGCGCCGGCACGATCTGCTGCTCGAGCCGGTCGGAGAAGTCGGTGGCGTGGATGAGCGAGAACGTGAGCGGGGTGAGGAGCTGTCGCTTCTTCCCGCGGGACGTCGTGGCCTTCACGATCTGGGACGAGTTCCACTCGCTGAACGTGACTAGGTAGCCCTCGCTCCGCAGCCACTGCGTGAGCAGCGCGAGCTGGGTGCTCTTGCCCGAGCCGTCGATGCCCTCGACGATGAACAGCTTTCCCGGATAGACGTTCGGCCGCTGGCCGTACGTGGTGAGCGCGCTCATGCCACCCTCCCCTTCCTGAACGGCTTCACGGCCCGGAGCGCAGCCGGGCGGAGCCACCACCGGAGCTGGCCGCGGCCGGGCTCCGGAACTTCACATGCGATCGAGCACGCGCCCGCCTTCTTGAGGACCAGGGAACCGTCGCCGGCCGTACCCAGCAGCTTGCCCGCGAGCAGGTCCAGGCCCGGCTGGTGCCCGACCAGCGCCACGACGGCGTCGGCCGGCTGGTCCGCCAGCCACGGGAGCGCGTCGCGCCAGGCGCCCTCGGGTGCGAGCGACGGCAGCAAGTCGGGCTCCCCCAGTTCCAGCTCGCTCGCGAGCAATCGCGCCGAGTCGAGCGCCCGATCGGCGGGGCTCGAGCAGACGCGCGTGATCCCGGGCTCCATCCTGGCCACGCCCCGCGCGGCGCGGCGCGTGACGTCGGCGCCGTGCGCGGTGAGGGGACGCGATGAATCATCCGGCCAGCGCGCGGGGTCGCGCGTCTCGGCGGGACCGTGTCGGAAGAGGACGATGCGCATGGGCTTCCGTGGGGCGTGGGAGCACGGCTGGGGCAGGTGTGGAAAACCCTAGCACGGACTTCCCCGGAATTTCCCAGAATTCACCGGGGCGTGTTGCCGGAAATCATTCCGGCAACATGAGTTAAGGCTGTCTCAGCAGCCTATCGGCTACCCCCGGGAGGCCCTTCTCAATTATTTCCACATCGCCATCTGGGAGCGTGGCGAGCGCCCGGCGGACGCGGTCCGGCGAGTACGGATGGACGAGCCAGAACAGGCGGACGTTCCGCCAGCCGGCGTCGCGGCGCTTGAGCGCCAGCGGCAGCGCGAGATCGAGCGAGAACACGTCCCCGACGATGGCGTCCGGCCGCTCCTCGCGGAGCACGGCCTCATAATGTGGACGCGCCACGTCCACGCGCAGGCCGCCCGCTTCGAACGCGTCACCCGCCCCCGGCGCCAGCACGAACTTTCGCGCCGAGCCCCGGAGCCGGAGCGCGCCCTCGGCGTGCTCGGGATGGATCCGGTTCGGGAGCCCGGCGTGGTCGAACCAGCGCTTGAGCTTCTCGGTGCCGGAGTTGGAGACCACCACCACCTCGACGCCGCGCGCGAGCAGATCGCGCCCGGCCTGAGCGGCGCCCGCGGTGATGCCCGGGCCACGCTGGGCCTCGACGTCGCGCACGCCGCCCACGTGCGCGCGACCGCCGAGCGCGTCCAGCGAGCCGTCGCGCTCCTCGACCGCGGCCGCCAGCCGCGCCGCCAGCGGATCGCTCCCGCGCGACGATTCCAAGTAATGAAGCAGCGCTCCGTGAGCGGTGAACGGGTCCTCGTCGGCGTAGGCGGAGATGCGGCCCGAAGCGGTCCAGCCCCAGCGCGTGGGCTCGGCGCGCAGCGCGGCGCGCGCGCGCGCGATCCAGTCGCGCACCGCGGCGCGATCGCCCTCCCCCAGCGCACCCTCGAGCGCCGCGTCCAGCGCCGCGCCGTGCGCGACGCCCTCTGCCTCGGGATACGTCCACACGCCGTCGAAATCGCTCAGCAGTTTCATGGCCGGTGTGTGTCTCACGCGGGCCGCGGCGTGCGCAAGCGCGCGCGCGCCGCCGCTGCGACTTCACCCGCCCCGAACACGGCGCAACTGGTGCTTGACCTGCGTCGCGCCAGCGGGCAGCTTGGCCTGCGACGCTTCCACTCACTCACGGACGACGCCCCGCACGACGCGGGCTGAAGAAGGGAGTTCTCTTGAAGCGACTGCTCGCGATCGGCCTGGCCGCCGCGCTGGCCTGTGCCGCCAGCCCGGCGCTGGCGCAGGTCTACGGCCTCCTCAACGACGCCAAGGTGGTGCCCGTGAACGGGCACCTGGGCTCCGCCTACCTGCAGTTCGACAAGAGCAGCGCCACGCTCATGGGCCAGCTCCGGCTCTCGTTCTACCCGAACATCGACTTCGGCTTCGTGGGCGGACTCTCGCGGCTGGACATCGAGGACGACACCAAGTCCTCGGTGCGACTGGCCACGGATTTCCGCGGCCAGATCGCGACCCAGAGCGCGAACTTCCCGATGAGCATCACGCTCGGCGCGGCACTCGGCCTGGAGAGCGCGGATGGCTACTCGCTGCTCTCGGTCGGGCCAACGGCCGCGGCCTCGCGCGTGCTGGACCAGGCGAATCAGTGGACCGCGACGGCCGGTGCTTCGCTGCTGATCTCGCGATCGGAGATCAGCGGGGAGCGCGACACCGACACCTCCCTGCCGCTGCGCCTGGGCCTCCAGTACGCGCCCAACGCCTACATCCGCATCCTGGCGGAAACGCAACTCGCTGTGAGCGACGCGATTAGGGACGACGCCTCGTTCACGCTCGGGGTGCTGTTCCCGTTCTGACGCCTTAGAGGCGGCGGCCCCGGCACCACGAAGATGTTGGCGCCGTGAGAAAGCCGCTGGCGTAGAATCCGGACGTTCCTCTGCGTCCGGAGGTCCTCATGCTCTCGTCCTTGCCCTGGCGCCGGACTGCGCTCGCGATGCTCTCGCTCTGCATCGCATCGTCCGCGGGCGCCGCGCGCTGGGTGCCGCTCTCCCCGGCTGACACGACCCGCCCCATCTCGCGCGCGACGCATTGCGCGGTCCTGGACGAGCCGGGCCGGCGGATCGTCGTCTGGGGCGAACGCATCCCCACCGGCGAGATCTGGACGCTGCCGCTCGACGGCCCCGCGGTCTGGAGCCGCATCGCGACCGAGGGCGTGCCGCCGCCGCGGCGCGCGATCGCCTCGGCGATCTTCGACCCGGTGAGACGCCGCATGCTGATCTTCGGCGGCGGCCCGGGCGAGGGTTCGTTCCCGACCGGGAACGACGTCTGGGCGCTCACGCTCGACGGCACGCCGCGCTGGGAGGAGTTGCACCCGGCCGGGGAGCTGCCGAAGCCGCGCGATCTCCACTGCGCGATCTACGATCCGGTGCGCGACCGCATGCTGGTGTTCGGCGGCTATGCGAGCGACAACCCGCCCTATGGCTCGTACGAGAACTCGGTCTGGGAGCTGACGCTGGGCGGCACGCCCACGTGGCGGGCCCTCACCCCGAGCGGCGTGCCGCCCAGCCCGCGCATCGGCGCAAGCATGGTGTACGACCCGGTCCGCGACCGCGCGCTGGTGTTCGGCGGCAACAACCCCACCGACCAGGCGTACATGACCTACCGCAACGACGTGTTCGAGCTCACGCTCGGCGAAGCGCCCGCGTGGCGGCTGCTCGCGCCCAGGGGCGCGCCGCCCTCTCCGCGATACAGCCAGGTCGCGGTGATGGACGCCGAGCGCAACCAGATGCTCGTGTTCGGCGGCTGCGGCTACAACCGGATCCTCGCGGCCGACACGTGGACGCTGGACCTGGCCGTGGTGCCGCCGGCCTGGCGGCGGGCGGGCCCCGATGTCCCGATCGCACGCGCTGGCTCGGTGGCGCTCCTCGATCCCGACACGGATCGCCTGATCGTGGACGGCGGCGATGTCGGCGGCCCGCGACTGGCGGAGACGATCGCGCTGCCGCTCGCGGCACCGTCGGCGTGGAAGGTGCTCAGCGACGGGCCGCTCCCCTCGGCGCCCGCGAGGCGCATCCGGCCCGTGCCGCTCGTCGACCCGCTCAAGCGCGTGCTCCTGGTGGAAGGTGGGAGAGATCCGACGACCGCTGGCGTGTACGACACGTTCGTGGGCTACGGGTCGCCGACGGACCTCTGGAGCTGGTCGCTCGATTCCCGGTCTCCGCGGTGGGAGCTCGTTTCGTCCTCGCAGGTCCCGTTCCGTGGGCCCGGCCGGGCCGTGCTCGACCCGGAGCGGCGGCTGCAGGTGCGGTTCTTCCAGGACCAGCTCGACCCGCTCCACACGTCCAGCGTCGGCGTGATGCCGCTCGACCCGCCGGGCACGTGGACCGCGCTCGCGGTGCCGGGCACGAACCCTGAATTCCGCCAGGAGTTCTCGACCGCGCTCGATCCGGTCCGGCATCGCATCCTGCTCACCGGTGGCTACACGGTGGACCCCCACGGCTACAGCTATTACTTCCACCGCGACATCTGGGCGCTCTCGCTCGCGGGCGCGCCGGCGTGGACGCTGCTGCGCGAGGACATCCCGGGCGGGCCGCAGATCTACGAGGACTCGTTCTTCTTCGACCCGCAGGGCGACCAGTTCGTGGCCGTGGGCTATGGCGACGGCCACCTGGGGACGTGGACGCTCGCGTCCGACGGCGGCTCGCCATGGAGATTCGTGGCGGTCCTCCAGGAGCCGTACGGGACCGTGAGCTTCGATCCCCAGGCCCGGGAGTTGATCACGCTCGACCTCTATCACGGCGAAGCCGAAGCCTGGCACCACGTGCTCTCCGACACCGCGGGCTGGGGACCGGTCGAGGTGGCCGGCGAAGCGCCCCGGGGTCGTATGTACTCCCGCGTGGAGATGGATCCCGCCACGCGGCGCATCCTGTGTTTCGGCGGGCAGGCGACCGGCGTCGGCTTCGACCCGCTCGGCGACCTGTGGGCGCTCGAGCTGGACCGCGCGTCGGCGTCGGTGCTCCTGCCGGGACCCGATCGTGTGCGCGTGACCTGGACCACGAACGTTCCCGGTGGCAAGGAGCTCGCGGTCGAACGGCGGCTGGCTGGGGAGGGCTGGGCGGTCCGAGCGACGCTCACGGCCGACGCGGCCGGAAGCGCCCGCTACGAGGACGATGCCGTGCGGCCCGGCCTGGTGGCCGACTACCGGCTCCGGCTGAACGGCACCGTCCTCGCCGGCAGCGAGCAGCACCTGACCGTGGTGCAGCGTCCGCCACTGGCACTGGCCGGAGCGTGGCCCAACCCGGCCATCGGCTCGCCGCGGTTCGTGTTCACGCTCCCCGGCGCGTCGCCGGCGCGGCTCGCCGTCTACGACGTCTCGGGGCGCGTCGTGGCGTCGCGCGACGTGGGTTCACTGGGGGCCGGCGAGCACGAACTGGGGATCGAGCGCCGGCTAGCGCCGGGACTCTACGTGGCCGTGCTCTCCCAGTCGGGCCAGCGGCTCACCCGACGGTTCGTGGTCGCGCGCTGACACCGGAGCAGGCTCGCAGTGAGCGACAGCCCAAGCGGATACGGGAATCCTTGTAGGGGGGTGGGGCGGGTGCTAGCCTGTGGCCCTGCCGCGAGGGGTTGGGTCAGACGCCCCCGGCGCTCATCCCTGGCCGATTCCACAAATTGCTATCGCCTTTTGTGTTGGGGCTGCAGCCCGAAGTGGTCGCGACCCCTTGTTGACCCGTTCCCATGCCTGACCGTCGCATTGTGGACTGAATTGTGGAGGACCCCGAACCCGAGTCTGACAACTGATTATCTCTCAACATCTTGAGCCAATGTCCACGGATGTGGACAATCCGTCCCCGATGTAAACAGCCGCCCCCGCCCACACGGCCAGCAGCCCTGTACGCAAGCGATTGCGAGGGGTCCTCGCCCCGTGAGCGACGGCTGGAAACCATTCAGCAAGGATGTTGGAAATGGCTGTCCTGCCTGTTGCCCCTGACCAGGTCGCTAGCGTCTGGGAACAGGTCCTCCTCAAGGTGCGGGATCGACTCACGAGCAGCCAGGCGTTCGACACCTGGTTCCGCCCCATCGTGGCGCGTGAGTTCGGGCCGCAGTCGGTGGACCTCGAAGTCCCCAACGCTTTCTTCGTGGACTGGATCCACGAACACCACCTCACCCTCTTGCGCCAGGCGTTCACCGACGTGCTGGGGTACTGCCCCGACATCCGGTTCAGCGCGCGCGAGCCCCTGCCGCCGCCGGCCGCCGCGCGTGCGGCCGCGGCCGCGCCGAAGCCCGCACCCGCCTTCCGCCCCGCCGGCCCCGCCGCGGGCATCGACACGCGGCCGCGCGAGTGGCTCGAGAGCCAGCTCCACCCCCGGCTCACGTTCGAATCGTTCGTCGTCGGCGCCAGCAACCGCTTCACCCACGCCGCCGCCATGGCCGTCTCGGAGCGGCCGGGCGAGGTCTACAACCCGCTGTTCATCTACGGCGACTCGGGCCTGGGGAAGACGCACATCCTCCACGCCGTGGGCCACGAGGTGAAGCGGCTGAAGCCCGACGCGCACGTGTTCTACGTCTCTGCCGAGCGGTTCACGAACGAGATGATCTGGGCCATCCAGCACGGCCAGACGCTCGCGTTCCGGAACCGCTACCGCACCGTCGACGTGCTGCTCGTGGACGACGTGCAGTTCCTGGCGGGCAAGGAGAGCACGCAGGAGGAGTTCTTCCACACGTTCAACGCGCTCCGCGACGCGCACAAGCAGATCGTGGTCTCGGCGGACAAGGCGCCCAAGGACATCGCCGGGCTCGAGGAGCGGCTGATCTCGCGCTTCAACCAGGGCCTGGTCGCGGACACGCAGCAGCCCGACCTCGAGACGCGCATCGCCATCCTGCGCGCGCGCGCCGACGAGGACCCGGCCAACGCGCGGCTCGCCGACGACGTGGTGCTGCTGATCGCGGACCGCGTGCGCGGCAACGTGCGCGAGCTGGAGGGCTGCCTCGTGCGGCTCCTGGCCGTGGCCTCGCTCACGCACCGCGACATCACGCCGGAGCTCGCGAACGAGGTGCTGGCGCAGTACGTGCGGCCGGAGGCGGAGCACCACCAGCCGGAACGCATCCTGGCCGCAGTCTCCGAGCGCTTCGGCGTGCGGCCGGAAACGCTCGTCGGCAAGCGGCGCACGCAGGCGATCGCGCTGCCGCGCCAGGTGGCGATGTACCTGATGCGCCACCTCACCGAGCTCTCGCTCGTGGAGATCGGCCGCTGCTTCGGCGGTCGCGACCACAGCACGGTGATCCACGCGTGCCGGCAGATCGCCGAGAAGATCCAGCACGACGAAACGTTTCGCGACAAGGTGAACGGGTTGTTCTCCACAGTCGCCTCTTGAGCGGCTGTGGGGCCACGGTGGGTGAGCGCGGGCGGTGGGGACGAGCCCGCCACCGCGCTCGCGAACCGTGGACAACCGACGTCGTCGTGCACACCGGGGCCCACGACTCAAGGCCCTGCGTCCGACGGCGTTGCGAGCCCGGTGCGGCAGTTGTGAACGGCGTACACAGCGCCTACGGTTACGGGGTTCTTATTTATTGATACAGAAAGATTTAGAGGCAGGCCTGAGGGTCGTTCTCCGCTTGCCTTCGCGTACCCTCCTGCCTAGAATGCATCCGCGCCTCGAAACAGCCTTGGGAACGGCCACCCGGGACGGCGGAAATCGTGGCCGGACATGAAGTTCCTAGCCGTCAGGGAGCGACATATGGACCTCACCATCCAGCAGGGCGATCTGGCCTTTGCCGTGGCCCGCGCCCTCGGATCGGTTCCCCAGAAAAGCGCCCAGCCGCTCTTGAACTGCCTGCTGCTCGAGGCCGACAAGACGACACTGCGCGTGACCGGCAGCGATCTCGATCTCACCACCAGCGTCACCGTGCCCTGCCTGGGCAAGGCCCCGGGCCGCGTGGCGGTGAACGCGAAGCATTTCAACGAGGTCGTGCGCAAGATGCCGCGCGGCGCCGTGAGCCTGCGCACGGAGAAGAACCAGCTCGAGCTGGGCTACGGCGACGGCCGCGGCTGGTCGCGCTTCCCGGTGCAGAAGAGCGACGAGTACCCCACGCCGCCCGAGCTCAGGGGCGACACCAAGGTCACGCTCCCCGGTGAGACGCTCGCGCGGCTCGTCGAGCGCTCGGCGTACGCGGTCTCCGAGGAGCCCACGCGCGCGAGCCTGAACGGCGTGTTCCTGCACGGCAGCAACCAACTCGTGGCGTTCGTCGCCACCGATGGCCACCGGCTCGCGCGGGCCACCGCGAAGGGCGGCTACGGCGACCTCTCGCGCGAGGGCGTGATCATCCCGGCGCGCGCGCTCGCCACCATGAGCCGCGCCGCAGCCGAGGCCACGAGCCCGGTCGAGATCCGCATCGCCGACGGGCGCGGGCACGCCGGTTTCGTGGCGCAGGTGGGGGAGTTCCGCGTCGCGGTGACCGCGCGGCTGCTCGAGGGCCCCTATCCCAACTACGAGCAGGTGATCCCCAAGGACAACCCGCGCACGCTCACGGCCACGCGCTCCGAGTTGATGGAGGCGGTGGACATCGTCGCGTCGCACGCGGACACGAACACCCAGCAGGTGCGCTTCTCGATCCAGCCGGGCAAGCTCGCGGTGTCGTCGGCCACGGCCGACTTCGGCGCCGGCGAGCAGACGCTCGCGGCCGAGTACCAGGGCGAGCCCATGGACATCGGCTACAACGCGCGCTACCTGCTCCAGACGCTGCGCAACATCCCCACCGAGAAGGTGGTGTTCCGGCTCAAGACCGCGCTCTCGGCGGGCATCGTCGAGCCCGTGGGCGCACTCGCGCAGCCGGACGAGGAACTGTTGTGCCTGGTCATGCCGCTTCGCCTGCCGGATGTGGCGGACGCGGAGCTCCGGCCCGTGGGCGGGGGCGGGGTCAGCAACGGGAAGAAGTGATCCACGCATGAATGGCCCGAGGCCCCTCGCGGCGATCCTGCCGGCTGTGCTCCAACAGCTCGGGCTCGCCAGGACCGCCGAGGGTTGGCGCGCCGTTTCGGAGTGGCCGGCCGTCGCCGGGGCCCGCATCGCGCGGCACACCCGCGCGCTGTCGTTCCGCGACGGCACGCTGGCCGTGGAGGTCGAGGGATCGGCCTGGATGCAGGAGTTGTCGCTGCTCAAGCGTGAGCTGCTGCGCAACCTGAACCGGCACCTGGGCGCGGACGTCGTGTCCGACGTGCGCCTGGTTCCCACCCGCGGAAGGAGCCTGCGGTGAGCACGAAGGAAGGAGACGGAACTTTGACGGCGGAGCCCAAGGGACACCACTACGACGCCACCAGCATCACCGTGCTCGAGGGACTCGAGGCGGTGCGCAAGCGCCCGGCCATGTACATCGGCGACATCGGCGTGCGCGGGTTGCACCACCTGATCTGGGAGGTCGTGGACAACGCGGTCGACGAAGCGCTCGCCGGGCACTGCGACGACATCACCGTCCAGTTGCACGCGGACGGCAGCATGTCGGTGAAGGACAACGGCCGCGGGATCCCGGTGGACGTGCACGCCGGCACCGGCAAGCCGGCGCTCGAGGTGGTCATGACCACGCTCCACGCCGGCGGCAAGTTCGACAACTCGTCGTACAAGGTGTCGGGCGGCCTCCACGGCGTGGGTGTGTCGTGCGTGAACGCGCTCGCCGAGACGTGCGCGGTCGAGGTGCTGCGCGACGGCAAGCTCTACACGCAGGACTACGTGCGCGGCGTGCCCACGGGCCCGATGAAGTCACGGCCCGCCGAAAAGAAGACGCAGGGCAGCGGCACGCTGGTGCGCTTCAAGCCCGACTCGCAGATCTTCGAAACGACCGAGTGGCACTGGGACACCATTGCCTCGAGGCTGCGCGAGCTGGCGTTCCTGAACAGCGGGCTCTCGATCCACCTCCGGGACGAGAAGAGCGGCAAGGCGACGGACTACTTCGCCAAGGGCGGCATCGCCGAGTTCGTGAAGTACCTGAACACGAACAAGGAGACGCTGCACGCGAAGCCGGTCGTGTTCTCGCGCGAGCGCGACAACGTCAGCGTCGAGGTGGCGTTCCAGTACAACGACACCTACGCCGAGACGCTGCTGTCGTTCGTGAACAACATCAACACGACCGAGGGCGGCACGCACGTCGGCGGCTTCCGCTCGGCGCTCACGCGCACGCTGGTCAACTACGCGAACCGCGAAGGCCACACGAAGAACCTCAAGGCCGACATCGGCGGCGAGGACGTGCGCGAAGGCCTGGTCGCGGTGATCTCGATCAAGATGCAGAACCCGCAGTTCGAGGGCCAGACCAAGACCAAGCTCGGCAACAGCGAGATCAAGGGCGCGGTCGAGACCGTGGTCGGCGAGGGACTGCGCGAGCACTTCGAGGAGAACCCCTCGGTCGCGCGCAAGATCGTCGAGAAGATGATCGCCGCCGCGCGTGCCCGCGAGGCGGCGCGCAAGGCGCGCGACCTGGCGCGGCGGAAGACGATCCTCGACGGCGGCTCGCTGCCCGGGAAGCTCGCCGACTGCGCGTGGGACAACCCCGAGGAGTGCGAGCTCTACATCGTCGAGGGCGACTCGGCCGGCGGCTCGGCGAAGCAGGGCCGCGACCGGCGCTTCCAGGCCATCCTGCCGATCCGCGGCAAGATCCTGAACGTCGAGAAGGCGCGCATCGACAAGATCCTCGCGAACGAGGAGATCCGCAGCATCATCACGGCGCTCGGGGCGGGGGTGAAGGAAGAGTTCGACATCACCAAGCTCCGCTATCACCGCCTCATCCTCATGGCCGATGCCGACGTGGACGGCGCGCACATCCGCACGCTGCTGCTCACGTTCCTGTTCCGCGAGTTCAGGCCGCTGGTCGAGGCGGGACACATCTACATCGCCCAGCCGCCGCTCTTCCTGGTGAAGTCGGGCAAGGAGGAGATCTACTGCTTCGACGACCGGGAGCGCGAAGAGGCGATCGCGCGCATCGGCAAGAAGAACGTCATGGTCCAGCGCTACAAGGGCCTCGGCGAGATGAACCCGGACCAGCTCTGGCGCACGACGATGAACCCCGAGACGCGCACGCTCGTGCGCGTGACCATGGAGGACGCGGTCGAGGCCGACCGCATCTTCACGATCCTCATGGGCGAGCAGGTCGAGCCGCGACGGCAGTTCATCGAGGAGAACGCGCTGTTCGTGAAGAACCTGGACATCTGATGCCCGGGATCGCTCCGGAGCGGCGAACGTGGGTGGCGGCGTGCGCGTGCGCGCTCGCCGTGCTCGCCGCCGGACCGGCGCGCGCGCTGCCGTCGATGCTGCCGCCCGAGCTGGTCGTGGGCGCGGGCTGGACCATGGCCGTCAACGGCGAGCCGGGCACCGGCGGCGCGGCGGCGACCGTGGCGGCGCAGTGGCCGTTCGCGGCGCGCTGGTCGTTTGGCGGCGCGTTCTTCGCGCAGGACCAGGGCACGGCGGTGGAGCCGCTTTCCGACCCGAACACCGGCGAGCCGCTCGGCACGGTGGCGACGACGCACCGCTGGTCGTACGGCCTCGAGTGGCGCGCGGCGACCACGCTCCGCGAGCGCGGCCAACTGCGCTGGGAGGCGAGCGGCGGCTTTGGCTGGGCCCGGCAGGAGCGGGACGAGCGCGGCACCGTGAACGACGCGGTGAGCGGCATCACCGCGATGGTCGGACTCACCGGGCTGTGGCAGACGAAGCATGCGCACGCGTTCGGCGCGACGCTCCTTTACCGACACCAGTTCGTGGATACCGAGCCCAGCCCCGATCGCGCGACGCGCTGCATGAGCGCGCAGCTCGAGTGGCGCTGGCGCAGCACCCCCAGGCAGTGACGGCTTCGCTGAGCCGGCGGGCCCGCAGGACGCGGGCCGCGAGCGGCGACGCGGCGAGCATAAGGATGACCTCATGGCGTTGAACGACCGGTCGAAGATCATCGAGCTCCACATCGAAGAGGAGATGAAGACCAGCTACATCAACTATTCGATGTCGGTCATCGTCTCCCGCGCGCTCCCGGACGTGCGCGACGGGTTGAAGCCCTCCCAGCGCAGGATTCTCGTCGCGATGAACGATCTGAATCTCGCGCCGGGCCGGGGTTACCGTAAATGCGCGAAGATCGCCGGCGACACGTCGGGCAACTACCACCCGCACGGTGAGGGCGTCGTCTACCCGACGCTCGTGCGCATGGCGCAGGACTGGGTGATGCGCTACCCGCTCGTGGACGGGCAGGGCAACTTCGGCTCGATCGACGGCGACGCGCCCGCGGCCATGCGCTACACGGAGGCGCGCCTCACCGCGCTCGCCATGGAGATGCTGGCGGACCTCGAGAAGAACACCGTCGACTTCCGCCCGAACTACGACGAGACCCGCGAAGAGCCCGTCGTGCTGCCCGGCGTGGTGCCGAACCTGCTCGTGAACGGCTGCTCCGGCATCGCGGTCGGCATGGCCACCGAGGTGCCACCGCACAACCTGCGCGAGATCTGCGACGCCATCATCACGGTGATCGACAAGCCGGAGACGGCACCCGAGGAGCTGCTGAAGCTCGTGAAGGGCCCGGATTTCCCGACGGGCGGCATCATCTACGGCACGCAGGGCATCCGCGACTGCTACCTGAACGGGCGCGGCAGCATGAAGATGCGCGCGAAGGTGCAGGTCGAGGAGGGCAAGGGCGGCCGCATGAGCCTGGTCGTCACCGAGATCCCGTTCCAGGTGAACAAGACGTCGCTCCTGGAAAAGATCGCGGACATGGTGCGCGAGGGGAAGATCGCCGGCATCTCCGACCTGCGCGACGAGTCCGACCGCGACGGCATGCGCATCGTGATCGAGCTGAAGAAGGACGCCAACCCGAAGGTCGTCCTCAACAACCTGTTCGTGCACACGCCGCTGCAGACCACGTTCGGCGCGATCATGCTCGCGCTCGTGGACAACCGCCCGCAGGTCCTGACCCTGCGCGCGTTGCTCGACCAGTACGTGCGTCACCGCCGCGAGGTGGTGAAGCGGCGCACCGAGTTCGACCTCGCCGAGGCGGAGCGGCGCGCCCACATCCTCGAGGGCCTGAAGATCGCGCTCGACCACCTGGACGAGGTGATCGCGCTCATCCGCAAGGCGAAGGATCCGGACACCGCGCGCACGGGGCTGATCGCGCAGTTCAAGCTCTCCGAGATCCAGGCGACCGCGATCCTCGAGATGCGCCTCCAGCGCCTCACCGGCCTCGAGCGCGAGAAGATCCAGGCCGAGTACCTCGAGGTCATCCAGCTGATCGAGAAGCTCAAGTCGATCCTGGCGAGCGACAAGAAGATGCTCGCCATCATCCAGGACGAGGTCCGCCGCCTGCGCGACAAGTTCGGCGACGACCGCCGCACCCTGATCGTGGCCGAGGAAGGCGAGATCGACTACGAGGACACGATCGAGCAGAAGGACATGGTGATCACGATTTCGCACGCCGGCTACATCAAGCGACAGGAGATCTCGGCGTATCGGGCGCAGCGCCGCGGCGGCAAGGGCGTCATCGGCGCGCGCACGAAGGAAGACGACTACATCGAGCAGTTGTTCATCGCCAACACGCACGCCTACCTGCTGTTCCTCACCGACAAGGGCCGCTGCTACTGGCTCAAGGTCCACGAGATCGAGCAGGCCGGGCGCATGGCGAAGGGCCGGCCGCTCGTGAACCACCTCGAAGGCATGGCGCGTGACGAGCGCGTGCAGGCCGTGGTCGCGGTGAAGTCGTTCGACGACGACCACTACCTGGTGTGTGCCACGAAGAAGGGCCTGATCAAGAAGAGCAAGTTGTCGCTCTATGGGAATGTTCGCAAGGCCGGCATCAACGCCGTGCTGCTCGAGGAGGGCGACGCCCTGATCGAGGCCATCATCACCGATGGCACGCTGGACATGATCCTGGCGAAGAAGAAGGGCCTCGCGATCCGCTTCCACGAGGACGAGGTGCGCTCCATGGGCCGCACCGCGTACGGCGTGAAGGCGGTGACGCTCGACGACGACACCGACGAGGTGGTGAGCATGGTCGGCGTCAAGCGCCAGGCCACGCTGCTGGCCGTGACCGAGAACGGCTACGGCAAGCGGAGCGAGATCTCCGAGTACCGCGTCTCGCACCGCGGCGGCAAGGGCATCATCACGATCAAGACCACGGAGCGGAACGGCAACGTGGTGGCGGTGAAAGAGGTCGTCGACGGCGACGAGCTGATGATCATCACCCGGCAGGGACAGATGATCCGCATGCCGGTGAAGGGCATCAGCGTCATCGGCCGCAACACGCAGGGCGTGCGGCTCGTGAACCTGGCGCCGTCGCCCACGGCCGAGGGCACGGTGGAGTTGCTGCCGGACACCGTGGGCGGCGTCACGCGCGTGGTCTCGGAGGACGACGAAGGCGGGGCAGCCGTCGAAGCCGCGTCCGACGCCGGCGTGGCGGCCGCGGACGGTGCCGGCGTGGCGCCCGCGGACGATGCAGGCGAGGCGCCCGCGGACGACGCAGGCGAGGCGCCGGGCGACGACACGACCTAGGCAGCGAGCGGAGTTTCGGGCCGCGGCCCCCGGGGACCGCGGCCCTCGTTCGGCCCCACTTTGTGAAACCTTTCACGAGCGAGCCGCATGACGCACATCTCCGAACCCACCGTGCGCCGGCTGAGCCACTACTACCGCGTGCTCGAAGAGGTCGCCGCCGAGGGCAAGCGCATGATCTCGTCGCACCTGCTCGCCGAGCGCGAGGGCATCACCAGCGCGCAGGTGCGCAAGGACCTGTCGGCGTTCGGCTCGTTCGGGCGCCGCGGCCTCGGCTACCACGTCGAGCACCTGCGTGACGAGATCCGCGCGCTGCTCGGGCTCGACCGCCGCTGGCGCGCGTGCGTGGTGGGCGCGGGGCACATCGGCACGGCGCTGCTCGGCTATCGCGGTTTCGCCGACCAGGGCTTCGACATCGTCGCCGCGTTCGACGCCGACCCCGAGCGCGTCGGCCGCACGATCGACGGGCTGGTCGTGCAGCCGGTGAGCCAGCTCACGCAGAAGGCCGGGTTCGAGATCGGCGTCATCGCCACGCCGGCCGCGGCGGCGCAGGTGGTGGCCGACGCGCTCGTGGCCGCGGGCGTGCAGGGCATCCTGAACTTCGCGCCGCGCAAGCTCCGCGTGCCGGAGGCGGTGACGGTGCGGGCGGTCGACATGACGATGGAGTTCGAGAGCCTGTCGTACGCGCTCACGCACGCGCGCGTCACGGGTCCGAGGCGGCGGCGGCGAGCTGCGCGATGAGCCCCGCCGAGCGGCGCGCGATCGCCGCGATGGTGCTCGCGACGCTGCTGTGGGGCGGCACGTTCGTCGCGATCCGCGACGCGGTGGCGGCGGTGCCGCCGGCGCTGCTCGTCTCCACGCGGTTCCTCGGCGCCGGCATCCTGTTCGCCCTGGTGATGGTTTTCCGCCGGCGCCTGCCCTCGCGGCGCGACACGGCAGGGGGCGCGCTCTCGGGGCTGCTCATGGTGGGGGGCTTCTTCCTCCAGGCGGTGGGTCTCCAGTCGACCAGCGCCGGCAGCTCGGCATTCCTGACCTGCGCCGGCACGCTGCTCGCGGCGTTCTGGGCGTGGCTGCTGCTGCGCGAGCGACCCGGCGCGCGGCTCACGTTCGGCATCGCGCTCGCGATGGCGGGCTCGGCGCTGCTTTCGCTGCGCGGTGACTTCCGACTCGGCGCGGGCGAGCTGATCACGCTCGCCGGCGCGGCGATGTTCGCGCTCCAGGTGGTGGCGATCGCGCGCTTCGCCGCCACGACCGACCCGGTGGCGCTGGTGTGCGTGCAGTCGTTCGTCGCGGGCGCCGTGCTGCTGCCGTTCGCGTTCCCGTCCGCCGACGCGCTGCGCACGCTCGGCGGCGCGAACCTCGCACGCTTCACGTACCTGTTGCTCGCCGGCAGCACGCTCGCGCCGTTGCTCCAGGTGTACGCGCAACGCACGCTCACGGCAGGCCGCATGGGGCTCCTGTTCGCGCTCGAGCCGGTGTTCGCCTTGGTGTTCGCGGTGACGCTCGGCGCCGAGCGCTTCGAGCCGCGGTGGTGGTGGGGCGCGGGGTTGATCCTCGCCGCGGTGGTGATGGTGGAGTGGAAGACGTCGGAACCCGCCGCGCAGGGCACGGCGCGGCCCGATTAGCGCGTCATGAAGCGCGGCTACAGGGTGAGTACGAGTCTCCTTTCGAGGCTCTTGCCTTCGACGCGGAGCTCGTAGAAGTACAGGCCCGGGCGTGCCAGCGCGCCGGTGCCCAGGCGGCGATCCCAGCGGACGGACCGAGGTCCGGCAGGCAGCGCGCCGTCCACGAGCGTCCTCGCCACGCGGCCCGACACGTCGTAGATGCGGAGGCTCGCCGTGCTCGCGTGGGGCAGGGCGAACCCGATGGCGATGTCACCCCGCGCGGGATTCGGATAGGCCGGGTCCAGCCGCAATGAAATGCCTCCAGCCTGGGGCGTGACACTCACGGGCGCCGTCCATGCCAGGTCCCACACATCGTTGTACGGTCCCGCCTCGTTATAGACCACCAGGCGGTCGCGCACCGGGTCGTAGACCGCACTGTGCTCGGCCCCCGCGCCTGGCGGGATCCCCGAGGGGGCGAGCAGCGTCCACGCCGGGCTGTCCGAGAGCGAGAGCGCCCACACGTCGCTGCTGGTGCTCCCGAACACGATCATGCGGTCGCGCACCGGGTCGTAGACCGCACCGTGCTTTGCCCCCGCGCTCGGCGGGATCCCCGCCGGGGTGAGCAGCGTCCATGCCGGGCTGCCCGAGAGTGAGAGCGCCCACACGTCGCTGCTGCTACCTCCGAACACGATCATGCGGTCGCGCACCGGGTCGTGGATCGCGGTGTAATCCCCAGGACTGGGTGGTGTTCCCGCGGGCGACAGTTGCGTCCACGCCGGGCTGCCCGCAAGTGACAACGCCCACAGATCGTTCACGGGAGGATCGAAGAGACCATGGCCCCCGAACACCAGCATGCGGTCGCGCACCGGATCGTAGATCGCGGTGTGCCCGTACCGCGGGCTGGGTGGCGTTCCCGCGGGCGTCAGTTGTGCCCACGCCGGGCTACCATCCAGTGAAAGCGCCCACGCGTCATTGAAGGGAACGGAGTAGTGATTATCGCCGCCGAACACGACCATGCGTTCGCGCACCGGATCGTAGATCGCGCTGTGATGGAAGCGACCGCTCGGCGGCGTCCCCGCGGGGTAGAGTGGGGCCCACATCGGACTGTCCCCCAGCGAACGCGTCCACGTGTCGTTGAGCTCCGTCACGAAGTAGGTGACCTGGAAGCCCCCGAACACCACCATTCGGTCGCGCAGCGGGTCGTAGGTGGTGCTGTTCGCGTTCCGCGCCGGTGGCGGCTCATCGCCGGGCGTGAGTGGCCCCCACACCTGGTCACCTGCCAGCGACAGCGCCAAGGCGTCGTCGAAATCAGCATGTGTAGTGTTGCCATTACGGCCGAAGAAGATGGCGCCCCCGAACACGACCATTCGGTCGCGCAGGGGGTCGTAGATTGCGCTGCTCAGATGCCTGGCTTCAGGGGTCGGGATGGCGGGCGTGACCCACGCTGTGCTGCCGGCCAGCGAAAGCGCTCGTACGTCGTGGTAGCAGGTCCATGGATTCAGATAGTCGCCATTGCCAGTTAGGCCGCCGAACACCAGCATCTGGTCGCGCATCGGGTCGTAGATCGCGTTATGGTCTCCGCGCGGGTCCGGCGGTGTCCCGGCGGGGGAGAGCTCCTTCCACACCGGGTGGTGCGCAAGCGACAGTGCCCACGTGTCATTCCCGCCGTAGCTGACGACGCCATACCCGCCCCCGAACACCACCATGCGGTCGCGCACCGGATCATAGATCGCGGAGTGGCCGTGTCGCGGGTCCGGCGGAGTACCCGCGGGCGCGAGCTCCGTCCACGCCGGCGCGCCCGCGAGGGAGAGCGCCCAGACATCATCGAGATCCTGTCCGCCCGACGCAGAATCGGTGACACCGAATCCGCCGAATATCACCATGCGGTCGCGCACCGGATCGTAGATCGCAGTGTGCCCGAACCGGCCGGTGGGTGGCGTTCCCGCGGCCGCGAGTTGCGTCCAGGCTGGGCTGCCTTTCAGCGATAACTCCCACAGGTCGTTGTCTTGGAAGCCGCCATCGCTGCCCCCGAACACGAGGACACGCTCGCGGACGGGATCGTAGATCGCGTTATGTCCATACCTCGGACTCGGCGGCGTCCCCCCGACCGTCAGTCGCGTCCACGCCGGGCTGCCCGACAGGGACAGCGCCCACACGTCGTTGAAGAGGCCTTGCCCCTTGCCTCCGAACACCAGCATGCAATCGCGACCGGGGTCGTAGATCGCGGTGTGCCCTTCCCTCGCGAGGGGTGGCGGCTCCACGGTCCAGATGCCATCCGTGCTCGCGGACGAATCCGCACTGCGCCACAGACACGCGGCGACCGCAGCCAGAAGCATCAACGCCATTCGCGGCGTCTTGTATCGCGCGGCGTCGTGATGATCGAATGCAGCTGAGCCCGGCGTGGAACGGGACGCCGCCAGTCGGAGAGGCCTCGGCTCACGATGTGCCACGGATCACCTCCGCTCGCGAGCACGAACTTCGATGCTGGCCCGCAGAATGAGGGTCGGCCACGCGAGCGGATGAGCCCGGCGGGGGATGGCTATGTGAATCAGCATACGCCCCGCCGCGGCCCCGCAGCAGCACCGATTTGGGCTGGCCGGACCCCGCCGTGGCGCATCCCAGCGGGCGGGTTCTTCCTGGCTCCGGGGCTTCGCCGATTCCTGGGAAAGGCACTAGTCTCCGGACCGTGAGACTCTCCGGAAAAGTCGCGCTGATCACCGGCGGCGGGCGCGGCATCGGCCGCGCGATCGCGCTGCGCTTCGCCTCCGAGGGCGCGGCGGTGATGCTGGCCGCGACCCGTCGCGAGCCGCTCGAGGCGACGGCGGGCGAGATCCGCAAGGGCGGCGGCCGGGCCGCGACCACGGTCACCGACGTTGCCGACGAGGCCGCGGTGAAGGCCATGGTGGCCGGCACGATCGCCGAGCTCGGCCGGCTCGACGTGCTCGTCAACAACGCCGGCATCGGCGGCCCGACGCTGCGCGTGGTCGACATGGAGCGCGCCGACTGGGACCGCACGCTGGCGGTGAACGTGACCGGTGCATTCCTGTGCGCGAAGCACGCCGTGCCGCACATGATCGCGCAGAAGGGCGGTCGCATCGTCAACATCACGTCGATCGCGGGGCTGATGGGCTACCCGCTCCGGAGCCCGTACGCGGTGTCCAAGTGGGGGATGATCGCGCTCACGCGGACGCTGGCCGGCGAGCTGGGCGAGCACGGCATCACCGTGAACGCCATCGCGCCGGGTGCGGTGCAGGGCGAGCGCGTCGAGGGCGTGATCAAGGCCCGCGCGGCCGCACTCGGCCGGCCGGCGGCCGACGTCGAGCGCGAGCTGTTCGTCGATCCCACGGCCCTGAAGCGCATGGTGGGGCCCGACGACGTGGCCGCGACCGCGGCGTTCCTCGCCTCGGACGACGCCGCGAACATCACCGGCGAGACGATCAGCGTCAGCGCGGGGTTCCGAGCGTAGGCGCAGGCCCGTCCCGCGGCGCTACTTCTTCGGCGCCGGCTCCGCCAGCCAGTCGAGCAGCCGCTTCGCGATCTTCGGGTCGGCGCGGAAGATCGCAACGCCTCTTCCGCGTTGCCCGGAGTCCGCGACCCGGATCTGGCCCGTCGCGGTCTGGCGACCGAGCAGGTCGCCCAGTTCGAGCGCATCGGGCTCCTCGGGCGAGACCTGGACGAACGTCCGCGTGCCGAGCGCACGCAACCGGGCGCGGGCCTCGGCCACCTCGACGACCGGCATCTTCGGCGCGACCAGCACCAGCGCGCGCGTGTCGCGGCGCGCGCGCGCGATCGCCAGCGCCACCGGCGCACAGTCGCCCGCGGCCCCCACGATCCAGCCGCCGCGCGGGACCTGGCCGCGCTCGGCGAGCGCGGTCATCACCTGGGCCGCGTCCGCCGCGATCGTGGACACGAACTCCGCGGGCCGGCCGGCCCACGCCTCGGTGCCGTAGGCGCCGGGCCCGAGCGCGGCGTAGGAGCCGCGCGGCGGCAGCAGCACCACGCTGCGCCCGGCGGCGGCGAGCGCCTTGGCCAGCGAGTCCGCCGCGGCGAGCGAATCGTCGGGCGCGAGCACGAACAGCACCGGCGCCCGCGCGGCATCCCCCGCGGGGGCGGATGCCCCCGGCGGGACGGGGACGCGATACCAGCGCACGGTGAAGCCGTTCTTCGCCCGCACCGATTCGTCGCCGATGTTGAGGTTCAAGGCGAAACTCCGCTCGGCGTCGTCGACGGGCGCGCGCAGCGCGCTCACCGTGAACTGCCGGCGCTCGTCGCTGATGCCGAGCGCGCGCTGCGTGACCACGAGCAGGCTCTCGACCGCGGCGTCCCGCTCACGCGTGCGCGCGGCGAGCAGCGTGAGGCTCTTCCACGCCTGGGCGTGGTCGCCGGCGGCGTGCTCCATCGTCGCCAACCGCCGTGTCCACGCGGGACGGCGGCGGAGCGCGTCGCGCCACTCGGCGACGCCGGCGAGCGCGCTGTCCGGAGACCCGCGCAGGTGGCGCGCCCACGCCAGGCGTGCCTGCGCCTCGGCGAGCCGCGACGGCATGCCGAGCCGCGCCTGGTCGGCGTACGAGACGGCAAGATCGTAAGCCTCGGCGAGCGCGGCGGGCCTTCCGTTCCGCGACAGCGCGTCGATGAGCGCGAAGCCCTCGTCGAAATCGCCGCGCAACGCCACCGCGCGCCGCCACTGGGCGAGCGCGCTGTCCGCGCGCCCCGCGCGCTCGTCCTGCACGCCGAGCCACCACGCCGCCTCGCCGGACTCGAGCTTCTGGCGGGCGCTCGCGCCCGGCTGCTCGCCCAGCGCCGCGATCCCGAGCAGCGCCGCGCGCACGCTGGCCCCGTCCTTGCCGTCCCACATCGCGACGATCGCCGGCGGTGGCTCGATCAGCCCCGCGTGCGCGGGAGCGATCGCAGCAGGGGGCACGAGCAACGCGAGTGCTTGTAAAAGCCGTTTCACCGCACCTCCGGCGTGCGCGCGCTGCCGATCAACTCGAGGAACACACGCTCGAGCGGCGACGTGGCGTCGTCGCCCGCGCCCCAGTCGGCACGTCCCAGCTCGCGCGCGACCCGGCCCTCGTGGAGCACGACGACCGAGTCGCACAGCCTCTCCACGGTTTCAGTCACATGGCTCGAGAAGAGGATGGCGCTGCCCGCGCGCGCGAGCCGGCGGAGCTCGGTCTTCGCGGCCACGGCCGACGGGGCGTCGAAGCCCTCGAGCGCCTCGTCGCACAGCAGCACGCGCGGCTCGTGGAGCACGGCGGCGAGGAACGAGAGCTTCTTGCGCATGCCGTGCGAGAAGCCGCGCACCGGCTCGTCGAGCCTCGGCGACAGCTCGAGCGCGTGCGCGAGCCGGAGCGCACGCTCGCTCGCCGCGGCCGGTTCGAGGCCGCGCACGGCGGCCACGAACGCCAGGTACTCGTGTGCGGAGAGCTCCTCGTGGAACGACGGCTCCTCGGCCGCGTAGCCGAGCGCGTGCTTGGCCGCGAGCGGCGAAGCCCAGGCATCGTGGCCGTCGACGAGCACCGCGCCCGAATCCGGCGGCTGGAGCCCGGCGGCCGTGCGGAGCAGCGTGCTCTTACCGGCGCCGTTCGCACCCAGGAGCCCGACGATGCGTCCCCGCGGCACGGCGAACGAGACGCCGTCCAGCGCCAGCCGGCTACCATAGCGGCGCGTGAGCGCGCGCAACTCGAGCATCACGCCACCTCGGGCGTCCGCCAGCGCGAGACGCGGCGCGTGGCCTGGACGAAGCCGGCCGCGAGCAGCGCCCAGCCGAAGAGCGGGATGGCGAGGCTCGCGATCACGCCCGCGACGAGCCAGCCGTAGTAGAGGTTCTCGGCGGCGAGTGGCCTGCCCGGGAGCGAGAGCCCGAGGTGGAGGCCGAAGAGCGGCACGAGCAGCGCGGGGAGCGTCCACGACAGCGCGAGCCCGAGGCGCGCGAACCACGGCACCTGGGGCACGGTCGCGTGCAACGCGAGCGTGACGCCGAGGAGCACCGCCATCGGGATCGCGCGCGCGCGCCAACTGTCGGCGAGCGTCAGCGGCAGCGGCCGCACCGCGGACGGCGGATCGGCCGCGGCACGCCACGCGGCCCACACGCCGAGCATCGCGCACGCGAGGCTGAAGCCCGCGAACGCCTGTGCGCGCTGCTCGCGAGGATCGACGCCCACGAACCACGCCGCCACGCTCAGCACGAGCGCCAGCGCGGTGAAGCCGAGCCGGGCGCGCGGCGAGCCGGCGCGCAGCGACACGGCGAGATCGAGCCGCGCGAGCGCGCGCCAGCGTGGCTCGCGGCGGAAACGCGGCGCCGCCACGCGCGCGGTGCGCGCCGGGCGCCGCGCACTCACGAGCATCCGCCAGGCGGCGGGCAGCCGGCGCGACGCCGCGTGCGACACCTTCGGGGCGCGGATCGCCAGCGCGCAGGCCACGCGGGTGACGAGCGCAAACGCCACGGCGGTCGCGGCCGCGAGCGCCAGCAGCATGAACGGGGAGAGGAGGCCCACGCCCGCGAGCCATGTGGCGGACATAGGCACGAGCACGGTGAGTGCGGGCAGCCGGGCCTCGCTCGCCAGGTGGCGTTCCACCCACGCCGGCTCGACCGGCAGCGCCAGCCACTCGGGCCCGGGCGGCTCGGCGGCGAGCGTCACCTGGCGCGAGGCGGCGATCGCGCCCGCGGCGAGCACGCCGACCGCGAGCGTGAGCCCCAGGCGCAGCGTGGCGGCGCCGGCGCCGCCATGGCGGAGCGTGCCGTCCAGCGGCACGCGAACCTGCCAGTAGCTGAACGCTCCCACGCACGCGGCGAGGGACAGCGTCACGACCCAGAGCCGCGTGCCCATGCCCGCCGCGCGCCGTGCGAGCAGGCGTGCGCGGAGGGCCCGAAACGCGGGCGTGCGGCTGGCCATGGACGGGGGCATGCGGCCACCGATTGTAGCGGATTCCGCGGCTGCGACTGTCCGCGGCGGGTCACGCCCTGGCTCACATCCCGGAGCACGTCGTGCTGCTGGCCCCGCGCTCGGCCCGATGGCACCCTAGGGTTCTCCAACGGAGCCAAGCCCCATGCGCGATCGCGTTCCCGTGGTGTGGTCTGCCCGATACGGCTGCGACATCGGCACGCACGTCTTCCCCACGGAGAAGTTCGAGGCCACGTACCGCGCGCTGGTCGCGTCGGGGGACGTGGACGGCCAAGCGGACGTGTCGCCGCCGCCGGTGTTCCACGACCTGCTCGCGCTCGCCCACGAGCCCGACTACCTGGACGACCTGGCCGCGCTGCGCTGGACGCCGCGCACGCAGTACAGCGAGCTGCCGCTGACGCGCGAGATCGTGGACGCGTTCGCGCTCGGTGCCGCGGGCACGACGCTCGCGGCGCGGCTCGCGCTCGAGCAGGGCGCGGCGGCGCACCTCGGCGGCGGACTCCACCACGCCTACGCCGGACACGCCGAGGGCTTCTGCTATATCAACGACCTCGCCGTGGCCGCGCGCGCGATGCTGGGCGAGGGCCGGGTCCAGCGCATCGCGATCGTGGACCTGGATGTGCACCAGGGGAACGGCACGGCGCACATCTTTCGCGCCGAGCCCGCCGTGTTCACGCTCTCGGTGCACCAGGAGAACAATTATCCCGTGCCCAAGGAGTCGAGCGACCTCGATGTCGGGCTGGCCGACGGCACCGGGGACGACGCTTATATGGCCGCGCTTGCCCCCGCGCTCGAGCGCGTATGGGCGTTCGCGCCGGAGCTGGTGCTCTACCAGGCGGGCGCGGATCCGTATCGCGACGACCAGTTGGGCGGGCTCGCGCTGTCGTTCGCCGGGCTCGAGGCACGCGACCGCGCGGTGATCGAGGGCTGCGCGCGCCGGGGCATCGCGGTGGCGACGACGCTCGGCGGTGGCTACGCGCGGCGTTTCGAGGACACGGTGCGCATCCACGCGACGACCAGCCGGCTCGCGCTGGCGCTGGCGCGCGGAAGGGTGGGTGAGGCGTGAGGGTGCGGAGAGTGAAAGGCCCGGTGCGCGAGGGATTCAGCGCGACTACTACACGACTTCATAGTAGAGGGGGGGCCCCTACCGCCATCCGCGAGGGTTTCACCCAGGGCCGGTGAGGCGGATGACCTGCAGCTCCCTTGCCGCGGGGCCCTTGCGCCTTACGCGACTCACCTCGCTCGTGAAATCGCTTCGGCCTGGAGGCAGGTCCCGTGCAGCGAACGGGACCCCGGTTCGGGTCTGAAAGCTCCCTGCCAAGGAGATCTTTCTGCCCAGCTGCTGACCGAATTCTCGGGCGGTCACGCAGGGGTGTCAAGACCTGCCTTGCAACCGCGTGCGGCCATGTCGGCTGCGAGGCAGCGACGAGGGTCCGCGCGCGTCGCGCGGTCAGCGTTTCTGCTTCGACGCGGATGATTTCTGGGCCGTGGGTTGCGGTGGCGCCGGTCCCAGCACCTCGAACTTGGCGTCGTCGATCCACACCGTGCCGCGAGACGGCGCCTGCGCCTGCAGGTGCGCCCACACCATCACGGCGTCGTCGGGGATGTTGAGCTCGATCGACAGCTCCTGCCAATCCCACGTGTTCGACAGCAGCTCGGCTCCCGGCGACTGCGTCACGCGCGACTTCAGGCCCTGCGCGAAGATCTTCACGTACGCGATGCCGATCAGCGAGTCGCCCTTGAACCACCCCGAGAGCCGGACGCGCTGGCCGCGGAACGGCCGCGCGTCGAACGGCTGGGCGACGCCGATACGCGTCTCGACCAGGCCGTCCCAGAAGTTCTCGAGGCGCACGCTCTTCCGCCCCGTGTGCACGATCGTGGTGTCGATCACCACCTTCGAGCCCTCGTACGGCGGGAGCGAGAGGTCCCACACCAGGCCGCCGTCCTCGAAGCCCGGATCCGCGAACAGGTTCTGTCCCTTTGCGATCTTCGCCGGCGGCGTGCCGGCGGAGAGCACGAGCGACGCGTCGTCGAACAGCACCTGGCCGGTGCCGACCAGCCCGCAGCGCACGAACACCACGTTCGTGCCCGGCGGGATGAGGATCTTCGCCTCGCGTTCCACCCAGTCGGTGAGCGCGTCGTCGAACGACACCCGTTTCCACGCCAGGTCGAGGAACGGGTCGTCGATCTTGCCGATGCCGAGGCGCCGGAGCGCCTCGTCGTGGTCCACGCCCCAGATGCGCCCCATCTTCGACGCCGTGTCGCTGTAGGCCTGGAGCAGGATGTAGGCGCGCCCCTCGACGCCGTTGCTGCGCGTCCACACCTTGAGCGTCGCCGTCTTCCCCCACGCCTCCTTGCCCACGAGCAGCGTCTGGTTCCAGTTGTGCCACATCGGGAACGCGACGCTCGTGTTCGCGACGTTGACCGCCCAGCGCCCGCCGTGGACGAGGAACGTGTCACGCCCGAAGAACACGGTCGGCAGGTCGGCGGTCGACGTGTCCCAGCCGGCCGGCATCCACGGATGACCGGCGAGCGTGCGCTCGAAGTCGCCGTTCAGGAGCAGCGACTTGGGAGGCGCGGCGTGCGCGACGCCGGGGGCGAGCGTGGCTGCGAGAGCGAGGGCGGGGAGCGCGCGCGAAACGACCGCGAACAGGGCGCGGAACGGCATCGACATGACGGGTCCGGGTTAGGGTGTGCGTGTTCGGGCGGGGCGCCCGGGGCACGGGGCATGGCTTGGGGTGCGGAAAAGTATCGGAAGCCCGCGACGGGGATGCAAGCGCGTGCGGCCCCGCTCCCGCCAATTGCGTGTCAAGCGACGGCGCTGCGAACCGCGTCTCGGTTGAGGCGCTCCGAACGCTTGGGTAGCCTGCGTCGGCGATCCGCGCGGAGGCGAGCTTGGCCGAATGGTTCTTCACGTCCGACCTGCACGGCTCGGGCGAACTCTACGAGCAGGTCATGGTCCTTGCCGCCACACGGCGGCCCCGCGTGGTGATCCTCGGCGGCGACCTGGCGCCGCACGGCACGGGCGCGGCCGGCGTGAGCCACCAGCGCGTGTTCCTCGAGGGCTTCCTGGTCGAGTTCGCGCGCCGGCTGCGCGAGGCGGCCCCCGACACCGAGCTGCTGCTGATGATGGGCAACGACGACTGGGGCGCGAACCACGACGTGCTCGAGCGCCACGACGGCACGCTGTGGCGGGCGCTGCACGCGCGCGTCGTCGACGTGGACGGCGTTGCGGTGGGCGGGATGTCGTGGGTTCCGATCACGCCGTTCGCGATCAAGGACTGGGAGCGCTGGGAGGACGGCGCCGACGAGAGCCCGGCGCGGCTCCACGGCTGGCTCTCGGGGCGCGAGGGCGTGCGCGAGTTCCGGTTCGATCCCGAGCGCCGCTCGCCGACGATCGCCGAGGGCCTCGAGTTGCTCGCGGCGAAGCGCAGCGCGCGCGACATGGTGTTCGTGCTGCACTCGCCGCCGCGCGACACGGTGTGTGACGTGATCGCGACCCGGCAGCACGTGGGCTCGCGCGCGATCCGGGCGTTCGTCGAGGCGCGCCAGCCGCGGCTCGTGCTCTCCGGCCACATCCACGAGTCGCCGCGCGTCTCCGGCGCCTGGCGCGACGCGCTCGGTGGCACGCCGGTCGTTAATCCGGGCCAGTTCGGCAGCCGCCAGCTCGCCGGCGTGTGGTTCGATCCCGCGCGGCCGGCGGAGACGCTCGAACACACCGTCTACACATAGGGTTGTGCTGCGAAGATTGTTGCTGGCTGGGCCCATGGCCTGCCGTCGCCGCGCTGCCAGGCATCCTCAGGCGGCGAGCTTCAGCCGGTGGCGGCGGGCGTTGGGGATCCTCCGCGTCAGCACCTCGCCCCAGTAGTAGCGGGCCCACTCCTCCGGCAGCTCCACCCGGGTCGGGAACAGCCGCTCGCCGAGCAGCTCCTCGATCGGGATCGGGCGCTCCTTGAGCTTGAGCCGCATCGCCGGCGTGCCGCCGCCGTGGCGCTCGGAGAACGGCTTGGTGAAGTTC
>Ga0207670_10000089_pt1 | contig 62878 bp, 88 predicted proteins | sample KBSS23HmetaG_FD_184339 | JGI IMG/M metagenome (GOLD analysis project Ga0207670, IMG submission 184339) | Switchgrass rhizosphere microbial communities from Kellogg Biological Station, Michigan, USA - KBS S2-3H metaG (SPAdes) (version 2) | ecosystem: Host-associated > Plants > Roots >...
GGGGGGGGGGGGGTACTTCCACTGAACGACAACCTTGAGAGGTCGCGCTCGATCTCTGGGCGGGATTGTCGCTTGAGGTAGAGGACAGTCGCTCGCTCGCGGCCGTCGGGCGTCAGCGAGTAGAACGGGCCTTCAAGCTTTGAATTTGCAATCGACTGACGATGCCAGATGTCGATGAGGCCAAGGCGAGCAAGCTGGCCGGCGCGATCGCGCGCGCCAGGCAGCAGCATCACTGGCCTGTGGCCGTCTCCGCCGGTGCGTCGGAGAAACAGCAGGATGCCGATTTCCTGCGTGGTCAGTTTACGGTCGCGAGATGAATCGGGGCGGCCGGTGTTCATGACGCCTCACTCCGCCGCGATGTGAAATTGGCGCGGCGTCAGCTGCTCGCGATCGCGCTTGGCCGCGCGCTGCATGGCAGCCACCAGCTCGAGCATCTCGGCACCGTGGTGCTCGGCGATGCGCTCACGCTCGGCCGGGCTCACCAGCGCAGCGTCGACCGTCGCCGCGGCTTTGGCGCGCCACTCGGTCGTCGCGGAGAACGGGATGCTGCGCGGACAAACGAGGCCGCCGGCGCCGCGCAGCGCGATGTTGATATCGGCGGCGATGCGGCGGGCGAGGATCCAATGGAACGCCGCGACGTTGCAGGAGCCGTCGGCATTGAGCAGTTCGCCGTAGGCGTAGGCGCGCCTGCTGCGCTGGTACGCGGCGACGGCGGCGAGCGCCTGGTCGGTCGACGTGCCGCCGCGGCGATCGGAGGCGGCGTGGCAGGCGGGGAGGGTGATCACAGCGGTCCCTCCACGCTGGCAATCGCAGCGTCGACCACACCCAGGGCGCGATAGGCGGGCTCTTGCGTCCCGAGAACACCGCTCGGAATTTCGCCGATGACCGTCGAAGCCAGCTTGAGCGCCGCCAGCATCTTGTCGTTCTTCTCGATTAGCGCATTCATCATCAGCGCGGCGGCGATCTCGCCCTCGGATAAACCCCAATCGAGATCGGGCGGCAGGTCGCCGCGTGCCGCGATCTTTGCCTGCTGCGCGGCTTGGAGTGCGCGGCCGGCCAGGACGAGGTTGCAGGCGCGGACGATGAGGGTGGCGTTGGCGCGCGCTTCCCCTCCGCTGACGGCTCGCTTTGGGCCACCGCCTTCCGCGCAGGCGATCAGCGAGCCGCCGTCGGCGCCGTAGATGAGTGGTGCGCGATAGTCGATGGCGACCGGCTCGACGACGCTCCACGGACCGGGGGTCGGCTCGACGGACGCTGTGGCGGCGATGGAAGAAGGCGCGTTCACGGCGGTCATCCGATCCAGTTGCGGACGACGGCGCCCGGGTTGCGCTTCTGGATTTCCGCGATGACGAATTCGCGCGACGCATGCGCCGTATAGGCAGTCGGGATCGTCGGGCCATCGAAAAGCTCGCTGATCTCGAACGCGTGCGGGCCCGTGTACGTGGCGAGCCAGCCGGTCTCGCCGAGGTGGATCAGGATCTCGTTCGGGATGCGCGAGGGCTTGCCGGCGAGCGCATCCATCTCGTGCTCGATCGCCGTGCGCAGTTCGACTTCCGAGGCGTGCCCGATCGCGCATTCCGGAAGCCGGCGCTGGCGACGGATCATGTTCAGCGCGGCGTAGAGGTCTTGGCGGTTGGCGGACATGGCAGGCTCCCCGGTCGTGGGGAGGATATTTGCGCTAATCGCAAATAGGAGTCAACCAGATATTTGCTGTTATAGCAAATTTATTTGCAAGGCATGCGCGCCGAGGCCGGCGGTGCCCTGTAACGCACGCAATGAACTCGATTTTTGGTGTGAGCATTCCAGTCCGAGTGCAGGGAAAGCGCGCTTTTAGCGCGCGTGCTTTTCACCCAACACGTCTAGAGCAACAAACTCCCACCTATCCGCATATCTATCCACGAGCGCGGCCGTTGGCCGCTTGTAGAATGGGACGTAGAATCGAGCCTGTTACTCAGTAGTTGTGGATATAGAATAACTCTATACCGCGCGCGCGAGCTTATAGATGCCTCGAGGGCGATCGCAATTTCAGCGCGGCGCCATCGTCTTGACGCGCGCAGCCCATTCGACCGCGACAGAGCGAATCGGCTCCTCGGTGTTCGACAGCAGGTCGAAAAGGCCACCGCCGGCGCGCTTGAGCTTCTTCACCAGGACGCGGCCGTCGGTAAGCCCGACGACGCAGGTCTTTCCGATCAGATCTGGCGTGACCGGTGTGCGGATATCGTCCAGGAATACCAGCCACCGGTCGAACAGTTCGCCCAGGCTCGTGCCTCGGATTTCGAGAGCGATCGTCGCGTCTGTCGAGCCTGGCGGGGCTTCCACGCGGTCCAGCTCGACTTCCTGGGGCAGGTAGAAGGCCATTGCGCCAGCGCCCACGTAACCGCGAACGGGCACCGTTCCGGGCCCTTCCTCGTATGTGGCCTCGGGCTCGTAGAAGCCGTCCGATTCGGGCGCCGGTTCCTCGAGGTAAGCCGCGATCTTCGGTAGTTCGTGCAGCTTGACCTGCCGGGTTCCGTCAAGAATCCGAGTTACCGCGGAAGGATCGACGCCGAGCGCGTCGGCGAGCTTGCGCTTGCCTTTCCCGGGCTTTTTCAAGCCCTCGGCGATCCAGTTCCGGTACGGCTGCTGCTCATCCATGGGCCCATATTCGCGAGAAACGCAAATCTCGCCATGGGCATTTTCACAAATCTGGCTTGACATATATTTGCGATTAAAGCAAATATCGCAAATGGACACGACAGCCGAACGCGTGATCGTCAAGTGCGGTGGCTACCAGACCGTCGCGAAATGGCTCGGGTTGAGCTTGGCGCAGGTCTACAAATTCACCTACTCGCGCGAGAAGGGCGGCACCGGTGGCGTGATCCCGGCGCGCCACCAGCCGACGCTCCTGAGGCTCGCGCGCGAAAACGACGTCGCCCTTACCCCTGACGATTTTTTCGACATCGAGCCGGCTGTGCCCTCCGCGTCGGGAGCCGCCGCATGACGGCGCTACATCAGCAGCCTGCGCTGCGGCCGCAGTTCGGTCGGTCCGATGCCCGGCGTTCGCAACAGGCCGCGATTGAAGCCCCATTCCATGCAGGCCATGACGTTCCAGACGTACGAGCGGAGCGGGATCTGGATGCGCTGCACCGGCACGCTCATCGCCGCAAGTCCTTCGTGGCTCGTGGGCTGATCCAAGCAGAGCCAGAGCTGCAAAATATCGCCGGGAAGAACATCGATCCGGCGAGTCCCATGCACGAAAAGAGCTGGCACATCGGCTGGCAAGACGCGTTTGGGATCGAAGATCGTAGACATAGCAACACACTCCCCCATTGTTTTTCATTCTTGTCGCCCGGGAGATTGTGTTCTTCAGATTGCAGCTTCGGAAGGCGCCTGAATGTCGCTTGGATTGAATCGGGTGCCAATATCCACAGCGATGATGCGTGTAATAAATCGGCATTTCAACCAAGTTGTTGTTCTTGCTTCCTAAAGCCTGCCGCTTTGAAGAGTCCCCCGGATGGGCCGATCGCCCACGGGTTGCAATGTCGTTTTCTCCGGCAGAAAGGCACACCCCCGCAGAATGCGTATGTTGATAGCGGGGGCGGGAGTGGAACCTGCGATGCCGCATCACGGGACGGTCTCCACGGTTATTCGCCCCGTCCCGTGGAGCGGATTGCCCGATCCAAGCCGCGGCGCAGCGCTCTTGCGGCGTCGCGCGAGCACTTCAGCTGCGCAATGCTTGCGGGTTCCGGCTCGCCGTTAAAAAAAGCGATCACGACCTGTCCGTCGTCTCGCGTGACGATCGCTGATTTGAACTCGACCGGCGTCATGACGAGGCGCTCATGACCGCGCCGCGCCGCAACGCCGTCGTTCCGTTCGTCGACCGTGCCGCGCGTGACGCACAGGTCCGCGAACTAGCGCCTGGCACGATCCGCACGCTGACAATCGAGCTGACGCCGGCGCGGGCGGCTGCACTCGATGTGTTCGAGATAACGACGGGCGTGTCAGTGCAGGCGCTGCTGCTCGACCTTCTCGACGATCAGATTTTTGCGGTGCGCTCATGACCGCAACATCCCCAGCTACCGGCGCGAACGCAAATTCGGGCACCGAACAGGTGTTCGGGAATCAGTCCCCCGCTGTTCGGGCGATTGGTGCCGTCATGCGCCGGCTGCATAAGATTTATCCCGAGAAGTTCGCCGCCAATGTCGCTGTTCGTGCTGACGTTTCTACGCGCGCCGTCGAGCACTGGACCGCGAAGGATCCATCCAAGCGCCGCGACATGGGCGCGGAGGCGTTCGTCTCGCTGCTGCTGAGCGACGACGGCGGCGCCGTACTTGACGCGATGATGACCTCGCTGCCGGCGCGCGAACGTCCGCGCTGGTGGCTCCGACACGAGAATACGGCCCGGCTTGCGCAGATCGAGAAGATGCAGGCCGAGCAGGATGAAGAAATCAAGCAGTTGCGTCTGTCGCTTTTGAAGTAGCCCGCGCCAGTCGCGCTCAAACCAAGCTGGGACGCATTCGTGGGGGCATGGCTCTCCGACATCATCGAACGCGCAGCTGCGCTCTGTGTCGCGATGTCCGCGCGCGCGCAGGCGAGGTCGCGCAAGTGGAGTGATCGGGCAAAGAGGTTGATCGCGCTGGCGGCTCGTATCCGCGAGCGTCGCAAGGGGGACGAGCAGACATGACGCAGACCACCGCCGACCTCATCCGCAAGAAATCCGAGATGTTCGCCAAGGCCGCTTTCGTGCCGTCGGCGAACGCAACCGACGAGGCGACGATCGCGACGGCCGAGGGGCTGCTCGCCGGCGTCGCCGAAATGCTGGTCCAGCGCGTCGGGCCCGAGCGGGCTTTTACGGTCATCGCTCGCCAAGCCGACATCCTTGACCGCGTGGTGCTCGATGGGCGGCGGCCGACGAAGCCGAAGAACTACTGCGGAGAGGTGGACTGACATGGGCGTTCCCGGTGTTGAATGCTTCGATTGGACGAGCGATGCGGTCGAGCGTTTGAAGGCGCTCTGGGCTGACGGTCTGTCCGCGAGCCAGATCTCGCGCGAGATAGGCGCATCGCGGAACGGCGTCATTGGCAAAGTGCACCGGCTCGGTCTTTCCGGTCGCCACCAGGCCAATGTCGGTCAGGCGAAGCCGCGGCCGGTGCAGCGTCTCACCCTGCGCGCCGACGCCGGCATGCTGCGTCGCATTGCCTCGAAGCCTCGCGCTGAAAATGATCCGCACAAATTCGAGGCGGAGGTCGCGGTCGAGTTGCCGCCTGACCAATCACCCGATGCCGTCGCGTTCCTCGACCGCAAGCGTGCGCAGTGCTGTTGGCCGCTGGGTTTCCCGGCCGCCGACATGCTCGTCTGCGGCTCACCGCGCGACGGCGAGCACTCGTATTGCCCGCGACACCATCGGCTGAGCGTGCAGACCAGCCGGCGGAGCTTGCCGGAGCTGACCGACGCCGTCCGTGCGCAGCGCGCGATCCAGGCGAGAAAGAACCTTGCCGCCCACAAAGAACGGCTGATGCAGGCCTGATCTGAAACTTCACCCAGGAGGAGACGAAATGGCACTCGCCAAGAACTCGATGGAAGGCAAAGCGGAAGGATACCTGAAGCGGATCGAGACGCTGCTCGCCGAAATGGAGTCGGCCAAGGGCACCTATATGGCCGAGTGCAAAGAGCGGCGCGAAGACATCAAGGAAATCTATGCCGAGGCAAAGGACGCCGGCGTCCCGGTGAAGGCGCTGCGCGGCGTCGTGAAGATGCGCGCTCTCGACAAGAAGCTCAACGCGATCGCCGACGGTCTCGATGAGGATGAGGCGGAAGCCTATGAGCTCCTCTGCGAGGCGCTCGGCCCGCTCGGTGCAGCGGCAGCGAAGGCAGCGGGTCATAAATCGAAGAACGATGATGACGAACGCGATCTTCGCCCCGATGCCTTGAAGCAAGCCGACCAGGCACGCGCCGACGAGGCGGAGCTTGCCAAGGTCGGCAAGGGCGCAGACGCCAAGGCGGCCGCCGTCGACTCGCTCGCCAAGCACTGACGCGTCCGAACCGGGGAGGGCACGTTGGACTATCGCGGCGGACCAATTCTGGCGATCGACCAGAATACGAAGTCTGGGATCGCCGAAGGCGTGCCCGGCGCCGTGCCGCGCCTTGAGACGATCAACTTCCGCCGCGACGAGACCGACACGCCGGAGGACCTCTACGAGGCGGCGATGTTCTACTTCGCCGATCGGTTCTTGACCGACCCGCCGGGGCTTGTCGCGATCGAGCGCGTCGTCCCGCCCTCGGCCGCACAAGGTTTCACGAACCACAACACGACGCTGATTACGCTCGGCATCTACGCGATCGTGATCGGGATCGTGAAATGCAAATCGATCCCTCTGCGCATCGTCGCCGTCCAGACTTGGCGGAAAGCGTTTTTGGGCAACGGCAAGCTCAAGGGCGATGTCGCGAAGCGCGAGGCGGTCAAGCTCTGCGGCCGGCTCGGCTGGGACGCGCCCGATCACAATGCGGCCGAGGCTGCAGGGCTCTGGCACCACGCCTGCACCCAGGTCGCGCCCTACGGCGTGACGACGCTGCATCCGGCACTCTTCGCGGAGCGCGCACCATGATCACCGAATTCTTCGTCGCTTTCCTGCTCATCTCGCTGATCGCGTCGATCCTGATCTGGCCGATCGTGATCTACCGCAAGCTGGATCGGATCGAGGACCGCTTGGAAAGCATCGAGCTTGTCGCACTCGTCGGTGACGACGGCCCCGGAGGGCCCGGTGAGGATGCCGTCGAGCAGTCGCACGAAACGGAAGTCGCCATCGGAAGGATCGCGGCATGACCGACCTCTCGACCAGCTCATTTGCAGAATTGGCCGTCGAATTGTCCGTGGCAAAGTCCACCGGCGACGTCGACTTCGCCGAACTTGCCTGGGCGACCTGGGTCCAGTCCGCCTTCGCGTCCGATCGCGCCTTAAAGATCGACGTCCTGGCCGCGCGCATCGGGCTTTCCGAAGACGCGACCGCGCACATTCTCGGCGCCGAGCGCAAGCATCGCGAACGGATCGCGGAGGCGCACGACCTAATGAAGCGCCTCATCCCACACGAGGCCGAGGTCCGCGCGCTGCTCGCCCGCGTCGAGCCGGAGGCCGAGCGGAAGGTCTGGAAGCGGCTGATCGATTTCGTGCGGGGAGGGCGGCGATGACGCTCACGCTACGAAGAATCGACGGCCGCCAGTTCGCCGATCCGCGCCAGCCGCTGCCGCCGCATTACGACCCCGGCGAGAAGCCGCAGCTGCGCTGGATCGCGATCGACCTGTTGCGCATCGATCCGAGTTATCAGCGCGAGATCTTTGAGCGCGGTGCCAAAAACGTCCGCAAGATCGCGCGTGAATTCTCGTGGGCCAAGTTCGGCACTGTGATCGTGTCTGAAGCAGACCAGGGTATCTTCCTCGTCATCGACGGCCAGCACCGTACGACCGGAGCCGCGTTGCGCGGGATCAAGGACGTGCCCTGCCAGATCGTGAAGATCAGCACCGCCATGCAGGCGACGGCGTTTGCGGCGATCAACAGCAATGTCACCGCGCTCACCGCGATGCACCTCTATCACGCCCGAGTCGTGGCCGGTGATGAGGATGCTGTGGCGCTCGCGGCGGTCCTGGCGGATGCAGATGTCGCGATCTGTCACTATCCGGTTCCCGCAAAGCTAATGAAGCCGGGCGAGACGCTCGCCGCTGGCAAGCTGCCGCTGATGCTCAAGCGTTACGGGCCAGACGTCCTGCGTTCCGCGCTGCGTTGCATTACGCGCACCAAGCTCGGCAACCCTGGCTGTCTGCGCGCCGCGATCATCGATGCTCTGTGCGTGACTCTCGACGCCGAGCCGGACTGGCTCGCTGATGAGAAGGCGCTGATCCGCGCGATGCAAACCTTCAACTTCGGCGCCGAGTACCACGCCGCATGCAAGCGCTCATTCGACGACGGCATGACGGTAACGGCTGCGTTGATCGAGTCGCTCGGCGCGCATCTCGAGGAGCGGCTCGAGGCCGCCACCGCATGACCGACGAACCCTCAGCGCCAGCGGCCAAGAAACCAAGAATCGAAGTCCGCGACATGATCCTGACCGTTCAAGCCGAAGCCGACCATGCCCGCATCTGGGCAGGCGCCTGCTCGCCCGGGACGGCGTCGGGTCTCAACCGTCGGGCGGACGTGCTCGAGGCGGCGGCGACCGTCGTGGCGAACGCCGAGATGGCGATTGCCTACATCCGCGAGCGCGCGGCGGATTTCAAGAAGTGGCGAGAGAAGGGGATGTCGGCATGACCGTTATGGACGCGCGCGCGGCGGACAGCGCATTCGGTGCCGCCCTCGCAGGCCGCGGGTTTGGGGTTGGAGGATCAGGGGCGCCGAAACCTCCGGCACCGCCGGAGCCGCGCCCGCTCCGCGAAGGGTCGATCGAACTCGGCCGGATGAGCAACGGCGACGTCGTCGGTCTTGACCTCGGCAAACTGATCGAGGGGCGCCTGCTGATCCAGGGTAATAGCGGCGCCGGCAAGTCCATGCTGCTGCGACGCATCTTCGAGCAGGCTTTCGGGCGTGTGCAGCAGCTGCTCGTCGACCCTGACGGAGAATTCTCGACGCTCGCAGAGAAGCTCGACGTGGCCGTACTCAGCGCGGCCGATGTGCTGCGGGTGGGGGGGGCGCTCGTTCGCGTTCCATCTGCGCGAGCATCGGTATAGCGCTGTGCTGGATCTCTCCGACGCGACAGCTGAGCAGAGAATGGCGATCGTTGCCGACCTGGCGTCCGGCCTGATCGACTGCCCTGTAGAACACCGCCACCCGCTACTGGTGCACGTCGACGAGGCGCAGACGCTGGCACCTCACTACGATCCGGGCGATGTCGAGCCCGAGACGCGCAAGCGCGCGATCATGGCGCTTGCCGACATGATGGGGCGCGGCCGCAAGCGAGGCGTCGCCGGCGTCATCGCGACGCAACGGCTGGCCGAGACGTCGAAGGCGGTGGTCGCGAAGGTGACGAACGTCATAGTCGGCTGCACCGTCTTCGATATCGACCAGGAGCGCGCCGGCGCACTGATCGGCTTCACCGCGGGCGCTGCTCGGGCGCTCCGCTCGCTCGCGGCGGGCGAGTTCCTGTGCCTCGGGCCCGCGCTCGCCGGTCCGACACGTGTGCGCTTCCGGGCGGCTGCCGCAGAGTCCCGGCACAAGGGTGAGGCGCCGGCGATCACCGCGCCGCCCGCTATCAGCTCCGCGGCGGCGCTCGATCTGCTCAAGGCGGTTCCGGACGCGGACCCGGAGGCCATGCCGTCCGTAGTCGCCAACCACATGTCGCGACGCGGCAAGCGCGGAATCGACTGGTCGCCCGATCACGACAAGATCATCCGCGACGGCTACGGCGCCGGTACGCCGCTCGCCGAGATCGCCAACCAGCTCGCGGCCGCCAACTGCATTGTATCAACGAGCGGCATCTCGACCCGGGCGCACGCGCTCGGCCTCATCAGCGCTCGAGCGATCATCGGCTGGTCCGATGAAGAGGACGCGATCATTCGCGACGAGTATCTCAAGGAGACCAAAATCATCGATATCGTCACGCGACTTGCGGAGAACGGCTTTAGCCGCGGCCGCGTTGCCGTGCAAATGCGCGCCATCGCTCTCGGCATCACGCGCGATCGCGTCAATTACTGGACCAAGGAAGAATCGGACATTGCGCTCGCCGGCCTGAACGACGGCAAGTCCACGCGCGAGATCATCATGATGCTCAAGGCCGCCGGCTTCGAACGCGGCGTGACGGGGATCACCAAGTTCGCACAGCGCAACGGCATTAGCCGCAACAGCGCGATCCCGTGGACCGACGCGGACATCGCGATGCTGACCGAGATGTACAACGCGAACAAGTCGGCTGCCGAGATCATGCAGGTCATGGATCGCTCACGCGGCGCAATCCTGAATATGGCAAGTCAGCTAGGCCTCAAGCAGCGGCTCAAGTGGACAGACGACGAGAAAGCGCTGCTCCGCAAGGCGCATTCGGACGGCATCAAGCTTGTCGACGTGCCGAGGCTGCTGCCGGGCCGAACCTACGCGACCGTCGCCCGCATGGCCGGTCAGCTGCGGCTCGACTTCCGCGGCCGCGGCGCCGGCGCGCAACTGAAGGCGGAGGCAACAAAGACTGAGAAGGTCGCGGCGCGACTCACGGCCGCGAAGTTCAAGTGCCCGCCGAAGATGCAGAAGCTCTACCGCAGTTACGAGCGTCAGGTCGGGAAGACGCGCGCGCGAGAGATGATCATGGAAAAGGTCGCCAATGGCTGAGAACACGAAGATTGAGTGGTGCGACCATACTTGGAATCCGTGGTTCGGATGCACGGAGGTCAGCCCAGCGTGCGATCACTGTTACGCCCGCGTGATGATGGATGAGCGCTACGGCAAGGCGAAGTGGGGCGCCGGCCAGGATCGCGTCCGGACCTCGCCGGGAAATTGGCGCGAGCCGTTCAAATGGGACCGCGCAGCTACTGCGGCCGGCAAGATCGCGACCGTGTTCTGCCTCTCGCTCGGCGACATATGGGATAACGAAGTCGACCCGCTTTGGCGCACGCAGGCGTTCGACGTGATGCGCAAAACGCCGAATTTGCTCTACCTGCTCCTGTCGAAACGCATCGGCAATGCCGAGAAGATGTGCGACGTCGCGCGCCACGGGTCAGGCGCTGCGCTGCCCGAGAACACCGCGCTTGGCGCGACCATGATCAATCAGGAGGAATGGGACCGGGATCTGCCGAAACTTGAGCATGCGCGTCTCGTCCTTGGTGCACGCTTCACGTTCGCCAGCGTGGAGCCGATGCTTGGTCCGATCAATGCACGCGGGAAGCTGCCTGGTTGGGTCATCGTCGGCGGTGAATCCGGACCCCATGCCAGGCCGATGCATCCGGAATGGGCGAGCTCGCTCCGTGACCAATGCGCCGAGGCTCGCGTGCCGTTCTTATTCAAGCAGTGGGGTGAGTGGACGTCCGGCGAGAACGTCGAGCGCCAGCGCGGCACCGTCGAAACCGCCGCATGGTTTGACGATCGCTGGCTCATGAGCCGCGAGAACCTCGCGAACTGCGAGGGCCACGTCGACGATGAGCCAGACCTTTATAGGGTCGGTAAGAAGGCCGCCGGCCGTCTCCTCGATGGCGTCGAGCACAACGGGATGCCGGAGGCGCGTATTTGAACGCCCCCTTCGAAAACACCCGCACGACGCGCGCCGAGATCAGGCGCCTGGCCGGAACGATGCCGTCGCGCGACATCTCGCGGCGGCTCGGCATCTCGCGCGGGACGCTGCGCAACCTCGCCTCGGAGATGGGCATCTCACTGCGGTTCGGGCCCGATCGGGAGGTCGAGCGGCCAGCTGCAGATGATCGCGCCGTGGCGCGCATCGATGCCACCAAGGCGCGGACCATCGAGCTCAACGGCATCATCGTGAGCGCCGAGGTCGCGCAGAAGCTGACCGTCGAGGCGACGGAGCGGGGGACGAGCCTGCGGGCGCTGGTCGCGCAGTTGATGAGTTACATCGCGATCGACGGGATGACCGCCGCCGTCCTTGATGACCGGTGACCGCATGGCAACGGATCTCGCCCTGCATATGCCGGTCGTCGCCCAGGCTATTCTGGGCGATCCTAATTGGGGCCTCTCCAAGGTCGGCAAGGAGCTGCGTTACGGGACGAACGGCTCGCTTTCGGTCGACATCGAGAAGGGCACATGGTTCGACCACGCCGAGTCCCGCGGTGGCGGCGTGCTCGACTTCATCAAGGCACGCAAGGGGTTCGAGGGTGCAGAGGCCTTCGCCTACCTGAAGGAACTCGGCTGCGACGTCGATGATCGGCCGCGGTCGAATGGCGTGCACAGGAATGGTCATGATGACCATTCCTCCCGGCCGAACGGTGAGGGAAAGCAGCGGAAGCCAAAGCGCGAGATCGTCGGCACCTTCGACTATGTCGCGCCCGATGGTGCGCTGTCCTACCAAGTTGTCCGCTTTCAGTTTCGGACCGCTGATGGCGGATGGGAGCGCAATAAGGACGGCAAGATCAGGAAGACGTTCGGCCAACGCAGGCCTGCCCCTGACGAGCAGGGCGTTTGGATTTGGGGCCTCGACCTCATCGACCGGAACGGCAACCCGCACGAATTCATGCGCCGCGGGCCGGGTGCCGATTGGTCAAGGTTCGACGAACGCGACTTCAAAGAGTGGCGGTACACGGAGCGCCGGACCTTCGTCGGCGCCAATATCCAGCATGGCCTCTACCGTGTGGCGGAGCTGCTCGAGGCGCTCTCCATGGAGCGGCTGGTCTTCGTGGTCGAAGGTGAAAAGAAGGTCGACCGACTGATTGCGGCCGGCGCGCCGGCGACGTGCAACTCGGGCGGCGCCGGCAAGTTCGGCGATCACCTCGTCGAATACTTTCGCGACGCCGACGTCGTCATCCTGCCGGATAACGACCCGCAGTCGACGAATGCCGAGGGCGAGCCTCTTTTCCATTCCGACGGGCGGCAGAAGCTCCCCGGCAAAGATCACGCGGACCTCGTCGCCTCCAAACTGCACGGCGTCGCCGCGCGTGTGCGCGTGCTCGAGCTGCCGGACCTGCCGGTCAAGGGCGATATCGTCGACTGGCTCGCGGAAGGCAACAGCGTTGAGGATCTCTATGGGCTCGCCGAGACGGCCGCGAAGGATTGGGCGCCGCGCGCCGAGCACCAGCATGATGCACCATGGGACGGTCCCGCCGGCCAAACGCCGGCGAAGCCACCGCGCTTCAAGATGGTGCATTTCGGCGACGTGAAGGTCTCGTCGCGCCCGCGCTACCTAGTCCGCGGCATCATCCCACTCACCGGCGTCGTGGTGATCTGGGGGCCGCCGAAGTGCGGGAAATCGTTCTGGACGTCCGATCTCCTGTTCCACGTCGCGCTCGGCTGGTCGTATCGCAACCGCAAGGTCGAGCAGGGCGCCGTCGTCTACGTCATACTGGAAGGCGAAACAGGTTTTTCCGATCGTATCGAGGCGTTCCGTCAGCGCTTCCTCGAGAGCCGCACCGAGCCGGTGCCGTTCTACGTGATCGCGCAGCGTCTCAACCTGGTCGCCGATCACCTGCAGCTCATCGCCGATATCCGCGCGCAGCTGCCTGCGGGCGTCAACCCGGCAGTCGTCGCGATCGACACCCTGAACCGCTCGCTGCAGGGCTCGGAATCCTCCGACCAGGACATGGGCAACTATGTGAAGGCGGCCGACGCCGTGCGCACTGCGTTCAATTGCGTCGTCCCGATCGTCCACCACTGTGGAATCGAGAGCGCGCGCCCGCGCGGGCACTCCAGCCTGACGGGCGCCGCGGATGCGCAGATCTCGATCCGGCGCGACCCTGCCAAGAACGTCGTCACCACGGTCGAATACATGAAGGACGGTCCGGAGGGCGGTACGCTGGTCTCTAAGCTGCAGGTCGTGAACGTCGGCAAGGAGCCCGACGGCCACCCGATCACGTCGTGCGTGGTCGTCGCGCTCGGCGACGACGAGGCTCTGCAGCAGAAGACGGCAGCTCAAGGCTTCGCGCTGCGTCCGACCGAGGAGCCGATCTTCCGCGCGCTGCTGTCGGCCCTGCGCAAGGCACCCGTTGCGCCGAACGAGGAGATGGTGGCGCTCGGTGTGCCGGCCGATCGGATGGCGGTGCACTACCGGGATTGGCGCGAGGCCTACAAGGTCGAGGGCGTGGCCGGCGGCGAGGCAGGCGAAGCGCCTGGCGATGATGCCATCCGCAAGCGGTTCGACCGCTATTCGCGCTTCATGATCGCGTCCGGCGTCATCGTCTGGAAGCGCCCTTGGCTGTCATGGACCGGCAAGGTCATCCGCGGCTTTCCGGAGACCCGGCCGAAGGACGCCGGCGACCGGACAACGAGCGGACAATGGTCGGACAGCGCGCTCGATGACGCCCTCGGCATGCCGGACCAAAACCGGACAGACGGCGGACAGGCTGACATCGGCGAACTGTTCGGCCCGTAGCCGTCAAAGAAAAGAACCATGGAAATACAAGGCGATATGTCCGAAGAGCCGAAAGACGGTCACGAAATGCAGGTTGGACAGGTTCCGGACAAAAGCCGGACAGCGCCCGGACGCATCCACGGCCAGCGCGACGTCGATCCCGAGCGCGTCACCGGCTGGTGGCAGGAGCGCGCGCAGCGCTATGAGGCGCCTCCTACATGGACGATCGGGCACGTCGACCGTCGGCTGGTGCAGGGCTTCGAGGTGCTGTTCCGCCTGCCGATGCGGATCGCGCCCAAGGAGTTCGGGACCGCGATGCCGGCTTACACGCACGAATGGGCCGACTACGTGGCGCAGAGTGAGGGCGAGCGCGATCTGAAACGCGCGCGCAACCGCCTGATCTACCGGCACAAAGGCGCAACCGCCGACGAGGTCGCGGCGATGGAACAGGCGCTCGCCTGGCCGCTGACTTACCTCGGCGATGACACCGAAGCGAGCCGCGCCGTGCTCCTAGGGTCGATGTGGAAGGCGCTCGAGCTGGAGATTGATCGGCGTGTGGCACGCCTCGGAATGTCGCGGCGCACGTTCTTTCGAAACCGCAAACGCGGGCTCGAATCAGTCGTCGCCGGGCTGACGAGTGCCCGGGTCGTCGTGACCTGAGCGCTGGTTAACGGCGCGGTGCCAACATGACAAACTGCGGCATCACACATCCCGTTGGCGCGCCTTGCAAAAGTGCCAAAAAACGCGCGGTTAACAACATGACAACCGCGCGGGTGCGATTTGACATTTGGCACTGGCTGGCACTCTCTCGCGCAGGCATCACACAAAAGCATCTAGAAGTGTGAGCGGGAAAGCGCCCAAAGGGCGCGCTTTTCACCCCAAACATCAAAACCGTCCATCACCTCAGGTCTACCGATAGATCTGAGCTCAGTATCCGCGCGCGACGATCACGACAGCGCGCCTGACGGCGCTCTCGATCGCGTCAAACCGGCAAGCCATGACGAACATCGTTCCGATCGCAAAGAGCCGCGAGCCGAAGAAGCTTGGGCGGCCGTCGCTGTACTCGATCGAACTGGCCGAGCGCTTTCTCGCGCGTCTCGCCGGCGGCATGAGCGTGGAGCGCATCTGTCGGCACAAGGACATGCCGAACAAGGCGCAGATCTACCGGTGGATCGGAGAGCGCGCAGATTTTCGCGACAACTACCTGCGCGCAATGGCTGCGCGCGGCATGAAACACGGCGACGACGTGATCGCGGTGGTCGACCAGGTGCTCAAGGGCGAAATCGCTCCGGATGTCGGGCGCGTTGCGATCCAGGGGCTGACGTGGGCGGCGGCGCGCATGGCACCGAAGGTTTACGGCGACCGCGTCGCGCTGACCGGCGCCGACGGCGGTGACATCGGAATGCGGATCACGGATGCACGCGCCACAATCGAGGGCAAGCTCGCTCGCCTCGCTGCCAGCTGAGCAGCGCCAGGCGTTCCTCGCGGGCCTGACCGATGCCGAAGCTCTCGCTCTCGCCTACGACTGGACATTCTGGGCGCGCCCTTCGCAGCTGACGCCGGCGGGCGACTGGACGATCTGGCTCAACCTGGCCGGCCGCGGTTTCGGCAAGACGCGCACCGGTGCGGAGTGGGTGCGCGACGAGGTCGAGAACTTCGGTGCGCGCCGCGTCGCGATCGTTGCGCCGACCGCATCCGATGCCCGCAAGGTCATCGTCGAGGGCGAGTCGGGGATCCTCGCGATCTCGCCACCGTGGTTCCGCCCGACGTATGCGCCGACGCAGCGCGAGCTGCGGTGGCCGAACGGCGCCATCGCAACGCTCTACTCGGCAGAGGAGCCGGAGCGTCTGCGCGGTCCGCAGCACGATCGAGCATGGTGCGACGAGCTCGCGGCCTGGAAGTACATGCAGGACGCATGGGACCAGCTGCAGTTCGGGTTGCGTCTCGGCGATCGCCCGCGGGTGGTGATCACGACCACGCCGCGGCCGCTGAAGCTGATCAAGGAGCTGCTCGCGCGCTCGCTCGGCGCCGATGCCGACGTCAAGGTAACGCGCGGGACCACCGAGGAGAACAGACCGAACCTCGCGCCGACGTTCCTGAACGCGATCGTCGGGCGCTATCAAGGCACGAGACTTGGTCGCCAGGAGCTCGGCGGCGAGGTCCTCGACGAGGTCGCCGGCGCGCTGTGGTCGCGCGCTCGCATCGAGGACCTGCGCGTTGCACCGGTCGAGGTGCCGACGCTCACCCGCATCGTGGTGGCGATCGACCCCGCCGGCTCGAGCGGCGAGGATGCCAACGAAACCGGCATCGTGTGCGCCGGGCTCGGGATTAACGGCCGCGCTTACGTGCTCGACGACGTCTCGGCAATACGCAAGCCGGCCGGCACGGAAGGTTGGGCTGCGGAAGCCGTTGCCCTCTACAAAGCGCGCAAAGCAGATCGCATCGTTGCCGAGGTCAACAACGGCGGCGAGATGGTCGAGGCGACGGTGCGCGTCATCGACCCGAACGTGCCGTACACCGCGGTGCATGCCTCGCGCGGCAAGGCAATCCGGGCAGAGCCGGTCTCGGCGCTCTACGAGCAGGGCAAGGTCCACCACGTCGGTGCGTTCCCCCAGCTCGAGGACCAGATGTGCGCGTTCACATCGGACTTCGACCGCAAGGGCGCCGGCTACTCGCCCGACCGGATGGACGCGCTGGTCTGGGCGCTGACCGAACTGATGCTGCAGGAAGGCCAGATGACGCACACCGCCGACGAGCGCGACATCCTCACCGAACCTTTCGACATTCCGCGTCACTGGCCGCGCGTCTTCGCGCTCGACGTAGACCGCAACCGTGTCGCCGCGACCTGGGGCGCGATCGACCGCGCCGCGAACACGGTATGGCTCTACGGCGAGTACGTCGCGCGCCGCGCAGACCTCGGCGTTCATGCCGCCGCGATCAAGGACCGCTGCAAGTCGAACCCCGATCTGCCGGCGTGGGTCCCTGGCATCTTCGACCACCGGGCCCGCAAGCGCAGCGCCGAAGAGGGCGACCGCATCGTCGGCCGGCTGCTCGACCTGCAGGTCGACCTCTACACGGTTGAGGCCGAGGTCGAGGCGCTCGTCGGCGAGGTTACGACCAGGCTTGCGGCAAAGCGACTGCGCATCTTCACGACGATGCCGGAGTGGCTTGCCGAGTATCGCAACTACCGGCGCGACAAGACCGGCGATATCGCCGACGTCGACGACGGGCTCATGAGGGCGACCGGCATGATCTGCTTGTCGGGCGGACACATCGCGATCACCGACCGCGTGCTCGATCAGGAGACCGAGCGCGAGCATGCGGACGACAGCCGCAGCGAAGTGACGGGGTATTGATATGATCGGCACCGGCATCGGCTTTGTGGTCGCCTACCGCGCATTCGAGCGCGGCGATGTCGTGCGGTCCGTTGACGTGCGCTGGATCGACCGAGCATGCCTTGCGGGCTGGGCTGCATGGGCTACGCACCGCGACGAGATGGTCTAGCTTTGGCCAAGCCGCGCACGCGTAAATCGAAGCGCGACTTCTGGCACAAGCAGTTCTTCGTGCTCTCGGTCGACATGTTCAATACCGACGTCGGCGTCGCTGTGAACATGTCGGAGGCCGAGTTAGAGCGGTCCGTGAAGCGTGCATGCTCGAACGCCGAGTACCTCGCGGAAGTCAAGGAGGAAGCGGCGGGTTGGGACGACGACGCTGCGTGCGTGTACGGCCGCATGCTGAAGATGGGCGGCGGCTTCGTGGTGATGCTGCGCCTCGAGAAGGGTAATTTCCGCAAGGCGGTCGCGATCCTCACCCACGAAATGGTGCACGTCTCGCAGTATCTGCTGCGCGCTCGCCGTGTGCCGCTCCAGGAGGAGACCGAGGAAGTCCACGCCTACCTCGTCGAGCATCTTGTCTACGCGGCGCTGCGCAAGCTTTACACCTGAAGAAGGCGACATTGCCATGATCGGTTGGATCGTTACGTTCGCGGTTCTCGTCATCGTCATCCTGGTGCTCTGGTATCTGCTGAGCCAACTCCCGTTGCCGCCGCCGGCCATGAAGTTTGTCGAAATCGCCATCGTCGTTCTGGTGGCGATTGTCGTGATCTGGTTCCTGCTCGCGATCGGCGGGTTGGCGCCGGTGCCCAAGTTGCCCGGTTTGCGATAGGGGTCTGTCGACTGATGGCAAAGAAATCATCCGGCAAGTCGAAGGGCGACGGTCTCGCCGGTCCCGCCTATCCCAAGCCGCGCGATGACCGCAACGTCTGCATCCGCAAGATCGCGAACGGCTACGTGCTGCGCGAGAGCGGTGTGCGCAAGGGTCAGTACTTCGAACGCGAGACGTTCACACGGACGCAGCCGAAGATCGTTGTGAGCGGGACGAAAGACTGACGATGCTTCGACGATTGATCCTCAGAGCGGCGCCGACGTGCACGCTTTGGCGCCATGATATCGGCGGGGCATGCGCACTCCGCTTCGTCCTCCTCTGACGCAGTCAACGACGCAAAGAAGGACCTCATGCATGTTCACACTCACGCTTGACCCGACCACCGTCAACCAGATCGCCGGCATCCTGGCCGAGAAGCCGTTCAAGGACGTCGCGCATATCATCATGAACCTGCAGCAGCAGGTGACCGTGCAGGAAGCGCAACAGCGCACTGCCGCCGAGGAAACCGCCAAGCAGGCGAAGGCCGATGCCGAAGAGCTTGCCAAGCTCAGAGCGGCTGCCGCGGTGCCCGCCAGCGAAACTGCCGAGGTCGGCTGATGCCTCGCCTTCGCGCCAGCCAGGACATGCTCGACGCGGCGGCCGCGCTCGATGCTGCCGGCATTGCCCATGCGGGGCTCTCGATGCCGCCCGCGGTGCACGACACGCAAACACCCGCAACGTTCGTGCGGTGTGGCGAAGCGCTCTATCGGGTCGATTGGGCGAGCGAAGATGGCGACGTCGGCGCCGTCATGGCCGCGTTCGCGACGCTCGGCAAGGGCGCGCCGGAGATCGTGAGCGCATGACCCTCGACGAGGCTATCGCAGCCGTTCAGGCGTTGTTTCCGAACGACGACGCCAGCGATATCGCTGAGACCCTCGACATCACGTCGGGCGGGCTGCGCATCGACCGCGATATCGAACCGGCGCTTTACGCCTCGCGCGAGCTCGCCGTGACCGCGTGGCAGCGCGAGACGATCGAGATCCTGCGCGAGCGTGGCGCCATCGCCTGCGCGCTCAAGGATGGCCCGCATCTCGACAAATGGCACATCACCGTCATGGACAGCAAAGGTACGCAGCGCACTGCCGAGCCGCGCTGGTCCGTGACCGCGAAAATCGGACTGATCCTGCAACCCAAGGAATCGCAGACATGAGCGCACTGACAAAGCTGAAGGGTCTGATGAAGAGTCTGAAGGTCATCGAACACGACCGCTGGGACACGGCGGCACATGCTGTCCTGGAACTCGAGCATAAGCTCGGCCAAGGCGATGCAGCGACGGCGGCCGCTGATCCGAAGGCAGCCGAAGAGGTCGCGGCTCTGCGATCCGAGGTCGCCGGCTTGCGCGAGCAGGTCGAGAAACTCGCGCCGCTGCTGCAGGTCGTCGAGGAAGCCAACCGTGCGCCGCAACCTGCCGCGCGCGCGCTGCTCGACAACACGGCAGGCTAACGCACAATGGCCCTCGGCGGCGCGGCAGACGGCGGCAGCTATGGCACCGCCGGCGAGACCGCGCCCGTCGACAATGCGCTCGAGCAAGTGTCGGCGCCGGCGGTTGTGCGCACGGGCGAGGACAGGCCGGATGAGGATCCGAACAAGAAGCTCGCCCGCTGGTCCGATCCGCGCGAGACGAAGAACATCGCGGAGGAACTCTCCGAGGAAGAGCTGGGCCGCATCGGCGGCCGCGTCGATCGAGAATACAAGATCGATGTCAACAGCCGCAGTGGCTGGCTGACGGACAGCGAGGCGGCGATCGATCTCGCCATGCAGGTCGCCAAGACCAAGTCCTACCCGTGGCCGAACGCCAGCAACATCATCTATCCGCTGATGACCACGGCGGCCATCGAGTTCGCGGCGCGTGCCTACCCGGCGATCGTCTCGGGCCGCAACGTCGTGAAGGGCGTCGTCTACGGCGATGACGAGGGCATCTCGGCGCAGGGGCCGGACGGACAACCCGCGGTCCAGATGACGCCGCAAGGCCCCCAGCCGGTGTGGCAGGTGCAGCCTGGCGCCCGCAAGGCTCGCGCCGACCGCATCGCCGAGCACATGTCCTGGCAGCTGCTCGAAGAGCAGGGCGAGTGGGAGAGCGACACCGACCTGCTGCTGCACATCCTGCCGATCGTCGGCTGCGCGTTCCGCAAGAGCTATTTCGACCCGATGTGGGCGCGCAACATGTCGTTGCTCGTCACCGCCGAAAACCTCGTGGTCAACTACCGGGCCAAGTCGATCGAGCTGGCGCCGCGCCTCTCCGAGCGGCTGAAGCTCTATCCGCTCGAGATCGAGGAAGCGATCCGCGCCGAGACGTTCCTCGACAAGACCTATGCGGCATCGGTCGACAGCGATGCCAGCGACGACGACGCGGAGCGCGGGTTCATCGAGCAGCACCGCTGGCTCGACCTCGATAAGGACGGCTATCCGGAACCCTACATCGTCACGATGCACGAAGAGACCACGAAGGTCGCGCGCATCGTGGCGCGCTTCGATCCGGAAGGTGTCCACTTCTCGCGCCGCGACCACAAGGTCGTGAAGATCGATCCGGTGCAGTACTACACGAAGTACGATTTCCTCCCCAACGTCGAGGGCGGCATCTACGGCATGGGTTTCGGGCAGCTGCTCAACCCGATCAACGCCGGCGTCAACACCACGCTCAACATGCTCATCGATGCCGGTCACCGGCAGGTCGTGGGCGGCGGCTTCATCGGCCGCGGCCTGAACATGCATGGCGGCTCGGTGCGCTTCAAGCTCGGCGAATACAAGCCGATCAACGCGACCGGCGCGGCGATCCGCGACGCGATCGTGCATCTCGAAACGCCGGGCCCGTCCGCGGTGCTGTTCCAGCTGCTCGGCACTCTGATCGAGGCCGGCAAGGACATCGCGGCCGTCAAGGACGTGCTATCCGGCGACGTTGCGCCGACGATCCAGCCCACCACGCTGCTTGCGCTGATCGAGCAGGGCCTCAAGGTCTTCACGGCGATCTACAAGCGCATCTATCGCGCCGAGAAGCACGAATACCAGAAGCTCTACCGGCTCAACCGGCTCTACCTCTCGGACCAGGCCGGCTATCGCCTCGGCGATCAGTGGAAGCGCATAACGCGCGACGACTACAAGCAGGGCGACGGCGTCGAGCCGATCTCCGATCCGACCATGGTGTCGGACATGCAGATGCTTGGCCGTGCCAACTTCCTCTCGCAGTACCAGAACGATCCGCTGTGCGATCCGCTCGAGGTGCGCCGGCGCATCTTCGAGGCCGCGCGCATCGACGGCGCCGACAAGATCCTGGTCAAGCAGGTCCCGCAGCAGCCGGAGGATCCGGCCATCGGGCTCGCCAAGATGCAGCTCGCGAACGAGGCGAAGAAGGTCGCGTCCCAGGAGCGCAAGGACCGCGTTCAAGAACTCGTCATGAAGACGCAGGCGATCAAGAATCTCGCTGATGCGGACAAGGCGACCGCCGGCACGCTGACGGAGTGGATCACGACGCAGCTCGCGGTCGCCAAGCATGAATTGGAATTGCTGCAGGGCGACACGTCAGTCGAACCGACGAACCTGGGCGCACCGCCCGCAGAGCCGATCCCAGCCGAGACAAATGGAGCACCCACATGAAAGAGAAAAGTTTCGTCCGTCATCTCAACATCACGTTCGAGAATGACGGCACCGCGCACCTCAACGGCCGCATCGAAGTCGCGCTGGTCGACGACAGCGGCGCCGTTGTCGCGATCAAGCCGGAGACGTTCCCGGTCAACGCCATGCTCGCTGCCGACGATGCATTCGCCGTCGCGGTCAGCGATCGCGGGCTCAAGGCGCACATCGATGCGCTCGAGCAGGTTCACCGTGCCGCCGAGGCGGCCGCCGAGCAGGCGAAGAAGGCGGCGGATGAAGCCAAGCGCAGCGCCGAGGCAGCGGCGGGCCAGTGATGGCCGAGGGGACCAAGGAAGAACCCAGGGAAGTCCGGGGACTAACGGAACAGGACTATCTGCGCTGGGTGCACAGCCCGGCGACGAAGTGGTTCCGCCGATACCTCGACGACTACCGCACCGACCTGGTGGCTGCCGCAAGCGAACGCTGGCTCGGCGGCGAGATCAAGCTCTCGGAAGAAACCGAGATGCGCGGCCGCGCGCTCTGCCTTCAGGAAGTGGCGACGATGCCATTCCAGGCGATCGCAAACTTCTACGACCAACTCGACAACGCAAAGACCAAAGAGGACGACGATGGAAGCGAAGCTTCTGAAGACGACGCAGGCTGAGTACGTTCAAGGCACCTACAGCGGCAAGAACGAGAGCGGTTACCGCCCGATCGGGGACCGCATCCTGGTGCTGCCCGACACTGCTGCGGAGAAGTCATCCGGCGGCGTGTTCATTCCGGAAAGCTCCGTGGAGCAGCAGAGCTATGCGGCTGAGACCGGCGTCATCATCGAGCTCGGCGATACGGCGTTTACCTGGAACGCTGACCGCACGCGCCCGTTCACCGGCGAGAGGCCGAAGGCGGGCAATCGCGTGTTCTTCGACCGCTACTCCGGCGGCATCCTGAAGGGGAAAGACGGCAAGCTCTACCGCTTCATGGACGACAAGGCGATCGGCGCGGTGAGCGCCTAGCACCTTCCACGCAACACACACACCGACACAAACGAGGCAACGATGAACGCACTGACTGGCGCGGCGCATACCGCCGCAGACGACGACACGGGCGACGACGTCGCCAAGATCGAGGAACGCGCCCGCCGCATCGGCTGGGTGCCAAAAGAGGAATTCCGCGGCGATCCCGCGAAGTGGGCGCCGGCTGACGAGTTCCTGGAGCGCGGCGAGCGCACGCTGCCGATCCTCCTGGAACGCAACCGCAAGATCGACGACCGGCTCGGCAAGTCCGAGAAGGACAACAAGGCGCTGCGCGACCAGATCACCGAGATGAACGGCACGCTGAAGGAAGCGCGCGACACCTTCGTCGAGTTCCGCCAGCGCACCGCCAACGTCGAGCAGCGCGCCTACGAGCGCGCGCGCGCCGAGATCATGGCCGAACGCGATGCGGCGGTTGCAGCCGCCGACCCGGCTGCGTTCCGGGCAGCAGATGCGGCGCTCACCGAACTGGACAAATCCAAGCCCGAGCCCGTCAAGGCGCCAAAGACGCCGGCGAAGGCCGACGGCGATGACGACGATACGACCCGGCGCGAAGAGCGTCGCGAGCCGGAGAGGCGCACGGAAGCCCCGCAGATCAGCGAGGCCGCGGCCCGCTGGATCGAGGAGAACCCCTGGTTCAAGGCCGACACCAAGGCCGGCACGAAGGCGACCGCCCTGCACGGCGCGAACCTTGCCGCCGGCATGTCTGAAGAGGAAAGCCTCGAGGACGTGCGCGAGAGCATGGAAGCACTGCGTCCCGATCTCTTCGAGAACCCGCGCCGCGCCGCAGCTCCTGCCGTTCGCACGCCGACCGGCGGTGGCGGTCGCCAGCAGCGCGGCCGCGGCAAGACCTTCGATGACCTGCCGCAGGAAGCCAAGGACGCATACGCGCGTTTCCATCGGCAGGATCCGAAGTTCACCAAAGACGACTATCTGCGCGACTACATATGGGACTGACACGCGCGGAACGGCGACGAGCACAACGCAACGGACAGGACGCAACGATGACCGACACAACGATTCCGCAGCGCGCGGTTCGCGCCACAGACACTCCGACGAACGACGCACCGCTACCGCTGCCGCCCATGCCGGACACAGATCCGCATGCCGGCGGGCAACCGACAGAACGCAATGTGCCCGAAGCGGCACTCGACGCACCGACGCACGACGACATGCCGGCCTTCGACGATCACGTCGCTGAACCGGATCCGTACGCGAAGATCGAAGTGGCCGACCGGCCGCAGAATTTCGTTCGCGAACCATTCGGCGAGCCGCGCCTCAAGCTGCAGGCGCCGGCTCGCCGCGGTTACCGGCGGTACTGGTTCAACGACGAACCCGGACGCATCCAGCGCGCGCTTGGCGCGGGCTATTCGTTCGTCAAGGTCAATGGACGCAACACACGCAACGTCGTCGGCCGCGCAAAGAACGGCTCGGCGCAGGTTGCCTACCTGATGGAGATCCCGGAGGACTGGTTCCTTCAGGACGTCCGCCGCCAACAGGCCAAGGTTGACGAAATCGACGACGCGATCCGCGGGGGCACCATCAACGAGAAGGGTGGCACGGCCACCAAAGACGGCGACAATCGCTACGTCCCGAAAGACGGCATTCGCTACGACCCAAGAGCGAGCCGCGACGGCTGATCAGCGTACGTCGCCATTCACCCTGAACCTCAACTCCGCGAGGCGGCCCTTGGTGGCCGCTTCTCGCATTTTGGAGACGTGCAATGGCGAATGCCAACACGCCGCAGGGGCTTCGCCCCGTCGGCAACGTCCCGGGCGCGCCCTATGCGGGCTCGGTCCGGTCCTACTCGGTGCCGTCTGGTGACGCCACCGCGATTCTGATCGGCGATCCCGTCAAGCTCGTCGGTACCGGTCAGACCATCAATGGCGAGGTCTACGCGGACGTCGCACGCGCGGCGACCGGTGATGTGATCCTAGGCTCCTGCGTCGGCGTCGAGATGATCACGCGCGAGTCGACCATCTATCGCGAAGCCTCGACCCAGCGCATCATCAAGGTCGCGGACGATCCCAACGCCTTGTTCGAGGCGCAGGAGAACTCCGGCGGCACCGCGTTCACGGCGAACGACGTCGGCCTCAACTGCAACTTCATCGTTGCGGCCGGCTCGACCGTGACCGGCATGTCTGGCGTCGAGCTCGACACCTCGACCGAGGCCACGACCAACACGTTGGACCTCAAGATCGTCGGGCTCGCCCGCCGGCAGGACAACGCCATCGGTGCGAACGCCAAGTGGTTGGTTCGTATCAACCGTCACCAGTACGCCAACCAGGTCGCCGGCGTCTAACCGCAGCCGAAAACTGCAAGAGAGGAGATCAGTATCATGGCTGGCGGTATCATCACGACTGGCGCACATCCCAAGGCACTGTGGCCGGGCGTCAAGAACTGGTTCGGGCGTGCCTACGACGAATACGAGGCGCAGTACCCGGACCTCGTCTCCGACGAGACTTCGGAGAAGGCATACGAGGAAGAGGTGGAGTCGACCGGGTTCGGTCTCGCCACCACGAAGCCGCAGGGCGAGTCCATCACCTATGACTCGGATAGCCAGGGCATTACGTCGCGCTACACGCCCGTGGTCTACGGCATCGGCTACATCGTCACCGAGGAAGAGCTCGACGACAATCTGTACTCAGACGTATCGCGCCGGCGCGCGCCGGATCTCGCGTTCTCGCTTCGCCAGACCAAGGAGAACGTCGTCGCGAACAAGTTCAACCGTGCTTTCAACACCAGCTTTACCGGTGGTGACGGCAAGGCCCTGTGCGTGACCGATCACCCCTCGCTCTCGGGCAGCCAGTCGAACCGGCTGACCACGGATGCGGATTTCTCGGAGTCGGCGTGCGAGGACCTGGTGACCCAGATCCGTCTTGCGAAGAACTCGCGCGGCATGGCGATCCGGCTGCAACCGGTATCCTTGCATGTTCCCGTGCAGGTCGACTTCGAAGCGCATCGCGTCCTCGACAGCATCCTGCAGAACGACACGGCGAACAACGCGATCAATGTGCTGCGATCCACGAAGGTGATCCCGCAGGGCATCAAGTGCAACCAGTACTTCACGTCGGACAGCGCCTGGTTCATCAAGACCAACGCGCGCCACGGCATGAAGCTGTTCCAGCGCAAAGCCGTCTCCTTCAAGATGGACAACGACTTCGACACGTCCAACGCAAAGGCCAAGGCGACCGAGCGCTATTCGGTCGGCTGGACCGACTGGCGCGGCTACTACGGCACCGCGGGCGTCTGATCGCCTAACGGGCTGATCCCGGAGGGGCGCCCGCAACGGCGTCCCTTCTCCATCTCACCTTCGGACTTCCATCACCTGGACCCTCACGGGTCGAACGGGAGATTTTGCTATGCCTATCGGCACCTCCAACTATCCCAACGGTTTCCTCAACGGCGTCACCATTCGTGGCGTCCCGATCCTGCAGACCAATCCCGGACGCGTGTTCTGGGTCAGCAACAACACGACCGGCCTGCTGCCCGGCCAGCGCGGCGGATCGAACGGCAACAAAGGCGATTTCAATTCCCCGCTCGCGACGCTTGCCGCCGCCGCTGCGCTTTGCGTTGCAAACCGCGGCGACATCATCGTGGTCAAGCCGGGCCATGCCGAGACCGTGGCGAGCGCGACCGCGCTCGCGCTCAGCATCGCCGGCGTCGCCATCATCGGCCTTGGCGTCGGCAGCCAGCGGCCGAAGTTCACGCTCAACACGGCCAATACGGCGACCATCGCGGTGTCGGCCGACAACATCTCGATCCAGAACTGCCAGTTCTTCGGCAACTTCCTCTCCATCGCGGCGTGCTTCACGCTCACGACGGCGAAGTGGTTCACGCTGCAGAACAACTATTTCTCCGACACCTCGGGCGTGCTGAACTTCCTCAACATCGTCAAATCGACCGGTGCGGCGAACACGGTGGACGGGCTCACGCTGGTCGGGAACGTCTGGAAGGGGCTCGGCACCACCTCGGTGAACTCGTTTGCGCTGGTCGCGGATGCGATCGACCAGGCGACGTTGCGTGACAACCGCATCCTCCTCACGCACGCGAACGACACCTCGAATCTGCTCAAGATGACGACGGGCGCCGCCACCAACCTCGAGGTCGGCGACAACGTTATCGTCAGCAAGCAGACCGCGAACACGGCCGGCACGTTGCTCGATGTCGGAGCGTCGTCCACCGGCTTTGTCTACCGCAACTTCGCCGGCACGCTGGTGACCGCGGGCGACAAGCTCTTCACCACGACCGTCGGCATCTATCCGTTCGAAAACCGCGTCTCGGGCGTGGTCGGCGCCACCGGCTTCGTCATCCCGGCGGTCGACAGCTGATCGTCCTCCATCGTCTGAACTTGCACGGCGGCGCCTTCGGGCGCCGCGCTCATTTCTGGAGGGCGGCATGGCCAACACGATCACGAAGACCACGCTCGAGGATGGTGTCCGCAATCTCGTCGTTCTCGTCAACATCTCGGGCGACGGATCGGGCGACGAATCCAAGACGCTGTTGATCGACCGCTCAACCTATGCGCCGACGGACGGGCTCAAGCTTGTCGTGGTCGAGCTCAATGGAATGCTCGATGGCTTCACCGCCAAGCTTGAATTCGACGGCACCACCGATCTGCAAATCGCCGGAATGCCGAACGGTCAACAGTTCGAATTCGACTGGGATGAGGTCGGCGGCATCGCGTCATCAAAAGCAGGCGCCGGCTACAACGGCGATATCCTGCTGACCACGACCGGGCTCGGCGCCAACGAGCGCGGCACCTTCACCCTCTTCATGCGCAAGGCCTGATCGCAATGGCGCCGCGCACGACGTTTGCCGGCCTGACCGACGGGCTCAAGCCCGTCCCGCGTTTCCTCGACGAGATGTTCGCGGACACCGGCAAGCTTGGCACCATTCCGTGCACGGCGTCTGGCGCAACCACGATCGCGTTGACACCGCTGAGCGCCGTCTTCGGCCCGACGATCTCGGCCTACAGCAACAATCTCCTGTTCTCGTTCATCGCGGTCGGAACACCGAGCGGCAACGTCACGGTCAACATCTCCGCAATCGGAGCAAAGAACCTCTATCAATCCGACGGCACGACGCAGGTCACGACGAACGGTCTTGCCTCCGGGTCTTTCAACCTCGCGGCATACTCCTCGGCTCTGAACAGCGGCGCCGGCGGCTTCTACCTCGTCAACAGCTCGGCCGCGAGCATCGTCGTCAAGGATTCGACGTTCACCGTCGTCGATGACGGCGACCAGACCAAGGCCTTCAAGTTCCAGCTTTCCGGCATCACGACCGGCAACACGCGGACCTGGACGGTTCCGGATGCGTCGTCGACGTTCGTTGGTACCGACACGACGCAGACGCTGACCGCCAAGACGCTGACGTCGCCCGCGATCGTGACCCCGAGCATCACCGGTGCGTTTCCCTTCCGCCTGCGCTCTCAAGGCGCCAATGCCTTTGATCTCGAGCTCAAGAACACCGAGACGCTGACAGCCAACCGGACGATTACGTTCGCTGTCACCGATGCCGACAGCACGGTCACGCTCAAGGGCAACGCCAACTTCGGTGGCCCGTTCGCGATCGTCAGTCCCGGAACGGCAGGCCTGACCATCACCGCCGCCGGCGGGGCCGGCACGACGCTCAACATTCCGACCGCATTGACGCTGCCTGCCGTAGTGCAGGGCGATCTTTGGTATGGCTCCTCGGCCGGAGTGATCACGGCGCTGGCCAAGAACGCCAGTGCAACGCGCTATCTTTCGAACACCGGCACGACGAACAACCCGGCGTGGGCACAGATCGACGTCACGACTGGCATCACCGGCGCGGTACCGGCTGCCAACGGCGGCACCGGCATCGCATCCTACGCGATCGGCGACCTCCTCTACGCGTCCGGCGCAACAGCACTGTCGAAGCTTGCCGACGTCGCGACCGGCAACGCGCTGCTCTCCGGCGGCGTCACGACCGCGCCGGCCTGGGGCAAGGTCACGTCCTCGCATATGTCGGGGACGGCCAACCGGCTGTTCGGCACCGACGGGTCCGGCAATGGCACCAACGTCACGTTCCCGGCGGCGGGGCTTTCGATCTCGGCCGGCGCGCTGGTTCTGGCGAATGATCTCTCGGCGCTGGAGGGCTTGGGCAGCACCGGCTTTGCGGTGCGTACCACCACCGACACGTGGGCACAGCGCTCCCTCGCCAACGCCAGCGCGGGCCTGACCTGGACCAATGGTGACGGCGTCTCGGGTAACCCGACGCCGGTCTTTGCCAATGACCTTGGTGCGATCGAGGCGCTGTCGTCGACCGGCATCCTAAAGCGCACCGGCACGGACACATGGGCGCTGACCGGTGGCGTAGGTGATCTTGCGGCGGTCGCCGCCTATTCGCTGCTCGGCAACTTCACCGGATCGAGCGCGGCGCCGTCCGCGGCGACGATCGGCGGCCTGACCCAGAAGGTGACCCCCGCGGGCACGGATCTGGTGCTGATCCAGGACCAGGCGGCGGGCGGCCAGCTCAAATATGCGACGGTCTCGTCGGTCGGTGCCTCGTCCGGCGTGTCGTCGATTGCGGGCAATACCGGAGCGTTCACGCTCGGGGTCGGTCTGACCAACGCGACCAATGATATTCGGGTCAGCCTTACGACACTCACCAACTACGCCGGGGCCAATGTAGCGCTTAATAGCGCTACGTATACCGATGGTCCGTCTGTTGCGCAGGGAACCACGGGAGTGTTTTTGGTTGTCGGCACCCTAACGCTTCTCGATAGTGCTGCCGGCGTCGCGTTCCAGCTCGTGCGCATATGGGATGGCACGACGACATACTCATCTGTCGCAACAAATACTCCCGGCAGCAGCAATAATTCGAGCGTCACGCTCAGCGCGATTGTCACCAATCCAGCTGGCAATCTGCGGCTGTCGGCCAAATCGCAGAACGCCACATCAAGAATTAGCTTTAACGACAGTGGGTTGAGCAAAGACAGCGGAATCGTGTGCGTGAGAATTGGATAATCGGTCATGCGCAACAGGAACGGCTACCGCAGCGGCGGGTTCTGGCGCATCGACGACCGCACCGGTTTTCGCGTGCGCGCCGACCGAACCGCCAAGGAATGGGACGGCACCATCGTCGCCCGCGAGGACTTCGAGGAGCGCCATCCGCAGGACTTCGTGCGCGGTCGCCGCGACGAGATGCGTGTGCCGGATCCGCGTCCGGAGCCGGACGACATCACGCAAGCCGCGCCCGGCGGGCCGTTCATTCTGATCGAGCATGATGGCGACGGCACGGTCTCGATCGCGATCGCAGACGGCGATATCCGCATCTACGGCTCCGGCCCGGCCCAGATCACAGCGAGCGACCTCTGATGGCGACAAGCGGCACCGCGACGTTCACGCGCACGCGCAACCAGGTCATCGAGGCAGCGGCGCGCAAGGTCCGTGCGATCCGCGCCGGGCAGACGATGGGCCCGCAGATGCTCGCCGACTTCGCCGAGGCGCTCAACGTCATGGTGAAGCACTGGCAGGGGCGCGGCCTGCACGTCTGGACGGTCGCAGAGGCGACACTGTTCCCGCAGGTCGGCCAGACCCAGTACGCGCTCGCCGCAAGCGGCGCCGATCATGCGACGCTCTCGTATGTTGCAACCGAGCTTGCCGTGGCCGGCACGAGCGGCGCGACGTCGATCACGGTCGACGACGACGACGGCGTTGCCGACAACGATCATATCGGGATTGTGCTCGATGACGGCACGCTGTTCTGGACGACAGTGAACGGTACGCCGGCGTCCAACGTGATCACGCTCGACAACGCACTCACCGGCGCCGCGTCGGCAGGCAACGCAGTGTACGCCTATACGAGCAAGATTGTGCGCCCGCTTAAGATCGTGGATGCGCGGCGCTACACGGTCGCGAGCGCGCGCGAGACGCCGCTCGCCGCGATGATGGCGCGGCTCGACTACCGGGCGCTGCCGAACAAGAGCCAGCTGGGCACCGTCACGCAGGCATTCTACGATCCGGCTCTCTCGACCGGAAAGCTGTCGCTGTGGCTCACGCCATCAACGGTCGGCGACCTGATCAATTTCACCTGGTGGCGGCCGATCGAGGATTTCAACGCGGCCGGCGACAATCCTGACCTGCCGACCGAATGGATGCAGGCGCTGATCTTCAATCTCGCGCTCGTAATGGCCCCCGAGTTCTCGGTGGCGCAGGAGGACCTAGCGGGTCCGTTCGGCATCGGCACGCTGGCCGCCCAGTATCTCGAGGAGGTTTCAGGCTTTGATCGTGAGGCCGAGCCGGTGCAGTTCGGTCTCGACATGACGGGCTACTGATGCGCATCCAGTTCGCGACGCAGAGCTACCGGTCGAAATCGCTTCCGGTCTCGGCGCAGCGCGTCGTCAACATGTACGCGGCCGCGCAGCCGAAAGACGCCAAGAGCGACATTGCGCTCTTCGGTGACGCCGGCGTCGGTGATTTTGCCGTCTGTGGCAACGGCCCGGTGCGCGCGATGCACTTGCTCGGCGGCGTTCTTCACGCTGTCTCAGGCGGCACGCTCTACCAGGTGGCAAGGAACGGGACTGCGACGGCCGTCGGCTCGACTATTCTCGGCTCCGATCCGGTGTCGGTCGACGATAACGGCGATCAGCTCGCGATCGTCAACGGATCCAACGGCTATATCTTCTCGGAGGCATCCGGCTTTCAGCTCATCGCGGACGCCGACTTCCACGCCGCCGGCAGCGTGACCTACATGGACGGTCGGTTCGTGTTCGATCGCTCCGGCACGAACGAATTCTTCATTTCCGATACGCTCGATGGCACGGCCTACAGCGATCTGTTCGCGAGCGCGGAATGGAAATCCGACAACGTCGTAAAGGTGCTCAATCATCTGCAGACGCTCTACGTCATGGGCGCGACGACGGTTGAGCCATGGTATTCGTCAGGCGCCGCGAACTTTCCGTTTCAAAGGATCGAGCAAGCCGGCGTCGATCGCGGAATCATCGGTGCGAATGCGGCCGTGAGCGAGGATCAGACGCTGTACATGATCGGCAGCGATCGCATCGCGCATCGCATCGCTGCCGGCCAGATCACGCCGATTTCGACGGATGCGCTCAACGAGGCCTGGCAGGACTATGCCCGGGTCTCCGACGCGCACATGTTCTCCTTCACCTTCGATGGCCATCGGTTCATCGTCGTCACCTTTCCTTCGGTGCCAGCGACCTTCCTCTTCGACAAGAATACCGGGCTCTGGCACGAGCGCGTGTCGTGGGACCAGAACGGCCGATCGCTGGGGCGCTGGCGCGGCAACTGCGCGATTGCTGCCTACGACAAGGTGCTCATCGGTGACGCGTTCTCGGGGCGGATCGGCTATCTCGACAAGAACCTGTTCACCGAATGGGGCAACACGATCCAGGTCGAGTTGATCTCGCCGCCGATCCACGCCGATGGTGCGCGCGCCGAGATGCCGTGGTTCGAGCTCGACATCGAGACCGGCGTCGGGCTGGCGAGCGGGCAGGGCAGCGATCCGCAGATCATGCTTTCGATTTCGGATGACGGCGGCCACACCTGGTCGGATCAGGAGTTGTGGCGCTCCATGGGTGTGCTCGGCGCCTACAAGACACGCCTGCGCTGGGACCGCCTCGGCGGGTTTGAGGAAAGCCGTCTGCTGAAGGTCACGATCGCCGACCCGGTGCGCCGAACGATCATCGCGGCGCGATGTCCCGGCTTGAGGGCGGCCCGGATATGACGATCGCGGATGCCGCAAAACCGCTACCGACGCCGCAACTCGGCGGCAAGCGACCCATCGTCGACCCGCAAACAGGTTTTGCGACGCCCTACCTGCTCACGACCTTCCAGGAGACGCGCCAGCGCTGGCTTGGCGCCTCGCGCATTATTCCTTGCGAAGCGACCGGCACTAACGTCATCACGATGACTCCGCTGCACCCGGTATCGCCGCTGATCGACGCCTATCGCGTCTTCGACCGGTTCACATTCGTGGCGGCCAATACGTCGACCGGGTCAGTGACAGCGACGGTGGTGCCGGAGCGCGGCACGCTGGCGACGCTGAAGGTCTACAAGGATGGCGGCTCGACGCAAGCCGGGTCCGGCGATGTCGTCGTGGGCAGGCTCTATGACGCCGTGTTCAACGACGCGCTCGATGGCGGCGCAGGCGGGCTGGTGTTGAAATGATTCGGCCCGCAGGTCACGCCGATATTCCGGCGATCCTCACCATGGGACGGCGGTTCTTCGACGCCGCCGGCTGGCCGGAAGTCACGACCTGGGACGAGGCATCGGTGCGCGCGACCTTGTCCGGCCTCATCGACGGCAAGGTCCCGGGCGGCCTCATCGTTGCCAATGAGGGCGGGCGCGCGATCGGAATGGTCGGCTTCATGGCGTTTCCGTTCTACTTCAACTTCGCCGTGACGGTCGCTCAAGAGGTTTTCTGGTGGGTAGAGCCAGATCAGCGCTTCGGTGTCGGCGCGCAGCTGCTCGACGCCTTCGAGACAGCGGGGCGCCAGCGAGGCGCCAGCGTCTTCATCGTCTCCGCGGTGGCGCGCCTGCGCAGCGCAACGCTCGAGCGCTTCTACCAGCGGCGAGGATACGCGCCGGCCGAAAATACGTTCATAAAGAGGTTCGCGGCATGATCGGAACCGGCACCGCAATTCTCGGCGCGGCCGCGCTCGGCCTCGGCGGATCGCTCTTTGCCTCCAATCAGGCTAGCAAGGCCGGCGACGTCCAAGCCCAGGCCGCGCGCGAGGGCTCGCAGGCGCAAATTCAAGCGCTGCTGATGGCGCAGGGGTTCACGCGCGAGAACGCCGAGAAAGCCGCGGCCGCGATCAACGGCGCGCTCCCGAACGCGCTGTCGGCGCTGCAGGGCGGGCAGAGCGGCGTCACGTCGGCGATCGGCGCCGGAACGGATGCCATCAACAGCGGCGCGACCAACGCGCTCGCGGCCGTTCGCGGTGCCGGCGCGAACGCTAGCGGCAGCTTCTCGCCCTATATCGATACGGGCAACAAGGCGACGTACACGCTCGCCAGCCTCTACGGGCTCAACAGCGGCGGCCAGGTCCCCGGCAACGCGCTGGAGATGATCCGCAACTCGCCGGACTATCAGTTCGCCCAGCAGGAGGGCATGAACGCGCTGGAGAACTCCAACGCCGGCAAGGGCCTGCTGCGGTCATCCGAGCACATGCGGAGCGCACAGACCTTCGGGCAAGGGCTCGCGACGCAACAGTTCGGCAATTATGTTGGGCGGCTCCAAGCGCTGTCCGGACAAGGCCTGACCGCGACCGGCGCGCGCGCGAACGTCGATGTCGGCACCGGCAATATGCTCGCACAGATCTACGGCAATCAGGGCACCGCCCTTGCCGGACAGGACAACGCGCTCGCGAACTATCTGGCCTCGCTCGGCATCAACACGGCGAACCTATTCACCGGGCAGGGCAACGCGCTTGCTAACGTCTGGACGGGGCAGGGCAACGCGCTTGCTCAATCTCAGGGCCAGATCGGCGCCGCGGCGAACGCCGGCATCACGGGCGCCGGCCAAGCGAACGCCGCCGGCATCGTCGGCAGCGCGAATGCGATCAACGCTGGCGTGACCGGCGTCGGCAACAGCGTCAACAGCCTGATGAACTACAATCTGATGTCGCAATTGCTGGCGGCGAAAGGCGGCGGCGTTGCCGGCGGCACGACCGCCGTACCGAACTATCTCGCCTCAAATCCGACCGGCTACTCCTGGCCCGCCGCCGCGTGAGATTGAACCATGGTTGACAACAGTCTGGCCCTTGGCATCAAGACGCCCGAGATCGGGGTGTTCAACCCCCTGCAGGCCATGCTCGTCGCCTCGCAGCTGCGCAATGCCGAGACACAAAACTCTCTCGCGCAGGTCCAGCTTCAAACCGCGCCGGCCCTTGCCGCGGCACATCTGCGCACCGCTGAGACACAGAATTCGCTCGGACAGCTGCAGGTCGACGAACGCACCCAGGCGTCCAATGCGCTCGCCGATTATCGCAAGCGTATCGCGGAGAATGATCCCAGCGCCGATACCGCGCTCGCAGGCCAACCCGACTTGATGACGAAAGTCATCCAGGCGCGCGGTCTGATGAAGGAAGATCAGCGCAAGACGCTGGATGATAATCTGCTGCGCAACGCGCAGGGCGCGCAGCGCGTGCTTTCGCTCCCGGTCGATCAGCGCGCCGGCGCATGGACCGAGGAGCTTGAAACCGCGCTGAAGGAAAAACGCATAAATCCGCTGCAGTACGAGCGCATGAAGTCGATGCCGCCGGATGAGAAGCTGCTTGCGCCCATCGTCAAGGCGGGTCTCTCGATCGAGAACCAGATCTCGCTCGAGCAAAAGGAGAAGGATCGCGAAGCCGGGCGCGAGTTCAGTCAGGGCATGTCGACGCTGTTCGGCGGCGGTGCTGCGAAGCCGGCGGCTCCGGCCGGCGCGACTCCATCCTATTTCACGACGCTCAAAACGGCGGAAAGCTCGAATAACCCAGCAGCAACGCCGCCAGTCGACCCGAAGACTGGAAAGCCGTCATCGACGGCAGCCGGGTTGTTCCAGATCACCAAGGGGACATGGGACGGCATTGCAACGAAATACCCAGATCTTGGGCTGACACCCGAAGCACGGACCGGAACCGACGAGGCATCGATTGCCCTCCAGGAGAAGGCGGCGAAGGCACTCACCGCGGAAAACGCCGGCGCGTTGGTGAAGTCCGAGATCGCGCCAACCGACCGCAATCTCTACATGGCGCACTTTCTCGGTGGCGACGGCGCGGTGAAATTCCTCAATGGCATGAAGGAAAATCCGAACGCGCCGGCGATCAATTTTGCGAGCAAGGAAGCCGTCGAGGCCAACAAGAGCGTGTTCTATGACAAGGACGGCATGCCGAAGACGGCTCTTGGCGTCTACAACAGCCTGACGAACAAGTTTGCCGGCAGCAACACGGTCGTCAGCGGTGTTGCGAACGGGGCGCCAGGCGATGCAAACGCAACGATCGCCGGCATCCCGGCGCAGGCGCTGATCCCGTTCCTTGCCCGTTCGGCCTCTCTGCCCGGGCTGCCGAAGGAGAGCCGCGAGGTTGCAACCGAGCTGCTGAAGACCGTGCTCTCGGAGAGCAAGCCGACCGATGCGCAGAAGGAATACCTGCAGTACGTCAAGCAGGAGATCGGCGCCGGTCGCACGCCGAAGTCGCTGTTCGACTATAAGGTCGCGCTGAAGGAAGGCGGCGAAGAGCAGACCGAGCTGCAGAAGGGTCTCGAGAAGGGGCTTGCCAAGACCTTCAACGACATGGCGGAAGCCGGCGTTGCGGCGGGCGACAAGAAGGCGATCATCGGTCGTCTCGGTTCTCTCCTCGAGCAGTCAGGCACAGGCGCCGGCATCACGTTCGTCAACTGGGTGCGCGAGAACACCGGTATCAAGCTGAACCCGAAGGCCGACGTCGCCGAGGCGGCGAACGCGATGGTCGCGCAACTCACCCCGCAGATGCGCGTGCCCGGCTCCGGCGCGACGTCGGATTTCGAGATGAAGACGTTCGGAAAATCGATTCCGAACCTGATGTCGACGCCGGACGGCAAGCGCATCATGGTCGAGACGCTCGGCGGCATCTACGAGGCTCAGCAGCAGCGCGCCGACATCGCAACGCGCGTCCAGATCGGCGAACTGAAGCCCAAGGAAGCCATCGCCGAAATCAAGAAGCTTCCCGATCCCTTCCAGTCTTTCAAATCGTGGCAGGGCGGTAAGCAGGGCACGGCCGGCGTGCAGGCACCATCGATGCCGACGTTCTCCGAACCTGCCGCCGTCAAGTTCGCCATCCAGGAGGGGCACCTCAAGAAGGGCGACCAATTCCGCACGCAGGACGGCCGCGTCGGCACTGTCGACGATACCTGGCTCGGAGCGCAGTAAATGGCCGATCCTGCTGCTGATCCCTGGGCCGGGTTCAACGTAGCGCCAGCGCCGGCCGCCGCGCCTGACCCGTGGGCCGGTTCAAATGTGAAGCCCGAGGAGAAGGGCGTCGCAAATCGCATCGTTGACGCGATCGGTGGCGCCGCATCCGCCGTTAAGAAGGCCGTCGTTGGCGAGAACGAGTTCGACTATCCGGAAATCGTCTCGATGAACGGCACCCGCAACATGGAGGCGGTGTCCGATCTCCTGAGGGCGCGCGGCGACGCCGGCATGCTCGACGTTTTGCGAAAGCATGATCCAAACTTGCCGGTGACGAAGGACAAATTCGGCAACACCGTCGTCACGTTCGAGGGCAAACCCTTCTACCTCAACCGGTCCGGGCTCTCCGGACGTGACATGGAGGAGTTCGGCCGAGACGTTGCCATCACGGCGCCATTCGCGGCCGGCGCCGCGGCGGCGACCGCGGCCAGATCGCTGATCCCGCGGGTGCTCGCCCAGGGCGCTGCGGGCGGTGCTGGTTCGCTCGCGACGGATGCGCTGTCTGCGACGGCCGGATCGGAGCAGGGCGTTGACGTGCCCGCGCTGGTCGCCAGCGTCATAGGTGGCGCCGGTACCGAGGTTGCCGGCAGCGTGATCAGCACCATCATCAACCGGGTGAAGACAGCGCCCGGCCGCTATGTCGCGCCCGACGGCTCGTTGACCGATGCCGGTGCGCGCATCTTCACCTCGGCCGGGTTCGATCCGGCCGACATTTCAGCGAAACTCGCTCGTGAATTCGCCGCTCGCGCCCGCAAAACCGGTCCGAACGAGGCAACAGCCCGCGAAGTGGCCGCCAACGAGTTCGGAATTCCGCTCACACGTGGTCAGGCGACCGCGGATTTCGACCAAATCGCGTTCGAACAGGCCGCCAAAGCCGGCGCGCGCGGTGAAATGGCCGGCGACATCATGCGCGGGCGCTTCGCTACGCAGCGCGAGGCGGTCGACGCCTCGAAATCCAGCATCGCGAACGACATCGCGCCGCTGACCCCGACCAGGAATGTCCAGGAATCGGCTGGCGTTACGCTTGAAGGCGTTCGCAGCGAGGCCAGGACGCTCAAGGAGAACGTCGATAGGGCCTACGACGTCGCCCGCGCTGAAATGTCGGGCGCGGCCGTCGATCGTGGGGCGGTCACTGAGCTGCCGAACATCGCCCGTGCAGCGCTGCGCGAGCAGGGTTTTGTCTTCGATAAGGATCTGATGCCGCTGACCACGCGCGCCTTGTCGATGCTGGACGATCTGGGGGCGTTGAAGGTCAAGAACGAAGCGTTTCAGCCCGGCGTTTCGACGCCGAAGAACATGGACGATGTCGTCGGCGTCGCCATGGACGCGATCGAGATGGTCCGCAAGAACATCGGCGGGAAAACCGGACTACTCGCCAAGGCGGGTGACGACGCCGAGCGCGCAGGCCTCAAGACGGTCGTGAAATCATTCGATCAATGGCTCAATTCCGTTTCCGACGCGGCACTGATCTCCGGCAGGCCCGAGGCCGTCGAAGCCATCAAAGCGGCGCGCGCCGAGGCCTCCAAGCGATTCTCACTCATTGGAAAGCGCAACGAGCTCGATGACGCCGGGCCCGTCATCGACCGCATGATCAAGTCCGACGTGACCGAGCAGGAGGTTGCCAACTTCCTGTATGGCGCTGGCAAGGTCGGGGAGAGCGGGCGCGGCTATCGCGTCGCAAAGCGCGTCGAGGAGATCGTTGGTCGAGACAGTGACGCATGGGATGCGGTCCGCCGCGGCATGTGGCAGCGCCTAACCGAGAACGCCGAAGGCAAAACGCAGCCTGGGCCTCAGGCTGTCAGCCAGAACATCTACGAGTTCGTCAACGGCAAGGGCAAAGCTCTCTCGGAGCTCCTTTTCGACGATGCCGAGCGCGCCACAATGCGGCGCTATGCCAAGGTGCTCAAAGATACGGTTCCGCCGGTCGATGCCACCAATCCCTCAAAATCCGGATACGAGGTCGCGCGCGCTCTTGGTGGCGTCTTCAACGCCAACGCGCCCTTCTATGTGCGGATTTTCGGCCTCGGCAAGAACTTCAAGAACACGCTCGATGCGATCCCGTCCGGCGCGCCGCCAATGCGCTCTCCAGCGGCGGCCGGGCTCCCCGCTCTCGGCGCAGTCAGCGGCGAGCGCTATCTCGCGGATCAATAGAGGCTAGTCGCCCGGCCAATGCCCATCGCGCACTCGCATGACGATCGCGACCGCGAAGAAGAGCACAAAAGTCACGATCAGAGCCGTCATGCCCGCGGGCGACACCTTCGCCCACCATGCGAGCGGCGCGAAGATAGCGGCAGCGATGATGTAACCTAACGTGCGACTGCCCATCATCGTAGCAGATACACGATCAATGCAGCGAACCCGGCGATTCCCATCAGGATCACTGTGCGCCGCCCGCGGCGTTCAAGGTTGAGCATCGCGGCAGACTAACATCGGCGCCAAGCGCCATCAATCGTCACCCGAATGCCCCGCAAATCGCGGGGCTTTTGCATTTGAGGCGCCCGAAATGGCTGCAGATCGCTTTACATTGCCGTTTCAGCAGCTTCTGACCGCGACACCGACGGTGCGCGTCGGTCACAAGCTCAAGTTCTATGCCTCAGGCACGTCGACACCGCTGGCCGTCTACACCGACAGCGCGCTGTCGGCAGGCTCGTCGACGACGGTCACGTTAAACGCGCTTGGCCAACCCGACGTCGCGATCTTCCTGCAGAATCTCGCCTATAAAGTCGTCTGCACCGACGAGAACGATGTCGAGATCTGGACTGCTGACCCGGTTTACGGCGCGCAGTTCTCGACCGTCGCCCAGGTGCAAACGGTGCTCGGAACTCCGACCGGTCAGCTCGCCGGGACCCAGGGCAGCGTTGGCGTTCCGGCCTCGATGGCATGGGACGCGACGAACAGCATCCTTTACGTCTGCACCGCGACGGGTACGAGCCTGACCGCGGTGTGGACCGCGATCAATGCTTCGACGGCTGCCGCGGTCGTGCCCGCGCCGCAGGGGCGGCTTACGCTGACATCCGGAGCGCCGTTCCCGAGCGTCGATACGGCGACCAGCACGGTGTATTACACGCCGTACTGCGGCAATCTGGTGCCGATCTACAACGGCGCCTCGTTCGTTCCGCTGTCGTTTTCAGAACTCAGTCTTGGGCTGGTCGGCAGTCATTCCAGCGATACGATCTATGACGTGTTCGCGTTCAACAATTCAGGCGTGGTGACGCTCGTTACCGGGCCGGCATGGACAAGCTCAACCGCTGGCTCTGGAAGTCGTGGCACAGGCGCTGGTACGACGCAGTTGACCCGAATTTCCGGGCTTTACGTCAACACAGTCTCGATGACCGGCCGCAACGGTTCGAACACCTATTCGATCGGCGCAAACCTTGCGACCTATCTCGGCTCGATCTTGATTGCTGCGTCGGCCGGGCAGATCAACTGCCATGCGGGCTACGGCACGGCGCGCCAGTGGGGTGTATGGAATGCGTTCAATCGCCTGCCGATCGTCTTGCGTGAAGGCGACCCGGCCTTGACGTGGACCTACGGCACGATCGCGTGGCGCGCCGCCAACAACAACGCAAACAACAAGATCACGACGTTTTGCGGGTTGGCGGAAGAGCATATCGACGTCACGTACATCACCATATCGAGCGCGACCAACCTCGAATACGAGACAGCGATCGGGGTCAACTCTGCGTCGGCGCCAACCGCCTTTAACTCCACGGCCGGCACCACGGTGCTGCTGAATACTCCGCAAGTCGTGCACTACACGCTCAGTGCTCGCATCGGCGTCAACACCATCACGGCGCTGGAATCCGTCGAAAGCTTCCTCGGCGCGCCCTCGAACGCGACGCTGTTCGGTACCGAACTCGCGATGGAATTGAAGGCGCAGTGGAACGGCTGAGATCTGACCTTGGCTGAGGGCGCGACGCTCAATTTACAACCCCAGGTCATTCGTGCTATGGGCGAACGAAAGCAGTGTACACAATTATGACGCGTTTTCTGGTGGGTGCCCGTCTGGGCATTTTTGTTGTCACCGCCGCATTCGTGGCGGCTGCGCCAGCGACCGCCCAGACGCCGCCAGGCGGACGGCTGACAGTCGTCAGCGGCGGATGCAGCGTCGTCACAGATCAGGTCGCGCAGACCAACCTCTATTACGCGCCGTGCAACGGCCGCACGGTCCCGGTCTATGACGGGACCAGCGTTGTCTCGCTCGATTTTACATCTGGACTGAACGACACGGTCGGCCTCACGCTGGCGCTGGCCGGCAGTGCGAGTTGGGCGCCCAATACACTGTACGATGCATTTGTGACGGCGAGCCGGGATCTTTGCACCGGCCCAGCCTATGCAGACTCTGGTGCGGGAACGAGTGCGCGTGCGGCCACGGGCGGGCTTGCGATCGCGGCCGGATATCCGACCAACGCATCCAACGGGATGACGTGCCGAACTGGGGCTTCAACAACGGTCTCCTGTGCGACCAATCAATGCACCTATGTCGGCACCGTCTTGACCGGCGCATCGGCCGGAACCATCGATCTGAAATTCGGCACCAACGCGACGAACTGCGGCAAGGCCATCCTCTCGGTCTACAACGCCTACAATCAGAAGGCCGTGCGTGCGTCGGTATCCGATAGCGTGCAGAACTGGACCTATACGGCGGCGACATGGCGCCCAGCGCACGGGCAGACAAACTGCTCGATCGATGTTGTGGCCGGGCAGAGCACAGATGTGTTCTCCGCAAAATATCTTCAACGGGTCAACCCAGTCGCGGGCGGCGCTTATGGTGCGATCACGCTCGGGCTGAACGGCTACGCGACGATTGCGGCGCGCGCCTTCAGCGCCCTGTTCCAGTGCGTGGGAGGCACGACAGCCTGCACCGAAGTTCTGGTCGCGACGATGGACGACAATCTCGCTCCGGGCCTCAACACGATTTATGCGATGGAGCAGAGCGACAGCTATCACGCCAACGTCTTCAACGGTCAGAACTCGGCTGGCGGGATAATGCAGCAACAGATGCTCAGCTATACGGGCGCGATGTAGCATGAACAGATGTCTGGCGATCATCGCGCTCGCTTTATCTGTTCATGACGCGAGTGCGGGCGATCTGTTCTACCTGCAGGAAACCAGTTCTGTCCTGACGTTCAAGGACACCAATTACAAGACACTCGACACGCAGACGATCAACACGGCGGTGCAGAACTGCATCTGGATCACGGGTGGCCAGTCGAATATCGTCAACGTGTCGCCGTCGAACTTCCTGCCAGTCAACCCGAATGCCATCGGCAATCTGAACCCGAACGACGGGGCAATCTACAAGGCCGAAGACCCTCTGGTTGGCACGAACCTGCCGTCTTCAACGCCGAAGTACCCGATGGGGTTCTTCACCGCGACGATCTCCGGCACGACCATGACGGTGTCGGCCATCTCGGCCGGGACGATTGCCGTTGGCCAGTCGATCTTCGGGAGCGGCGTTACCAAGGCGCTGGTGACGGCGCTCGGCACCGGGGCGGGCGGGACAGGGACATACACGGTTTCGGTGGCGCAGACGGTCTCCAGCCCGACCGCCGTCGCCACGACATGGAACGGCGGGCACCCACTGCTGCGTACCGCCGACGCCATGGTGACGGCCGGAAAATGTGCGCGGGTCATCATCGTGCCGATCGCGATTGACGGAACGACGGCCACCGAATGGGACACTGGAGTTTTCAAGGAGCGTATCCCTGTTGCGCTGCGCCGGATCGCGCAGCGGATCAGCCCGGCCAAGTGCGGCGACACGAACGTTTCATGCGCGATCCTGTGGGGCGAGGGTGAAAGCGCCAACACCTACGGGACATCGCAAGCCGCGCAAACCGCGGCCTATAACAATCTGATCGCAACCAGCAATGCGGTCGCGGCTTCCTTGGGCTGGTCCGCATCGTGGGGGCGGTGGCTGATAGCAAGGCAGTCGTTCTACGACACCTACGGAACGAACGCGGCCATACAGGCAGCGCAAGCGGCCGTCGTGAACGGAACGCAAGTCTTCGCGGGTGCGAACGCCGATGCGCTGCAGGGCAACGTGTGCGGCCCGTCAGCGAACGCCTCATGCCGTTTCCCGAATGCCTCGCACTTGGGAAATGACGGGTCCTATTCATACGCCCTCGATCCGACACACGGATGGAAAGCCAAGCTGCAGGCGTCAGGCGCGCCGTACTGATCGCTTGGCGCGGGCCTGATCACAACTCACTCTCGGCTATCCCATAGGTGTTGAATGCGATGCCTCGCAGCGCTGGCGCTCGCCGGCGCGCTTACTGCTGTCGGTTGGTCAACGGCCGCGCTGCCAAGCGAGCGCACCGCGATGATGTCGGCGACCGACGTGCTGCGCGCCATGCGCTGCGCTCCACCGATCCGGTGCTCGGTGCCGCGCAAACAAAAGCCGAGGCCAACCGGGAAGCGCGGCAAATCACGCGCGTCGATCAAGAGGATGTGAGATGACTGCCGAGAACTTTGCATTCTGCGACAAGCGCGTTCTCGTCTACGAGGGCGGCAAGGTCAACAATCCGCGCGACCCTGGGGGCAAGACCAATCAGGGCGTGATCCAGCGCGTCTATGATGGCTACCGGCGGCGCAAGGGCATGAAGCCGCGCGACGTCTATCTGCTGGAAGATGCCGAGCGCGACGAGATCTACCGCGATCAGTACTGGACGCCGACCCGTGGTGATGACCTCCCTGCCGGCGTCGACCTGGTGGTCTATGATGGCGCGGTCAATTCCGGGCCGGTGCAGTCGATCAAGTGGCTGCAGCGCGCGCTGACCGACGCCGGGCTCTATCACGGCAGCATCGACGGGCATGTCGGAGAGGGCACGCTCTCGGCGATCGAGCAACACACGGACATCGCCGGGCTGATCAAGGCGATCTGCGGCCGGCGCATGACGTTCCTCAAAGCGCTCAAGGTGTGGCCGGAGTTCGGCAAGGGTTGGACCCGCCGCGTTGCCGACGTGCAGCGTGCCGCGATTACGTTGGCGCAAGCCGGCACCGCGCGCGTTCCGGCGCCGTTCGGGTCTGACGGGCAGCGCAAGGCCTCGATCTCCGATGCGAAGGATGCGCCGCAGACGGCCGCGGCGGACGTGTCGGCCGGCAGCGGCATCGGCGCGGCGACGTTGACACAGGCCACCACTGCACTGCAGCCGCTTGTCGAGACGTCGCATACGATCGCCTACATCTTTACTGGCCTGACCGTGCTTGGCGTGCTGCTGACCGTCGGCGGGCTGCTCTGGGGCATGTGGGCACGCAAGCGCCGCGCCGAACTCCACGATGCACTTGACCTGGCGCCCCTGCCGGCGCCCGCGCTCCCGGTTCCTGACGATGTGGCGGCGCCGGAGAGCGAGGCCGCATGAACCCCATCGGAATCTTGCTCTGGATCGCGGCGCATTGGTGGATCTTCGCCGTTGTCGCCGTGATCGCCCTGGTAGCCGCCATGTGGGGCGGCCTCGTGTCGATCGCCGCCATCATCAAGGCGGTCCTCGCGATCGTGGCCGAGATCGCGAAGTTCTTCGCCAATCCTGCAGATCAGATAGCGGCGAAAATCCTCTACGGCTTCATCCTCGCCGTCCTCGGCATTTCGGCCGGCTACTACTACGGCACGTTCTCAGAACGCGCCACGTGGGTCGCGCGCGAGGCAGCGCATGCGGCCGCGATGGAGCGCATGAAGAACGAGGCGAAAGTCGAAGCACAGAAGCAGGTCGAGCAGGCAACCGCGGCCGAGCGGGAGAAGACCGCCGACGCAGAACAGAGGATCAAAGACTATGAAGCCAAGCTCACCAGGGCGCCGGCCGGTGATTGCCGGATTGATGATGATGACCTTCGCGCTGCCGGCGACGTGCCACGGACCGACGGGGCCAACGTCCGTCAACGTTCCAAGCGACTGCAACGGGTCGCTCCGAACCGCTGATCATGCCGACGTGAAGGGCGTGCACGCCAAAGCGGCGTGGATGCGCGAGCGCGCTGTTACCGACACGCTCAACAGCCGGATCGTCGCCGGCCGAACGTGTTGGGACAAGGTTGTCGATCGCTTTAAGCGCGGGTGAGGGTGGGCGTGAATGGAAAACGCTGGGCTTTACGTCGCAATAGCGGCCCTCCTGCTCAACACCATCGGTACAGTGGTCGGCGTAACCCGTGCGCTCGGCAAGATGGAAGTCTCGTTGCGCGAAGCCATCACGACCGAGCGCAAGGAAATCGATAGTGCGCTCGGCGCCATACGGCGAGACTTCGACGACAAGGTCGATGAGATCGAACGGCGTTTCGGCGAGACGGCAGCGTCGCTGCGCGAGGCGCTGCGCCTGAGCGAGAAGGCGGCGACGGACCAGGTGGCAAAACTGCTGGCGGATATGAACAGTTTTGCCATGTGGTCGCGCGATCATTTCGTACGGCGCGACGGCTTCTACAAGGTCCGCGACGACCTGCAAGCCGACATGAAGGCACTCGGCAAGCAGATCACCGATGGGCTCTCCAGCATGGAGAGCAAGATCGACGCCATAAGGGATCGGGGCTCATGACGAAACGGTGTGTGCTGGCCGCGCTCGTGCTTCTGGCATGCGCGCCGGCTGTATTTGCTCAAGAGCATCGCCACCCCGTTGCCGACATGCCGATGCACGACAAGTTCTATTCGCGCTGGATGCGGCCGGACATGCCCACGCAATCGTGCTGCAACAAGGCTGACTGCTACCCGACCGAAGCGCGTCAGATCGGTGGACGATGGCAAGCTCGGCGCCGCGAAGACGGCAAGTGGATGGATGTCCCGGCCTCCAAGATCGAGCAGAATCGCGACAGCCCGGACGGCAGGAACCACCTGTGCGCGCCACCTCCCGACCGTGAGCACGTCTATCCAAGCGGGGTCATCTGTTTCATCGCCGGCGTGGGCGGGTAAGCTTTAGCCCCCCCCCCCTCACACTAAACCGCAACCGGGCCCTCCCCCGAGCTGTGGACCATTCGCTACCTCGCCCCGCTGGCCTTCGTGGCTGGCGGGGCTTTTTTTGCGTTCTAGGGCGCGCGCAGCGCCTGCTGCGATATCCGCAACGCGACCGAGATGTCGCCCACGTCCTTGCCCTCAGCGGCGTCCAGGATGAGGCTGGCGACGTGCTGGAACGCCGGCCTTTGCTGATGGCCCTCGGGCAGTCGCATCAGATGCTCGCGCACGTCGGCGAGCGTACGCACGGGCTTGCTGCCGCCAAGATCAACCGGCTGGGCCAGCTTGCGTGTCCAGTCGTAGTTCGTGAGGCGCTTTGGCATCAGCGCGCCAGCAGCTTCTGCAGGGCTTCGACAATCGCGGTGGCTTCGTGCACCGGTTCGGGGCCGTGCAGCTGCAGCACGGCTTCCTCGGACGGCAGGATCCCGGGAGGGCCCAAGGTTTCGACCGTGTCCCGGATCATGCGCAGCGCGGCCCATGCGTTTTGCATGTTTTCGCTGTGCACCTCGGCCATATCTACACTCGACACGACGCAACTCCACATACAAGCGTGACTCAACGTTAGCTGGGCAAGCCAGTTCCTCTTAACCGGAACTCCACCTCAGCGGCTCCTTTTGCCGCAGGCCCGCCCACTGCAGCCATTTCGCCCATGCTCCGATCAGCGCCGCCTGCGCCTCGCCCAGCGTCGGCTGATGGCCGTTCCACACAAAGCCTTCCGGGTTCGACCGGGTGCCGGAAATTTCCCAGGTCCACTGGCCGGCGTAAGGCGCCCGATTGATCTCGTGCAAAAGCCCGACCAGCAGTTCCCCCGACGTGACGCTCATGCGTCGTGGCTGGTGGATCACGACCGGATGATCCAGATCCGAAAACACCGGACCGGGGATCCAAGCGCCGACGTCTGGAGGAGGCGGCGCCTTGCGCTCGGTCGGCCCCGGCCTCGCATCCTCGATTTCCGCGAGCCCCACGCGCGCCAGGCTATCGCGCCATGCCTTCGCCATGGCCGGCTTGGCTTCCTCGACCGTCGGGACAGTGCCGCCGGTGCTGAACCCGCTGAAGCCGCAGCCCCAATCCAGCAGATGCTCCGAATGGACCATGCGGGACGGCACGATCTGGCCGCACGCGTAGCTGCCACTCAACGCGACGAATCCGGTCATCGTGTCAGCGCTGCGGGTGTCGTCGTCAGGATAGTGGTCGCGCATCGCGCGCAGGAAAAGCGGCATTGCGGCAGGTTGCCAGCGGGGCAGCCCGGGCGGCAAGGGTGATTTTTTTCAGTCGCAGTTCAGTAGCAAATTCGGCTTCGTTCCGGGCTCGTTCCGGGTCCGGTCCGGGTCTCAGGCGCGCCTTTTTCGTTGATTTTGCAGGGAAATGACCCGATTTGACCCCGTTGACATCGTAGGGGTCACAGGTTCGATCCCTGTCGCGCCCACCATTTTACGAGACTTTTCAAGGGTCTTTGGCATCACCCGGGCGCCAATCTCAGCCAGAGCCTTGCGATTCAGTAGCGTTTCAGTCGCAAACAGCGGTCGGGCGGTGTGCTCGGCGATCAGCGCGATGACGCAGTCGGTCGCCAGCGCGACATCGGCCAGCATCTGCGGGTCGTCGGTTTCGTAGTGGTCGGTAGTGCGCGAGCCGTCCCGGACCACATGGCCGAGCCAGAGCGAGCGCTGCTCGCGCGGAACCGCCCTGAATAGCCGCTTGACCTGGTCGGTCATGAAATACCGGAAACTTTTCTGTGCAAAGCCGGGCAGGTCGAGGGCGGCGCCGTGGCGGCGGAAGGCCTGTTTGACGGTTCCGACCCGGCAGCGCTTGTAGGTCAGCAGGCCAGGCTCAACGAGCTCACGCCCGGCGCGCCGATCGGCGACGTCGCGCGCCGCGTCCTCGCGCTCCCAATGTTCGATCCAGCCGGCCAGGCACCGGGTCAGCGGCTGGCGCGGGCGCCGCTTGTTCGTGGCGACCCAGCCGGGCGGTGCCAGGTCGATTACGCCGGCGTTCCAGTCGATCTGTTCGGCCGGGTCGAGATCGATCAGGGCCTGCGGCCGCGCCCAGGTGCACAGCGCCATGATGGCGAACCGGAACAGATGCGGCGCGTCGAGGGAATCGAGCAGCGCGGCCATCTGCTCGATCGAGAGCGTCCTAGCGCGTGGACCCCGGACCGGGATCTGCAGCTCGGCGGCGATCCGGTCACGCGTCATCACGATCTGCGGTGCGCTCGCCAGCAAGGCGGCCTCGACCTCGTCGCCGACCGCATCGATGCGCATCTTGACCGCGCAGGCGTCGAGGAACGCCGAACGCATGACGTCGAACAGGCGGGCGATGTAGCTCGGCGCGTGACCATGCGTTGCCCTCGACCATTTGGCGAACGCGAGCTGCTGCGCCGGCGTCCAGAACGCGACCGGCGCGGCGACGCGCTTGATATGGGTGAGATAGTCGGTGAACAGCACCACGGCGCGGCCGGCGGCTTCCTCGGATGCGATCTGCGTCGCACGGGTGTCGAGATAGGCCTGCAGGACCGCGAGCGTCAGGACTTGATCAGGGCCAGGCGCGGCTTGCCCGCTGCCGGCTTGCGGGGCGGCAGCGACGAGCGCCGCGAGCTTGATCTTGGCCTCTTCCTTATCTGTGACGCCAAGGCTTCGCCGACGGACTCGGCGAGATGCGGCGTCATTCCGGCAGGCGTACCAGTATCCGCCGCGGTCTGGGAATGAACGCTCGAGGAAATATCCGCCGATGGAGAAACGCTCGGCGCCGTCACTGTCGGTACCGGCTGGGCGTCGGGGCTTGCGCATTGGCGGGCTCGCAGATGGGTGCGGTCGATGTATTCCTGCACTTGGTGGGGCGTGTAGCAAGGGCCTCCGGAGAAGGCGTAATAATCAATATCGCCTTGACGGCGCGCGCGCCGAAGGTCCTTCGGCCGAATCATCGTCCAGCGCGCGAGGACCTCGGCCTCCGTCAGATAGTCCTCGCTGGCGATGACGTCGCTCATGTCGTCGTGCGTTCAATGTTGTTGCCGACGCATTAGCGGGGCTCGCCCTTCAAAAGCTTCATGACGGAACCGATTTGAACGATCGCGTCACCCAATTGCAGGATGATCGGATCAGTCACGTCATCTTCTTCGCGTTTATGCTTGAGGTCGATTAGATTGTAATACGGCACCTCCAGCCCGATGGCCGCAACTTCGATAATGCCCTTGGCGTGTTTCATCGGCTCACATCTTCCCCAGGAGCGCGGCACAGCGCTTGCCTGCCCTCATCTGTCACGTAGACGTAACTGGTATCCGTGCGGTCGTCGTGGCGGCTTATGAGCCAGCCGGCGTCATGGCATTGGTTGAATACATCTGGCTTGCTCAGCGTCGATCGATCATCGCAAAACGGCGCAAGGGCTTTGTCGTCGTGGTCCATCTTGCCGTCCGCGCGGGCGATCACTCGTAGGCACTCAAGTCGCTCTGGCGTCATTTCCATCATGGCGCATGTATCTCCGGTTATTGCGCCGTGCGAACGCCGCTGGCGGACGGCTTTGATACAATCCCCATATCCTCGAACATCTGCATGATGCTGGCCGCTCGATTATAGCCAATGCGCAGCTTGCGTTGGAGGAAGCTGGTTGACGCTTTTTCCTTCACGAGGGCTTTGGCGGCGTCGATTTCGGCGGCCGTGAACCATTCTCTGATCTTTGCCAGGGCGAATGTCCGCTCCTGTCCCTTTTCGCAATCGACGGCTTCGAGCAGCCACTCTGTTTCCGGGTGCCACTCGTTGTTCTCGAACACGACGCGGCCGGGTCGGATGCGACGGTAGCCGCGAATGCCACGCCAGTTCACGTAATCGATGTAAACTTCCTGCTTCGGGTCGGCCATTGGTCTCTCCTGTTGTGCCGCGTTGACGGCCCCTACACGCGCAGCTGCTCGATCTTCTCGCGAAGCGACGCGTACGCTTGCGGCGTCGCTCGCCCGCGCACGATGCTCCTGAGAAGATAGATTGCGTTCTCGGCGGTGCATCTGATGTGATCCGGCTTGCCGTGGCGAAAGACGCGAAGCGCCCGGCATGCGTCGACGATCTCACGCATCGCGTGTTCCACTGGTATGCGTGGCACTGAGAAGGTGCTTCGCCAAAGCCACCTGAATGATTTTGTCGCATTCGGGATTGGCCATGTCCGCCTGCACCGCAGCCATCGCGACGAACTCCGACGACACGGCGCGGCTGTCCTTGGGCTCGTGTTTTTCCAGATAGTAAAGAGCCAGCCCCAGAGCATTCTCCAGAGCCACTATCCGCTCATCGGAGCGCACGTTCTTTTCATCTCGTTTCCACATAGCTGCGAGAGTTGTCATGGCGTGCCACGCTCCCCTGCGGTTATCGCTACACCGATCCACTCGGCAGTCAGGACACGCACGTCGGCGAACTGAACGAAGAGGTCCGACCCGGCGAATAGATCGTCGTTCATGTCGCCGCCGAAATTCTCCAGTGTCCGCGCCACCTCGGGGGCGCTGGCATCTGCCAACCCCTCCAGATCGGCCACGGACATCTCCATGTCTTTCGCGCACTCCGCGAGCTTTTCTGGCGAGAGATTATCGACATCGATTTCGAGTGTGACGCGCATCGTCTTCATGGTGTGCCTCGTTTATCCTGCGTGACCGCGCCGTCGGGCTCGCCAACTTCCTCGCGTATCGCGTCGATGGCCATGGCGATGTCGTTCCGGCAGCACTCAATCGCCGACTTCACGATTTCGGGCAGATGAACCCTGCCATACGAACTCAGCACTTCCGCCGCCTCCTTGGCGCCGGGGCACGCGCTGGCGTAGTTAAGATGGACAGACACGGATGCGGAGTCGCTGTCGCTCCGGCCCGTCAGGTTTACGCCGTATTGCTCAAGCCACAGCAGCGCAGTTCGCCGCTTCGCGATCTGGCCAGCCGCGGCGGAAATCCGTGCTTCGTTCATTCTGTGCCCCGCTGTTGGGATGGCATTACGACGACTGCGTATTCGGGCGTGGCCCAGCCCTCGGATCACGCCGCCTTCTTCTTGGCTGGTTTCTTCGCCGGCGCCTTCTTTGCTCCGGGCCCGTCGTATCCGGCAACACGCAGCTGTTCCGGAAGCCACTTGGTCTTGGGCACATTGGCGATCGCGAACGCCGCGGCCTCGCCAGTCTTCATCTTGAGCACCTTGGCGCCGTGGTCTTTGCCCATCGCCTCGGTGACGGCCTGCGCGATGATCGCCTTGCTGATCCCGCCGAAATAGTCTTTCGGGTCGAAGACCTCGCGCAGCGCCGCATTCATGCGCTTGGGGTCGATTGCGTTGCAGATGGTCGAGGCTGCATCTTCCTCGTTGAATGCATCCCGGCTCGCGTTGTAGTTCCGGAAATCGAACGCGCCGCCGACCAGCTTAGCGAACAGCGCCATTTGCTCTTTCGGCGCCATCTTGCCGATGCGCGTGAATGCGGCATCGAATTCTTCGTCGTACTCGATCTCGCGCGCGCCGAATCCGTCATTTCGGAGCTTCACGCCGGTTTCATATGAGATCAGCGCCGCCACCGCGATCGTCAGCGCGAGCGACGGATCGCTCTCGACCGCCTTTGCCGCAGCCACCGTCAGCGCGCAACTCAGCCGGTGCGCCATGGCATTGGATATCGCGGCTTCAACGGTCTCGCCCTTGGCCTTGGCGGCTGCGGTCTTTGTCTTCTTCTGCTGCGACGGCTTCTGCATCGCGTAACGGATCTCGAGCGTGCCATCGTGCTTGAGTTCGACGAGACACCCGGACTTGGCCATGTTTTCGGGCGATTGCTTTTTGCCACCAGGCAGCTGGGTCCAGTTCCAGGTGCTGTGTCCGGCCTCTTCGCGCGTCTCGGCCCAAGACCAGCCTTCCGCCTTCAGCGCTGCGCATTTGTCGGCAAGCTTCTTGTCGGCGAGCTTGCGCAAAAGCTTCTCATCCGACACCGCAGAGTTGTCGTTCTCTTTCTCGGCGAACAGATCCTCGATAATGGTCCCGCCGGCGGCCTCATAGTCCTTGCGGCCGACAAAATGGAGCAACTTCGCGGCACCGTCTTGGTCGCCGACGATCGCGCGGCGGATTTGCCAATTACTGGCGCGCTTGCCGACCTTCTTGAAAACACGCTCCTGATCGGCATGATCGGCCGCCATCGTATAGGCTTGAGCCTCTTCCTCATCGAGTTCGCCGGCGCGCCATGCCTCGCGGATCTTCGGCGAGAGTGCGGCCAACGCCAGCGACTGCTGTACATATCGTTTGCTCGTGCCGTACCGCGCCGCGATCTCCTCGATCGTATCGCCGCCGGCGATGAACGCGGTGCAGGCCTCGAACTCGTCGACCGGGTGCATCTCGTCGCGGAACAGGTTGAGCGCCAGCGACGTATCGCGCGCCTGCTCGTCGGTTGCTTCCTCGATCGTGACCGGGACCGGATATTCCGAGGTGACCGGAATACCCTTGATGTCCTGCTTGGCCTTGGCGATCGTCTGCAGGGCGCGGAGGCGTTTGCCGCCATCCGCGACCTTATAGCCTTCGCCGTTGAGGCGGACCAGGAGCGGGATCTTGATGCCGATCGCGCGGACGTTCATCACGAATGCGGGCGATGGCTCGACATCGGTTTTGCGGACGTTGATCGGGTCGATCGAGAGTTGAGAAAGCGGGACGTGGCTGACGCTGGTCATGCGGCTTTTTCCTGAGTTGGAAGGGTTAAGTCGTCTGGGCTGCCGGTGTAGGAGGCGAGCATCGTCAGGCGCACACTGACGCTATGCCCGGTCCGCTGGACGCCGATCTCTGCAGTGATGGTCTCCGCGATCTCGCGCGGGTTCTTGCCTTCAACGCGCAGTGCGATGATGCGCCGGTCCTCGCGCGCGCTGTACGGCCGCACGGCGACGCCGTTCTTGCGGACGTGCGGCTTCTGGTGGCCGTAGTGCAGCGGCCGCTCGATGAGACCGTTTCGGATCATGAACCACGTCACGGTCGCGACGTGCCGGTTGAGCTTAAGCGCGATCGGACCGGGCATCGGCTTGCGCATGCGGAGCGCCAAGCGCTCGATCTCAGCGCGCTCGTCGGGCGACAGCCGGCCGCGAATGATGCTGGACGATGCCCTCATCGCGACCACCTTTTGGTAATCCAGCCGGGTTTCGCTTCGTGCATGAGCGCGACGAACTCATCCCGGTCGGCCTCGTTTCCGAAATACAGAGCCAGCGGGACGGTCGGCTCCAATTTTTCGTCGGCAGCGCGCCCCATCTCGGTGATCACGAACGCCATCAGGTCATCGACCGGCGAACCTTGACGCAGCATCGCGTCTTGTTGAGCCGTCTGGAGAAACTGCTTGCAACGCTCGCGAAGTGTCATGCGATCCACTCCGCACGCGCGACCTGGCCCTGTGACGGATACTCGATCACTTCAAGCGAGCGCATCGAGCCGAGCACGTTCTTGAGGTGACCGCTGGTCGGCTCCCAGCCGCAGCGGTTGGCGATCTCCTCGCGCGAGATTGCTTCGCCACTCTTAGGCAGATTGTCGAAAACGATGCGCTGCGGGCCGGTCAGGATCGCGCGCACGCTGTCTTCGAGTGTCGCCGATGTGTCGGGCGCCGGCGCCGCGGCCGCTCCGGTCACCGTGAGCGTGATCGCGCCTTCAGAGGGGTATTCGATCAGGCCGAGTGTGCGAAGCGACCCGGCAACATTCTTCATGTGTCCAGAGGTGACACGCCAGCCGGCAATGACGGCGACCTGCACGCGGGTCGGGTTCTGGTGCCCCATTCTCGCCCACCAGGCCAGCGCCTGCAGCAACTGCCGCTGCGGACCCGAAAGGCTCCCGTCACCACTCGCCGCAGGCGACGGGTTGCGCACCGGTGTGGTCTCCGGACGCGCTCGGGGTGTCCGAGCGCCGGGTGGAGGAGCGCTTGGCGAGCCCGATTGGAATTCAGGTAAGGCAGGAGCCTTGAGGACAGAGGCTTCGTGGCGATCGACGGCCTTGCGGGCCTCGTCGGCGAGGACGCGAAGCGATGACAGTACGTCGCGGCCGAGAGTGACGAAGAAGTCGCCGCGCGCCTCGGCCGCCGCCAGTCCTCGGTTGAAACCGCGCGCCTCGGCCGCGGCGATCGCCGCCGGATCAGGCGCGCTAATTTTTGCCGCCTCGTTCGCGGGCGATTGCGCCTTCAGCCGCGCGATTTCGGCCTTGAGCGCCTTCGGGTCGTTGGCCTTGGTCTCGGTTTCGATCGTAGCCAGCCGATCCTTGAGCTTACCGAGATCCAGCGGCTTCAACGCGGCCGTCCGTTTCTTCTCACCGCGCTTGGGTGTCCGCGAGGAATCGAACGTGCGCTTGACCGGAAACGCGACCGTGGAAAGGACGCCGCGACCGGGGACCCAGACAACGCCGTGCCCTTGCTGCAGTGTCGGCAGCGCGGCGCGGATTTCTTTCCATTGCTGGCGATCGGCTTGTCCCTCGATCCAGCCTTCGAGCGCGTCGCGATCCTGCGAGCTCGTGAGCTTGAACGCGACCAGGCCGTCGACTTGTGACAACACATCCTTGCTGATGACCGCCGGCCGCTGCGTGATCAGCCACGGGATCAGGCCCTTAATCCGGCCACGGCGACAGATCTCTTCCATCCGGCTTTGCAGCATCGGTTCGGACGACTTCTGCGGCGCCCAAAGATCGGCCTCGTCGAAGATGATGTGGACGGGTTCGCCGCTCGCTTTGCGATAGATGGCGTCCAGAAACGCCAGCATGAATCGTCGTTCCGACGCCTTAGTGGTCAGTCCTCCGAGCGAGACGATGCAGGACTCGGCCATCCCGGCGACGGTCTCACCGATCAGTGCGCCGGCGTGCTCGTTTAGCGGCAAGTCGCCGTGCGATCCGCCGAAGATCGGCATGGCGTAGCGCGACGGCCCGGAGCCGTCCGCGATGAGGCGCAGACCCCACCACACGTCGAGCGGATCGACGACGACGATTCGCGCGCCGCTATCCAGCAATCGTTCGACGCAGGCGCTGGCATTGTATGTCTTGCCGCTGCCGGCCGTGCCGACAAAGCCGAGACGGTCGTCGAGAGCGGCGTCTGGGATGGGATGCTTCACGCTTCCTCCTGCGTCACGGCGAGCGCATGAATGCGCCGCGTCACGGCGAGCATCGGGTTCACGCGTCGATACAGCCGCCTTGTGTCCGGCCCCTCGAACGTCGCGCGCCCGTCGGCGACAAGCTGCGCGAGCGCGTGCCTGATCGTTGTGCGTGCGAGATCTTCGATGCGGATGCCGACCTGGCGCGGCGTGCGGCCTTCGCGGTCCGAGAGCGCGGCTTCGACCGCGTTCAGGATCGCCGGTGTGTTGCTGCGCCGAAACTCGCGCTGCCAGGCGGTGAATTCATCGCCCGAGATGGCGTAGTGCGCGCAGACGGCCTCGCGCGTGGCGAACCCGGCCGCGACCAGCGCGACGATTTCCTTCTTGCGCTCGGTGTTCCAGCGCGGGATGACGGGGAGCGAAGTCATCTGATCACCCATCGAACTTGTTGATGTTGAACGCCATCCGCTGGAGCGGGCTTGGCTTTGCGCCTTGCGGGCAGATGGCAATGTTCGCTTCAAGGCCGTCGATGCTGACGCGCGCACCTTGCAGATCGAGACCAGGCTCAAGACCGAGAAACTGGAACGGAGTGTTGCAATCGGTGCACTCGACAGTGATCTCGGCCATGAATTGCCCGATGTTCTCCAGCCGTGCGACCTTCACATGGGCGCCGAAGTTGAGATGCTTGCAGGTCACGTTCCGGCCTCCATGGCGGCCGCCTGCGCGGGCGCGGATGGCCTGGGCGGCTCTGGCTTCGGCGCCGGCGTCGGATCATCCGGCGACCGCGGTGGCGGGTAGCGCTGTTCGAGGATGCAGATGGTCAGCCCGAATTCGCCCTCGTTGAGCGGGTGCTCGGCCAGGACGCGATCGCGGTTCTCGGAACGCAGATGGGCCGTGGTGCCGATCGGCCATTTCTGTGCCTCGGGACCGCGTTGGCCGCGCAGATAGACGAGGGTGCCGGCGATCGTCATGCGGCCTCCGCGCGGTGAGACCAATGCCAGAAACCCTGCGCACCGCGAGCCTCAACCGGCGGCTCGAACGGAAGGATGTCCGTAAGCGGCCAAGCCCACATGTGTTCATCGATACGGTCGCTATCGGCGACCTTTCCTCGAAACAGATCCGTACAGCGCCGGGGCTTGCCGAGGATCGCGCTGCCCAAGCCGGCGGCGAGCGGCACAACCCCGAGACACTTATGCGCGGCATTGAGACGCTGGAGCAGAGGAAGCGCCTTGTCGGCGCGGAGGCCCGATGCGATGCCCTGATATTCGCTGCAACGGGCGATCAGGTCTTGGATTTCCACCGGCTTAACCGGCCGAGCGCCGGCATGGATGACGATGCGCTGACCTTCGAGGCCGCGATCGCGCGTGCGATAGTCCCAACGCCGGAATTCGTACGGCTTGGCGCCGATCATGATCAGCGTCGCCCAGGGTTGCCATATGGTCAGGGCTTTCACGCCGCCTTCTCCACATGCGCCACTTCACGCCGGCGCCCAATCGCGCGCGCCAACTCCCGCACCATCGCGTCGCGCGAGTACTTGAATTCGGCGCTCATGCCGACCCAGCTCGAGACCGTCTCCCACCAGCCGACTGCCCGGATGCGGTCGACCAGGCGCGCGGCGATCACGTCGAGCTCGTCGGCTTCGGTCATCGTGAGGGCCGGCGCGGTGCTCGCCGGAATGCTATGAAGCGCGGCGATGCGCTGCGCGGCGATGGCGAGAGCATCGAGCGCTTCCGCCGGCGCCATGCCGTGCACGCTCGCATCCACGTTCATGTAGAGCGGGTTCGAGGTCGACGAGACGGCGACGCACACCGATGCCTTGACCTTGCCGGCGGCACTGGCATCGCGGATATGCGCACGGGAGCGCGATGACGAGAACACTCGGCTGAGAGTGGGCCCAAAGGTGAAGCTGGGGGTTTTCATGTGTCTGCCCCCGGTGCTGCGGGCTGCAGGGGCAGTTCCGACGGCAGTTCGGGCTCGTCCACCCCGTTGTACGGGCCACCGTCGTCGAACGTGTCGTCGTCTTCCGGCTCGTCTTCCGGCGGCGCCAGGAACCGTGACGGCGACGCATACGGCTTGTTCGCTCGCATCACGGTGTCTTCGTTCGTCAGCGCAAACGAGAAGATGGAGGAGCCGCCGTACCAGTGCGTCTCCCAGCCATTAGCGATCGGATCGCCCTTCACCGGCACGTCAATCCGCAACATCTTGGTGCCGAAGCGTTCCTCCTCGCGCACGCGCCCGGCGTGACGGCGATGTCCGAAGATTTCGACGATGCCCCATTCCCAGCCGTCGTCTTCGGATGAGGCGACTTCGTTCACGGGCTCGCGCAGTTCCTGTGTCGTGGCGTCGTTCATGCCAGCGCTCCTTCAGCAATTTTGAGGTAATGCTTCGCCGTCGCCCGCACGTTGCGGTCGTCCATGTCGGACTTGAGGATCCAATGGAGATAGTCCTTCGGGACTTCGGACCACCGCATGCCGCGATGCTTGCCGAAGCCAACTTTGGCGAGGAGTGCCGGGCCCGATGACCAGCGCACCATGTCCTCGATCGAGGCTTGGTCGATCAGTTCGCGCAGGATGAACGCGCTCACATACGCGTCGGGACCGGCGCGATGGGGGGGCATCGCAAGCGCAGGATCGAAGTCGTCGTGCGCGTCGATGTCGAGGAAGTAACGCAAAACCTGATTGCTGTGGCTTGGCGCGTCGGGCCAGATTCGCAGCGCGCTCTTAAATGTGCAAATCCACGGCGTATCGCCGCCGGCGTAGAACTTTCGTTCGAAGTCGACGTTGTGGGCGCAGAAGTGCGTCGCGCCGTCGCGCAGCGTCATCAGCACGCGATCGGGGGAAGGCGCGTTGGCGACATCGGCGTCGCGGATGTGATGAACCGCCATTGCCTCGATCGGGATGAGACGCCCTGGGTTTACGAGGGTGGCGACCGGCATCTCGACCCGCCAGCCGGACACCGACTGGACAAGATCGCAGGTGCCGATCTCGACGAGAGCATGCGTCTCGGTTTCGGACGGGATACCGGTCGTCTCGACGTCCAGAACGCGCAAGCGCATGTCAGCCATGTACCTTCCCCAGTTCTTCGGCATGGAGCGGGCGCGGCGCGGAAGGGCCAAGCGCCCGTGCGGCGCGATATGCCCGGACGGTCTCAACGCCAATGGTCAGGTACGGCCGCCACTCCGGATTGGGTGGTGCCTTCGTCCGCTTGCCCGCGTTCGGCCCCTTGAGAATCTCGGCGACGCGCCAGTTCTTCGCGTAGACCTCGATCCTGATCCGACCTTCGCGGGCGAGCGCCGTGGTTACGCCATCGGACAGCCCTTTGACGCCCTCGCGCCTGGTGACGGGGCATCGCTCGCCGGCGACCGCGGCGGCTTCGATTTCCGCAAGCCCTTGATTGAGGATCGCGCGAGACAGAGGCATGTCACGCCGCCTTCTTGGCGGCGGCCAGAATCTCGTCCAGTTCTTCCTTGAGAGGATCGCGCACGCTCTCGTCGACCATGCAGTTGTTGCGCAGCTTCATCTCGCTCTTCCAGCGAGCGCGGGCATCGTCGGGCGTGATCGCGCCGGCGCGGACCTGCTCCAGCCAGGACTTGGTACACGCGGCGTATTCGCCCGGGTTCGTCGGCACCTTGTCGGCAGGCCACGAGGCCGTGAGCGCTCCCGAGGTGCCCGCCGTGTCCGAATTCGGCGTTGTTTCGGGAGCGCTCTGGCCCGTCGCAGTCTGTTGGTTGGGAGCCTGGGACTGCGGCGAAGCTTGATCAGCGGCGGGAGAGGCGTCGGCCGAGCGCGCGAGGTCCGCCGTTGCCTCTCCCCCTGACGACGCCTGCGTGGCGTCGCTTTCGTTTGTGCCCAGTTGCGCGAGCACATCGAGCTTGTCCGAAAGAGATCTCGTTGGCGTCACATCGCGGGCGGTGTCAGGCCCGATGCTTTGCACGACCTCGTCATCGGCATAGACGCCGAGCAGGACGTCGGGGAAATGGCGGCGGCACAGCGCGCGGCCGCTGTAGTAGAACTGCTGCTGGTCCGGGTCCGACTTCCACAGCGGCGAATTCTTCGGCGTGATCTTGCCGAACGGCGGCGACTCGTAGTCGACAACTTCATCGGTGCCGCGCAGCTTCGCCCAGACCTTGCAAACGCGGGCGTCGCCCTGCCCGGTGTAACTGACCTTGAAGCGGCCATCGATCGGCGCGCGTTGCAGGATGACTGCCTGGATGAGCTGAGACTCGTAGGCGAGGCGATCGTTGACCGAATAGCTCTTGTTCGCCACCGCGTAGGGCGAGAGCTTCCACTCGATCGCTTGGATCACGACAGCGAGGCAGGCGCCCGGATTGCCGCGAAGATGCTTCGGAACCGCCACGGATGAAATGCTCATCATCTTGGCGAATTCCATCGCCTGGGTCATGTTCGCAAAGCCCAAGCCGCCGACCGCGGTTGAGACCTCAAATTGATTTGCCACGCCTGCGTCGATGCGCTCGGCGATCCTGCGTTCAGTTGCGGTAACGTCGACCATGCTCATAGGCTGTCCTTTCAGGCTTATTTCTTGATGCGGAGATCGATGTAGTTTGTGGGCTCGACCGTGTAGCCGGCGCGGTTCACGCGGTTGGCAGTCACAAAGCGGCCGTCGAGCAGGCGGCCCGCCGACGCGGTACCGAGGCGATGGAGCAGCTCGCCCTTGATTTCTTTCTGGCGCTTCTCGATCGCGGTTTTCTGCGGCGCCAGTGCCTCCCGCTCGGCGACCAGCTGCGGCACATGGTTGTCGGCGGTAAGGTCGATGATGTGGCCGTCGGGCGCGTAGAGCTGCTCGAGCAGCGCGGCGTCTTTGCCGTAGTCGGGCTCCGGCGTGCGGCCTTCCTCGACCAGGCGCCAGAATGCGTCGACCTCGTTTTTGATCCGGTCGATGATGCCTTCGTGCAGCGGTACCGGAATGATCGGGAGTTCGACGCCGTGGCCGACCACCATCGGGGCGACAGCGGCCCACTCAAAGCCCGTGAGGTGGCACTCGACGATTGCCTGTACGACGATCCAGAGCGGCGGACTGACCTCGCCGTCTTCGCCCTTCCATGATTTCCGGAAGATGCTCGGCTCGACAGTCTTGATCTGGATGATGCCCCAGCGGCCGTTCTCATCACGGGCGAACAGATCGGGTGTGGCGCCGAGCCGCGTCACCGGATCGCGGAAATAGAGGCCGATCGGGTGATCGCTGATCTGCCAATCCGGCCGATCCTCGCGGAGCATTTGCACGGCGACGGGCTCAAGCAGCCGGCCGCGGCGCATCGGCGGCGTTTCCTCGACGTCGTCGGCAATGAGGCCGGTTTTGAGCGCCCAGAGCTGATAGGCTGTTGCATAGGGGTGAATGCCGAGCAGCGCACCGGCGACCGATGCGGTGACGTCCTTCTGGCGGAGCGCGAGCCACTGATCGCGCGAGCCGATCTTGATCCGTTCGATCTTCGCCGGGGCTTTGATGCTGGCGGCGAGTTCGCCGGAGATTGCGATGTCGTTCATGGTCGCTCCGCTCAGTATGAAATCTTGACGTTGGGCACGGCGCCCTTCGCGATGGTGGTGATGGCGACGGTCGCCTGCTCGGGCGTCAGGCCCGCGGCGACAAGCGCGTCGCGGGCGGTAGTGTTGATCGCGGCCCGGTGTGCCCTGTCGGCCTCGCGCTTCACGGTCTCGGCGGCAGCGGCTGCCTGCTCGGCGGCGACCCGCTGGCGTTCGGCTTCGACCGCGGCGACGCGCTCACGCTCGGCTTGCTCGGCAGCCGCGACCCGTGCCGCCTCGGCCTGGCGCGCGGCCTCCTCGGCCTGCTGGCGGGCGCGTTCCTCGGATGCGACGCGGTTCGCCTCAGCCTGGCGAGCGCGCTCCTCGGCTTCATGCTTCTCGCGTTCTGCGCGGGTCCTTTCGGCTTCAGCTCGTTCGGCGGCTTGCCGGGCTTCCTCGGCAGCGACAGCCGCCGAACGTTCGATCCGCTGGCGTTCCTGTTCGGCAAGCGCGGCGACCCGGACGGCTTCAACTTGTGCCTGCCGCTCGGCTTCGGCGCGGGCGCGCTCTGCAGCTTCGCGGGCGATCCGCTCGTCCCGTTCGCGCTGCTCGCGTTCGATCTGTTCGCGACGAAGACGCTCCAACTCCGCGCGCTCGGCTTCGCGCGTGACCGCCGCGGCGAGCAGCTTGCGGGTTCGATCGATTTCCGATTCGAGTGTCGCAAGAGCGCGGTCTGAGAATTCCTGCCAATCGCGCTCCGGATACTCCAGGAGCAGATCCATCCGTGCGCGAAGCTCGGCCGCGGTCTCGGCCTGGCCGTAGCCTGGTGCCTCGACGATGGCGGCGAGCGCGGCCTCGTGTGCCGCGACGCGGTTCTTCTCGGCATTCTCCCAGTCGGTCAGCGGCTTGCGGAATTCGTCCTTGAGCGCATCGAGCTCGGTCGCGATTCGCGCGCGCTCGGTCGTGATCGCCTTCCACGCCTTGTGGTGGTTCTCGCCGAGATCCTTGCCCATCTTGTCGAGGGCGGTCTTGGAGCGCGCGATCTTGTAAGCAGTCGACGCGATGGCCTTCCGGCCGGCCTCGGTCGAGATATCGGCGACGATGGTCTGTACTTCGGCCTTGATCTTGCCGATCACTTCGTCGACGCCGCCCGGCGCAAACACCACAGCAGGTGTCAACACCGTCATGACGGCAAGCTCGTTCGAGGTCAGCGGCAGCGGGGTCTGAATGTTCACGGCTGTCTTCCGTCCTGCTGGTTATCGAGCGCGCCGGCCCCAGGAACGCGCGGCCATTCGCCGTGCGCCGGGTAATCCTCGACCGGGTCGCGGCGGAACAGGACTGTGATGACGAAGTACGCTGCACCGATCGCGGCCGCGCAGGTCCATGCGCCGATGATGAAACCGCTCCAGAAATCGGTCATGGCGTGACCTCTTCGCGCGGATGATGCTCGGTGAGATCGTCGATAGCGTCCTGCTCGGTCGCGCCGTGACCAACAGCCATGCGGCCGTTGTCGTCCGGCTCGTCATCGTCGTAGTGCGCCTGCCAATCCATCGAACGGACCGGGATCGGCGGGTTGACGAACTGAGTGACGATCTTCGGCGCGCTCATGCGCAGGCCTCCGCCGGCGCCTTCCGCTCCACGCACGCGACGAGTTGCCCGAACGTCGCGATCTGCTCGCGATCGCCGTCCGAGATATCGACGTTGCACTCGTTCTCGACGGTCAGCACCAGGTCGAGCCAGTCCAGCGTGTCGAGGTTCATCTCGTCGAAGAAATTCACGTCGTCGTTAAGCGCCGCGACGGGCCAGCCGGTTACGGTCGAGACGGCGGTCGCAATGCGGGTACGAAGATCACTCACGTCCGCACCGCTTCACGGTAGTGCTTCGGCGCGATGCCGTAGCTGTGGGCGACAGCTTCAGCCGGTGTCGCGGGCTGTTCGCGCGAACGAGGATCACGTGCGGCACCAAGATGGAATTTCCGCCGTGTGCCATCGGGTTCGAGCGAGCCGTTGATCACTTCGAGAATGCGGATCGGGTCTCCGTCGAGCTTCATCTCGAGCAGCCGGCGTGGCTGACCGTGGTTTTCGTCTGTCGAGACCACTTTCGCCCGCGCGGCGAAGGCCTCGGCGACGGCCGGCCGGGACATACCGATCTCGAAAGCGATACGCCGCAGTTCGGCGTTGCGCTCGCCAAAGATCGCGTCGAGCGTCAGCTTCGCCGGATCGGCGATCAACCATTCGTGGCTGCGCGGGATCTGATAGCCGTGCCAGAAGAACAGATTCCAGCCGTCCCGCCAGGCGATTGCCGGACCGTTGTCGGCATGCAGGCGGCCGCCGCCGTCGCGGCGCAGCAGCGCCGGGCGATCGGACACCATCGCGAAATCATGATGCAGCGAATAGAAGCCGTTTCGGCTCGACATCACCTCGAACGCCGCGAACGCATCGGCTTGTTCGAGTTCGAGATCGCAGACATCCCGAAAGAACGTCGCCCACGACATGTACCAAGGGCCGAGGCCTCCCCACCATTCGAGCCAGCCAGCACTCGCGGCGCACTGGAGCAGGAAGTAGACCGGGTCGTTAAGGCGCAGCTCCGCGCTGCCAACCGCGCTGTCAACCGCGCTGCGAACCGCGCTGCCAACCGCGCTGCCAACCGCGCTGTCAACCGCGCTGCCAACCGCGCTGCCAACCGCGCTGCCAACCGCGCTGCGAACCGCGCTGCCAACCGCGCTGCCAACCGCGCTGCCAACCGCGCTGCCAACCGCGCTGCCAACCGCGCTGCGAACC
>Ga0207670_10000090_pt1 | contig 62685 bp, 101 predicted proteins | sample KBSS23HmetaG_FD_184339 | JGI IMG/M metagenome (GOLD analysis project Ga0207670, IMG submission 184339) | Switchgrass rhizosphere microbial communities from Kellogg Biological Station, Michigan, USA - KBS S2-3H metaG (SPAdes) (version 2) | ecosystem: Host-associated > Plants > Roots >...
TCCGATCTATCAGCGTCGGGCGCGGAGCCCGCGCGCGCGACATCGACGGTCGCATCGAGATGGTTCAGCCCCCTGCAGCTGACCGGATCGGCGTCGGGCTCGTCGCAGGCGGGGATCGGGCCCGCGTTGAGGTTGAGGCAGCCCGAGGCCAGGAGGAGGCAGAATGCGGCGGCTCGCATGAGTCGCCTTCCTACCACGTCAGCCAGGACTGGCGCGACGTGGCGTCGGGCCCCGGCCAGCAGAAAGACCAGAACTTAACGCCTGACGTTCAGTCGTTCAGTTTTGCGACCCCGCTTGTACCACCGCAGCGGGTGGACGACCGTCCCCGCCGGCGGCGGCTCGTCGCCCACCAGACAGCGCAGGTGCCAGCGCCCGCGGTGCGCGCCGCGAGTCTGCCGGCGCGCTACCATCACCACATAGACCCGGCCGGTGGTGGTCACGATCGCATGGCCTGGCTCGACTGCCACCCGGGCGTCGTAGTAGATGCCGACCACGGCGCCGGGTGGCGCGGCCACCGCACCCTACCTCCGCAGCCCACTGATGTGGATGACACCCAGCACGTGCAGCACGAACAACACCACCAGCAGCACGAGAAGCCAGTGCAGGTTGTCGTTGCCCCGCAGGGGCGCCGGGCCGTACCAGCGCCCGCCCCAGATGAGCAGGACCACGATGACGAGGATGAGCAGCGCGGTTGCAGACAAGGGGACCTCCTAAGGTGGCGCGAAAGGCTTGCCGGCTCCGCTCGGGTTGATGGGCAGCGGCGCAGGCGGCGGCTCGACCGGCGGTGTGCCGGGCGGCAAGTTCGGCGGAGCGACGACCACGGGGGCGGGCGGCGGCGCGGGCTTCGGGTTGCTCATGCTCCCCAACCTGCGGCCGCAACCTCGCCCCCGCCTGCAGCGCCGCGCCTACTCGTCGACCGGCGGCTTCTTGTCGTCGTCCTTGGGCGGATCGTCGGTGGGCTTGGGGTCGGCGGGCGGCGGATCGTCGGTGGCGTTGAGCATGGTCATCTCCTGGTATGGCAAGCGGAACGGAGAACGCCATGGTGCCCAAGATGGAGGAGGGGCGGCAGAAACCGGCGGCAACTCGATCAACTCGCCACGGGCTTTGTCGAGCAGACACGTGGGCTCGGTCTGCACGATCGCGAACCGGCTGTTGAAGCTGTCGAGGTACGTCTTCGCGCAGGCGGCGCAATGGGCGAAGAGTTGGCCGGCGGCCACGTGGATCTTGCCGTCGTGCTCGAGATACGCGCTGATGATGACGGGCGTCTCGCCGGTGAGCGCGGGGAGCGTCATCGCACCCCCAAGGCCAGCTGCCCCGCCCGCGCGTGGGCCGGGCAGTGATCCCGGTCATCGCCCACCTTCACCCGGTGGGTCTCGCACAGCTTGGCGTCGCAGGTCTTGGTTTTGAGGGGGAAGTCGCAGAGCGCGGCCGCCGGCCGCTCGCAGTGAGGGACCGAGCATGCCGCGCGCCGTGGGGCGCGGACGCCGCAGATCCAGGCGGAGACGCCCCCGCCCAGGTCGAGGCGCTGGCAGCTCACCGACGCGCCTCCGCTCGGGCCAACGCCGCCATCAGCGGCTCGTAAAGGTCGGGCTCGGCCTCGACCAGCATGGCCCACATCCTGGCCAGCAGGCGCAGGCAGCGCTCAGGGTGGTGCCGCGACAGCCGCACGAACACCGTCCCGATCAGCTCCTCGCGCTTGCCCATCACCAGACGCCTTCGGCCTTGTGGCTCGCGATGGTCATGAGCAGGAGCTGCAGCTGGCCCGGGTCGAGCGACAGCGCGTGGACGATGTATTCGGCCGACTGCCCGTCCTCGCTCATCCAGTCGATCGCGCGCAGCCGAGCCTTCAGGAACGCGTCCCAGGGATGCGGGTCGAAAACCATCCCTCGCTCGAGGAGGTAGCGCGCCTGGATTCGCCGCCCTTCCTGGGCGTGGGTGGGCAGCTCATCCCATTCGAGGAACGGCTGGCCCGGCACGCGGTTGACCACCGCGCCCTTCTCGACGGCCTCTTTGCCGGCGGCGTGTAAAACCCGGGCGAGGGACTCAACGTCCTCGGGCCGGGTCACGACCGCTTCCCCTTCTCGCGCTCGATGATCTCAAGGGCCGGCTCGAGGAACTCCTTCCACACCGGCGCCAGCTTCAACTGTTCGAGCTCACCATCGGCAAGCTTGCGGGCCACGCGGTTCTCCAGCAGGCCCACCTGGCCGCAGCTCTCGCACACGATAGGCGCGAGAGCGGGGAACTCGTCGGCGTTCACCGCGAATGCTCCGAACCTGAACCCGCAATAGGGACAACGGACCTCGCTCACGCGATCTTCCCCCGCAAGAACACGTGCCACTCCGCCTGCACGTAGGGCAGCAGCTCGACCGGCACGCCACCGTCGGCGTGGATCGTCCCGTCTTCGAAGAGGATGACGAGGCAGGTCGGCAGCTCGCCATGCCACTGCGCGATCACCGGTCGCGGTGACTTGCGCAACTCCGCGTTGTCGGCGGGCGTGGTGCGGATCCAGTCCATGGCGTGAGGCAGTATCGTGGACCGGGTTTCGTGCTGCGCGTAGTTCATGGAACCCCACCTTTTCGCCTCCCGCGGAACCGGGGGGCGCCTTTCCCTGCTGTAAGGGTGCTCACCGCGGAGCGGTTCGACAAGAGCGATCAAAGGCCCATCTCCTCCCGCCCCTCTTGCCAGGCGGCGTTTATCTCGGCGGCTTGGTTCGGGTTGCCACCTTTGTCCGGGTGGTGCTTCTGCATCAGCTCGAGGTACTTGGCCTCGGCAGCAGTGGCACCGGGACGCTGCTTGAACCCCATCACCTGCCACCACCTGGGCCGCTCGCCCACCGCGGCCAGTGCCTTGTACCCGGCGAAGGCCTGGGCCAGGGAGCCCACGCCCCAGCGGTCGATCCCGCGCAGGGCCGCGACGTGCGCCGCAAGCGCCGCGAGGTTGTCAGCCAGCCGATCCCACTTGTCGCATGCAAGCACGCGCGGCTGAGTATTGCCCCGTTCGTCAGGCATCCGAAAGTAGACCGCCGCGCCCGGGTCGTCGGGGTTGCGCTGGTCGCTGTAGAGCCCGCCATCCTTGCGCAGACGCGCGTTGCTGGAGATGACGATGTTCGCCACCCCCATCATGTTGAGCTGCTCGAGCAGACGGTCGCGGCCTTCCGCAAGTGTGATCTCGCGCCGCTGCTTCCAGGCCGCGCCACTCTCGCTGCGACGGACACCCACCACCCCGAAGCGAGCCCGCTCCCGGGTCGTCGCCCGGTGCCAGCCGACGGGCCACGCGAGGGGGTAGGCGTCGATGTCGTCCGTCATCCTCCAGCCTTTCGCAGAGCAAGAGCGTCGACCGCGTGCTGCACGTGGGCCAACGCGACGGCCGGCCCATCCTTACCGGCCGGCACTGCCACGCTGATCTCGATCACACCGCCATCGACATCACCGGGGTTGCGTCGCCCGCCGTTCATCCGCCCCTTCAGGCCCAGGCAGAGGGCGCCATTCTTGATGAAGAGGTCGACGGATGGCCCGCCATCGCCGCGGACGGCGACGAACCCGGCCTGCCCCGCGGTTCGGATAAGTGCAGTCACGCGATCGAGTTGCAGGCTGGCCATCACCAGGGCTTCCCGTCGTACCCGGACGCGTCGTCGTCGCGGGGACCGATCTCCACCTCGGACGACTCGTCCCGCGCAGCCTCCAGCCGGCGCACCGTCGGCGCGAACTCACCCGTGATCTCGAGCGGCGCCTTGGCGCGGATGTTCGCCGCGGCCTGCAGCGCCGCCTCTTCGGTCACCTCGGTGATGCTGAAGATGGCCGCGCCAGCGAGGCGCTGGACGAACGGCGGCAGCGCGGGCGCGGTGCCGAAGATGAGCTGCATCTCCGGCAGCGCCGGCACCTCCACCTGCGCCATCTTCGCGCCGAAGATCTCGACCTCGCGGACGAAGCCGGCGAGGCGCCGGTGGCCGAAGATTTCGACGATGGCCCAGCCTTCGAATGGGGTGGCCATCACCGATCCCGGGACGACGACATCGATATGTTGTAGGCGATCGAGTTGGCCAGCTTGTCGACGATATCGTCGCCCCGGCTCAACGCCTTCTCCCAGCCTCTAACCACGAGGTCGCGGATGCCCTCGCGCAGCTTCGCGGCCTCGGGCGATTCGCCACTCAGGAACTCCTTCACCAACGCGCGGCAGATCTGCCGCGCCTCGTTCTCAAAAGCATCCTGCAGGGGCGACGCAGCTTTCTGGCCGTAGCCCAGCGCAGGCTCCTTGAGCAACGCCGCCAGCGCGCCCTTCACCAGCTCATCGCGCTTCGCCTGGTCGAGGGCGTTGAACATCGCCTCCTTGACCACGTCCTTCATGTCGATCCCGCTCATCCTGCGCTCCTGGTGTCGGTGGTTGGTTGGCCCCTTACGGGAGCCACTCGGCCGGTCCTCGGCGTGGCCAGGGTTCATGCCTTTTGCGGGGGCTGAGTGTTCGCCGCAGACCTCCCCCTTCCTGGATGGCGCTTTCCCCGGGCTGGATGTTCGGCCGGCCGGATGGGGAAAACTGTTGGGTCAGCCGGGCGTGGGTGCCTCCGGCTTCACGGCGCGCGCGAGCCACCACGCCACCGCCTCGCGATTGCCCCAGCACACGGCCGGAGCGTGCATGTTGAGATAGGCGACATACACGTGCAGCACGCGGACGTTGGAGTTGTCCGCGAAGCCGACCGCGCCACGCAAATCGTTGGACAACAGCGCCGTCAGGAAGTGGCCCACGGGCTCGTGCCGCTCGATGTACCCGGTGAGCGGCTCCCACATGTGATGGGGGATGCTCTCGTTGCAGTAGACGAACTCGGCGGGCTTCATGTGCCCTCCTGCATCGCCTGCTTGTTCCGCTTCGCCAACCACGCGGCGAAGCCGCCGTCGTCGCAGTTCAGGCACTTCTCTCCATCGGGGTGGGTGCAGCCGGCTGCAGCCTGGGCGGCTTTGCGCTCCGCCCACCAGACTTTGAAGAGGGCGTTCTGCTGCTCGCGCTCTGGCGCTCGTTCGCACCACGCGTTGTATTCATCGACCAGCCCCTCGTGCGCGATGAACGCGAAAGCCGAGTCGTCGTCCTCCTCCTCCGCGCTCGCCGCGTCCGCCTTGGGCACGCCCGCGAAACCATGCCACTCGTCGATCACGCCGGCGATGCGCTCGAGGATCTCGGGGTCGTGCGCCTTGGTGGGCCCGTCGTCCGATTCCCAGATGGTGACCACGCGGGCCCAGAGGTCGACGGCCCGAGCGGCCTCCGCCTTGGCGACGAGATCCTCCTTGCTGGAGCCAGGTGTGAAGATATGCGACGGCGCCCCAGCCTTGAACCCGGCGCATGGGCAGTCCTCGATGGAACAGCCTCCGCCCAAGCCGCCCTTCGCATGGACGAGCCACTCGTGGCGACACGTGCAAAGGGTCGCCATCACGCCACCTTCTTCCAGCCGAACTTCACCCCCGGCTTCCCCGGCTTGATGAGGTGACCGAGGCCCTGCGCTTCGAGCTCTCCGAGCGTGGGGCCGCGACGCTGGCCGTTGGATGGCGACGGCCCCCATTCCTTGTCGCCCTTGCGGATGGGTCCGTGGATCCGCGCGAAGGTCTCGACCTGCCCCTCGCACAGGTCGCGGAGCGACTTGGCCAGCTTGATGGCCTCGTCAGCCTTCTCCAACCAATCGAGCGCCGCCAGCACCTCCTTGCCCGTCAGGCCGGTGCCGGGCTCCGCGAACGGGACCAGCGCCACCGGCACGCTCTCCAGCGTTGCCGGAAGCAGGTAGGCCGAGCAATGCATCCGCTGGTAGCAACTGTCGCAGTGGTCACCCTTGGTCGCCTGCGGCTCGGCGCCCTCCAGGTCGACGTGAGGGATCGCTTTGATGCGGTCGATGAGCGGCCACCACGTGCTGCCCTCCAGCACCGGACCTTCGATCGGCGTGATGCCCCTGTCGTCGAAGCAGGCCAGGATGATCTGCACCTCCTCGACGTTGAACTCCATGCCCGCCGCGACGGCGTACGCCATCTGCTGCAGGTTGTTGTCGGGCATCTCGAGGTACCCCGCGTAGAGCTGCCCCTTCTTCTTCCAGTCGACGTCGATGAGACGGGTGCCGTCCAGCACCAGCAGGTCGGGCGTGCCTTCGGTGATGAGCTCGCCCGTGATCGGGTCGAGCAACTGCACCTTGTGCTGCACGAAGAACTTCGCCGCGGGGGAGAAGCGCCCGCGGGCCCAGGCGGCCAGCGCCGCGCCCTCCTTGGTGGATGCCTCGCCACCCTGGACCAGGACGCGGGACACGTCATCGTCGACCGCCTTGCCGTGCAGCGTGGCGGGGTTTTCCTCGGGGTAGCGGTGCGACAGCCACGGCCCGCGGCTGCACTTCTCCGCGATCTGCAGCCCGGACGGCCGGACCGGCGGCATTACGAGATCCCTCCCGTGTCCTGCTTGTCGTCTGCAGGCTTGGTGGTGGCGGGCGGCATCTCGCCCGCTTCGGCGGCGCCGATCAGACTCTCGGCATCGGTGGAGGACAGTTCGGTCATAGAGGAAACTTGGCGGTCCAGCATCTTGGATACCCAGTGGAGTCTCGACTTCGCGATTGCCTCTTCTCTGTCACGCGCGCGCAGATCCATGTCGTTCGCGTCCTTGACGCCGACCTCCAGGTTCATGAGCGCGATGTTCAACTTGCGCACCTGGATGGGGCTTGCGCGTTTCGGCGCGGCGCCGGTAGCCGCGACGGCCGGCTTTGCCGCGGGCGTCGGGCCAGCCGTTCGAGCCGGCGGAGGGCTACCGTGCTTCCCCTCGCCGGTTGGGTCGTCCAGTTCCATGTCCTCCAGGTCCTGCGTGAAGATCTCGCTGGCCGCCGTGCACGTGAGCACCCCGCCCACCTTTGAGCGCTTGCAGCTGATCTTGAGGATCGTGTTGTGCAGGTCGCAGACCTTGTCTGGGTTGAGCTGGGCCCGGTCCAGGCTCATCGCCGGATCGCCTTCGGGGAACCTTGCGCCACACCCCTCCTTTGCCTTCCAGCAATACCAGCCTCCACCTTCGTCCCTCGACTTGAAGATCGTCGCCTTGCCGCAGTTCGGGCAGACCCGTCGCATGACCTGGCTGAGATATCGCGTCTCGCGACTGTTGGCGGACCCGAGGCCTTCGCCCCAGACCTCCCCGGTGGGGATGTGAATGAGGTGGGTCCGCACCATGACGCCAAAGAAGCCCTCGCGCTCCGTGATGGTCTCTTTGTATTCCGGACGCAGGCGAAACAGCATGCAGAGCATGTCGGCGCCCGGCTGCCACAGCGAGGGCTTCGAGATGTCGTTGCCAGCCTTGTCCGTCTTCTCGGTGCCGGGGATGACGCCGTAGTGGACGCCCGGCTTCATCAGATCGCGCATCACCTCCTGGATCGCGCGGGTCTGCTGCACGACTCGCTGCACGTCCATGTGGTACGGATTGGCAATCTCGAGCTGCCGCTGAGCGCTGGCGGGAACGAGAGTCGTCTCGCCAATCAGTGGGTTCCCCTTGTCGTCCTCGATCCGCAGCTTCTTCACCGTGCTCACCGTCGCGCTCCTTTCGCCGCCGGCGTCGGCGGCTCGATGCCCATTCGTCGCAGAGCCGTGCGCACCCGATCGGACGCCATGCTCTGCGTCCCGTCGCCGCGCAGGACCCGTCGCACCGTGCGCGGATCGGCCGAGGCTTCCACCGAGACCTTGCGGATGTCCGCCTCCCTCAGTGACGTGACCGGTGCTGCTGATGTCTTCATTCCGATGTCCTTTTGTACGCACTTCGTCCTCATGAAAAAGACAAATGACCTTCAGTCGCTGACTCAAGCTCAACCGCGAATAGCGGAGCAGCGGCAGTGCTCGTCGCGTCGGTAGCGCCGCTCGCCGCATTCGGCGCACTCCACCGTCACCTCGGCGAAGATCAGGTGCCCCGCGCGCAGCCCGACCTCGTAGAGACGGCGGCTCGGGAACGCGAGTTGCGGCACGCTGATGTCGCCGCGGAACCCGTCCGCCAGACCAACGACCCAGTCTCGCGACGTTTCGAGCGCCTCGACCGCGCCGTCTTCCACCACGTCCCCGCCTCCGAGCGGCTGGAAGACGAAGCAGATGGCGCCAAGCAGGGATAGGCGCCGCGGGTGCTGACGCCCGTCGGCGCTCCACCCACCAGTGAACCCGCGGCTCACGCCGTGCTCGCCGTCGAGCGCGATGCGCATGCCCTGCGATTCCACGACGTTGACCGCCACGCGCGCGCGATCGATGGGGCGCCCGGACGCCGCCGCGTAGGGGCGGACGTCAACCACGATGCCGATCTTGGGGCTCAATGCCAGACCCCCTCGGCCGCAGCCCGCAGGCAATCCCAGGCGGCCAGCGCCTCGTCCTCGGTGGCGTAGGCCTCCGGATCGGCGCCGGCGTCGATGCGGCGCTTGGCGGCCACGTAGAGCGCCGCGATGGCGTCTTCGATGGGCAGCGCCACCTGGGCAAAGCGGGGGGTGAAGTGGGGTCGGAGCCAGACCACGCCGGGGGTGCCAGCGCGCTCGACCGTCATCAGGGGCTGCATCTCGGGCTGGTGGTGGGCCACCGTCCAGGCGTCGAGCCCAGCCATGCGAAGGGCCGCCAGCAGGCGGGCGCTAGCGTCGGCGGGCATGTGCAGTTGCGGAAGCGCCAGGCCGATCACGAGGGCGCTCCCTGGCGGGTGAGGAAGAAGAAGGCAGTCAACGCGATCGGCAGGACGGTGATGATGACGAGGGCCACCGCGTCGGCGATTTCGATGCCGCGTTCGAGGGATTTGTCGTTCTGGGTCTGGTTCGTCGTCATGGTCGTTGTATTATTCTGTACCCACGTTCGTGGGTACGCAAGTCGATCTGAAAACAACGCCCCTTGACGTGGGCCTTTCGTGGGTACACCATGCGTCACAACCCGATGGCACCGGCAAAGAAGGACCCCGACGACGTGAAGAGCACCTTTCTGAAGGTGCGTGTAACCGCCGAACGCCTGGAGCGCTGGAAGGCGGCGGCCGAGAAGGCCAAGGCCTTCGAGGACAGCGACGATCTGGACTTCTCCGAATGGGCCCGGCGCGCGCTCAATCAGGCGATGGAGGCAGAGGCGGCGGCGCGGGCGAAGGGGAAGCGGAAGGAAGGACGCTGATGCCCATTTCGGCGGGACCTTGGGTGTGGCGGTACGGCAGCATCCGCGCCCACGACGGGAGCGAGGTGATCGGCGCCGAGAGTCGGGATGGCCAGCGTTGGGTCACCTGCGAGGGCGAGAACCGCGCGCTCGTCCTGCTGGCGCCCGACCTTCTTGACCTGGCTCGCATCGTGGCCAGCCGCTGCACCGGATGCAGAGGAGAGGACAACAGCGGGAGGCATTGGACCGGCGACCCGGCGCTCGACGATGGCGAGCACGAGGTGGCATGCCCGACGTGGACGGCCCTGTCGTTGATCGCACGGATTGAAGGGACGGCGCTTTGATGTCAGCTGAAGAGCACCGAATTGGATGCCGCTGCAAGGTTTGCCTGGAGCGTGAGGTCATGCGCAAGGCCCATCAGGTTGCGGAGGAATTCATGAAGCAGGATCGCGCGGGCAGCGGCACCGTCTATTGCCCAGCCTGCGGCGAGGACGTGGCGCCGGAAGACTACTTGGCCTGCGCAAAGGTCAAGGTGGTGCCGCCATTTGCGGGCCAGGTGCTCGACGTGGTCATCCGCGACGAAGTCGTCCGCAAGGCCGAGTTCTGGGATGCCTTCATGGACCTGTGGCGGACGCCGAACGACATGACTCCGATGGAGGACGTGCGAGCCATGGTGACTGGCGTTTCCAAGCTGGTGGCCCGGTACGACGCGAGGGCTTCGGCGCCGGCGCTGGGGCATCCCAAGGCGCCCGCCCTGCGACGCTGCGGCTGCACTGGCGGATCGGACCTAGAGTGCCATCAATTCGGTCCCCAGGGCGATCCGTGCAACTGCGCCTGCCACCCGGAGAACCGATGACCAGCGAGCGCGCTCAGGTGCTGTGGGATGGCATCTGCCAGTCCATCGCCCAGAACGGCACCATCATCATGCCGCCGACAATTCTCGAAGAGTTGCGAGAGGCTGGGCTCTACAAAGAAGGCGAGCTGGACACCAAGGCGCTCCACGCTCTCGCGCGTGCAGGTCGACCGGCATCTATCCGCCAGCACATCCCTCCGTTCGTCGATGGCGTCGATCCCAAGAAGGGGACATTTCGTTCCTTGCCTGAGCTGCTGCAGGTGCCCTGGGTCGCCGCCTGGACCGACGATCCAAACTTCCACCGCTTCAGCGTGAGCGACAGGACTCGTCTGATGGCCGAGTTCGACGGCGGCAAAGTTTGGTGGGTAGTTGGCTTTCTAAGCGAGGTCCCTGACGGCCTGCCCGTCTGGGAACCCAAGGACAAAGACCCGCCGTAAACCACCTGCTGCCGCGCCCGCGGGCTCACGATGCCCCACCAACCCGGGGAGCGCCATGCCCGACACGACCGAGCCCGACCTGATCACCCTCGTCCACCGCGAAGACCTCGAAGCCATGCTGCCCAGCTGCGCCTGTGGCGAGCACCATCTTCGTTTCGTCCGCCCCGGCTGCCACCCGCGCGCGCAGGTGCGCGTGGCCTACGACAACGGCATCCTCGGCGTCCTCTGCAATGCCTGCGAGGCGCCGGTGTTCGCCGTGAGGGTGGCGAGCCACGGCCGCACGGGCCCAGCCAACTGACCCGCGGGAACTACGCGCGCCCCGCGTGCGCCCGCGATGCTTGGCGCCGTGGCTGGCACTGGAGTCGTCATCAACGGGGTTCCCGAGCTTGTGGCCGGGTTGCGGATCAACAACTGGCTGGACGCCCCCGCGCTGCGCCTGCGACCCGAGGACGCCCGCCCGAGGCTGACGACGTGGATCCGCCAGGTTGTCTTGCACACGACCAAAGGCATCCCCGGGGGTGACGACCAGCGCAAGCAGGTCTTCCGCGAGGGCGTGGGCCCCTTCATGGACGCGGCCGTCGCCTGCAACCGCTGGTGGACCAAAGACCCCACCCCCGCCGGCGCCCACCTGGTGGTCGACCACGACGGCCAGGTGTCGTGCTGCTGCGACCTCGCCACTGAGGCGGCCCAGCACGCCGCGCACGCCAACCAGACCAGCATCGGGATCGAGATCTTCCAGGGGAGGGACGCCGAGATGTACCTCGGCCAGCTCGACGCCGTCGTCCGCCTGGTCGACTTTCTCACGAGGCGGTTTCGCATTCAGCGGCAGATCCCCCACAAGTACATCGGACCCGTGCACCGCCTCGAGAGCGCCAAGGAGATCGCCGATGTGGTCGGGGTGCTGGGCCACCGCGACCTCACCAAGCGCCGCGGCTTCGGCGATCCCGGCGACAAGATCATCAACTTGCTGGGCCTGGCCGGATACGAGCCCATGAACTTCGACCTGCGGGAGGACATGGCGGAATGGCGCCGCCGCCAGAGCAAACTGGGCCTACCGAAGGTGGACGGCGTCCCGGGTCCCAGCACCTGCGACGCGCTCGAAGCCAAGGGCCGGCCTGGCGACCGCCACGGCCGTCCCCACGGCCTCTGGGTGACCCGGCCGGGCGACCAGGGCAGCCTGCCCGGCTTGACGTCCTAGGGTTTGTCGCCCGCGCGCGGGCGGTTCCAGGGGGCCATCGTGTTGGCGGTCTGGGCGAAGTCGTTCGCCAGGCCACGCAGCCGATGCCACATCGCGGATCGGACCTCGTCCTCGAGCGGCGCCCGCCTGGCCTCGCCCGCCATCTGCTCCATCTGGGCGGCGTAGAACCTCAGCATCACGGCGAGGTTCGCCAGCGCCCGCGCCTCCTCGGGCCCGTCGAGCAAGATAGGACCACCAGGCTCTGTGACTTCGTCGGGCCCCTGCATGGCTTTGTCCCACCTTACCGCGGAGCAGGCGCCGGGCGGTCTTGCCCGGTCCGCTCGCGCGCCGGCGGAACATGGGGTCACCATGAGCGAAGAACACGGCAAGGTCGAGGAAGAGGTCAAAACCGAATCGGAGTCCTCGACGCAGATCGCGACGGCGAAGCGTTGGACGATCAACTACGTCGTGCCGGTCGTCCTGGCCGTGCTGACGTCCGTCGCCGGCTGGACCAAGAATCACGCCGACTCGCAGGAGCAGGCCAGCGAGGTCAAGAACCAGGCCGAGGCGGGCTTCCAGCAGAACAAGAACTTCCTCGCCGAGCAGCGCTCGTTCAACGCGGACATCCGCGACGAGCTGCAGAAGCTCAAGACCGAGATCGCCGAGCTCAAGCGCCGCCAGATCCGCCCGGTCAAGCGCAAGGAGTCGACGAAGACCGCCGCCGTGGCAGCGGTCCCCGCGCCCACCCCTCCCCCACCGCTGCCATCGGCTCCGATCGCGCCCACCCTAGACAAAGCCCTCGAACAGATCCAGCGACAACAGAAGTCGCCCGAGGCGGCGCCCCCGCCGCCCGCCCCGAAGTGATCTACGACGGTGGCTGGTCCGCTTCGGGGACCAGCCGGCCGGCCTTCTGCTTGCCGGGCTTGGGCGGCTCGGACTCCTCGGCGAACGCCTCCTGGAAGGCTGCCAAGGCTGGCTCTACCCGCGGGTCGGCGCGGTGCCGGCGGAACAGCTCGTTGAGCACCTCGACGAAGCGCGCAGGGTTCTCGAGGATAGGCGCGCTGGCTCGAACCCAGTTCTCCGACTTCGGATCGAGCGGCTTGGCCTCGGGATGCTCGGCCACCACCTTCGCCGCCCAAGACTTCTCCTCGAGCTGCTGCAACACCGGCTCGAGCCCGGCGAGCTCGTGCGCCATCATCGGCGGCTCTGTGATGCTGCCGACCAGGCGGGGGAAGAACTCGGCGACCTCGGCAGTCACCTCGAAAAGACTCGGCGTCTCGTCGTCCGCCTGGTGCATCGTGCCCTTGCTCTCGGCCATGAAGCCGATCGTCGGACCGTGCAGGTCGAGCACGTTCTTGGCGCGGTGGAGGACCTTCTGCTCGGCTCGCGTCTTGAACGAGAGGCCCTTGCGGAGAAGGAAGATTGCGAGGTGCCAGCGGTCCTTCGGGGTTGCGATGATCTGATGGGGCGGCGTGGGTTCGTTTGCCATGGCACCGACCGTGCCGCCGTTCCAGATCCGGGCGGGAATTCTCAGGTGCCGGCCAGCGTGGAACCGAGGTGCAAGGCCGACATCAGATGGGCTTTGAGGGCGGTCATGCGAGCGGCGGGGGTTGCCCCAGCTTTCCAGGCGTTCATGAGATCGGTGTATCCCGTTGGGGTGCTTCGCGTGGCGCGGATGATGTAACGGTTTATGTCTTCGATGTTGAGGCCGAGCGCCGGCGACGTCTGCCGTTCCCACTGATCACTGAACGTGTCGGTGGTGGTGGTGTCGAAGATCGTGAACGGGGCAAACTCGCACACCTTGGAGTCACTGGCGTTGCCGGTGCGAAGAGTGAGCTTCATCGTGGCGCGCACCAGAGCGTCATTGGGTAGAAAGTCCGAGATGACGATTTTAGCGAGGTTGGGGATCAGAATCTGGGCGTTGAGGTCGATCGAGTTTGACATTGCGGACCTCTCCTCAGAAGCAGGGGATGCGTCGGTCGTTGCCGTTGATGTTGAGCAGGAGCCATTCCTGCACCGTGGTGTTCGCGCCTGCGGGCCCCAGGGATCCGAGAACGGTCGCGACCGTTCCGTTGGCTTCGGATGAATCGATGCGGGGAAGGCCGGCGTCGATCCAGAGCGAGTAGCCCTTCGTGATGGTCGTCGACCCGGCCGCCACCGGCGCCCCGGCGATTCGCATCGTCGCCGCGTGGGAGACCGTGATGGCGCTGCCCGAGGTGATCGTCGGCTGCTTGATGTCCACCAGGTTGAGGCCCGTCGCGGTGGTGACGTTGGTCGAGCCCGACATGGTCAGGGTCGCCGCCTGCATGTCGATGGCGTCCCAGACAAGGCCCGCTGCCGAGGCGAGCGTGTTGGTGCCCAGGGCCGTGACCTGGCCGCCGGCCTCGACCAGCTTGAGGAGCGGGCTGCCGGCTCGGTTCGCGGCGGAAAGGGCGTTTTTGTAAACGGCCGCTACCGTGTCGTAGATCACGACGCAGGTGCCGCCGGTTGTGTTGGTGAAGTTGGTACCCAAAGTCAGCATCGCACCCGCGGCGGTGCTGTTGTTTTTCAGGTGAATACCAGCGACAAGGCCACCGCCGGCGGAGACGCCTCCGACGTTGAGCTCCAACGACGAGCTGCCGGTGGGGCGTACGTTGAAACCGACCCCCAACATGTCGTAGAAGATGCCGCGGAAGCCGTCCCACGAGATCTGAAGCGGATCGTTGGCGGAGGAGTTCAGGTTCTCGAAGGACCAGATATGCCCCGAGGTCCCGGTGTCGAGGTTGATCTTCGGGCTCGCCGCCGTGGAGCCGGCCACCTTGACGGTGAAGGAGGCGGTGGAACTTGCCGTGTTGCTGGTGTTCGAGACGGTGAGGCCGACGTTGCCCCCGGAGCTCGACGCCGCGTGGGTCAGAACGTTCGACGCCAGCGTGATTGCGCTCGAGGTGAGCTGCCCGCTGCTGTTCGCCACGGGCAGCGTGGTGTCGGTGAAGCCCGTCAAGACCGTGCCGGCGATCGTGCTTGCCGCGAAGGCACCCGCCGCCAACGTCCCAAAACCGAGGGTGGTGCCCGAGAGGCGCAGCACGTGGCCGTCGGTGCTGGTGGCGATCGAGGCCATCACGCCGCCAGCGTTGGCGGCCACACCCAGGACCGAATTGGCCGAGCCGCTCGCGATCTTGGCGAAGGCGACCCCCGCCGTGGTGAGCGCGAGGGCGGTTTTCGAGCTGACGTCCGAGGCAGTGAACTCGGTCCCCAGGTTGACCGTGGTCCGCTGGGTGACCGGGGTCCCGTTGTTCTCGATGGTCGCGTAGCCGCCGCCGCCGCCGGCGGCCGCCGCCCACTTCCACCCGGCCGCCGAGGCCGCGTCCGCCGTGAGCACCTGGCCGTCGGATCCGACACCGATTCGCAGGGGCACGGTCGAGAAGCCCAGCAGGTCGCCCTTGGTGGTCAGAGCGGCGACGCCGGCCACCTTGGTGAAGTCAGCCGCCGACATGGTGCCCGCCGCCGAGCCGGACGCCGCCGAGATGGTCAGCGTCAGGTTGGTGGTGCCGATGGTTCCGCCACCGCCCAGCGGGGCCGTGGTGGTGAGCGTGCGACCCTGCAAGGTCGAGATGCTGCTGAGCGCGGTCGAGATGTCGGTGACCGCGGTGGCCAGTTGGGTGGCCTGCGTCCCGGTCATGAAGCCAGAGGCCCCGCCCGTCACGACGTCCAAATGCAAGCCTCCGCCGCCGCGGTTGCCGTGCTGGGCGTCCGTGGCGAGAACGCCCACCTGGATGTCGTCGGCGTTGACGGTGATCGATCCGTCGCCGTTCGCGCCCACCGCCAGCGTTCGATTGGCGCTGAGATCTCCACTGCCCGTGAGGCCCGCCCCAGCGGTGATGGTCCGGGTCTGGGGCACGTAGACCGCGGACAGGCCCGCCACGGTGCTGGTCAGGCTCGCGATGTCCGACGTGTTGGTGCTGATCGCGGTCTGGAGGGTCGTGCTCAGCTGGATGTCGTTGGCGTTGACCGTGATGCTGTTGTCGGCGTTCTGGCCGACATTGAACGTGCGGTTGACCCCGCTTAGAGTGCCGCCGCCGCTGAGGCCGTCGCCCGCGATGAGATCGATCCCCTGCAGCGTCGAGATCGCCGAAGCGTTGGCGGAGATTGACGAGGTGTGCGACGCGAGCGTGGTGGTGTGGCCGCCGACGGTCGCGGTCAGCGCCGATAGGTCGCTGGTCAGAGTGCCGATCGAAGACGTGTGCGCTGCCAGGGTGGTGGTGTGCCCCCCGACCGTCGTCGTCAGGCTCGCCAGATCGCTGGTCAGCGTGGCGATCGACGAGGTGTGGGAGGCCACCGAGCTCGTGAGGGCGGCGACGGCGGTGTCGATGTCGTCGACATCAGCCACGAGATCGGCGATCTGCGCGCCGAAGTCTGCGGCCACGAGATCGGCCAGCTGCTGGGCCATGGTGCCCGACATCCAGCCGTCGGCGCCGCCCGCGACGGCGATTTTGTAGGGGTGGACGTGTTTTCCCCGCGCCGCCTTGTCATCGGTTCCCGGATCTGCGGTCAGCGCATCCGGCAAGGGATCGTCGTCGGACAGACCGCTCCCCGCGGTGCCTGGCGGGCCTCGCATCGAGAACCCGGCGCCCCAGTCGCCGTCCGTCTTCGGGCCATAGAGGTCTCGCGTGGGCGAGCTGTCATCGATCCAGAACTCCCCCTCGCGGCCGTCGGTCTCGAGAGGCGGCCGGTCTCCATGGAGAACCGAGAGACCGGCTGGCCCGATCGCGATCGGCGCTCCCTCGTCCACCAGCGGCGGCAGGATCGGCTCGGCGACCTGGCCGACGATGGGCAGGATGTGGAAGACCGAGTCAGGTACGCCCTGCCAGCGGTTGCCGTCGCTGTCCGTGAGCTGGACGTCGAGGTGATAGTTCTTCTTCTCGATGAGGCCGAGGGTGTCGGCCGAGTCGAGCGTGACCGAAGCCGTCCATTCACCGGCGTCGTTGGGAAACGTCGGAGGCCGCAGCACCGCCTCGCGCGTGAACATCGCACTGGCGTCCGCCAGCTGGCGCCGCACCGCCAACCTGATTGTCGGGAAGGTCGCCAGGTTTGGCCGCGTGTAGTCCGACTTGCGGATGACCAGCCGGATGACCGAGTCCTCGCCGCGAGGGATGTCGATCCGCTGCGTGAACGGCCGCAACGGCTCGATCGTCCCCGCTGGGACGCTGCCATCGTCGATGACGACCTGGAGGGTGCGGATCATAGGACCGTGTCCACCTCGCTGAGCGACATACGGAAGCGCATGGGCCCGACAATCAGGTATTCGTCGTTGGCGTCGGCCGTCGTCTTCACCACGCCGATCCCAATGCCCACGTTCGACGAGAGCGGCAAGTTGGTGGTGTGGGTCGCGATCAGCGTCCCGTTGATGTAGAAACGAACGGCCCGCGTGGCATCGTCCGCCACTGTCTCGCCGCTCCACTCGACGCGCAGCCGATCGCCACGCGCCGCACCGATCGCGGCCGCTACGGCGCTGTCAGTCGCGGTCTCCACACCGCCGCTCTTGGTCACACACCGCCAGCTGCCCCCGCCGCCAACACGAAAGCCGATGAAGTTGTTTCCGCCGGCCACTGTGGTGCTGGGATCGTCGCAGAGCCCGATGTGAGAGGTGATGGAGCTATAGACGGGCGCCACCGCCGTGAACTCGAGCACCACGTGGTTGTCGGCCCGCAGGACGCCGAAAGGGCCGCACGCCACGGTAACGTAGTCGTTGAGCGTCCGACCGACGAGGACTCCGAGGGCGGGCCCGTACGCCGACGGCGCCATGTAGGCGATGGCGGTGCCGGTGGTGCCGACGGCCTTGTAGCGCCACTCGGGCATGGCGCCGAATGCCGACTCGCCCGTGTTGAACTTGGACGAGTAGCCGGTCAGCGCCGAATAAACCCAGTTGACGTCCTTGACCACCACCTGGCCGGTGGGAAAGCCCAGGTGGTCTACTGCGAACCGTCGGTGCCCGATGGCCGCACGGAACGCGATAATGCACTTGTCCCAGACGCTGGCGGTCGCCCGGGGACGCTTGAGCCAATCGATGAAGTCGGCGAGGACCTTGAAGGCCTGCTCGAAGGTGGCCGCGTTGGGCAGATCGCCATCGGCCGGCAGCGAAACCTGGATGGTGTTCTCACCTTCCGGCGGATCCGAAGGCAGCTGCGTGTTTGTCTGGTCGCCTGTGTAAGTCGTCGGCACCGGGGCCTCCTAGATCGCGTAGTACCCGATTCGTTTGTCGTCGCCCGATGCACCCGGCACGAACGTCGCGACGTTGCCGCCAAGCGCCGGCTCGGTCCCGAGCGTCCGGCCGACCAGCGGCCACCCCAGCAGCGCGCCCGACTGAATGATCCACGCCCCGACGTAGAGCGCCTTGGATGGTCGCCACTTTTGGACCGCACCGTTGAGCAGCGACGCCTCGAATACCGCCGGATCGGGAAACACGATGCCGAAGACCGAATAGAAATTGTCGCGCCCGTCGAAGGTCCAGCCCGGCCGGGTGAGCGTCCCGCCATCGAGGGTTTGGCGGTTCAGGCAGTCCATGAGCGTGCCCAGCACCAGCGCGCCGCCGGCGTCGAGCTGCGCATACCGGCCACTCTGCTGCACGATGGTGGCGCCGCCCGGACCCGTCGGAATGCCGGCGGCCTTGATGGCATTCAGCATCCCGAGCGGAGATCCGGCCCCGCCTCCGACACCCGTCACAGGCGTGTTGTCGCCGGCCCATGCATCCCATGCTCCGAAGAGCCGATCGCCATAAGCCGCGTCAGACTCGAACGGCCCCCGAGGAAGCCCGCGATCGTGGCCGATCTCCTCCAGCGCGGCCGCGTCCCCATTCGCGGCGGCATAGACCGGCAGCCTGGCGAAGACCGCCTGCCGGTGCCGCTCTGTGATGACGTCCATCCGCCTGCCCACCGCCGCGTGGAACGCCTGGCCCCACTGCTTGCGCAGCCATGGCGGCAGCGTTTTGGGGAGGTACTCCTCGAACGGCATCAGGCCACCGTCACCCAGGTGAGCGCTGCCGACGGCTCCGAACCCGCGGGGATCACCGCCACCTCGTTGGTGTTCAAAGCGCGATTGATCGCGAAGCCGTTGAGCTGCAGGCCGCTGTAGTCGATGGCGCCGGCGTCCATCAGCACCTGCACGAGCTCGGAGAGGCGCACCACGCCCGGCGAGCCGGTGGAGAGATCCCCGCCGATCGGCAGGTCCGCGATGTAGAGCCGCCACGCCTCGTCGGCGGCCGCCTGGGCCGCGACCAGTTTGGCCAGCTTCACAGTGACCGAACCCGAGGGCGTGATGTTCACGTTGGCCGCGGCGGTCACGAGTGCCGTGTCCGTGATTCCGTCGCGGGCGTTGAGGTAGGTCTGAAGCGCTGAGACGATCGGCCCAGACGGAGCTCCTGTCGCGGTCGCCACCAGCACGTCGGTCTGCCCGGCCACGTCGGCAGAGGGACGCGTCGTGATCTTCTCGATTCCGAACGCGCCATCGAGACTGGCCTGGCGGACCCACGCGACGTATTTGTCCGCCACGATGTTGAGGCTCAGCGAAGGCCAACGGCCCAGGCATCGCGCGGCGTAGGCCTCCTGGGTCTCGTCGTCCACGCCGTTGGCCGTGATCGGCGAGCCGATCGACTCGAACGTGTGACGGTCGCCCTTCACGAACCCGACGCCGGCGCCGTTCGCGAAGGTGAGCGTGATGCCGTCACCGATGCCGTAGCTGGCCGGGATCGGCGTCAGAGTCGCGATGGAACCGGGCACCCCGTCCTGCTCGTAGTCGATCACCACCTTGCCGGTAGAGGGCTGCGAGCCCGACGCGAGCACCGTGACTGTGTAATGCCGGAGCAGCACCGGCACGCCGCTCGGCGTGACGCTGCCTGAGCCTTGATTCGCAGGATTGCGCTTGGCCGACGTGCCGACGCCACCTTCGAGGCCACCGAAATCGGTCGGCGGATTGTTGATGCTCAGGCCAGGCAGAGGAGTGATCAGCGTGTTGATGGTGTTGGCCGGATCGTCGTACGAGGAGCCAGGGGATTCGGCTCGCATCTCGACATCCACAGTCCCACCATCGGGCACCGCCACCGGCCCGCCCTGGTATTCGTAGACGTTCGCTCCCGCGGCGGCTCGAAAGCCCGAGTTGATGGTCTGGGGTCCGAGGCCCGCGCTGCAGCTCACGCGGCAAAGCTGCTTGGTGTAGGTCGCTCGGGCGCGCTCGAGGTCGTAGAACTGCTCACCAAGCAGGTCGAGCCAGGTGGGGTCGAGTTCCTTGGCAAGGCCCGTGTACCCGCCCGCCGCGACCGCCGAAAGCAAAGCGCTAAGGTCGCCGAGGGCTGCGGCGATTGCCTTGACCATCGTCTGCGCCACCCCGCCCGCTTCCCAGTCGGTGACCGGAAAGCCCGCGGTCTTGAGGACCGAGAGCAGGCTCGCCTCTTCGTCCTGCGCCGTGCGCGTGGGAAGAAGCTCGGAAAGTGTGGCAGCCACCCGCGCAGCGTATCGGCGCGCGCGTGAACGCCCCTACTTTCCGGACGCAGCTACTTGCAGGTCTTGCTCTTGCCCGGGCCGTTGTCTGCACAGTGCATGGGCGCGCAGCAGTTCGCGTCCGACGTGCAGGTGGCGCCAGGGCGCTTGAAGCAGCACTCCGCTCGGCAATCGGCCACGCAAAGCATGTACTCCGGGAGCGGCACGGGGCTGCTGGTCGTCTGCGGGGCCGGCGGGATCTTGCAGCCCACGAGCGGCTTGTTGTTCAGCGTGCACGTGCCGCACGCCATGTCGCCCTTCCACAGGTATTCCCACTGGCCCGCGGTGACGAGGAAACCGCAGCCCGCCGCCGTGACGTGGGTGCTGGAATCGCAGCGGAGAGTCTCCGGCTGCGGCATGCTGCCACCGGCGCCGCCCGTGCCGGGCGTGCTGCCGCCCCCAGTTCCCGGCGCGCCGCCGGCGCCGCCGGTGCCCACGCTGCCGCCGGCGCCACCCTGGCCCGCGCCGCCCGTCCCTGCCAGCGCGCCGCCCGATCCGCCCCGTCCTGCGTCCGCTGCGACGGAGCCGCCGGCGCCTGCTCCGCCGTCCGGTCCCGCTGCGCCGCTGGCGCCCCCAGAACCGGTCGCCAGCATGTCCGCACTGCCGCCCGCATCGACGGCATCCATCGGACCGAGGCCACCTTCGGAGCCACAGCCCACGGTCAGGGTGACCAACACCAGCGCGCGGAAAATGAGACTCCTGATAATCACCCCTTAATTGTGAACGGTTCGCCCCGCTCAAGCTGGGCAAACGGACTACTCCGCGCGCAGCAGCTCCACCGTCAAAGCCGTGACGGACAGCAAAAACCTGAATGGTCCTGCGGCGGTCTCGATGGTGATGTCGACTGTCAACGTAGATGTCGCCATGTCATGCGACACCGCCACCGTCGCCGACTCGATGCGATCGTGCCGCCGGCATTTGGCCTCGATGGCCCCACCCAGGGACGCCAGTTCCTGCAGGGACCATGCGCTATTGAGCCGGCCGCGCACCGAGTAGCCGTAGTTGGGATCGCCGTCGAAGTGCACAGCCAGCGCGCCCTCGGGCGTGATGAGCTCGCGCGCGAGATAATTCGCGATGACCTTCGGGCCGTAGGCCAGGCGGAACGTCGGCGGTAGATCGTCGATGACGTCGATGTCGATGCCGAGCAGCTGCTCGTCGGCGCGCGCCGGTGGCTTCGCAGTGCGCGGCTGTGAGACCAGCGCGGGCGTGGCGGGAAAATCGAGCAGGTAGCCGTCGTCGGTTGGCATCAGGCATACAGGGGGGCGTCCGCCCCCGCCTCCCATGGAATGAGGTAGTCACCGAACTTCGCGATGTCGGGGCGCCCGGGGAACAAGCCGTTGGCGAGCGACGGCGCCACGAACCACAGATCGGGCAATCGGCCGTGCCGCCCGCGCATTCCCGACGTCATCGACACCAGCGCCATCGGCTGCGCGGGGTACTTGCCCGTCAGAGGGTCCACGACATCGGCATCCACGCATGACGGCCTCGAGGCGTTGGCAGCGACGCGATCGGAATGGCTCGACACCAGAAAGTCCATCGCGCCCAGCGGCCCCCAGGACTTGAGCCCCGGTGACTGATAGAGCCGCTGCCATTCGGTGGCGTGGTTGCCGCTCCCCGCCGAAGAGTTCCCGGCCGCGAACGCGAAATAGGGGGTGGTCCAGCCAGAGACGGGCTCGACGGCCTTTCCCAGGACGACCATCGTCTTGGCGTCTCCGCCCTGGCAAATCAGGAGCATCGTCTGCATCCCATCCACGCTGTGCAAGACTTGCAGGACCTGCTGGACGTCGCTGGCGCACGTCCACTCGGCTGCATTGATCAACACACGCTCGTCGGACGCGGTCGGCCGGGCCGTGGTCGATCCTCCGGTGAACCCAGCCAACGACACCACGAGCGTCGCCTGGTTCGCGCTCGAAGTGTTCCAGTCCCAGCAAAGTTGCATGCCCGTTGCTGCCTGGCCAAGCACGAGCCACGAATGCGCGCCGCTCGTGGCGAACACGATCTTGGTCGGATCGCTCAACCGGTTCACCGCATCGAGCCCCGCCGTCACCGAATCACTCGACCCGATCGACGTGAACGGCAGCCCGGCCACTCCCGTGAGCCGCAGCACCACGCGCAGAAACAGCGCCTTGGCGGTGGCCGTCGCCGAACCTTGGGCAAGGACCGCGTCGTTGCGGACCCATTGCCACGATCGCTCGATCACGGGGGTCAGCGGCATGGGCATTAGTCGTCGTCCTGCCAGTGGTACGTGGCGGTGGCCGCGGGCAACGCGACCGGCAGAGTGAGCGCCACACCGCTTAAATTCTTGATTCCCTCGGTCAGATAGATGCGAACGTCTATCGAGTTGCCGCCGGGGGTTTGCCACGTGTCGGCGGGCCCATCCCCGGTGTTGTGGATCTTCAATTGGGCCAAAGACACCTCGACCGTCGGCACGAGCGCCGGCCCGCCTGGCGCTTTGATCCAGATGCGGATGGTGGACGCTGGGTTGTAGGCGCTCATCGCGGGCAGGCTGTTTTGGCGCTTGTAATCGAGCACCACCGTGGATGGGTCGATCACGTCGCTGAACGTCAGAACGATCGGCGCCGTGAAGCCCGAAGACGCGTATGGCGAGGGGTTTGGAAGGCCGTATGTCGAAGTCGATGGCGACTTTGACAGATAAAGCAGCTCATCCTTGCCCACCAGTGGCGGCCCGAGGGACGCCGACCAAGGGACCACCCACGGCCCGAACTGAGCGAGCCGCGCTGGCCCGCCAGCCGGAAACGTCGTGCCGGAGACGGTCCCGCCGCCCGCGGAGCCGCCGGCCAGCCAGGCGTCTTTAATTCTGCCGAGCCACGCCCCGGTGGTCGCGTGGTAGACGAAGACGGGCTGCATCGGCCGCTCACCGGAGATCTGGTTCGCCTCGTTGAGACAGGGGGCGACTCCGAGGTATGGCGAGCCATTGACGGTGGGCACGTCGTACCCGTTCTCGATCGCGATGGTCGCCTGGGTAGCTCCAGTTGGCAGGAAGCACCCAACCATCGAATTCCACGCGTTTTGGAACATCGAGCCCAAGCTGCCGGTGCGGTCGAGCAACGCGAAGAACGGCTTTGACACCGCAGGTGGAGCCTCCGCCATCTCGCCGATCATCAAGCTGCCTTGGTAACCCTGGCCTCCCTGAGGCGTCCCGCTGACCGACCCGGCCCCCGTTCCGGTGAAAAACATATAGGTGGCTCGGCCATCGCGGGCATGCAGGATGTGCATCCAGTTGAAGACGTCGGCGCCGTAGTCGTCGAAATCCGTGAGCCACACCGTTGCGGGCACAGAGCCCGGAACGGCGTTCCCGAATTCCACCTCATCGACCGCCGTCGGTCGGGCCGTGGGGCTCCCCCCGGTGAACCCGATCCTCGAGATCATGAACCGGAGATCGTCTTCATCGAGGATGCACTCCAGCAGGAGGTGCAAGCCGGCGGCGTTCCGCATCACGATCCAGGATCGAGGGACGACCGAATCCTCGTCGGAGTCGTGCGTCCAGACGATGTCCGTTGGAGCCAGCCACCGGTTGACCCGGTCCATGCCTGCCGAAACCGAGTTGCTCGAGCCCATCACCTCCCACGGTTTCAGCGGAAATCCCAGCCATGCGTTGACGATCGCGAGGACGATCTCGTTGCCCCTGGGATCGACCGCCATGTCCAACCGGGGGCCGAGGTTGATCCCGGTCAGCCACTGCCAGGAGCCTTCGATGCGAGGGAGGGGCATGGCCTACGCGATCGTTCCTACCACCGGCGCCGCGCCCGGTGCGCTGGTCACCGTGGCCACGCCCGTCACGACCGTGGTTCCAGCGAGGTGCAGGAAAAGCGCATTGAGCTCCGCGGCCCGCACCTCGAGCATCATCTGCTCCTGGTCGGCGGGCGAAAGCACCCGCTGCTTGGCGAGCCACGTGGCCTTCACGGCGTCGCCCGCCGTCTTCTGGGCTTGAGCCGCCACGGCGCCGGTGCCCACGAACGCCATTTACTTCTTCGCCCCCACGACCGTGCTCGAACTGCCGAGCATCCAATACGGCATTCCGGTGTAGGGATCGTTGCCCTGCCCCGTAACCACGCCGTCCTTGAGGGGGGTGACCGGCCCGCCGAGCTCGAGGACCTGGGCGTTGAACGTCGCCTTGACCGGTGTAGTGCCCTGCGTTCCTGGCTCCCAGAGTGCGGCGAACGGAAGATCCGGCTGCCCATCGTCCCAGCCCACCGACAGCCGGTGCCCGGCGGTGATTGTGACATCGAGGCCAGGGACGCCCACGCGCAGGGGGATGTTCGACATCGGCGGCAGCCGCGGATCGTCGGGCTGGACGTCCACGCGCCGCAGGTTCGCGTGCTGCCGGAGCACCTTGCAGCGGTAGACGCGCTGATAGTCGAGCGTCGGGCAGACGCCGGACAGGGCGGCGAGCGAGCCCTTCGGCCGATCGAGCGCTGGCATCATCCCGGCCACATTCGGGCCAGCGGAGGACGCGGACCCACTTTCAGGCAAGAGCCACGCCGTGGCCCGCAGGCTCGCTCCCTTGGGCTCGTATTCGAGGTGATCGATGCGACGGCCCCCGATGGCTGTGCCGGGCAGCAACCCGGGCGCCAGCATGCTCAGATCGATGACCGCGCTTTCGGGCACGGCCCCCGACTCGGCAAAGTCCGTGACCGTCGACTCAGGCCACGTCTCCTTGCCCACCCAGACCGAGCCGTCTGGCAGGTGACGCCATGAGATGCCCGATCCGGCGCGCTCGAGCAGGCATCTGATGGCGCGCGCCGCCGGCATGACGGCCGTGGTCCAGTGCTCGAACTGCCGGTTGAGCACCTCTCGGTCTGCGGTGCTCGAGAGGACCTCGCCGACGTCGGCCAGCACGTCCGAGAGCACCACCCGCAGCGTCGGGGCGGTGTAGTGCTTGGGCCGCACGAACGAGCGCAGGCCGTTGGCGCCGGCCACGATCCGGGCGTGGAAGACCTTCTCGAGCACCGAGCCGCGCGCGACGCTGCCCTTGAGGACGAGGCCGGCCGCCAGTTGCAGCTCGACCTTGCCGGTCATCGCGGCGTCGTTGGCCACCGCCAGGTCGGCGGTCCAAGCGCCGATCCGGGGCAGGTTGACCTTCCCGCCCACCACCGCGAAGCCGGCGCCGGCGCCAGCGGCCGAGAGGGTCAGCGCAGACATGGGGTCACGTACCGCCCCCGCTCGGCGCCGGCGGCAGGACCGGCACGGCGTCGGTGGTGGAGGGCTTGGGAGGGGCCGAGCCGCGGGCCTGCGTGATCTCCTTGGCCAGCGGCGGGCCAGAGCCGGAGGCCTTGCGGCTCACGTCGACGGCCTTGGGCGGGATGTACTGGACGGCTTTGATGCGAAGGACCGCGCCCTTGGCCGGCGTGTAGTCCACCGACTCCATGGTCTCGAGCAGGATCGAGGACACGCTCCAGGGCGGGCTGCTGCACGACGGGTGCTCGATCGTGATCGCCTTCATGTCGAGGGCGCCCAGGGGCGCGCCCGGCGGCCGCCAGATCGCGCGCAGCAAGACCTGGAGCTTCTGCCACTGCGAGGGCGTCCAGACGCTGATGGTGATGTCGAGGCGCGCCGCCTCGTGCCCCCGATCCGTGGTCGGGCCGCCGTCCCTCCCAGTCGACTTCGGGATGTCGATCTTCTTCTTGGGCACGCACTTGACCCGCGTGATCCCGGGGACCTTGAAGCCGTTGAAGGTGGCGAGATCCCACGCGTTCGTGGCGTAGTCGGGGCCCTCGTACCCATCGAGGCCATCGCCCGCTGAGTCCCAGAAGGGCACGCCGGGGGCGGCGACGATGCCGACGAGGATGGGGTTGACCGCCATCAGACCGCTCCCCCCTCGGCCGCCCATTCCTCGTAAAGGCTCTCGATCGCACGGCGTACCGAGAACGCCACCTCGTCAGCCTGCTCGCGCGCGGCAGCCTCGTTGCCGGCCGGCGCACCGATGTTGATCGTGATGCTGGCCTCGATGCGCGGCCCGCCGCCCCGCGCCGGCGGCGGCTCGTAGGCGCCCAGGAACGCCCCCGCCAGGACAGGCTGCGCGCCAGGGCCGGCCGCCACGCCCGCCAGCGCGGGGCCCGCCATCTCGCGACCGGCGGCGGCGCCGCCGATAGCAGGCAGCAGCATGCGCGGCCCGAAGGCGGCCGCCACCGTGTCCGCCACGCTGGGAAGCGCCCGCTCGATGCCGAGTTCGAACCCGCGCGACGTCATCATGCCGAAGTCGGCGAAGACGCTGGAAGGCGAATGGATCCCCAGTACCGCCTTCAGCTTGTCCGCCACCGCGGTCCCCATGCCCTCGACGGCGTCGACCACGAACGTGATCCCTTTGACGATGCCGTTCTGGAGGCCCTCCCAGACCGCGGTCCCGATCTCGTAGGCGGCGTTGAAGAAGTCGCCGACCAACTGGGTCGTCTCGTAAAGGCTCTCGCCCAGCGCCTCGCCGAACGCAGTGAACTTTCCGAAGAGCATCCCGAGCTCGCCGCCCACCTTGGCGCCCACGTCCACCAGGACGGTGAAGATCTCGATCGCGGTGACCAGGCGCTTGGACCACGCATCGAAGTCGATCTCTGACACCAGCTTGCCGAAGTGGTCGATCATCCCCTCGAGTCCCCGGATGATCCGCCCCCCCGCGGGCGAGTCGGGGGACAGGCCGGTCACCAGGCGGTTGAGCCCCTTGGTGACCTCCGTGAACCCGCCGCTCTTTTCCAGCTCCTCGAACAGGTTGGGGACGATGTCCTTGGTCTTCTCCAACTGGGCCAGGAACGTCTGCGACATCGCGATGCCGGCGCCGCCGAGGGGCTTGCCGGTCTTCTCGGCGATCTGCGAGTAGAGCGCCTCGATCAGGACGTTGGCCTTGACCTTGCCCTCCCCGATCTTCTTCTCGACGTCCTTGATGCCGATGCCGGTCTCCTCCGCCACCCGCTTGAAGAACTTCTCGCCACTGATGCCCGCGCCCACCAGCTCCCGCTCGGAGATCCCGCCCTTGAGCTGGATCTTCGAGATGAGCCCAACGGCGTTGGCAGCGCCGGCCATCTTGTCGGGCGTCATCGCCGCCAGATCGATGGTCGCGGCCATGGCACGCTCGAGGCGCTCCCCCGAGATGCCGGCCTTGACCAGGGCTCCGGCGAACCCTTTGAGGGCCCCGTCGGTGAACTCCGTCTTCTCCGCCAGTCGGTCCATGAACCCCAGCAGTTGGTCGGCCGGCTCGTCGCCAAGCAGGATCTCGAACGAGCGGCGCGTCCGTTCGGCTTCACCTGCTGCCTGAAGGGCCTCCTTGCCTAGATCGAAGAAGCCTTCTCCCAGGCGCTTGAGGCCCTCGAACGTGGCCAAGGCCGTGAGGTGGCCAAGCATGTCGCCGCCCACAGCCTTGAAGGAGCCGCCCGCCTTGCCGGTGATGTCCGCCAGCAGGGTCGTGCTCTTGCCGGCGTTGCGGAGGGCCTTGTCGAGCTTTGCGGCTTCGGCCTCGACCTTGCTCATCTCGCGGACGAGCTTGGCGGCCTCGTCGAGCTTGGCCGACAGCTCCATGTGGAACTCGACGCCGCCAGCATCAGCCATGTCGCCTGCCTCCTTTCCGCTTCCCCATGCCTTCGACGAAGCCCGCAAGGACCCGGGCGCAGCGCAGGCCGTCTGCGATCAAGACGGCCCCCGCCATCGCCCGCTCGCTCGTGTCACCGCGCAACAGGGCCGCAATCGCATGCGCCCCCTCCAAGAGATCGCGAGACGCCCTCTCGGAAGCGCGGACTATTTTTTTCGGACGGCGTCTTCCTCAGCACCGCACAGCTCGATGAGGCGGTCGCCGAACCTGACGAGCAACGCGGGCTTGGCCCGCAGGATCGCTTCGAGCCGAGCTCGCTCAGGGTAGACGCAGCAGGCAGTGACCAGCGTGCGGTTGGCGCTGGGGCGCGTCTGCGCGTCCGCCGCCTCGACCTGCCATCGCGTGTATTCCTCCGGCGTCGCGACCCGGAAGACCACGGTGTCGCCCCACTTCGTCTCGAGGTGAGAGATCTCGCCGTGCTCGGCGCGGAGTTTCGCGAGGTCGTTTTCGTCAATGGGCATGCCGGGATGATTGCTGCAGCATCAGCGGGCCCCGGGACTTTTCAGAGGGTGCGGAGCCCCTTGAACGTGTTGCACCAGATGATGTCCATGATGGACAGGGCGACCTTCACCGTCGAGAGATCGCCGCCCTCGCTCTGGCTGACCTCCGGCGAGTGCAGGCGCACCGAGACCAGGCGGTCCGTCACCGTGTCCGCCGGCGACAGCAGCTCGGCGTAGGAGATCGTCAACGAGTGGCCGAGCTCCGCGAACCCGATGGTTCCGCCGCGGGTCAGGAGGAACAGCAGCGCCTTCCAGTCGCCTTGGTAGAATTCGATGTCCCCTTCGAAGTCGACGGTGCCGCGGCCGCGCCCCTGGGGTTTGGCGCTGGTCCCCCGCATCTTGGGGATCTCGTGCATCTCCTTGTAGTTGATCGCCTTGACGCCCTTGGTGATGTTGCCGTTGATGCCCAGCTCGATCGAGCAGTAGGCAGTGCGGTTTCCGTTGACGTCGGGATACGTGGGAGGCATGGCAGTGGTTCCTTCCTTTGCCCTCGGCGACTACGCCGCGGCCGCCGTCTGCAGGGCTGGGTTGCGAAAGCCGATGCCCACCCGGATGGTCTCGGAGTACCCCTTGGGGGTGACCTCCACTTCGGCGTTGAGGATCGACGTGGACAGCAGGTTGTCGTCGCGCGAGACGACAGTCGCCACCGATGAGGCCTCGTCCTCGGAGATGAGAGCCGCCTCGAGCTTGGCGTTGACGTTGGCCTCGATCCCCTGGGCGTCGCGCTCGTCGATGTGACCGGTGGTCCGATCGATGCGGACGTCCTTGTTGACGTACTGGAAGAAGCCCGACCTCGCGACGGTCATCGCGCGATCCATCACCCGACGGGCCATGACCTGCTGATAGTCCGAGCTCGTCGAGGCCATCATCTTGCCGCGGGTGATGAAGTACCCCTCGCCCACCACGTTGCCGGCCGTGACGAACCGGGCCGCGTCCAGGCCCGGGGTCGCCCGCTCGTCGCGGTAGAGAGCCGCCACGTTCTTGAGCGGCCCTCCGTTGTTCTCGGCCGAGGCCTGGCCGGGGTGGCTCGACAGCTTGATGGCCGACAGGCGCGCGGCATACGCCCATGCCAGGTTTCGCCTTTGCTTCCGGCCGTTGAGCGGCGAGATGAGATCGACATCCCCCACCACGATGCCGATGCGGGCGTCCGTGTAGGACGCGGCGGCGGCCGAGATGGTGGCGTCGCTCTCGCTCTGCGGGCACTCGACCAGGCCGAAGACGTAGCGGAACTCCGCCTCAGCCGCGGTCATCTGGACGCCGACCACGCCCGCCAGGGTGACCGCGTTGGCCGCGCTCGATGGGGTGCCCACCACGTGGACGAAGCCCCAGGCCGCGGCGTCGGCGCGCAGGGCCACCAGCGCAGTGGTCAGGTCGCTGTTGGAGAAGCCCGGCGGGGTCGTCACACCGGTGTAGACGTCGTCGACCGTGAAGGTTCCCGCGAAGGTCAACACCACCCCGGTCTCGGGCAGCACGTATTTGCCGCCGGACGGGATCCCGATCGATCCCCCCCAGTTGTTGCCGCCGTCGAGCGAGTAGCGGAACGCGCCCGCGCCGAGGCCACCGGCGGTCATGATCTGCACCCTGATGTCGTAGGCGTCGACCGGGCTGTGGGTGCTGGTGTCGAGCAGGGTCGCGGTCCCCGATCCCACGCGGGTGACGGTGCCATCGAGGTTGATGGTGTAGACGTCGTTGGCCACGTAGGTGCCGGCCGAGAAGATCACGTTCGTGAACTGCTGGGCGGGCGGCTGGTACGTGAAGGGCCCCGCGCCGGTGGTGACGGTCGAGCCGTAGGCGCCCGACCCCACGGCCACCTGGAAGGTCGCAGTGGTCAGCGTGCCGCCGAGGATGATCTTCACCTTGACGATCTGCTCGGGGCCCTTCGAGCCCGTCACGGTCCCGGTGCCCGAGCCGGACAGCGTGAACGCGCCCGTCACGCTTCCCAGCGAGGTGACCAGCAGCGGGACGAGGTAGACCGGCCCGCCGGCGACCGACAGCACCTGCGCCGCGGCCTCGAGCACTGGCCCGGAGCCGATCGCAGCCCGCGCGGCATTCACCGAGCCGGCTGACATCCGGGTGTTGACGGTGCCCCTCTGGGTCGGCCCCGCCTTGACCTGGATCTTGCCGGCGCTCGCGGCGACGATCCCGAGACCGGGATCGCGGATGGTCATCTCGACATTTGGAAGGCTCATCCGTCACCCCTTCAGCGATGCACGTGTTGCTGGACTTCGGAGACGGCGGCGTCGAAGTCCGCCTCGGACACCTGCTCCGTCAGTTCCCACTTCTTGAATGCCACCGCTGCGGCGAGCTTCCAGTATTCCGGGTTGAGCCGACGCTCCCCGCCCGGCCCGCTGCCGCCCAGCCACTGCGGCAGAAAACCCTTCGACTCGCCCCAAGCCGAGACCGTGCTGGTCTCGGCGGGCGCCTCGGCCGGCACGGGCGGGGGCGTGGGCGCTTCGTTCCAATCGTTCTTTGACATGGGAGGTCCTCTCTTCGAAGGGCTACGACGTGACCAGCGTGGGGGTCGCGTTGATCTGGGTGACCGGGCGCGCGGGCTTCGGCATGCGCCGCACGGGCGTCTGGAGCTGAAAGACGATCACGCAGAGCGATCCGCTGGCCGTGCGCCCGCCCGGGTTCCAGATCTCGCGGCCGCCTTTGTATCCAGCCGCCGAGAGCAACTCGTGTGCGCTCGCCAGGAACTGATCGGTCAGCTTCTCGGTGGCGGTGAGGTCGATGCCCCAGACCTCGACCTTGATCGACCACTGGCGCTGCATGATCTCGCCGTCGTCGCCCGGGCCGCCGCCCAGCCGGCGAGGCGCGGTGTGCACGGCTTCCGCAGGGGTCCAGGTGATCCGCGGAGCCCGGCCCGTGTCCTGGGCATCGTCGGGGCCGATCAAGGGAACATCATCAGGAAGCCAGTCGGAGCCCGGTGCCTTGAAGCGGTCGAAGATCTCCTGGAGCGACACGATCACCCGCCCTTCGCGAAGTGCTCGTTGAGAACCGCGACCGCCTCTTTGCTGGCCGCGGCCGACCACCTGGGGCCAAGGCCACCCGTGTCGCTCTCGGGCAGGATCTGCCTTCGCTTGATGGCACGCGTGCCGTACTGGTGGTACGACGCGTACTCGACCGGCAAGGCGATGCGGACCGTTTCACCGTCGGTGCGCGCGACAACCGACGCCCGCAGCCGGCCGGTGTCGATGAGCGGCTTGTCGGCCTTGGGTGCCTTGCCCTGCTTGATCCTCCGCGCGCGGGCGCGCCGGTCCTTGAGACGATCGCGCACCACCGGCGCCCACGCATTGCCGTAGGGATCTCGGCTTTCCCTGAACTCGTCCGCGACCTGCTTGACGAACGCCGCGCCGATGCGCTTGGCGAGAGCCGGGAGGAGGTATGGCGCCTCGGCCACCTTGGCGCGGAACTGCTCGAACTCGCGGAGGTTCCGAACCACGAGAGCCATCAGCGCCTGCCCCCCTGGAACGGCAGTGCCATCCTCGCCCCGCCCTCCGTGTACCAGCCGCGCTGGGCGTTGCTCGACACCCGCGGGGCGCCCGCCTGCTCACCCGCGGCCGGCGTGCCCGGGTCCGAGTCGTCGATGTCCGGCGACACGGAGCCCGCAGCGATCTTCTCGAGCCACCGGATGGTGTCCTCGTACTGCAGCCGGATGTTCGCGTCCTCCGGGTTCTCCCCCGGCTTGAGGCCGCGAACGCTGAGCACCCGGTAGGCCGCGATGATCGCACATGCCTCCCGGATGTCCTGCCCCACCCGGGTCAGCGGCAGGACGTACTGCTGCCGCAGGTAGCTGTCGATCCTGGCGGAGGCGGCCGCGATCGGCCCCTGCTCGTTGTCCTGGATCGGCAGCGCCTCGAGGGCTTCGGCGTTGACGCCGAAAACCCCGAGGTCGTTGGCGGTGCAGTATTCGAGCTGGGCCATGGGCTCCTACTTGCGCGTGTGCGGCTGCTTCTTCGGCCCGCCCTCGTCGTCGTCCGCGCCAGGTTTTCCGCCCTCCAGTTCGGCGAGCCTCGCGCGGAGCCGCGCGTTCTCCTCGCGCAGGGCGAGCCCGTCCTTCTCGACCTCACCCTCGGGCGTGACCGACATGAGGATCGTGTCGGCCTTGATCGCCTCCCACGTCCGCTTGCCAATGCGCTTGGGCGCTCCGGGCTTGGCTGCCGGGTCGGCCGGTGGATCGTCGTCGCCGTCCACCAGCTCGACAAGCGTGCCCGTCCGCGGCCAACTGTGGCCACCGCGCGAGACGGCGTCGCGCCCTCCGATCTGCGGTCGACCTGACACCATGTATCGCATCTTCGTTTGCCCCCTGCGCAGCGAGTGAGGCGGCCCCGTGTTTCAGGGGCCGCGGGATCTGGTGGATGGGTTGGGTTATGAGCGGGTCGGCTTACGAGGCCGACATGCGGAAGGCGAGGAACGGGAACGAGTACCCGGCGGCCGCCCGCAGGTCGACGCCCCAGATGAACTGCTGCTGCCAGAAGACGTTGTCGTCGGTGAGGTTGGTCTTGGCGGTGAGGACCGCCTCTTGGCGCACCTGCCAGAGCAGCGGCTTGACCGCCTTCTTCGTCGCCAACAAGTACCAAGGACGACCGCTCGTGACCCTCAGGTAGGGGTTCACGATGACCCGCACCTTTCCCTGGTAGACGTTGGTGTTGGCGGCGGCCGCCGAACCGATCGCCTGACCGAGGTTGATCGCGTTGGCGATCTGCAGGCCATACTTCTCCTCGTTGGGGTGCACCATGATGGTGTCGCCAACGGTGCCCATCTGTTGGCCGTCCTCTCGCTTCCACAGCATCATCGCGGAGCGGGCCGCGCTGAAGGGCACGAGCGGGTCAGCGACGGCGATGTCGTAACCGGCGCCCACCAGCTTGTTGCTGTTGGTGCCAGAGACGATGCCGTCGGGATCGATCGGATGATCGGTGTCGAAGAAGAACTGGCCATCCCAGCACAGCTCCGTGGTGCCCGCCTCGAGCGCCTCAGCGATCTTGCGGTCCGGGAACTCTTCCACCTCGGACCCCAGCATCCCCGCGACGTCGCCATAGAAGCCATACTGGTCGTCGGCCAGGTGGTCCTTTTCGACCGCGATCGTGTCTTCGAACTTCTTGTTGCGCAGCTCATAGCTCCGCACCGAGATGTTGTGAATGACCCGCGGGCCCACCCACTCCCGCAACTGCGGGATCTTCGCCAACCAGGGATAGATGTTGGCGCTCGTGCTCGACGGCACGATGGTGGCTAGCTCCCGATAGAAGGTGTCGGGCGCCGCCTGCCCCATGCGGAAGCGGAAGTCGAGGGTCTTGAAGAAGCTGTCGAGATTTGCCGGAATGATGTCCATGGCCTGTGTTCTCCTCTGCGTCCGTATGGGTGATGGGTGATGGCTCAGACGACCGTCTTGACCCAGACCCCGTCGGAATCGAGCTGGATGGCCTTGCCCGCGGCGCTCTTGCCGGTCGACGTGTGGCTCACCGTTTGGTCGTCGGTGATGTAGACGGTGGCGCCCATGTCGGCGGCGACGACTGGATCACCGCCGTCGTTCGCCCACTTGAAGATGCCTTCCTCGACCTCGATGGTGAGGGCTCCGTCGGCGCCAGCATTGGCCACGGTCTTCTTGGCGCGACCGGCGGCGACCTTGCCGGTGGCCGTTGCGCCCGGGATGGCATATCCCGCGCTGAGCATGACCAGCGACCCTTGGTAAATGGTGGTGGCTCCCTTCACCTTCCACGGCAACGCTGCGCGCTGGGTGTCGGCCATCTGGTCGGTATTTCGAGCGGCGGCAAGTGCGGACATGGCTTCTGGTCTCCTTGGTAAAAGTGGCGGGTGTCAGTTGTTCGACCGTCGCGGTTACCCGCCGGCCAGCCGCTTTTCCTGGTCCTTGATGAAGGCGTCTCGATTGATGCCCATGTTCTTGAGCATCTTGGGCATCTCGGCCGAGAGTGCGACCGTGCCCTTGGCAGGCTTCTCGCCGTCGCCTGCACCGTCAGCCACGCGCATCATCGGAGGGATGAACTCCTTGGCAGCTTCGATGCCGTTCTTGGTGAGTTTTCCGCCGCCGATCGACAGGGCCATCTTCTCTGCCGCTTGTCGTGCCGCGGGCGGCAAGGACTTTCCGTCGGCGCCCTTGGTCGACAGGCCGTCGAGGTAAGACTTGAACTCGGCGCTCAGGGCCGCGGTTTCGGCTGTCTCGACCTGCGTCCGCAGGGCGACGACTTCTCCGGCCTGCTCCTTCATCGCACTGAGCGCTCCGATGGCGAGGTGATCCTGGTCCTTGCCAGCGATGGCGAGCACGTCCTTTCGGAACGTGGACAGCGCCACCACGCGGGCGCGGACCTCCTCGGGCGTCGCGTTGGTCGCGAGCCCCACGGTGGCCGAAAGCGCGACCGCGGCGGTCTGCCCCTCCAGCGATCGAATCTGCGCGTCCTTGGCGGCGGTCTGGCGTTCGAGCTCGGCGATGCGGTCGAGCGCCTCTTTCAGCTTGGGATCCATTGGGTCTCCTCCGTCCGTGTTGGTGTGGGCGCTGGCCGCCACAAGGGCATCGATGTCAAAGAGCGCAGGGGTGTTGGTGAGGGCGACGTCGAGAACCTTCTCGATGCGTCCCGTCTGCATGTCGCTGTTGAACAGCGGCGACATGTATCGGTATTCGCCGGCCTCCAGGTGGGCCGTGGCTGCGGGCGTCCAGCGGACGTTGCACGCCCAGAGATCGCCGTCGCGCAGCTCGAGGCCGAACCAGCCGGCCGAGATCGCCTTGACGCCGGACCCGGTCAGCAGGGTGTGGTGGTCGTAGTCGATCGTGAGCTCGACCCCGTGCTCGGCGTACGCAGCCATCACCAGCTCGGCGGCCTGGTCGTCGAAGAGGAAGTCACCCTTGACCGACGAGTTGACGCCCCGCTTGAAGATGCGGAACTCAGACGGCGGCGCCTTGGCGTCCGCGCCGGCGCCGACCCCGTCGAATAGATCGACGAGGCCGAGGGCGGCGGTGCGGAGGTTCTTTGCCGGTTTCGCGGGCATCTAGCTTGCCCACCGTGCCCCTCAGAAAAAGCGGTTCCAGTTTTCGACGAACTATTTTCGTCCTGGCAGGCCCCAACTATTCGATGCGCTCCTTGAAGACCTTGCGCACGGCGGGGTCGAGGCCACTGGTGTCCGGCTCCCAATTGTCGTTGTCGGCGGTCTTGCCGAAGCCCTCGGCCGGCGCGGCGTCACCGACGTCCGGCTTGCCGCGCGTGATGCCCTCGTCGGCCGCCTCCTCGTCCGTCAGCGGCGTCAGGATCGAGCGGCAGTTCGGGTGCAGCGGCGGCGAGTGCGTGCGCCAGAACGGGTCGTCGGCGGGCAACACCCTGCCGTCGAGCGCCTCGCAGATCTCCGAGGTGCGCGAGTCTCCCACCGCATCGAAACGCAGGTAAGGCCGAGACTTTCTGACCTCCGGATCGGCGAACACCTCGGCGCGGCCGTCGTTGTAGGCCTGCATCACGTTGGTGCGAAATAGGGTCTCGACCCGCGGCGCATCCTCCCCGCCCCAGGCCTCGGCCAGCATGCCGCCGACCTCTGCCTGGAAGTCTTCGAGCGTGGTGCCGTCGGCGATGGCGCGGTCAAGTGCGTCCATCACCTCCTGCACCGCGCGCGCCTGCGTGAGCCCGGCGACGCGAAAGGCCTTCTGCTCCTCGCCATCCACCAGCTGCGCGAACGCGGCGTCGGTCATTGGCACGCGCGCGCGGAATGCGCGGATCGCCTCCTCGAACCGATCGGGGTCGGCGGGCGGATCGGGCGGCGCCATGGTGGATCAGCCGTGGGCCGCGAGCCGTGAGGGTGCCGCCGTGGCCTGCGAGGTCACATGCCAGCCGGCGCACACGGGGCACTTGTAGACGCGCCCACGAGGGAAGACGCGGCGCTGGATGCACTTCACGACGAAATCCATCGCCAGGCCCTCCTTGACGAAACGCCTCTTCGACGTGCACATCCGCGCGCGCTCTTGCGGGGTCAGCGCATTGCCCTCTGCGGTCTGTGCCATGGGTCCGATTGTGCGCGCCCGTGCGCGCCGTCCCCACTTCCCGGTCAGGTCTCTTTCGTCGCCGCGTCCATGCCGGCCAGCTTGCTCAGCACGTTGGTCTGCTGGATCACTTTCGCCAGCCTCTTGAGGTCCATGCCGTGCTGCAAACCGGGGAGCTTCTTGCGCAGATCGGCCAGGCTCTTGGCCCTGCTGACATGCTCGAACAGGTGCTCGAGGTCAGGGGCCAGCGCGCGCGCCCCGGCATCGATCGCCTTTTGGGTGAGGGCGTCCTGGTACCTCGCCGCGCGCGCCTTGCCCGCCGCGGTCCGGGCAGCGCCCTTTCCGCGAGAGGCCAGCGCGACCAACGCCCGCGCGGTCGCGAGCCGATCGGTGTCGATCGACGCGCGGATCTTTCTGGTCGAGCCTTCGGGCCGCCGGTTGAGCGCGGTCTTGAACCGCTCGAGCGGGATCACCGACATGCTGCCGAAGGCGCGTGCATCGCTGCGGTGGGCAAGGAAGCACGCCTTGGCCTCGTCCGCGCTGTAGAAGCCGAGCATCACCTTGTCCTCGTCGTGCCCGCGGTAGTCGGGCGCTTTGAGCTGGTGCACGACGTAGACGTCCGCCGCTTCGGCAAAGGGCCCCACATAGCAATCGAGCTCTTCGCCGTCACCCGACAGGTGCCCCTCGATGAAGCCGTAATCGCACAGCATCTTCGTGCTGCCGGTCTCTTTTCCATCGGCGTCGGTCCAGAGGCGGATCGATCCGGCGACGTTCTCGACGGCGATGGGCAGGCCGGCGAACTCGTAGCGCTTCTTGATCTCGAAGGCACTCAGCGCCTCGGGCTTCTTCTTCGCGAACGGGAAGCCGCCGCCCTTGGGCGGGCCACCCTCGCCGCCGGCGCCCCCGCCGCCGCCCTCCCCTTCAGGCGGCGCGTTCCTCGCAGCCTCCGCCGCCGCTGCAGCGGCCTGCTCAGCCCGCTCCGCCTGCTGGGCGGCGAACTCCTCCTCGGAGATCATCGGGATGCCGTTGGACTCCCACACTGCATCGAGGTCGGTCCGCGGGTTGGCGGTCTTGAGGGCGCTGCCTGCCTCGCCCAGCAGCTTGAGCGCTTCGGCCTCGCCCTTGTCGTCGGTCGGCGGCTCCACCTCGTAGATGGGCGTGGGCGCCAGCTCGGGATCGCCGTGGTTGTACTCGCAATACCAGGTCAGCATCTGCGCCCGCAGCGCCAGGCCGAGCTTCGCGTCCTGCAGGGCTTTGTCGATGCGCAGGACCTCGTGGACCATGGCGGCCGCGCGCGAGCCTGCTTTCACCTCGGTTGTGAGGTTCTGCCCGAGGATCACGATGGCGATGTCTGTGTCGAGGTTCTGGCGGCGAGTGTTGAAGCTTTCCCAGGTCCGCGCGGTGAACTCGGCGATCTCGACGTCGTAGCCTTCCCCCTTCTCGTTCTGGGGACACATCACCACGGCCTCATTGCCGACCGCCTCGAGGGTCCTGAAGAATTCCTCGCGCTGGGCAGGCTGCGAATTGCCCGGCGGGACGATCGCTTTCAGGATCCCCATGCCCTGCCGCTCGTTGAGGCGATCGTGGTCGCGCTCCGTCCATTGCCTTGACAAGTATTTGAACGCCAACGACCTGATCAGTGCCGACCGCCACCCGTACTCCACCCCATAGGGGCAGTACACGAACCATTGGCCATCGCCGCGCGGCTGCTCATCGGGCCGGGGCAGAACGACGAAGCGCCCGCTCTCGGTCTGCGCCACGAACCGGCGCGACTGCCAATCCCATCGCACGCAGCTCGGGTGCCACGGCACGAGGCGTGGCTGCCATCGCTCGGCGGTCTTCTCCCAGGCGAACTTGCCGAAGCCGATCCCGAGGTGCTGCCCCCATTTCAAGATCTCGGCGGCAGCGGACGTCGAGAACATCTGCTCCCAGATGCCGCGGCGGTCGTTGGTGCCGCCAATTTCATCTGCGATTTCTTGCGGCTGGGTGTCCTCCGACGCGGGCTGGAACTTCATCGGCGCCGATAGGATGGCGCCGATGCGGGTGCTGGCGACGCCGTAGATCCGATCGTCCGTCATGGTCTCTTCGACCAGCGACGCCGAGCGCTGGAACACGCCGAAGTCGTGCTCTCGCATCAGCTGCAGGAACTGCTCGACCTTGTCGTGCTGCCGATAAACAGAGATGACCGGCAGGGCCCGCTCGGTCGTCGTTGTTGGCGCTGGTGCCGGCTTCGCGGGCTGCTTGGTCGAGCGTTTGGCCACGGGGTAGCGTGACCATTCAGCCCATCGAACCCGTACTTTTGTGCCTGCTTTTTTTTCGCGGATAGGTGAGCGCCCTTCGCGCTCGACCTACGGTGTGCCCACGTGCCGGTCACGCCCGACGTTGAACTTTTCTGGCTGGTCCGGCAGGCATTCATCCGGACGCTGACCGGCCGCTCGCGGGCGATGGCCCGGCAGGCGCTGATTCACTTGCTGGCCAACGGGATCGGCATCATCACCGCGAACCTGGAGGCGTTGCGGATGGACGCGAGCCCGGAAGAACTCGAGATCATGGCGGACATGATCCAGGCTGCCGAGCGGGTGCACCGCTGCTTCGACCAGCTGCGGAGGCTGGCTTAGAGCTTGGGCGGCTCAACCCAAGCCACGATGCCGACCGGCCCGGCGTGCAGGCGCAACTCCACGTTGCGCTCGTCGAGGGGCAACAACTGGCGCGCCTCGGCTTCAGTCTCGGCCATGACTGCGCCGAACACGGCCCGAATCGCCTGAGTTTCGTCTCCTTCTGCCCGACAGAAGGTCCAGAGGCTCACGGCCCGCATGCCGCCGCCCGTCGGTCGGGTTGGCATTCACTCCACCTCTTCGATCTCGAAGGCCTGCATGGCAGCGTGGACGATGGCTCCCATGCGGCCCTCGAACCAGCCGCAATCCCCGAAGGTGTCGGCCAAGGCGTGGACCAGCGTGCAGGCCTCCGCGCTCTGGCCGTCGCAATGCTGGAGGGCAGCCGCGAAGTTCCAGTTGCTGAGGTGGTCCACCAGCGCCGCGGACGATGGCGTCGCCTTGAGCGCGGGCGACAGGACCTCTCCCTCCTCGTCGATGTTCGTCGGTGCCATCAGCGCGCCCCGTGCCATCACGCTGCCCGGCTTTTGAGCAGCGCCAATTTCTTGGCCGGCCGGCTCTTGGTGAGATCGTGCGCCACCTGGGCATTCATCCAGAACTCCGGCGACGTGCCCAGCGCCTGCGCCAGCAGCCACGCGGTCTCAGCCGTCACGCCACGCTTGCCGGCACACAGTTCGTTGATCCGCTGCACCGACATGCCGGTGTGCGCGGCCAAGGCGGTCTGGGTGATCTCCATTTCTTCGAGGAACAGCCGCTTGAGCAGCTCCCCGGGGTGAGTCGATACGCGATGGGTGGGCAACATGGTGGGTCTCCTTTTTCAGGCGCGATAGCTGTGATTATCGAGCCGGACCTCGGACGGACCGGCGGCGCCATCGTCCCAGCGGAAGATGAGGCGCCATTGCAAGGTGACGCGGATGCACCAGAAGGCGGCGAGCTTGCCGCCCAACTTTTCGAGACGGTTCGAAGGCGGAACGCTGACGTCTGACACCGAGGCGGCGACGTTGAGCGCCGTCAGCCGGTCGAGGGCGCGAACGGTGACATCAGCCGGAAGGCGGCGGGTCCGCGCGTTCTTCACCCCGTTGAAAAGGTCCCGCGTGACGTCGTCGTCGAAGCTGATGATCACCCAGAAAGAATACTGGATTAACGGTATCCGTGCAACCGTGATAACGTCCGCCTCGTGAGCGACGGCAAGGGCATCGAACAGCGCGGCGGGGTGACCCACGATGTCGTTCACTTTTCGGCCACTTTTCCCGTGGTCACCACGGCCTGTGGCGTGAGAGCCCCCTCCGCGGCGCTCTGGCGCTACGTCGATTGTGAGGCCTGCCTGGAGGCCGGGCCGGACGATCCGCGCATCAGGGCGCGGCTGGCGCAGGTGCGCGCGGAGCGGGCGGCCAAGAACGAGGTGCGATAGACGCAACCGTTCACGGCCCGCACCGAAGAGCGCCGCATGCACGAACAACTGCGCGCCGCCATCCGCCGTGACCTGAACCTTGCCGCGCTCCTCTGGCGGCACCGCCCGCAGGAGGCGCAGCGCCTGGTGGACGCCGCCGGCGAGGTCATCTATTGGATGCACCACCAGCCGCGGCCGGACGCCTAGCGCCGGCGGGGCAGCGTCGCCTTGCCGCGTGGGATGTACTCGACGACGTTGGCCGCTTCGTTCCATGCGCCCGACAAGCAGTCGACCTGGTCGTCGGCAGCGTCGTTCACACCGGTGAAGACCTTCACCTCGGCAAGGAACTTCTTGAGCCAGGGCGCATTCAGCGGAGGCATCAACCGCGGCGGGACGGGGGGCTTGGGTGGCACGGCATCGGGCTTGCCCGGATCGCCATTCCACGCGCTGGCCGCCGGCTGGGCCCGCTGGAACTTGTCCCCCAGTGGCTGCACCTCCCTGACCATCACGTCGGGATCGATCTCTCGCAGCATCTGCGCCACGGCTTTGAAGCCAGCCACCGATTCGACCAGCGCCTCGGCGTTCCCGTTCCGCGCCTGGAAGTCCCTCAGGTCGCGCACGAACTCCGGGATCTCCACCTGCTTGCGATAGACGTCGAGGATGCGCCCCTGCATCTCGATGCCGTAGCCCTGAACGGCCAGCGCTAGGATCGCGCTGTGGTTGGCGGTGGTCCGCTTGCTGGCCGCGGGATCGGCGTAGATGACGATGCGCCAGCCGGTCCGGTCGAACGTGTCCGGATCGTAATAGGTCGCGTCCTTGAAGACGGTCGCCCCGCGCGGACGCGGCCGGCCCTGGTATAGCGCATCGAAGTTGAAGGCGTCGAGGGCGCGCTGCTCGAGCAGCATTCCGAGCGGCCGCATCTCCGGCCAGAGCGCTTCACCTGGCGCCCGGCCAAGCGGATCCTCCTGCTCCGCGATCGCCGGCAGGTTGACGATGGTCCAGCCAGGCTCCTGCTCAAGCCGCCCTATGAGATCGTCCTCGTGCCACCGGGTATGCACGACGATCACGGAGGCGGCCTCGAGCCGGGTCATCACGACGCCGGTGAACCAGTCCCACACGTTTTCTCGAACAGTCGGCGAGTCGGCGTCTTTGCGACCCTTGAACGGGTCGTCGATGATCGCCATGCCGGTGAGTCCCTTGCCCGTGAGCGGCCCATCGACGCCGGAGGCAAAGACGCCCCCGCCGCTGGTCGTTCGCCACTCAGCGAGGTTTGCCATTTCCGCGCTCAACGCAACCCCTCCTCCAACGGCTCGTCGACGAATCTTGCGGCTCTGCGAGAGGGCCTGCTGGACGCTGTAGCTGAGATACGCGTGGGTATCCCCGGGAACGACCGAGAGCCACCATGCCAACCCGTTGAACAGGGTCTCGCTCTTGGCGTGCCGTGGGGGCATCGAGACGCAGACGCGTAAGGGCATGGCGCCGGCCAATTGCCGGGCGCGCCCCTCCTCGATGCAGTCGATGATCGGCTGGACGTGCGCTGGCGCCGGATGGTGTGGCGTGGTCCGGGCTATGAACTCACGCAGCCCTTCGACCTTGTCGACCGAACCCAGGAGACGGTCGAGTTCATCCTGCTCCTCAGGTGAAAGCTGCGATACGTCCGCCGTTGAAAGGTCGAGATCCTCGAGCGATGGCGGAGCTTCACGGGCCCCCGGCGCCGCCATTGCCGTCCTCGCCGCTGGGCGTGGTGGGGGCGACCACCTTGGCGCCAGCTTTGCGGAAGAGTTGCACCACCCGACGTCCGCGCTCGGCCGACGTCATCTCATCGATAGTCCGCGTCTCCACGGCGCCGCCGCCCGGGCCGGAGATCTCGACGGCCTGGACGCTGCGTCCGAAGGCCCGATCCCACGACTCTTTGATGGCGTGCACCGCATCCTTGTCTTCGGTCCGCGTGCTGAGCGCGATGTCGAGCAGCCGGTCAGCGAGGTCCACCGCCCTCACCTGCAGGCGCTCCTTCACCTCCTTGAGCGAGCGTGGGCGCCCGCCGGGGTTCGCGTTGTTGCCCGGCTCGAAGCGTTTCCCAGGGAGATCCGGCTGGCCCTTCTGGAAGGGTTTCCCCTTTCCCCCCTGCCGCCTCCTGGGCTTCTTTTGGCCTCGGTTCTTCCCCTTCTGGCCTCGGTTCTGCGAGGCCAGACTCGGTTTTCGCGTGCTCATACTTGTTCCCTGCATGCTTCGGCAGGGCCGCTAACCACCGGGAGTTACTTCGCTTCCCACGCCAGCGGGGTCAGATGACACACCGGATTGTTCTTGGCCTGTCCTTCCCGCGCCTGCCGCCACGACCGACATGACCGGCCTGACCGTTGGGAACTGGCGCACCCGCAGGTCCTCGGGCCATTCGGCCGGATCGCCGCCCTTGCGATCGGCCAGCACCAGACGCTCGGCGGTGAGCTCCACCTGGCGCTCCCCCTTGTGGGTGCGGAAGTTCCCTGTGGCGCCTGACACCGTGACCGGCACCGCGCCCAGTTGCTTCACGAAGCATGCAGCCCCCGCAGCGGCGCAATCCCGGACCAGATCCCGCCCCCAATCCAGATCGAACGGCCGCGCGCCGGGGCCGCTCTCGCCGCCGACGATGACCCAGTCGACGAAGCGACTGAAGGCCGAGACGAGCGCTTGGGCCTTGCGCTCCACATACGCCCCCGCTGCCTGCGCCTCCTCCGGGGTCTTAAACCTCCCGTCCCAGCTCCAATGCGTCGGCCACATCCAGCGGGCCATGTCGACCGGCCCCAGCAGCGGCTCGGCGCTCACGAACCGGAGGGCCGCCGGCGTGCCGAGCAGGATGGGGATGCGCTCGTCGGCGGTGGTCTGGTCCTCGACTGAGACGCCCAACCAGACGTTCGGCAGCGGCCACCTGGCGTCATCGCCATCTGCGCTCTCGTCCAGAGCTGCGGGCACCGGCAGGTCGGCGTTGAGCAGGAAGGCCCGCGCCGACCACGCGCAGACGCCCGCCGGCGGCGACAGCCCTGGCGCGTCCGCCAGCCATTTGAACCATTCGCGCGCCCGCGCTGGCCGCTTGGTCAGCACCAGGAACTCGTGCTGCGGACACGCCGCCATCACGCCGAAGACGGCGGCGATCTCCTCGTTGGTGAAACCCTCGTAGAACAGATCGGACATCGAGTCGACGAAGACCCGCTCATGCCCCCGCCATGCCAGGGGCTCCCCGAGTTTCCCCGGCACGAAGCGCGCCTCGCCCGTCCAGCGCGGCCCGCTGGGCGACATCCTGACCAGCCCTTCGTAGTGCCCCCCTGGGCCGGAGTGGCGGATCGCCTGCCGCTCGGCGTAGCAGCCGCCGACGCCCGCGGCGCCCCCGCAGCCCGCCGAGACGCGCCGGCAGCCGCGCCCCGGGTTCCATACCTTGGTCGCCCATTCGATGTTCGTATCGGCCACGATGTCTCCTTCCGGCGCGGCGGCCGCGCCAAGGTCTGCAGTGTTCTTGCCCCTCACGCCCAGTCCGGCAGCGTCTGCTGCTGCTGCTGCGCCCAACCCGCCTGGGTCGCCGCGATGGCGGCGGCCGCCCACGCCCGCAATTGGGCCTTCGTCCAGCCCTTGAACGGCCCCGTGTTGGCGTGCAGCGCCTGGTGGTGGCCGGTGCACAAGGGGACCGTCGTGTCGTCGTGGGCCTTGCGCCCCATGCCCCTGCGGCCGGCGTGGTGGGCCTCGACGGGGCCGACGCAGGTCTCGCCCGGGCCGCGGCATAGGCATCGCAGCGTCTTGGCCCAGGCGACGCGCTCTGGGTTCTCACCCCCCATTGGTCGCCCCTCCTCCCCCGCGCAGCCCCTTCAGCATCTCGAGCTTGCGGGCGATCCGGCGCTCAGCCTCCGACGGCGCCAGGGCGCGCGTGCAGGGCCGCCGCTTGTTGGCCTCGAGGTCCGGCTGGGCGCAGCGCCGGCAGTAGGCGATGCGGACGCCCACCGCGCGCACGCTGAAGTCGTGCTGCCCGGGAGGCGGCGGCGCCTCCCGCTTGACCTCGCAGGCGCAGCCGGGCGTGCAGGCGCCAGCACACGGGCAATGGAAGGACGTGGCACACCGGCAGCGCAGGCCACGCGCCACCTGGTCGGGCGTCAGGAAATGGCGCTCGCACTTGGGGCAGGTCACGCTTTCGCCTCCTGCAGCGCCCGCATGGCCGCCAGTTCGGCATCGCCGACGCCAGTCAGCAGCACCAGCGCGACGCCATCGGGAAAGGCGTAGCTCATCTCAACGCGGGCGCGCTCTGGCGGATGCCCCCCGGCGAGCGCATCCAACGCGGCCCACAGCCTCCCGGCGCTGGCCATCGCCTCCGACGGCCCCGACGCTTCGATCGCAACCATCGGCTCCGTCCAGCCCCGGGCGCAGTCCATGCCGGCTTCCTGGTTCGTGCGGCCATCGCCCGAGTCGCTGGTGGTGAAGCCGAGGGCGTGGACCCATCGGACGACCTCCCGGATCCCGGGGGCGAGGCTCTCGTAGTCGAAGTCGCTCACGCTTTCGCCTCCTGCAGCGCCTGCATGGCCGCCAGCTCCATCGCGATCAACGGCCCGCGCTCGGGCCCCTCGAGCACCACCTCCTCGGCAAGGATGAGCCCCTGGATGATGCCGCGGATGATGTGCGCCATCGGCGAGAGCGACCTGACGTCCTCCACCGCCTTGATCGACCAGTCGCGGATGAAGGCCGGCGTGATGTGCTTCGAGGCTTCCGCGGCGAGCAGCGTGCGCAGGACGACCTGCCCCACCTCGAGGCAGGGGCGGCAAAGGCGCACGCCGGGCAAGGCCTCGGTGTTCAGCCCGCAGGTGGCGCAGAGGTTCAAGCGTCGCCCCCGTCCGGCGTGACGAACTCCCACCCCTTCGCCCCGTTGGTTCGCTCGAGCGCGTGCTGGTTCGTGATGCGAACGCGCCGCCAGCCGGGCTCCTCCGGGGCCCCGTCAAACGGCCTGGCCGTCTTGGTGTCCTCGGTGCAGCGCCACCCGATGGTCGAGCCGCCCGCAAAGAACATCTCGCCCGCGTGGTGGGCGTGCTGGCAGTAGCCCTCCTCCTGCGGGCCCGACGTGGCCATGGTCCAGCATCCAGGCTGCTCGGCGATGTCGACCTTCTTCTTCAGTCCGCACAGTTGCGGCCGGTATTCGACCCGCTCAGGCATAGGGGAACCCCGCCTCTGTCATGAACCGGTGCTGGTCCCCGTCGGGAATGCCGAAGGCGAAGCAGCATTCGTGCCCCGCCTCGTGCCCGAGCGTCTGGAAGAACGCCGCGCCTGTGGCCATGTCGACGGGCTTGAGCGTCAGCACGAGCCGCTTGGGGTAGGCCAAGCCCGCCTTCTTGCGGATGCCGTGGCGCGGGTCGGACACGCCCACGTCGGTGATGACCACCTCGATGCTCGTGCCGTTGAAGTAGTCCGCCAGGGTGGCGCGGGCGTCCAGGTGCCCCCGGCGGATGAAATCCAGCGCGAACCAGTTGATGACCTCCGCGGTGATGGCGTCGACCTGCACCCGGCGCGCGGTGGTCATCCAGTCGCCCGTGGCAGGCTCGCCCCAGATCGAGACGCCCTCGGCGGTGTTGAGGATCAGCTTGCTGGCCCAGGCCTCCCGATACCGGTAGAGCATCCAGCCCGCGAACCACCAGGCGATGGGGATGGAAACTGAGGCCAGCTTCTCCCGTGTGGTGTACTCGGGCGTGGGGTGGGAGACGAACCACGCGGTCGCGAACGCGATGGCAATGCCCACGGGGACGTAGATCAGCGTCCGCGCCCAGCCCCAAACGATGTAACTGCGATCCGGCTGCATGGTTCAACCTTCAGGCGGCCGGCGGGACGACCGGGCGTTGTAGCGACTCGTCACCGGGCGCGAGCGCAGCGTTCACCGCCCGGGCGACCGCGCGCCCAAGAGGCAGCGGCACGCCGTTGCCGACCGCCTTGATCGCGCCGCGGACGGTGAACTCGGGGATGTCGAAGTCATCGGGCAAGCCCTGCGCCTTGATGGCCTGCCGCAGAAACGTCGTCGACTTGTCGCCGTAAACCCGCCCCTTGCGCTTCTGCTTGCCGCTACCGCCGACGCGAACCGGCTGCCAAGTCGAGCCGCTGGCGCACACCGCCGGTGTGTAATCGATGTTCTCGAAGCCAACGTCTTGCCCTCGCAGCTCGCGCTCGAACGCGGTCAGCAGCGCCGGCCCCATGAGCCGGCCCATCGCTCGAACGCCGAAGGTGAAGCGGCGCACCCGGTTCTGCTCGCCGCCGGCCCACCGGTTGTTGAAGAGGACCGAACGCATCGGGTAGTGCTCGAGCACCGGCATCGGCGCCGCCGGCACGTTCTCCATCAGGAACCACGCGGGTTCCGCCTCACGCACGACACGCGCGAACTCCGGGATCAAGTCGGGCGCCAGCTCAAAGCCGTTGTGGACGACCAGCGCGGCCAGCCGACTGAACCGCTGGCATGGCGGGCCGCCGATCACGCCGGCGAAACGCCCCGCTGGCGGGTGAAACCTATGCACGTCCCCCCCCCATAACAAGTCGGGCCCGCGCACCACGCAGAAGCCCTCGTCCTCGAACGCGCGATCGAGCAGGCCGATGCCTGGGAATAGAGACAGGACGAGGGTGGTCATCGTTCCAGCACCCGCAGCTTCACACGGACCTCCTGCATCGCCTGGCCGCCCAACTGGCGCACGCGCTCCACCGACAGGTTCATCACCTTGCCGGTCTCCTCGATCGTGAAGCCGGGCGCCTGGCCCAACGGCTTGCCGCTGCTGGCCGACTGGTAGAGCGCCAGCAGCCCGCCGATGCCCTCCGTCCCGTCGTCCGCCTTGTCGGCGATGTCGAGCGAGCACGTCCCCACCACCTGCTCGAGCACCTGCAGCCCGTCGCCGTCCGGCTCGGCCAGGATCCGCAACTGCGGGAATGTCTCCTTGATCGACCCGCGCTCGAGGTCGACCGTGATCGCCGTGTGGTGGCGGCAGCCGATCCATGGGCACGGCCGCGGCCCCGCCTTGCAGTCGGAGCGCAAGCGCGGCCGCAGCGCCTCGATGTCGATGTCCCAGAAGCTCCGGCTGTGCGCCGCCTGGCGCTGGCGCTTCGACAGCTTCGAGACGTTGATGGTTTTGGCCCGCGCGAACGGGCTGCACTTGCGCGTGCTCTTGCCCTCGGTCGTGCCGCCATCCCAAAGCCGCACGGTCGGGATCACCGTCTGGACGGGCGGCGGCCCGCCGTGGAGGATCCGCCGGCGCACCGGCAGCTTCGGGCGCCTGCCGGTGGCGGACGGCACGTCGGCCCACTGATAGGGGAAGTGGAGCTGGAGCATCATCGGCCCCCCACGGCGCCGCCGATGTCGGCCCACGCCGACTCGCGCTCTTCGGGCTCCGGCTCCACCGCATCGCCGTCGTCGTCGGCACCGGGACGCTCGACCACCTCGGTGGGCGGTCGCGCGCTGAGCGCCAGCATCGTCCGCCGCTGCTGTTCGTCCTTCAGCGCCAGTTGCTGCTGGGCCTTTGCCGCCTCCTCCGCGGCGACGGCGTGCAGGTCGTCGAGTTCCTCCTGCCATTCCTTCGCGGCCTGGGTCCAGCCGGCCAACTCGCCGTGCAGCTTGCTCATCTGGTAGGTCGCTGTGTGGCGCTCGACCGTGCCGATCCCATTTGCATCCCGCGTTGCGCGCGCCTCGTTGAGCGCCATCCGGCTCCGCTCGACCTGGTAAAGGCATGCCCGCAGACTCGCGGCCGTGCTGTCGATGCCGCCTCTCCATGCTTTGCCCACCCCTTTGCCCGCTCTTGTCATGGCTTTGATCCCTCCCTTCCCTGGTCAGGCCGATCGCAGGCTGGGCGAGGCCAGGGCCGCGAACCGCCCGTCCTCGCGAATCCGGTCGACGATGCGTTCGGCGTATCGAGCCTTGAAGGCATCGGCGTTGAGGTTGGTCGTGATGACGGTGGGCCGCTGGCGGGCGTAGCGCTCGTTGAGCAGCTCGTCGAGCGTCGCCATAAACGAGCCCCTCTCGTCGAGGTACTCGGTGCCGAGATCGTCCAGCACCAGCCGGCCCGCGAGCATGAGCGGCTGCATGTCCGCGTCGCTGTACCGCGGCCAGCGCGCGAGTCGCGCAGCGGTCAGCCACTTGCCGTCACACCGCTGGGTCTGACGGGCACGGTCGAACAGCCACTTCGCCGCCGCGACGGTCTTGCCGCAGCCGGGGGCACCCGACAGGACCGTGATCGCGCACGGCTTGGCCAACGCCTGCACGGCCTCCGTGTCCCGCGCGGCCCCGGCCGTGAGCAGAGCCAGCGCCCGCTCGGGGAGCTCGAGCGCGGCGACGGCAAGGCGGGCGGCCTCGGCCCCCTTGCGCTGGGCCTCGACCAGCCAGTCGGGCTCGACATCCCCCTGGGGCTTGCGCGCGGCGATGTCGGCCAGCAGCTCCTCGACGCTCGTGATGGTGGTGGTCATAGCTTCTGGTCTCCTGGCTTGCCGTAGTCACCCGAGGGAGCTGCCCAACCGACCGCGACGTTTCGGAGGGGAGAGGCGCGCGCCGGCGCAACCCGGGGCGCGGGCAGGTCTGGGCGGAAGTCGCTCCAGCGGGCGACGAACAGCGCGAATGCGTACCGGCCCTCGACGAGCCGCGGGCTCTTGCTGGCGAAGAAGCGGTCGAAGAACTCTCCGCGCCGATGCCAGAGCCCTTCGAGCTCGACGTCGGTCATGCGCGCCAGCACCCCGTCGAGTTCCCCCTGCGCCTTGGTGTCGCCGCCGTTGCCGTAGGAAAAGTGCCCTTCTCCTGGGCCGTCCCGCCACGCCAAGCCAAAGGCGAACCACCAGTCGTAACTCGACCGCCAACTGGGCCGTGCCGTTGGTGCACCGGGTGCAGTGCTGCTGGGATCGCGTGCGTGCGGCGTACTTTCTGAAACCGGATCCGACTCCGGAACCGGAACCGGATCAGATACCGCCCGTGCCACCGGCATTTGGTCCGAGGGCTCCGGAGCCTTCGCGAGTGCTACCGACTGACTCGCGACATGTCCGGTGGGCTCCAGCCATTCAGGCGCCGGCGTCCCATCCGGCGGTGGGATGACCGAGTCCCCCTCGTTCTTGTGGGGGTGCTGGTACTTGCCGAAGCTCCGGATCTGGATGTACCGCCGGCCCCCAACGGCGTAGCGCGCGACCAGCGCCCCCGCCTCCAGCTCGGCGAGGATGTCGTCCATGTTGACGTTGTCGAGCGGCAGGATCTCCAGGCGCAGCTTGAAGGGCTTGTCCTCGAGGCGCCCCACGCGGTCCGCGTAGCAGGGCAGGTATGCCCACACCACGCGCGCCAGCGGGCTCAACGTGGCCACAGCTTCGTCCTTCGGGGCGTCGGGGTGGATGAGGCGGATGCGCGGCATGACGGGTGGGGCTCCTATGCGGCCACGCTGGGGAGCGCGGTCAGCTGTGCGGGAACGGAAGCCGAAACTTCGTCGGCCTGGACGGCGGCCAGAGCGCCCTGAGCGAGATCGCGCGCGCGGGCGTCCGCGTGTGCCTGGGCGATCTTCGGCGTCACCCGCCAGGCGTCCTGCCCGAGGACGTCGGCGATCTGTTCGTTGGTTGCGCGGCCGGCTGCCAGCGCCAGCACGAGGGTCCGCTGGCCGAGCGCGATCCGCGGCGGCCGGCGCCCGCGCGGATGAAACCGCTCCCACCCTTCGCGCAGCTCGAGCAGATGCCCGATCTCGGCCACGAGCGGCGCTGCTAGTGGGCACGCCGGGCGCGGGCGCGGGCGCGGCTTGATGCCCCTACACAGCATGCTCATGTAGCTCTCGGTGTACCCGTAGCGGTCGGCCAGCGTCGCCAGGGTGACGCCGTCCGCTCGTTCGCGGCGAAGGGCCTCGAGCTGGCACTTGGTGAGGCCGCCCTTGCATCCCATCGCCGCCATCCGATCGGCCTCGCGGAGGGCCTCCACGACGCTGCCCGTGGCCGCGAGGGCGCGGGTGAAGATCTCGGCTTTGGTCTCGTACGTCATCATGGAGGTTCCTCCTTTCCGCGGGGTCAGCCTTCGGGCGTGCCGTAGAACAGCGGCAGCTTGGTCTCGGACGCGGCCTTGTCGCAGGCCTCCTTGATCGACACGTCCCACACGGCGTCAGTGCGCTGGAGCAGGAAGGCCCACGAGATCCCGTCTTTGGTCCGGTAGCGCAGCCGCACCGGGACCTGGAACGGATCGCCGCCACGGAAGACTGGCAGCGCCAGCACGAATCCGCCGGGCACGTTGAGCGGCTGGCCCGCCTCGCCCTTGTGCTCGTCGCTGTACGAGAACTGCACCTCGCCGCTCGACAGGTTCACCGAGTCGACGATCCGCGAGTTGACGTGCACGGTGAGGCCGCGCGACAGCTCCATCAGCCGCTGCGGCCCGGCCAGCTTGAGACCCAGATCGCTGGCGAACTTCCTGGCGATGTCGCCGGCCAGGCCGGCGTCGACGACGTCGCCCACGCGGTCCTCGAGGAACTCGGCGAACTCCGCTTGCCCGATGAAGCCCTTGGCGGCCTTCGCCTTCCAGGCTTTCCATTCCTCGGACAGCGGGAACGAGTACACGGCACGGTGGTCCCCGAAGCGGGGCGACCCGTCCTTTTGGTTGTAGTTGAAGACCGCCGTCAGGCTGGCGCTGTCCTGCCGGCTGTCCGCGAAGATGACACTGTCTTCATCCTTGCAGCGCAGGACGTGCTCTATGAATGAGTCGAGCGTGGTGAGACGCGCGGTGCCCTTCAGGCGCTCGGGCGCATCGAGGTACTCGTCGAGGAACGGCTTCATCGACTTGAGCTCTTTGCCCTTCGGCACGGCGATGACGGTGGCGCCCTCCCAGTCGCCCCGCTCAAGGCCGACCCGCTCGACGCTGGCCAGGCGTTCGATGGCCTCGATCACCGGCGCGGTGTCGCTCTGCTGGTTGGTGGCTTCGGGGGGCATGGTCTACGCCTCCCTCGGTGCGCGGGCGTCGTCTTCGTCGTCGGACGCCTCGCGAGGCGCCGGCGCGCTGACCTCGCGGAACTTCAGCTCCTTCTGTTCGGGGTTCTGGTGCGTGAGGTTGCCGCCCTCGGTGACGTAGCAGTAGCCCTTCGGCACCGCGCGCTTGGGCAGCTTCTTGGCCACCTCGAAGCTGCCGATCACGACGCCGGCGGGCGGCACCAGGAACTTCAGCTTGAGCGACAGCTCGCCCCTCATGTCGGCGTCGCGCATCCGCGACTCGTCGCGCATCGTTTTGATGAGTTCGTACAGCTCGCGCGAAAGCTCCTTCTCGGCGGCCCCGCCGGCGAAGTCGTGGAGGAACACCCCGAAGCTGCGGGGCCCCTCCTCTTTGGTCTGCGTCTTGGTGTCTTTGGCCATGGGCGTGGATCTCCTCTCGGTGGGTCGGCTGGGCGTGGGATTCACTGGGATTCGTTGGGATGCGCTGGCTCGGCTGGCTCCGTCAGCTCCGTCAGCTCGGCGGCGTGCGCGGCGTTCATCTCCGCCAGCTCCTGCTTGGCGGCGACGACGGCGGCGCCGAGCTGGTCGTGCAGGCGCTCGGCGGCGGCCAGGTCCGTGAAGACGAGCCCCTCGAAGCCGGGGCGGCGGAAGCGCAGCCACATGTGCTGGAGCGAGCCCTCGGCGACCTCGAAGGTCACGGTCACCGGGCCGTCGGCCGACCACGACGACTTGACGACCTTCTTGGAGCGCGGCTTCGGCTTCTTCATGTGCCGGCCCTCCGCGACAGGGCGGCGTCGGCGGCGCGCTTCACGTACAACGACCAGCAGCGCCAGCAATCGGACGGATCGTCATCCGGGCCCAGGTGGTCGTCGGGCTCGCCTTCGTTCGCGCCCTCACGGTCGCAGCTGAATTCCTCGCCGATGGCCTCGGCGAAGCGGACGCCCTTCCCCAGGGCGGCGCGCAGGATCGCAATGGCCTCGTCGAGCTTCGCGATGCGCTCTTGCATCATGTCCTCGACCACCTCGGAGTAGCTGGTCGCGGCGTCGTCCGATTCGGTGTGCAGCACTTGGATCCCCCTTGCCTTGTTCGGCGCGCGACGGACGAACCCCTTGACCTCCAGGACGCCGAGCACGCTGTCGACCGCGTTGGTTGACTTCATCCCGAAGTGCTTCGCGATCTCCCGAACACTCGGGGCGTAGCCCTTGCCCTGGATGTGCGTGGCGACGAACTCGAGCACCTTCCGCTGGCGCGGCGGCAGCGAGGGACGCGGCTTCTCGGTGGAGGCGAGGCTCATCCGAGCACCGCCTCGGTCCGGCTGTCATACGGCAGGTAGAGCGGATGCCGGGGCGAGCCGTCGGTGTTCACGCCGAGGCAGTCGAAGGGGCCGAACGATCGGAGGATGTGGCGAGCCCGCGCCCTCGCGAAAGGGTCCGCGCCCCAGGCCGCCACCATCGGCGCGCGACGCTCGCGGTGGAGCCGCACCGCCATCTGGATCAAGAGGTCGTTGCACGGCCCGACCGGATCGTGGTGGACCCGCAAGTCCGCCGGCGACGTGGCCCGCAGCGCGAAGAGGTTGACCACGGTCAGATCGGTACAGCCCCACCGGCGGGCGAACCCCATGCATTTCCGGATCGTCGGGTCGTCCGTCTCAGCATCGGCGGTGCTCGGGTTGAGCATCACGAACAGCAGCGGGTGCTCCAGGTGCCGAGCCGGGACCAGGTGGCGCTCGAGCACGTAACGGTACGTCCCGCACTCGCTGAGGATCGCCTCGCCGCGGGCGCCGCCTTGGCGGACGGTGCTCATGACCACCACCACCACGAAGCGCCGACCCCGAGCAGGAGGGCGATGGCCAGCCAGATTACGAACAGGTCTGCCGACGTCCGCGGGCTCAAGGCCGCACCTGCCCCCGCGCCACAGCAGCAGCCCGGCGCAGATCCTCGACGATGGTTTCCCGCTGCCCACGCAGGGCCACGTAGTCGCCCAGCGTGACGAAGCGGGTGCCCTTCAGCAGCGCGTCCTTGGCGTCCACGAATGCAGCGCTCGACGGGCCCGCCACCTCGGCCAGGGCCGCCGCGAGACCCCCGCCCTGGGCGTACAGCTCGGCGGCGCGCTCCAGGTTGTCGGCCACGCCCATCATTGGCTGCCCCACACCGCCGAGCCGAGCCGGTACATGCCCCAGCCAATCACGCCCAGCACCATGGCCACGCCGATGGCGCAGCCGAGCAGGAAGATGCGGATCGCCGCGCGCGAGGTTCCATCGAGAGACAAGGGTCCGGACATCACTGGCACCTCCCGTCGAGCGCGCGGTCACGACTGCCGCGCCAAAGGCCGATGAAGAACGCCCAGTCGTTCGACTCGACCAGCAGGCCGCGGTCGTTGGGCACGTAGAGGCGGCCGCCGCGGACCATCGCCTCGAGATAGTTCGAGGCCGGGACCGTGGGGGCGTTGGGATCGCGGTAGACGAAGGTCATGGGAGCCACCGCCCGAGCTGCGAACCGATCCGCCAGCCCGTCCGGCATGCCATCCAGAGCAGCGATGCGGCCCAGCCACACCCGAACGCGATCGCAACTCCGATCGCCATGTGCCGCGCGCCGTCCAGCCAAGCGATGGCGAACCTCCTCACGACCCGGGCGAACACTCCGCCCCGTCCCACCCACTTGCGCCCCTCGTCCAGCTTCATGCCGCCCTCGCTTTTCCGTAGGCCGCGCGGCACAGGTCCGCGGTGGCGTCAGGCACGTACCAGAGGCCCTGCGCGCCCTTGCAGGGGATGGGCTCGAGCGCCACAACCTCGGGCAGCAGCCACCCCACCGGACCGAAGAACCACGGGTCCGTCGATTCGGTCACGCACCCGGCGTAGCGGGCGACGGCCACGATGCAGCCCTCGGCGCCGAGCTTCTTGTCGAAGAAGACCTCCATGTCGACGCCCAGGCGCTGGGCCATCGGGCTGCAGCGCTCGTCGTACTTCTTGCCGGCGTGGACGGCGAACCACTCGCCGACCTGCAGGCGCGGCTCAGGCGACCAGGTGCGGTTCTCGATCCGCTTGATCCCCTTGGCGATGAGGATCGGCCACGGGCGGTGCAGAGTGAGGCCGAGCAGCTTGCGGGGCGGAGTCACGGCCCACCTCCGACTTCCTCGACCGCCAGCTCGCGTGGCGCCGTCACCGTCAGGGTCGCGCGCTGCTTGTTCGGGATCGTGTAGATCTTCACGCTCGTTCCACCGCTGGAGGCGATGCCGAGGCGCCGCAGGCACGACACGAGCAACGCCCGCTCGGAGCGGTGGTCGCCCTGCCGGCGCACGGCCGCGCGCGCGAGACGGACCTGCCCCATGGGCGAGGCGAACAGCACCCCCCAACCCGGCAGCACCAGGTCGTCGGTGACGTCCACCATCCCCTGCGGGAACAGGTAGAAGCGCTCATCGCCCAGACCCGGCCAGGAGAGGCCGTCAGAGACCGTCTCTCGCCGGCGGTGGGGCTTGTTCTTATCCGCGCGCAGGTCCGCGCGGCTCGCCTTGCACTCGACCAGGATCGAGCCGGCGCCCCGCCAGCCGATGGCGTCGGGCTCCTCCCACGCGCCGCTGGTCATCTCGGTGATGACGACCGGGCAGCGCTTGGCCAACCAGGCGCGGGCCATCTTGACCAGGTCGGCATGGGACCAGCAAGCCGAAGTCATCGGCGTCCCTTCTGGGCGCGTCTGGCGGCACGCACCTCTGACATCGCGGCACGATGCTCGGGGTCGTTCACCTCAGCCACAGCGCTGGCGAGCGCTTGAATTGCGCGAGCGATCTCAAAGAGCCCATCGGTGACACCGGCCGGGCTCTCGCAGTTGGAATCTGTCTCGTTCGGCGTCTCTAGAGATCGGGCTACGGCTGCGATGGATTTCGCGACGTTTTGAACGGCATCCGGCAGAGTCCGGCTCAAGCCGCACCTCCCGCCGGCGCCGCCGGCAGATCGATCTCCAAGGCCACGCGCAGCTGGTCGTACTCGGGATCGGCCAGGCGCTTGCCGTGCTCCCGGCGGATCGCTTCGAGCACCTCGGCCGGGGTGGCGCCCGGGCGGGCCGCGCGCTGCTCGGCGGTGCGCTTGACCACTGCGCGCGTCCAGGCGTTGCCCTTGCCGCGAAGAAGGCGGCGGAGCGCGGAGGCGGTCCGGGGGAGGCGGGCGCTCATAGCCCGTCCTCTCTGCCCTTGCAGGCCTTGATGATCTCGATCGCTCCTCCGGTGACCAGCACGCCGACCGCGACCACCCCGAGGAAATGGTCGGATACCCAATCGAGCAGCCTGATAAACCCGTCCATCAACGCACCCCCTTCTGTCGCCGCGGCCCGCGCCGGCGGGCCGCGTGCCGCCCGGCCTCGGCCGCCGCCTCGGTCTGGATCTTCTCGACGCTCTCCCACTCACGCAGCGACAGCGCCGCGAAGGCCGCGCGCGTGAGCCCCACCCGCTGGGCGCCGATGGCAGCCACGCGCATGCTGGCGCGCACCTCGGCCTGGTCGAGCGCGTGCCGCTCCGGCGTGTGGCCGGGGGTGCCGTGGGGGTTCATGAGTAGAACCCGATCTCGGCTTCGAGCTCGACCTGGTACTCGCCGTAGTCGCGCGGAGTGCCACAGTTGCGCAGGTGCTCGACAACCTCGCGGAGGACGGTGATGCGCGTTCGTGTGTCCTGTTCTGCGCGCAGGCGGGCGGCCTCGAGGTGCGGGTCGGCCCAGGGCCCATCGGCCTCATCGATCGGCCCGGGGAAGTGACCGAGCGACGGAAGATCGGGGCAGTGGGCCACGCCAGTCCGTTCGTCGGCGACGACCTTGTAGCGGGGGCGGGGCTTGGCCGGCGGCGCCGGCACGATGCCCGCGCTGTGCACCGGGCAGAGCACCACCAGCCGGCCGCTGCCGATGTCGACGTTCTCCACCAAACGCACGCACCAGCCGGGGGGGATGTCGGTCACCACCCAGGGCGAAGGGCCGCCCATGGCGCTGCCGGGGAGGGACTTGGGTTCGAGGGCGGCGGTGCAGCCGTTGGCCTCGCACTTCATGGAACGGCCCCGAGGGCAGCTGCTCTCGCGATGGCGAGATCAACCATCCGATAGGTGCCGTCAGGCTCGACCACCCGATGCCTCGGCGGCTCCTCCATCGCGGCCTCGACACGCCCCTTGTCGTGCTTCGAAGGCACGACCTCGCAGATCAGCCCGTTCCAGTTGAAGCGCTCGACGCCACGGAAGTGCCGGCGGACTTCGACCTCTGCCTTGGGATCGCTGTGCTTCTTGCGCCAATGCGACGAGACCCAATGCCTGAGAGCGGCCCTCCGCGAGCGGCCCTCCGGCATGTCTCGAAGCCGAAAGAGATCCTTGACCGCCGGCGGCGACACCGGGACGCGAACCGTTGCGCCGCCGCCATACCCGATATTGACTGCCCACTCGTATTCGTTGGTAAGCGCAACACACAGCATCCCCTGAAGGGTCGCGCCGAAGAAGGACGCGTCGGAGTCGGTGTCCGTTGAGAAGACCTCTTCGCCTGTCCGCCGCGGCGCTGTGCAAAAGCGCCGCAGACCCCAGCGGTTGTCCACCTGCCACCAATCGAACGCGTTGTTCGAGCCGATGATCCGAGACGTCGATTCGAACCGCCCATCCACGCTGGCCAATGCGAAGGCCGCCTCTGCCATGTAGTTCAACTGCTTCCAAACCCGGCCCCTGTACTCGTCCGGCCGGAGGAACCTGAACCGCATCAAGGCGAACTCGTCCTGCCCAACGACGTCGCGCACCAGCGACACATCTGCCGCAGGCACTACCCGTGGAGTCACGTCGTCGAGATAGACAGACCCGGCTTGGTGTAGCGCCTCGTATCGCGTTGAGAACGACGCCTCCGTCCGAACGAAGTGCGACAGGGGCACGGTCGACCACTTGGGATCAGGACGCTGGATTTGCAGAAGGACCATCAGCTCGTCGATGGCGTCATCGAACGACAGCACCCGCCGAGGCTTCACCGGGCACCTCCGGCCGCCGGCGCGGCCAGGCTGGCCCACGCCTGGAACACCTCAGCCAGCAGCGCGGGGGCGCCTCCACGGGCCGCCCGCAAGAACGAGGGCGGTGCGTCTTTTTGTTTCGTTCCCCCGTCGGTGAGGGGCCCCGAAAACGGGCCTCCAGGAACGGTATTTATCGTTCCAGCCGAGGATTCCAGCTTTCCGGCCAGAATCGCACTCTGGAGGCCGTGAGTTCGATCCTCATCAGCTCCACAAGTAAGCATCCGAATTCCCTCCTGTTTTCGGACATCAACGACTTCGCCATTCACGGCCGGCGAAGTCCCAGGGAACGAAACGGGAACGATATGTTGCATCGCGGGCGGCATCAAACCAGCCCCCGCGACCGAAGGATCTCATGTCGCTTGGCGAGCATCGGGTGCTCGGGCGGGATCTCGTCGAGTTCGTCGAGCGTCAGCGGAACCGCGGCCAGCACCGGCACCAGCAACGCGCCCGACAGCACCATGATCGACGGGCTGAAGACGTGCACGCGCCCGCACATGGAGCAGAGCCAAAAGTCGCCTTCGAGCGGAGGGCCATCGTTGACCGGCTGGGCGACCGGCTGCTCGACCTCGAACTCGCACGATGCGCAGATGCAGACGACCGGGATCATGCCCGCACCTCCGACAGCAGGACGTTCACGACCGGCCCGGTGACGATCTCTTCCTCGGCGGCGAGTTGCCGCCACAGGTCGCGCCCGAGCAACAGGAGATCGACCGGCTTGGGCTCGTCGAACTCCCGCGGGTCCAGGACGGGGGTGAGGTTCTTCAGCCGCTGGGGAATCCGCCGGCCGCGCATTACTGCCGCCCCCCCTTCAACGACTTGAGGATGTTCCGCTGCTCGCCCAGCGACACCGCCTGGCGGCTCGCGTAGCTGTCCTTGGTGGTCGAGACGCGACCGTGGGCCAGCTTCTTTTGCGCGAGCTGGATGTTGCCGTCGGCCGCGTACTGCGTGGCGATCATCCCGCGGATCTGGTGGGCGGTGGCGGTGGGCACTTCGGCCAGCTCGCACATCTTGGCGACGCTGTCGCGGAGCCAGTCGCGCATCGGGCGCTTGCGCTCGACGTCCTCGTCGTTCCAGGTCTCGCCCTTGACGATGCGACTGACCGCCGTCCAGGAGACACCGAAGCGCCGGGCCAGGTCAGCGATGCTGGTCCGCCCCTGCTGGAACTGGTTGGGCGTGGCCTGCGCGCGGATGATGGCCACCTGCTGCTCGGTCAGCCGCGAGGTCCCGACGGACGAGCCACGCCGGTGCCGGGTGGTGGTGAAGAGGGGCTCGTCCTGCTTGCGCCCGTCGAGCAGGGGCCCCAGCACGACCTCCATGACCTCTTCGAGTTGCATCGCGGTCTTCGCCGCCTGCGATCGCTTCTTGGCGCGCATGTACCACAGCAGCCACGGATCGGGATCGGGCGCGCCTTCGTTGTCCAGTCGCCCCATGCCCGCGCGGCGCTCAACGCTGCCGACGTTCAGGCTGATGATGGTCGTGGCGCGCAACCCGGTCGCGAACGTCAAAGCGACCGCGGTCGCTCGGATGCCGATGTCGCCCTGGCCCTTGGTCTCGAGCGCCGTCTCGAACGTCACCCGCATGACCTTCTCCGCCTGCGTGAGTGACAGCGGCGAGTTACCCATGCGCCCCTTCTCGCGCTCGGGCTCCATCTTCGGGTTGAACCAGTCCATCGGATCCTTGCGCAAGTAGCCCTTGAGCAAGCACCACTCGGTGAACGTCCGAACCGCGTTGAGGATGTTCAGCTGCGACGTCGGAGTCGCAGGCTTCCCGGTGCGCAGGATGCGGGTGGCGATGCCATCGATGACCACGACGGGCTTCGGCTTGCCGGGCACCGTCTTCCAGCGGCCGGTCCGCAGGTCTTGGCACGTGCGGCTGTCGAGCGTGCCGATCGGGATCTGCAGCACCGGCCCGAAGAACAGCCGCAGCCGGTAAACCGTGCTGGTCAACGACAGCGGGCGGTTCGCCTTCACGAGGCGCAGGTGCTGATCCTCGTATACGCCGAGGATCTGCTCGACCGTCGAGTCTTGCCCGGCCTTGATCTCGCCGAGCATCTTGCCGCGCTCCTTCAGAGCGGCGGCGAACGTGGCAAACCCTCCGATCACCTTGCGAAGGTCGGTGACCGGATCGCGGAAGATCAGCCGGAACGGCCCCGCCGCCCGCGGATCCTTGGGGTACGGACCAAGGACGCGCTCCTGGTCGCTCTTGTGGCGCCCCATCAGCGCCCTCCGTTGAGCGAGGGGCTTACGACTGCTTGCCGCTGGCGCGCGCCGCGCGCGCCGCGCGGATCGTGGCGACACCTCTCGATGGCTCGTCCGCCGTGGAATCCGACTCCTCGTCGTTCGCGCCCGCGGGGGCCGCCTCCCGATCGTCTGGGGTTGCCGGTTCGTCGGAGGTCCACGATCGATCCTTTCCCTGCGGCGCTTCCGCGACGCGAGGCTCTTGGGTTGGTGTGAGGATACGAGGAGCGGGCGTCACGGAGCGAACGGGAGGGAGGCGGCCCGAGCGGGCCTGCATCTCGGCGAGCTGGCGAGTCGCCATGACGAGATTGTGAATCGTCCACGCCTCGACGAGCTCTTCGCTGGGCTCGTCGGTCGGTTTCTGTGGCGGCTCGTCCATTGCTGCCATCCTTGTCATCGCGCGCATACGACCCCCAAATTTTCGCCGGGCAAAGCTATCGCCACGAACGGTTCGGCGGAGCGCTTCCTCCCTCCTCTTGCATCGCTGCGCAGGAGAGCGGCTTGCGGTTGCGGACGCCGAGCGCCCTTGTTGTACGCTCCGCGCGTTCCACCTGACAACAGCAAAGCGACGGTTATTTGACTTTTGTTCTTGCACGGGTCCGATGTTCCGGCAGCGTGACCGCGCAACTTGCGCAAAGTTGCTATTAGCATGCTGGAAATTGGACACTGTCTTTAGCCAAGGAATCCGAGGAAACCAGGTGTCCGAACGTCCGAACGTCCGAGCGTCTGACCGTCCGACAGCCTCCAGAGCGGTGGAGCGCTGAAGCGTTGAAAGGTTGCTTGCTTGGTTTCATGCGAGCGGGCGAGGAGTCATTTTCCAGCATCCAATAGGTAGCGGATAGCAGGTAGTTAGCACGCTACAATGTAGCGGCGGACACTCTTTTTTGGCCGTTCTCGGCGGGCTGTGATACGAATCGTTGCGTCAATCCAAATGTCCAAGAAGCCCGTCTCCAAAAAACGCGGCCGCAAACCACTGCCAAAGGCCGAGCTGAAAAGCGTGCCTTTCGGGTTGAAGATATCCGGGCTCGACGAGCGCATTGTGTATTGGGCTTCGAGCCTTGCACAGGACAAGCCATACAACTGGGCGAGACGCATGGTCGTCCTAGCGGCTCGAAACGCCATCATCGCGGCAGGATTCGACCCAGAGAAGGCTCCACCAGTGAAGAAGACGCGTTCTCGAGTCTGAACGCCCATTGATGCGTCTTGGCCGCTCCGAGCTAGCTAGTTAACTAGTTAGGTACGCGAAAGGCGAAGCCCGCCGGCGTCGCTGGGAAGTGGGGACGCTGCCCTCGCCTCCCGCACGCTGGCTGCATGCTGGCGTTCTGGATCGAGGTCAAGCGCCGCCTGAAGGTCGGCTGGGCGGTCATAGCCAGCATCGCCGGCGCCGCCGCGGTCCTGGCCGTCTACGTCTGGCGGGAGAAGCACCGCGAGACCGAGGCCGCCTTCGCGCGCAGCCAGACGAAATACACCGAGCGGGTCGCCGCAGCCAACGCCCAGGCGGCGATCGAGATCCACGTGGCCGCCACCAAGGAGGCGGGCGTGCGCACCGAGCTGGCGGACATCGTCCGAGATCCGGACGGGGATCGCCGACGCCAGCGCCTGCTCGAGCTGGCCGCGCGCGTAGAAGGCGGCAAGTCGTGATGTACCGAAGTCTGGGTTTCGGTACATTCGCCCTGGCCCTGGCCGCCGCCTGCGCGAGCGCTCCGCCCCCGCCGGGCCTGCCGCCGCCGACCGACGTCGAGTCCCTGATCACGCCGCGGCCGCCGCTGCCCGAGATCCCGCCCGGGCTGCCCGACGGCGCCGATCGCACCGTGGGCGCGGCACAGTGCAAAGGGCTGCCCGCGGGGTTCTGGGTGTCCGAGCGCCGCTTCGCCGAGCGGATCGCCGCGGTCGCGGAGCGCGATCGGCTGCGGTCGGAGGTGGGCGCCTACCGCAAGCTCCGCATCGTCGAGCGCGACGCCGCCGAGCAGCTCGAGCGGGATGCGCGCCAGGCGCTGGGGTTGGCCGACCGGCGAGCGGAGCTGCGACTTTGGCTGGGGATCGTGGTTGGCGCGGGCGCCATCTTGTCCGGCGCCTGGGCGCTGAACCGAGTCGGTCAATGATCGCCCGGCGCCGTGGCACAAAACGGGCGCACGAGGCTCTCCTGCCCGCCCAGGGGGCGCGATGACCCGTCTCCATCGGGCGCTGCGCTTCCTGGGTTACGTGTGGTCGATGCCGTACGCCATGGTGGGACTGGCGGCCGCCTGGCTCTTCGTCACCATGGGCTGGGTCCAACACGCCGAATGGACGGGCGGCGCGCTCGAGCTGGTCTGCCGCGGCCGTTTCGCCGTCTGGATGACGACGCGGAACTGGGGCGCCTTCACGCTGGGCTGGACGATTTTCTTCTGGCAGCCCCCGTACTCGACGATCCAGAAGCACGAGCACCGGCACGTCGACCAGGCGCTGGTGCTGGGGGTCTTCTACCCGCTCGCGTATCTGGTGCAGCTGGCGCTGCGTGGGTATCGGGCGAACTGGTTCGAGGTCGACGCCCGGCGCGCGGCCGGGCAGGAGAAGACGCCCTACTCGCCGACGACGATCTCGTCCAAGTAGACCGTGCCGTCCCACGGCGCCAGCATCTTGGTGTCCCGCACGGCCACGCCGATCTCGACCTCGACCACCTTGTCCGAGACGTCGCTGTCCGGGAACTGGCCCACCACCGGGATCTCAACGCCCTGGGCGACGTTCTGGCGCGAGGCGATCAGGAAGCCGATCGGGATGCTGGTGGCGGCCGACAGCAGCGATCCGTTCGACAGCGGCGGCCCGGCCACCCACAGCTTCGCCGAGAAGGTCTTCCCCCGCAGCGCCGCCGAGCTGGCCGCCGGGCAGATGGGCACGATGAACGAGATCGCGGCGATGTCGGTCGTGAAATGCACGTCGGCCGCCAGCCAGTGGCCGCCCTGGAAGGGGCGGATCTCGACTGGCCCGCGCAGCGCCTTCGAGAAGTCGGACGTCACCGCGGCGTTCACGTGGGCGCCCTCGAGGCTGCCGCCTTCGAACGCGTGCGCGCGGCTGACGCATTCACCGGCCGAGCAGCTGAGGAACCCCGGCGCCGGGCAGTGGGGCGCCGCCGGCGCCATGTCGATCGCGGGCGCGACGTCTGGCAGGGGCGCGGGAGCATCGACGGGGACGTCCACGACCGGGGCGGTGTCCACGGCCGGCGCGGCCGCCTCGGCCACGGGCGCCAGATCGGCTGGCGGCGCTTCAGCGTCGACCGTGACCACCGGCGGCGCGCCGGCATCAGCGTCGGGCGCGGAGCCCGCGCGCGCGACATCGACGGTCGCATCGAGATGGTTCAGCCCCCTGCAGCTGACCGGATCGGCGTCGGGCTCGTCGCAGGCGGGGATCGGGCCCGCGTTGAGGTT
>Ga0207670_10000091_pt1 | contig 62297 bp, 54 predicted proteins | sample KBSS23HmetaG_FD_184339 | JGI IMG/M metagenome (GOLD analysis project Ga0207670, IMG submission 184339) | Switchgrass rhizosphere microbial communities from Kellogg Biological Station, Michigan, USA - KBS S2-3H metaG (SPAdes) (version 2) | ecosystem: Host-associated > Plants > Roots >...
TGCTGCGGCACAACAGCGCCAACCACAAGCGCGAGACGATCGCGTTCTCGAAGCTCAACCTGGGCGCGATCGGGCGCGCGGCGTGGCTGATCGTGTGGCAGAACTTCACCAAGCCGTTCTCCGAGCGCCACGGCGGCGGCACGCCGGCGATGCGGCTCAAGCTCAAGGAGCGCCCGATCCCGATCCGAGAGTTGCTGCGCGAGCGACTGTTCCCGACCCGGGTGGAGCTGCCGGAGGAGTGGGCCCGTTACTACTGGGGCGAGGTACTGACGCGAAGGATCCCCAACGCCCGCCGCCACCGGCTGAAGCTCGCCGCCTGAGAATGCTTGGCAGCAGCGGCGCGGGCAGGCCACGCCTCCTGTCAGCAACAATCTTCGCGGCACAACCTACTTCTTCGGGGCCTCGCTCGGCGCGGTCCTGGGCGGCTTCCACGTCGGGACGCGCGGGCCCTTGAACGGCTCGCAGATGGCGTAAGCGCCGTTGAACGCCACGAAGCGCTCGCCGCGGCTCACCTCGGGCTCGTCCTTCGGGCCGAAGGCGAGCGTCGCTCTCGCCCACTCGACGCACACCGGCTGCTCGCAGCCCGCGAGCCGTCGTGACGGGCGATGCTTGAGGATCACGCGGCAGAGCGAGTAGATCGAGTCGGGTGCGATCGGCCCGGCGCCGTCGTACGGCACCGCGAACACCATGCGCAGCCGTGCCGCGCCGGGCGTGCGGTCCAGGAGCACGAAGCCCTGGCCCGGGTTCGGGAACGGCTGCTTCACGGTGAAGCCGGGCGCGCCGGCCCACTCCACGCGCAGCGAGCCCGCGTTCTCGCCCCCCTTGCCCTCCATGTGCCACCAGGCCCCGAGCGTGTCGCTGCCCGTGGCGCGGAAGTAGAGCTGGCCGGTGAAGCCGGTGAAGCGCTGGGCCGTGCGGCCGGCCAGGAACGAGAGGTAGAGCGTGTCTTCGGTAGTGGAATCGGAGCAGGCGACCCTGCGGGCCTTCTGGGCGCCCCTCGCACCCCACGGCGCGTTCCACGACAGGTAGAGCTGGGCGTCCGGGGCGCGCGCGCCACCCTGGGCCTTCACGGCGCTGTCGGCCTCGGCCATGATCCGGGTGAACGAGCCCGGCGCGCGTAGCGCGTGTGAGCCCGAGTCGGGGACGGTGCGGACGCTGTCCTCGAGCGGCTCGGCCGCCCATCCCGGCCGGGCGGCGGCGAGCAGGAGCACCAACGCGAGCGGTGGCAGCGGGCGACTGCTCTTCCTCGTCAATCGGTTCCTCTCGGCTGCGGGGTCGGCACTAGCGGTAGAGCGCCTTCACGGCGCCCCAGGTGCTCCTCCGGACGGGAACGGCCTGGCAGTCGGCCCCCGTTCCCCCCTGCCAGAAGATCCGGTCGCTGCCGTTGATCTCGGGGCCGCTGATCAGGATCTCCTGGTCCTCCGGCGTGTGCAGGCTGCGCACCAACAGGGAATTGAACACCATGCAGGCGGGGGTGTCGCAACCGTCATTACACGTCGTCGTGTTCACGGTTCGCAAAACGATCATGCCGGCCGTGTAGGACGCGTCCGCAAGCAGCGTGACGGCGTCCTGCGGCAACACACCGACGGCCACGAGGAGCCGGGCGTGGCGGGTGGAGTTGCCCGGCGTGCCCGGGATCCAGCCCTGGAACGACCCCGTGCCCTGCCCGTTCCAGGCGTCCAGGCACGACAACGACGCGGTGCCGTCCGCGAACCAGCCGTTCGCCCGGCACCCCGGCGCCATGAGCCACCAGGCGGGGAGCGGGTCGCGCGCCACGTCGACGTCGATCACCAGCTCCATGGAGTAGACGCTGTCCATGGTCGTCGGCAGCGAGAACGACGGGAACATCGGGAACTCGGCGATGTCGGAGCCGCAGCCGAACGACTGCGTGTTGAAGCCCCCGCCCAACGGGGGCCGGCAGTCGTGCCAGGCGATCGAGAGCCCGGCGGCGGCGGCGGCAGGCGTCGCGGACAGGCAGGCCACGAGCGCCGCGCCGGCGAGGGCGCGGAGCGACGCGAGCGGGATGCGGGCAGGGGCCGTCACGGCCGGGAGCTTCGCACGTGCGGGGCGCGCGAGCACGCCGGAAACACGACGGCGCCCGTCGTCGCCCGACGGGCGCCGCGCGAAACCAGACTGGTGCGGCCTAGCGGTAGAGCGCCTTCACCGCGCCCCACGTGGCGTTACGCGTGGGAACGGCCTGGCAGTTCGGGCCCGGACCCTGCCACGTCACGATGTTGCTGCCGGGCGAGGCGCCGGTGCCGAGCACCACGTCGTTCTCACCAATACCAATATGCGACGTGACCCTGAGCACGTTGAGCACGATGCACATGGGCTCGGTGCAGCCCGCGCACGCGCCGCTGCCCACGGTCTTCTCGTTGTCGATCGTGAGGTTGCAGGAGAAGTACTCGGTGTTCGCCACCAGGTCCGCGACAGCCGCGAGCGGCACGGCGACGGCGACCTTCAGCCGGCGGTGCTGCTCGATCAGGGCTGGATCGATCGGGACCAACTCCTGGTTGTACGAACCGATGCCACCGGCCGACTGTCCTGCGCCCCAGTCGACGCACACGACGTCACCCGCGTTCGCGGTGGAGTTGAAGCCGAGCGAGAACTGCCGGCAGCTGCCGTCATCCTTGAACGCCCACCAGTCCGGCAGCGTGGGCGCCTGCGTGAGCACGTCGAGCACGATCTCGTTGCCATTGACCTGCGCCAGGTCCGCGCCCAGCACGAACGAGATGACCAGGACGTTCGTGCCGATGTTCGACCCGCACGCGAACGCCTTGTTGTTGGCACCCGTGCCTTCACCGGCGCAGTTGTTCCACGACACATTGAAGCCGGCCGCCGAGGCGACGGATGCAACGAGGCAGGCCACGAGCGCCGCGCCAGCGAGGGCGCTTCGCGACGCGAGCGGGATGCGGGAAGGGGCCGTCACGGACGGGAGCTTCGCACGTGCGGGGCGCGCGAGCACGCCGGAAACACGACGGCGCCCGTCGTCGTCCGACGGGCGCCGCGTGAAACCAGCCTTGGTGCAGCCTAGCGGTAGAGCGCTTTCACCGCGCCCCACGTGGCGTTCTTCGTGGGAACGGCCTGGCAGTTCGGGCCCAGACCCTGCCACGTGACGATGTTGCTGCCGGGCGCGGTGCCGGAGACGAGCAGCGCGTCGAGCAAGCCACCACCCGTCAGCACCGTGACCCTGACCGAGTTGAGCACGACGCACATCGGCTCGGTGCAGCCCGCGCACGCGCCGGCGCCCGTGGTCTTCGCATTGTTGATCGTGACGTTGCACGAGAAGTACTCGGTGTTCGCCACCAGGTCCGCGATGGCCGAGAGCGGCACGGCGACGGCGATCTTCAGCCGGCGGTGCTGCGCGAGCAGGCCTGGATCGATCGTGCCCAGCTCCTGATTGTACGCACCGATGCCACCGGCCGACTGTCCTGCGCCCCAGTCGACGCACACGACGTCAGCGGCGTTCGCGGTGAAGTTCGTGGCGAGCGAGGTCTGCCGGCAGGTACCGACATCCTTGAACGCCCACCAGTCGGGCAGCGTCGGCTGCTGCGTGAGCACGTCGATCACGAGCTCGTTGCCGTTGACCTGCGCCAGGTCTGCGCCCAACACGAACGAGCTGACGAGAACGTTCGAGCCGGTGTTCGCAGCGCACGCGAACGTCTTGTTGCTGAGGCCGGTGCCTTCACCGGCGCAGTTGTTCCACGACAGATTGATGCCTTCTGCCGAGGCGACGGATGCAACACAGAGCATGGCCGCAACCACACTCATACCGAGAAGCCTACGCTTCATGAGCAGAACCTCCGTTTCGAGCAGACGTCGAGTCCGCTACGGGGGACACGGCTCGCAGAGCACTCCAGCCCTTCCGTGGACTCAAGCGCACGGGCAGTTGTTCCCGGTCGCAAGGTGACGGCGATCAAAGAGTACCGACGGACCCGGATCATGCAACTAATTTCCGCTCCGTCGAACCACTCCACGAGCTGGACTCTACATCGGCACATGCAGTTGGGTCCATTAGGGCAAACCCGCAAGCCCGCTCCGGACAATGCGTACCCCGTGCCCCGCCGGGGGCATGCCCTGACCGGTACTGACCCCTAATGCGAAATGCAGCACGAGTGGTCCCGTGGGGAAAAGACATCGGGCGACCGCTTGATGCGGCCGCCCGATGGAGCAGCTACGACTGATTCTGGTGGATTAGCGGTACAGCGACTTCACCGCACCCCACGTCTTGTTCGACGTCGGCGTCGCAGCGCCGCAGCCGGTGACGCCACCCACGACCACGCCAGCGCCGCCCTGCCACGTCGCGAAGTCGGCATCGAAGCCGTTCGACGGGCCGGTGAGCTTGATGCCGACTGCCGGGGCAGGCGGCACGACGTTGATCGAGTTGAACACGATGCAGACGGCCGTCTGGCAGCCGGCGCAGCTGCCGGTGCCCACGGTCTTCGCATTGTTGATGTTCATGTTGAACGAGAAGTACTCCGTGCCGGGCGACAGGTCAGCGGCACCGTCAGCCGCCACAGCCAGCGCGGCGACCATGCGAGCCGTGTTCGGGCCACGGGCGCCGATGTTGTACGCGCCGATACCGCCGGCCGCAGCACCGTTCGCCCAGTCCGCGCAGTTCACGGCCGTCGCCGCGATCGTGCTGTTCAACGTGAGCGACGCCGAACGGCAGGTGCCCACGTTCTTGAACGCCCACCACGCCGGCAGCGAGGCACCGGCCGAGCCGATGTCGACCACGATCTCCGTGCCGACGACGCCGGGCAGGTTCGTACCGAGCTCGAACGTGCCGACGAGCGTGTTCGTGCCGGTGTTGCTGTTGCAGGCGAAGTTCTTGTTGACGAGGCCGCCGTCACCAAGACACGCATTCCAATGGAGGCCGACTCCTGGACCAGCGGCCGCAACGGTGGCGGTCAGGGCGAGGAGTAGGCCGCACAGCAGGGTAACTCTCTTCATCGTCTGCCTCCGGGACCTCTTCACTGAGAGGGGATTGGGGGAACCACTGACAAGGGGGCCTCAGCGAAATCGACGCGCCGACCCAACACTGGGTGAGACGACACGTCCCAGACGTACTCTAGCGTGGGGTCCCATCGAAGGACAGGGAATTTTGAAATCCACGGAACCAATTCAGGTGTTTTTTGCACGTACGTGGAATTGCGGAGCCAAACCCATCGCGAATGTGAATCACACTTCTCGCGCGTCCAGTCAGAAGCGCGCGAACGGATTCCGCGAACCGGCGTCTCGCGAGTCAGCAGGCCCGTGTTTTCCGGCACCAAACTCCGTAGCGGTGGTGGCACCATTGAAGCGCAGTCGATGCGACGCTCTCAACGCAGCGGCCGGTCTTTGGTGACGAACGCAGTGCTTCGTCGGCGCGACGTGTGGGCCAGGACCCGACGGGAAAAACCCGAGGCGGGCGCCGGAGCGCCCGCCTCGAGGGTGCAACGATGACTCGGGACGACTAGCGATAGAGCGTCTTCACCTGGCCCCAGGTCTTGTTCGTCGTCGGCGTGGCCGCGGGGCAGCCGATGCCACCACCGGTCCACGGACCCGGGGGCACCGTGACACCAGCACCGCCCTGCCACGTGGCGAAGTTGCTGTCGGTGCCGTTCGACGGGCCCGTCAGCTTGACGCCAACCAGCGGGACAGGCTGCACCACCGCGATCGAGTTGAACACGATGCAGACCGGGTTCTGGCAGCCGGCGCACGAACCCGTGCCCACGGTCTTCAGGTTGTTGATGTTGAGGTTGAACGAGAAGTACTCCGTGCCGGGCACCAGGTCGGCCGCAGCGTCAGCCGCCACCGCCAGCGCGGCGACAAGGCGGGCCGTGTTCGCGCCACGGGCGCCGATGTTGTACGCGCCGATACCGCCGGCCGCAGCACCGTTCGCCCAGTCGAGGCAGTTCACGGCCGAAGCCGAGATCGTGCTGTTCATCGTGAGCGACGCCGTGCGGCAGGTGCCCGCGTTCTTGAACGTCCACCACGCCGGCAGCGTGGGATCCGCCGATGCGAAGTCGATCACGATCTCGGTGCCCACTGTGCCGGGCAGGTCCGCACCGAGTTCGAACGTACCGACGAGAAGGTTAGTTCCGGAGTTCGAGTTGCAGGCGAAGCTGCGGTTCGCCGCGCCACCGTCACCGTTACAGGCCAGCCAACGAAGTCCTACTCCAGCACCCGCTGCCGCGACACTGGCTGTCACGGCAAGGAGCAAGCCGCACAGCAGGGTGATCTTCTTCATTTCTACTGCCTCCGAAACTTCAGAGTGGGGGTGTGGGGGTGGTGCTGTGTTTCAGAGAGGGGGAGATCTGTGCTGCTCGAGAGATGGGGCCGGGTCATGTCGCGCTGCCACGCGACATGACCCGTCACACCGTTGTAGCGGCTGCTTACGGGCAGGAGACCGCGCAGGACGCGGCCGACGTGCCGGCACCGAACTCGGTGAGCCAGAACGACAGATCGCCAGCGCCGACCGTACCGTTGCAGTCGTAATCCGACCGGCCGTAGGGGTTGCCCGAGCCGAAGTCGGTCAGCCACGCTGACAGATCCGCAGCACCGACACCGTTCGAACCGTCGAGATCGTACGCCGCGACCGTGGGCGACTGAATGAGCGTGCCGTTCGCGAAGATCCTGCCGCCACCGAGCAGCGTGGAGGCATTGCCGGCGCCGTTCGAGCCGCCGAGCACCGTGAACGTGACACTGCCAAGAGCGTCCGTGAACTTGCGCGTGGTCTTCGCACCGCAGTTCACCGTCGCCGCGGCATCGAGCTGGTCGTCGCAGATCGCGATGTCCAGGCAGTTCGAGAGATCGATCACGACCGACGCGGCGTTCAGCGGGTTGTTCGCGAGATCGCGGACGATCACCGTGAACTGTCCCGCCGCCTGATCGGGCGCGCCGGCGAGCGAGCCGACGAGCGTGATGCACGCGGGGGTCGTGGAGTTAGCAGCGCTGGGAATACCCGCCATCGCGGCCGACGCGATCAGCAGACCGACCGCGGTGAGGAGCGTGGCCTTGCGAACCAAACCAGTCATCGTTGCACCTCCCTAAAGGGTGAAAACCTGTTGCTGTGTTCCAGGCAAGGCTCAGTTGCGCGCAATCAGGTCTGGCTGCGAGCCACCTCCTTTCGAACTCCTTTATCTCGAATATGAGCTTTGAGTTCGAGCGCCTTGGCGAGCTTATCTTTCGCGCTAACAAGGCTTTCCAAGACACCATGAAGTCTAGGGTCCATGTTCGCGCGGTGTCAAGAAAGTTTTTAATCCCTGCTCGTCGTGGAACTCGTGTCGTGGCTCTGAGTTGGGAGATATCTCCGTGTCGGCGGTCGGGTCATTTTTGACCTTCTCGCAACGACCTCCGGTGACCCCCTCCTCCTATTTCCGAACCGCTGGACCTGTGTACCGCTGGTGGGCGAAACAGGGCTCGAACCTGTGACCCCTTGCTTGTAAGGCAAGTGCTCTACCAGCTGAGCTATTCGCCCTCGTTCGAACCGCTCCCGCGCACCAGCAGTGAGGCTGGGATCAGGACGCAGTAGCCGGTTACCAGGAGAACCGGCGCCAACGTCAGGGAGCCTCCTGCGAGGCTCTTGTAGCCACCCGCCAACACCAACACCCCGAGCACCAGAAGGACGGTGTTCACCATCCCCCAGCGGAACCCGAGGTCAACCTCGGGAGCCGCCATTTTGGCCTTCAAGCTCTTGGGGCGTACGACGATAGGCTTCGGGCTCATTCCCATCCCCCTGTCCTGCGGCTCCCCGCTGGAGGTGGAGCGAAAACGCCGGCGATCCCGTCCGGGAGCTTCCTCCCGCGCGAGTTCGCCGGCGCTGGGCCGGGCCTGTTCGAGGCCCGGGGCACTGGCGATCTCAGCGAAGACCGCTTGGGTGTGCCGCCGCCTCCATTGGGGCGCACTGACTCGTACCCAGTCGAGGAGGGGGCGGTTCCGTAAATGTGTGTGAGATGACCCAGCCGGGTCAGGCCTAACCCCGTGGGGGGTTCAAGTTACCCGACCTGAGGCCTTCCAGGTCAAGCGTCACCCAACGGAAGCCAAGCACCTTCAAACCTTCGACGACTCGGACCCGGAGCGAGGGCTCGGTGAGGCGCGCGAGCTGGTCGATCGGGACCTCGAGCCGGGCGGTCTCGCCGTGGTGGCGCACACGCAGCTCGCTGAAGCCCAGGTCGCGGAGCAGCGCCTCGGCGCGCTCCACCTGCGACAGGCTCTCGCGCGTGATCGTGGTCCCGTACGGGATGCGCGAGGCGAGGCAGGGCGAGGCGGGCTTGCCGGCGCTCGTGAGCCCGAGCGATTCGGCCGCGTCGCGCACGTCGCGCTTGGTGAAGCCCAGCTCGGCGAGCGGCGAGCGCACCCGGTGCTCGCCCGCGGCCAGGCGGCCGGGGCGGTGGTCGGCGAGGTCGTCGTGGATGGTGCCGTCGGTTACCGACACGCTGGCGCGCTGGCGCGCGCCCGCGTGAGCTGAGCCTTCGTCAGGCATCGCGTCGCGTGCGGCGGCCGCTTCCTCGCGCGCGGCGACACGCGCGAGCTGCTCGTAGAGCGCGTGCTTGCAGTGATAGCAGCGGTCGACTGGATTGCTCGAGAACGCGGGGTCGGAGAGCTCGCCCGTGGGCACGGTCTCGACGCGCGCGCCGATGCGCGCCGCCTGGGCCAGCGCCAGCTCGAGCTCGTGCGTGGCATAAGAATCCGAGACGCCGATCACGCCCAGCGCGCGGCCACCGAGCTGCTCGTGCGCCACGGCGAGCAGCAGGCTCGAATCCACGCCGCCCGAATACGCCACGACGACGCGGCCCAACCGGCGGATCTCGGCGCGAAGCAGCTCGAGCCGGGCGGGCCAGCCGGCCTCGGCGTGCGGCCGGGCGCGAGGGTCGCGGATCGCGACCAGGTCCGGCGCTCCGGCGCCGCGCTCGATGCCTGGCTGGATGCTCATGGGCCGAGCATCGTAGCGGCTGGGCGTCGCTGCGTCGACGCCGGTGACGCGCGCCCGACGCCGTTTTCCTTGTGCTGCGAAGATTGGGTTGTGCTCGGAAGATTGTTGATGAGGCTGGAGGCGGGCCCAAGGCCTTGTGCCTTCGAGCGGCCTCCGGGCCTAACCGGTTGCTCCGCGGCGCATCCACAATCTTCCGAGCACAACGTGCGCGTCGGCGCGCCGACGCCCGCGTCGTGGGCGCGACGCCTAGTGCCGCTGCGAGCTGTCCGCGGCCTGCGGGGCCGGTTTGGGCGCCGCGGGCTTGCTGGCCGCGGGTTTGGGCTTGGCGGCGGCCTTTTTCGTGGTGTCGGCGGGGGCCTTGGTGGACGCGCCCGACGTGCGGGTCGTGCTCGACGCGGGCTTGGACGTCGCCTTCACCGTGTCGGCCGCCCCGGCGGCCGGCTTCGCGGCCGGCTTCGTGGCGGGCCTCGTGGCGGCCTTGGACGCGGCCGGCTTCTTCGTCGTGTCGGCCGCCGTGGCGGCGGGCCTGGTGGTGGGCTTCGCCACCGCGCTCGCCTTCCGGGTGGTGTCGGAGGCGGCGGCAGGCTTGGTGGCGGGCTTGGCCGGCGCGGGGACGTGCCGGGTCGTGTCGGTCGCCTGCGGCCCGGTGGCGGGCACGGGCGAGTCCGTGATCGGGGTGTTGGCCGCGGCCTTGATGGCGGTGGTGCGAACGGGGGCCGGGGCCGTGCCGGTGGCAGGCGTCCCGGTCGCGGCAGGCGTGCTCCCGGGCGTCGACTTGGTCGCGGCCGCCAGCGGCAGCGCACGCGCCGGGGGCTCCTTGTCCGTGGAATCGGGGGCCGCGCGCCCGGCGGTCTCGCGTCGCGCCGCCGCCTCGGCGGCGGCCTTCCTGCCCTTCACGAACGCGATGTTCGCCAGGTGCTTCTCGTACGAGGGCGCGAAGATGTGCCGGCCCTGGCCGTTCGCGACGAAGTAGAGATCGGTCGTGCCCGGCGTGGCGTGCATCACCGCCTCGATCGCGGACAGGCCCGGGCTGCAGATCGGCCCCGGCGGCAGCCCCTCGTGGCGGTAGGTGTTGTAGGCCGACTCGACGCGCAGGTCCTTGAACGTGAGCCGCGAGCGCGGGCCGCGGCCGAGCGCGTAGCCCACGGTGGGGTCGGCCTGGAGCAGCATGCCGCGGTCCAGCCGGTTCAGGTACACGCGCGCGATGCGCGGGCGTTCCTCCTCGGCGCGCGACTCGGACTCGACGATGCTCGCGAGCGTCAGCACCTCGTGGGCGTTCATCCCCAGCGGCAGCGAGTCGTAGCCGGCGGTGGCGCGCTGCACGCGGTCGCGCGTGCGCGCCACCATGGTGCGCAGGATGACCTCGGGGCTCGTGCCCGGCAGCCACTCGTACGAGTCGGGCGCCAGCCAGCCCTCGAGCGACGGCGCGCTGACCTCGAGCGAGTCGAGCATCATGGGATCGTGCGCGAGCGAGTCGATCGCGGCCGCGCGGATGCCGACCTGGCGCTGGATGAGCAGCGCGGTCTCCCGGATCATCAGGCCCTCGGGGATCGTCACCAGGTTCAGCCCGAACATGCCCTTGTCGAGCGCGCGCAGCAGCGCCGGCACGGTGATGCCGATGCGGAACGAGTACTGCCCGGCCTTCACGCTGCGGTCGAGCTGCATGGTGCGCGCGAGCACGAGGAAGCCCACCTGGCTGCGGATGAGGCCCACGCGCTGCAGCTCGGTGGCGATGTTGTGCAGCGACTCGCCGCGCTCGATCACGACCGTGCGGCGCTCGCGCACCGGGCGCCAGCCCGCGGGCAGGAACAGGTCGTAGGCCGGCGCGAGGAGCGCGACCAACAGCAGCAGCCACGCCCATCGCAGCGGGCGGAACGGCCGTTGCCGGCGCGGCGCGCGTCCCCAGGCACGCGGCGTCGCCTCCCCCGACCGGCGGCTCGCGGTGCGACTGTCCTTGTGCCTGCGATCCCCCGGTCCGACGCTCATGCCGAGTCGCCCTCGCGCTCGATGCGAAGCTTCGCCAGCCAGCCCTCCAGCAGCGCCACGGCGGCGCCCTGGTCCACCATGGACTTTCGACCCCGCGGGCGCTCACCGCGCTCGCGCATGCGGCGCTCGGCGATGGCCGACGTGAGTCGCTCGTCGTAGAGCGCCACATCGACCGGCGTCGCGCGCCGCAGGAGTTCCGCGAAATGCTCCGCAGCGCGCGCGGCTTCGCCGCGCTCGCCCTTGAGTGTCAACGGGAGGCCCACCACCACGGAGTCCGCTTCCACGGTCCGTATGGTATCGGCCACCCGGGCCACGGCCTCCGCCTCGCCGCGTATCTCCAGCGTGGGCAGGCCGGTAGCGAGCACGCCGAGGTCGTCACTGACCGCCAACCCGATCCGGCGCTCACCCCAGTCGACGGCGAGGATGCGCGGCAATAAACCCCTAGGCGTCCGCGGCTCGCCGCGCGGCCGCGCGGTGCTTGACGAGGTGGCACACGGTGCCGTGCTTCCCGAACTCGAAGTCCACCTCGTCCATGCACGACTTCATGATGAAGATGCCGCGGCCGCGCATGTCGAGGAGATGCTCGGGGATCGTGACGTCGGGCACGAGCTTCTTGATGTCGAAGCCCTTGCCGGAGTCGCGCACGTCCATCTCGAGCCGGTCGGGGAACAGTCGGAACTCCACCTCGAAGAACTTCGATGCGTCACGTTTGTGCCCGTGCTGCACGGCGTTCGTGCCGGCCTCGATCACGGACATGCTCACCTGCGAGCTGGTGTCCTCGTCGAACTCCATGCGTTCACACACGGTGAGGGCGACCCGGTCGAGCACGGCCAGGAGTTCCAGCCGGCTGGGGAGCCGCAGTGTGATCGTCTCGGGAACCGTAGCGTCGGGCATGCAGGGGAGCGACTCAGGCGGGCGGGGATGCCGAGAACGCGCGCAGGCGATCGAGCGCCTCGCGGAAGTCCTGCGGCGGGTCGGATCGAAACCGGAGGATCTCACCCGTCACGGGGTGGGTGAACTCCAGTTCGGCGGCATGCAGCGCCTGCCGCCGCAGAAGGCGCAGCATGGCGTCCGCGAGGCTACGCTCGGATTGGCGAAGGCTCAACATTTTTTTGACCCGGCCGCCATATACGGGGTCCCCCACCACGGGATGACGGACCGCACTCATGTGCACGCGGATCTGGTGCGTTCGTCCGGTTTCCAGCCGCGCTTCGACCAAAGTCGCGACGCCGAAGCGCTCGCGCACGCGCCAGTGCGTGCGGGCGGGCTTGGCCGCCGGGCCGCGAACCACGGCCATGCGCTTGCGATCCCGGGGGTCGCGGCCGATCGGCAGGTCGATCACGCCGTGGCTTGGCCCCGGATCGCCCCAGACGATGACCTGATACACGCGTTTCACTTCTCGCTCGCGCAGGCTGTGGACGAGGAAGAGATAGGCCTCCTCGGTCTTCGCCACCACGAGCAGCCCGCTCGTGTCCTTGTCGAGCCGGTGCACGACGCCGGGGCGGCCCTCGCCCCCCACGGTCGCGATCTCCGGCGCGTGATGCAGCAGCGCGTTCACGAGCGTGCCGCTCTGCACCCCCGCGCCCGGATGCACGACCTGCCCCGCGGGCTTCTCGAGCACGAGCACGGCGTCGTCCTCGTGCACGACGATGAGCGGCTGCGGCTCGGCCGCGATCCGCGTGCGCCGGCGCGGCGGCACCGAGACGACGAGACGGTCGCCGGCCTTGAGCTTCAACGAGGGCTTCGCGGCGCGGCCGTTCACGAGCACGCGGCCCTGCGTGATCAGCTGCTGGAGGCGATTACGGGATAGACCGGTGTTCCGGGTTCTCGCCAGCCACCGGTCCAAGCGGGCTCCCGCCGCTGTCTCCGGCACCTCCAACTCCAGCGTGCGGTGGTCCAAGGTTCTCCTCTGTTACCGGCGCGAGCGCTGGCGCGCCCGCGAGTTCAGGCCCCGCAAGCTCGGTTGCCGCGGGCTCGCGTGGGTCGTGCGTCCACACCAGCGCGAACAGGATCACGCCGCAGGTCACGCACATGTCGGCCACGTTGAACACCGGGAACTCGTGTCCGCGCCACGACAGCAATATGAAATCCACGACCTCGCCGTTGCGCACACGGTCGATGAGGTTGCCGATCGCGCCGCCGAGGATCAGCGCCAGCGACCACTGGCGCGCCGCCGGCAGGCGCGGGTGGCGCGACCACAGCCAGAACACGGCGAGCGCTGCGACCACGGAGAAGATGTAGAAGGGGAAGCTCTTGCCCGCGAACAACCCGAACGCGATGCCCGAGTTGCGCGTGTACGTGAACCGCACCAGCTCGCCGACCACGTTCACCGGGTCGCGAAACGCGAGGTGGTCCGTTGCCCAGTGCTTGGTCCACTGGTCCAGCAGCACGCTCGCGAACGCCACGCCGAACAGCAGCGACGGCGATCGTTTCACTCTTCTTCCTTCACCAACCGGCCGGCGCGCTGCTTCTGTTCCATGTGGGCCTGCTCCTCGATCGTGTAGCGCGCCCAGGGCAACGCCTCCAGGCGCGCGCGCGCGATCGGCTTCCCGCTCGCCTCGCAGATGCCGTAGACACCGTTGTAGATGCGGCGCAGGGCGTCGTCGATCTCGCGCAGGAGGCGGCCCTCCTTGGAGGCGATGTCGAACGAGATCTCGCGCTCCATCGAGTCGGTACCGGCGTCGGCCATGTGGAACGAGTAGCCCCCGACCTCGCCGGCCGAGTCGCGGGGGTTCACCTTGAGGATCGTGCTCTCCAGATGACCCATCTCGCGCATGATGCGCGCACGCTCCTCGAGCAGTCGGGTCTCGAAGTGCTTCAGGTCGGATTCGCTCAAGCGCTCATCTCCCTTGGCGCCGCGCGCGGTCAGACCGGCGCTCGCCCTGTTGGCGGCCCCGGCGGCATCGGGGCGTACGTTCGTGGGTGCGGGCCGCGCGGGAACGAGCGGTCTCGCGATCGGCGGCCCGAGGCGCACCCCGGGCAACACCGGCTTCGACTTGGCCATGGACTCGGGCGGCAGCACGCCCAAGGGACGCACCTCGGCGGGCGGCCGCTGCGGCGCCTTGCCCTTGGCGGGCGGCTGCTTCGCGGCGCCCGGGCGGATGGCATTGGCGGTGGCAGGAACGAGCTTCCGCGGCCGCTTGGCCTCGGCCTCGGCCTTCTCGGCGGCGACGCGCGCGATCTCGGCCTGCCGCTTGGCGGCGGCCTCCTTGGCGGCGAGCGCACCCTTGTTGAGGATGGGAGCGGGCTTCGGCGGCTTGGGGGCGGCGCCGCCCGGTGCGGAACCGGCCTTGGCACCCGGCGCCTTGGCCGCCGGCTTGATGGCCACCTTGCCCGCCGGCTTCTGGGGACCCGCGCTCGGCGCGTGTCCGGCCTTCGCGGTCGGTTTCTCCGCGGGCTTCTTCGGGGCGGGCTTGCCCTTGCCGGCAGGGTTCAACCCCAGCGCCTTCGGTCCGGGGGCCGGCTTCGCCAGAAGCTTCTTGCGGATGATGGCCATCGTTCGTTCCTCCGTATCCACGTCACGGCGCGCGTCGTGCGCGCACCGCGTTCGATCCGTTCAGCTCGCTTCGTCCAGCCGGCGCACGATCTCGGTCACGAGCCGCGTGAGCGCCGGTGCGGCGCGCCCGGCCACGGCCAGCACTTCGGCGAGGTCGACCGGTCGCAGGTGATCCGGGTCACACGCGTCGGTGACCACGTTGAACGCGAGCACGCGCATGCCGCCGTGCACCGCGACGATGTTCTCGGGCACGAGCGACATGCCGACGACGTCGGCGCCGATACCGCGCAGGAAGCGGTACTCGGCCGCCGTCTCCAAATTTGGGCCCGGCACGGCCACGAACACGCCGGGCGCGAGCGCCAGTCCCTGCTCGCGCGCGACCTTTTCCGCGAGCGCGATCAACTTCCGCGAGTAGGGCTCGCTCATGTCGGGAAAGCGCGGCCCCAGCGAGTCGTCGTTGGGTCCGATGAGCGGGTTGTCGCCCATGAGGTTGATGTGATCGGTGGTGACCACGATCGTGCCCGCCGGCATCGCCGGGTTCATGCCGCCGCAGGCGTTCGTGACGATCAGCGTCGAGCAGCCGAGTGCCTTGAGCACGCGCACCGGGAAGGCCACCTGCTGCATGGTGTAGCCCTCGTAATAGTGCACGCGGCCCTTCATCACCACGGTGGGCCTGCCGGCCAGGCGACCGAGATGCAGCTCGCCGGCGTGACTCTCGACGGTGGAGTGCGGGAAGTGCGGGATGTCGGCGTAGGGCACGACCGCGGCGGAATCGAGCGCGCTCGCGAAGTCGCCGAGGCCGGTGCCGAGGATCACCGCGACATCTGCGACCGGCGCGGCTTCGCCGCGCCGGAGTGCCGGGTCGTCGCCGCGCCGGAGTGCCGGGGCGACGCTTCGTAGTGCCGGGTCGCCTTGCCGGAGCGTCGGGGCGACGCGCTTGCGCACGAACGACGCCGCCTCGTCGATCTGGCGCTTCAACTCACTCGTCATCTGCGTCGCCTGCGTCACGCCTGCCACCCTCTGCCGCGAGCGCGTTCGCGAGCCGCTGATCGGCCGCCTCGGCGCTCAGACCCTCGACCTCCACCACCTTGCTGCGCGCGGACTCGCCGCGCACCAGCGTGACCTGCGAGCGTCGCACGCCCAGCAGGTCGCTCATCAGCTCCACCACCGCGTCGTTCGCGCGCCCGTCCACGGGCGGCGCCGACACGGCCACCTTCCACTCGCCGCCCGGCATGCGCGTGAGCAACGCCGTGCGCCTGGCGCCGGGCTGCACCCGCAGCCGGAGCCTCACTACCCCACCCGGAATGCCAGATCGTGCAACGACGGCACCAGCCACATGCGCAGGAACCAGATCACGAGGATCACGATCATCGGCGCCAGATCCAGGCCGCCCACGACGGTCGGTATCAGGCGCCGGATTGGGTCGCAGACCGCGTCCGAGACCTGGTCGAGGAAGCGCACGATCGGATTGGAGGGATCGGGCCGCACCCACGACAGCAACGCGTTCACGATCAGGATCATCCCGAGCGCGCTGAGCACCACGTCGAGCACGGTGGCGACCGCGCCGATAAAGTTCCCCAACACGAACATCAGACGCCTCCGTGCGTATCGCGCGCGCCGAACAGTGCCGTGCCCACCCGCACCATCGTCGCGCCTTCCTCCACGGCGACCTCGTAGTCGCCACTCATGCCCATGGACAGCTCCGGCAGCGGCCGCCCGAGCCGGCGCGCGATCGCGTCGCGCAGCCTGCGCAGGCGTGCGAAGCCTGGTCGTGCCAGCTCGCTCGCCTCGACCGGCGCGCCCACCGTCATCAGTCCCACCAGCTCGAGCGGGGCGAGCTCTTCGAACTGCTCGGCCAGGACCGCCGCGTCGTCGGGCGACACGCCGTACTTGGTCGACTCCCCGCTCACGTTCACTTCCAGCAGCGTCTTCACGCGGCGCTCCGACCGCGCCGCGCGCTCGGCGAGCGATCGCGCCAGCTCCAGGTCGTCGATGCCGTGGAACACGTCGAACAACTCCAGCGCGCGGCCCGCCTTGTTGCGCTGCAGGTGGCCGATCATGTGCCACCGCACGGCGGTCCTCGGCACCGAGCGCTGGTGGCTCTCGGCCTCCTGGACCCGGTTCTCCCCCAGGTCCCCGAGGCCCAGTGCCACCGCCGCCGCTATCGTCTCCGCGGGCAACGTCTTGACGACCCCGATGAGCGTCACCGAACCCGCTGGTCGACCTGAACGGCGCTCGGCGGCGGCGATGCGATCGCGGACCGAGGCAAGGTTCGAGGTCAGAAGCCCCAGAGTGTCGTTCACGGGACGCGGCAGGGTAGTGCCGGGTGCCTGAGGTATCAAGCGGAAACGGACGGGGCCCCCGGCCGCGTCTGGAGCGGGTCCGAGAGCCCTCCGGGGGTCTACGGATGGCGCGTGGGCAGCGGGAGGCGACCGCGCGCAGGCCCCATATCAGTGATAAAGCGATTTCACCGCGCCCCAGGTCTCCCGGCGAGTCGGTGTGGCCACGGGGCAGTTCCCCAGGTGGGGAGGCGAGGTCTGGCCGCCCTGCCAGGCCGCGAACATGCTGTCCGTGCCGTTCGTCGGTGTATCGAGCTGGCGATCGTTCGCCGCGACGGGTGTCTTCAGCGTGATGAACAGGAACATGCAGACGGGAACGGCACAGCCGCCGCACGACGGGCTTCCCATGGTCTTCGCGTTGTCCATCGTGAGATTGAAGGAGAAGTACTCCTGCCCGGCCTCTAGATCGGCCAGCCCTGAGGCGGGCACTGCGATCGCCATGAACATACGGGCGGTCCCGAAGCCGTCCAGGTGATCCGGTAGTCACCGATGCCGCCCGCGGATTGACCGCCTGCCCAGTCCACGCAGTTCTGGGCCGCCGGGGGAAGCGCGGTACCCAGGGCGAGAGACGCCTGACGGCAGAAACCCTCCTTCGTGAACGCCCACCAGGCCGGGAGGCCGAGTGAGCCGAACCTCAGCCAAAGCGTCATCTCGTTGCCGCTCACTTGAGCGAGCGGGGTGCCGAGCTCGAACGAACCGACGAGAACATTCGTGCCGGCGTTCGTGTCGCACGCGAAGTTGCGATTGACGGTCCCGCCGTCGCCGAAGCAACTCGACCAGCGCAGGTTCACACCCTGGGCGGCGTGTGCGGCCGTGGTGGAGAGCAGAAAGAACGCGATACCGACTTGCGCGAGTCGTCGCATGGGAGGCCTCCTCGGTTCAGGACGGCTGCGTGGCCCGGTCGACAATTGCTAGCGGACGCCTCCCGATGCTCCCGCGACCGGCTCGGGGACCGCGAGCCGGCAGGGGATCTCGGTGTCCACGCACCGGCCGAACGAGGCCCGCAACTCGCTCCCTGCGAACGAAGGACAGGCCCCGGGCCCCGGCCGCACGTCGCACGCGAAGCAATCGCAGAGGCGGACCAGCAGCGTGATCGGGCCGTTCGCGATCCAGTCCGGGATGGTGAACGTCGCCATCGGCGACATGAGATCGCCGGGCACGACGTAGCAGGTGTCGCGCGACGGATCGCCGGTCCACTTGCCGAGGATCGCGATCCTCCGGCGCAGGATCGGCGGCCCCTTCGGGCCGCCCACGTGGCTGTAGATGCGACTGTGGTTCTGGGGATAAGCGGTCGCGTCGAACGGATCGTCGTCCGCGGCGATGAGGTCGAGATCTCGCCCGGCGTAAAGCGTCCGGGTCGTGAACACCTGGTTGGCGACGGGGCGGAAGGTTGGATTCCCCTGCAGCAGTTGCGGCGGGTGATCGACGTAGAACGTGAGGATCTTGCTGCGCAGCGCAACGTCGTCGGGCGTGCCGCCGCCGCCGTCCACGCGAGCCACGATGCCCACCGCACCGCCGAGCTGGCGATCGACCCGCCGGTCCACCGCGCCGTCGCCATCCACCGCGCGCGCGACGGCGTAGGCGCGTCCGGCCTCGATGAGCGGGTAGTAGCCGTTGATCACCGGATTGTGGAGCGCCGACGTCGGATCGTAGCGCGGGTAGATGAGGCTCTCGGACGGCTGGCTGACGCGACCCAGCACGTCCTGCAGCTCCACGCGCAGGTGAAAGCCGATCGGTGAACCATTGGGGTCGCCGGGCATGAGGACGGGCGCCGGGTCCCAAAGCTGCAGCAGCGCCACGTTGACCAGGACCGAGTACGGCGAGTCGGGATCGGAGCCGCCCGAGGGGAGGATGGCCCACGAGCTCATGTGGACCGTGTCGCCCTCCTGGCGGAGCCAGATGCGGTCGCCGTAGACCTCGAAGAATGTCCTGCGTTCCGGCCGGTCCTTGGGAAAGACCTGGAGCGATTCGGCGCTCAGCATCGTGTGCGGGATGCCGGGGAACACGTACCAGCCGTCGACAGGCGCCGGGAGGTACCGACCGCCGAACGGTCCCGGGTCGGTCAGCCAGCCGGCCGCGGCGTCGTTGGGATCGGGGCCCGCGAACCAGGTGTCGGGCGGGATGTTCGTCGATCGCTGCCCGCCCGGTGGCGTCCCGGGCGGCGCGGTGGGCTCGACGACCTTGCGGGAGCAGCCGCACAGGCCCGTGGCGATGAGCACGAGCGTGGCGAGGGCGAGTGGCTTGAGCTTCATCGTCGCTCCAACCCGGTCGGGTGGAACGCTCGGGGAGGGTTTGGAGCCCCGACGCTGCCACTCGGCCATGGCAGCGTCAATGGGGGAATCCACGACGCAGGCCGGGTACCTTGGCCGGCGCTCATGCGATCGGCCGGCCCGCTGAGGGGCCGGCCGATCGCGCGTTTGGTGGAGGCGGCGGGAATCGAACCCGCGTCCGAAAGGTCATCCGCAGAGAGTCCTACAGGCGTATCCGACCTACGCTGAAGCGTTCTCGCGCGCGTCGCTCCGATCGGCGGGATCTCTGCGCGCCAGCCCTGACAGCATCTCGTCCGCGGCCCGCGGGCGGGGCTTTGGACCAGCCTGCGATTGTATGGCGCCCGCTCCGTCCCCCACAGGCGGGGTCCGGGAAGGCGTCACTGCCTAATTAGGCAGCGAGAGCCATCTGCTCGTTGGCAGATGTAATGTTCCCGCTTTTTTGACGAGGCGTCGGGTCCCCGGCCTGCACTCTCTGTTTCAGTCCCCCCGTCGAGACCAGTACGCCCCCTGGTTCAAGGGTGCGCGGTTCCCCGCGCGTCAGGTTTCAGATGTTCGCGCCGAAGCGGCGACTCAGAACGGGATGTCGCTGTCGTCGCCGCCGCCGCCGCCGAACTCGCTGATGTCATCGGCACCCACCGGCGCCGGCTCGTCGCCGCGGCCCTCGAAGCCCGCGCCCTGGCCACCGCCGGCGCCGCCGCCCGCACCGCCGCGACCGCCGACGAAGCGCATGTTCTGGCAGACGACCTCGGTGGTGTAACGCTTCTGCCCTTCCTTGTCCTGCCACTGGCGCGTGCGCAGCGAGCCCTCGATCAGCACTTCGCGACCCTTCGTGAGGTACTGCTTCGCGAGATCGGCCTGCTTGCCGAACAGCACGACGCGGTGCCATTCGGTCTCGTTCTTCCAGCCGCCGCTGCCGTCGGGGCGGCGCTCGTCGGTGGCCATGTTGAGCGTGGCGACCGTGGTGCCGCTCTGGGCGTAGCGCACCTCGGGATCCCGGCCGAGGCGGCCGAGCAGGATGACCCGGTTGAGGCTCATGCGTGACTCCTTGAAGGGGGCCCCGTGGATGGGGGCGCGAAGGGGGCGGCGTCGGTTGCGAGCACAGTGTAGAGCTTCGGGGCGAGGGCCGGAAGCGTCGGCGGAGGCCGCGCGATCTCGGTTTCGAGGCGTCGCACGAGCGCGTCTTTGGCCCACTTCGGCGCCGTTTCGGAGGGCCGGACGGACGCAATTCGCGTGCGTTGCGAGCAGGTCGAGGCCTAGCATCTCAGGCGGCCGTTCTTCGAACTTCATCTCGAGCCCGACCACGTCCACCAGTCCAACGGCAGCTCGTCCCGACACGAGACCCGCATCCCTTGGCACTGCTCCTCGTGGAGTCCCGCATGCGCGCCATCGCCCGTTCAGCCCTCTCGCTCGCGCTCGTCCTGCTCGCCCCCGCCGCCCACGCCGGGCCGGGCGTCAACATGCGCTGGAGCCAGTGCTTCGGCGACGGCGGCACGCAGAACCGGGATTTCGCCTGCAACACGAACGTGGGGAGCGACCAGCTCGTGTGCTCGTTCGAGCTGGGCTCGGAGGTCCTCCAGGTGATCGGCCAGGAGCTCACGATCCGTCTCGTCGCCTCCTCCGCCACGTTGCCCGCCTGGTGGGAGTTCAGGAACACCGGCGCGTGCCGCCAGTTCTCGCTCGGGATGAACACCGTCGTCTCCCCGATCGCCGTGAATTGCACCGACTGGTCCAACGGCGCGTCCGCCGGCGGGATCGGCGCCTACACCGTCGGTGGTGTGTTCGGACCGCCCAGCGCGGTGATCAAGATCGCCGCGGCCGTGCCACCCGAAGCGGTCGCACACCTCCTTCCGGGTACGGAATACTTCTCGTGCAACATCGTCATCAACCACACCAAGACCGTGGGTACCGGCGCGTGCGCGGGCTGCACGGTCCCGGTGTGCATCGTGCTCATCGCGCTAAAGGTCACGACGTTGGTCGATGCCAACGACGTCACGCTCACGGGGCCCGCGCACGCGCCCGACAGCTTCTCCGCCACCTGGCAGGGCCCGACGAATCCCGACCCGTTCTTGAGCTGCCCGCGGCCCGTGCCAACGCTGCAGTCGACGTGGGGCGCGGTGAAGTCGCTGTACCGATGAGCGCGCACGCTGGCCGCACCCGCGTTTGACGCGGCCGGGAACGCTCGCCTATCGTCTCCCGCCGATTCGCCACCGAGTTTCATCGGGGCGTGGCGCAGCCCGGTAGCGCACCTGCTTTGGGAGCAGGGAGTCGGAGGTTCAAATCCTCTCGCCCCGACCAGCTTCTGGCCGGCTGCGGGCGACTGCACGGGTGGGGCTCGAAGCCTTCCCGCGCGGCTCCGCAGCGGGCCGGCCCGGCTCCCGGCCGGAGTCGGTCACCGCGCTGCGCCTGTAGCTCAGTTGGATAGAGCAACGGATTTCTAATCCGTAGGTCGGGGGTTCGATTCCCTCCAGGCGCGCCATGTGCCACGTTTCAAGTTGCTCGGTTGAACGTTTGGTGGTGGATGTAGCTCAGCTGGCAGAGCATCGGGTTGTGGTCCCGAGGGTCGTGGGTTCGAACCCCATCATCCACCCCAACTTCACCTTCCCCAGCCGAAGGCCGCGGCCCTTCTGCGACAGCCTCACACGCGGCCGGAGGCCGCGGCACCTGCCATGAAACGTCGCGCCAAGATCGTCTGCACACTCGGACCCGCCACGTCGACGCCGGAGAAGATCCGCGCGCTGGTCGACGCCGGCATGGACGTGGCGCGCCTGAACCTTTCGCACGGCACACGCGAGGACCACGCCGCGATCTACCGCCACGTGCGCGCCGCGAGCGACGCCGCGCAGCGCGCCGTGGCCGTGCTCGTGGACCTGCAGGGACCGAAGATCCGGCTCGGCGAGTTCGAGGACGGCGGCGTCACGCTCGCGCCCGGCGATCACTTCACGATCACGACCGAGCCCATCGAGGGCACGCGCGAGCTGGCGAGCACCACGTACGCGTTGCTCGCGAAGGACGTCACGCCGGGCGCGCGGGTGCTGATCGACGACGGCCGCGTGGCGCTGCGCGTGGACGACACCGACGGCGTGCGCGTGAACACGACCGTCGTCGAGGGCGGGCGGCTCTCCGACCACAAGGGCATCAACCTGCCCGGCGTGCGCGTCAGTGCACCGTCGCTCAGCGAGAAAGACCTCGAGGACCTCAAGTTCGGGCTGTCGCTGCGTGCGGACCTGATCGCGCTCTCGTTCGTGCGCGCGCCGGAGGACGTCGAGGGCGTGCACGCCGTGATGGACGAAATGGGTGGGCGGCTGCCCGTGATCGCCAAGATCGAGAAGCCGGAGGCCGTGGACCGGCTGGGCCCGATCACGCGGGCGTTCGACGGGCTGATGGTGGCGCGCGGCGACCTGGGCGTGGAGATCCCGCTCGAACAGGTGCCGTTGCTCCAGAAGCGCGCGATCCGGCTCGCGCGCGAGCACGGCAAGCCCGTGATCGTGGCCACGCAGATGCTGGACTCGATGATCCAGCACCCGCACCCCACGCGCGCCGAGGCGAGCGACGTGGCGAACGCCGTGCTGGACGGCGCCGACGCGCTCATGCTTTCGGGCGAGACGAGCGTCGGCGAGCACGCGACCGCCGCGGTCGAGACCATGGCGCGCATCATCGGCGCGGCCGAGTCGCAGGGCTTCTGGAGCCTGCCGAGCGTGCGGCGGCGGCCCGAGACGCGGCCCGAGGCGATCGCGCTGAACGCCGTGCGCATCGCCGAGGATCTTCACGCCGTGGCGCTCGTCGCCTTCACCGAGACCGGCGCCACCGTGCGCCACGTGGCCGCGCACCGGAACGCGATCCCGATCCTCGCGTTCACGACGCGGCCCGAGGTGCGGAGCCGGCTGGCGCTCGTCTGGGGCGCGGAGACGTTCATCGTGCCGCGCGCGAGCCACACGGACGACATGGTGGAGCAGGCCGACCGCGCGCTGCTGGAGATGGGCCGCGGCAAGAAGGGCGACTACATCGTCATCGTCGCCGGCACGCCGCCCGGCACCGCCGGATCGACGAACACGCTGCGCGTGCACCAGCTGGGCGGAGAGTAGGGAGCGGACGCGTGCTGGGCGCGATCGCGGGCGACGTGATCGGATCGGTCCACGAGTTCCGGCCGCCGCTCGCCGAGGACTTCGAGCTGTTCACGCCGGCGCGCTTTCCGACCGACGACAGCGTCCTCACCGTGGCGGTCGCCGAGGCGATCCTCGACGGCCAGCCGTACGCCGACACGATCCGGCGGTGGGCACAGCGTTATCCCGGGGCCGGGTACGGTGCGATGTTCACGGGCTGGATCCTCACGCCCGGCGCCGGTCCCTATCAGAGCTACGGCAATGGCTCCGCGATGCGCGTCGCGCCCGCGGCGTGGATCCACGACACGCTGGAGGAGACCCTCGCCGAGGCGCAGCGCACGGCCGAGGTGACACACGATCATCCCCAGGGGATCCGTGGCGCGCAGGCGGTCGCGGGCGCCATTTACGTCGCGCGTACCGGCGGCTCGCGCGCCGCGGTGCGCGACGTCGTGCAGGGCCGGTTCGGATACGACACCGCTCTCACGATGGAGCGGATGCGGGCCGACGCTCGATTCGACGAGACCTGCCCGGGCACGGTGCCGCAGGCCGTGAGCGTCGCGCTGATGTCGATGAGCGTCGAGGACGCGATCCGCAAGGCGGTCTCGCTGGGCGGCGATGCCGACACGCTCGGCTGTATCGCCGGCTCCATCGCCGAGGCGATCCACGGCGGCGTCCCGCGCGCGCTGGCCGAGCGCGTGCTCGCACACCTCGACCCCGAGATGCGGAGCGTCACCGAACGCTTCGTGCACCGCTATCGCGTGCCCGTCGCGTAGCGCCGGGGGCCGGGAGAGCGGAACCTGGCGTGGCGTCGAGAAGATCGAGGCGTGCACGCGGTGGACGAGCCGTGCGAGGTGGCGACAGGCCGGACGGGCGAAAGAGCGAGAGAGGCGCGGCACTTCCGCCGGCACCGCTCTGGTATGCTGCGTGCGTCGATGCGAGGCAGCGGCGGAGGAGTCCCATGAACATTCGGTATCGGATGAACGGGTTGACGGACTATCTGTTCGCCATGCCCTCGTTCTGGTCGGGTGTCGGGCGCGTACTGGATCTTGGCGGACAGTTCGACGAGTTGAACTGGAGCGAGGATCCCGACGAGAGCGACGAGAACGCGATCTTCTCGGACTTCCGTGCTGTCGGAATAGACATCCAGTCGGCCTGCTCCCGATTCGAGGCGGAGCTTAGACGACAAGCGACCAGACCTACCCCCGGGGCGTGAACCCACCGGAGCCCCCTGGGTGCGGTCGCTGCCGCGTTCCCGCACTCGCGCAATGCCCAGGCTCACAAATTTGAGCAAGAGCGGTGGAGTTGAGCGCGCCCGCATGGGGACGCCAGCCTGATCCTGATCGGCCGCTGACGGCGATAACTGTCCGCGGGCCGCTCACACGCGCTCGATGAGCCTCCGCAGCATCCTCACCGCCCGCGCCCGGTGCGAGATCGCGTTCTTCTCCTCGTCGCTCAACTCGGCGTAGGTGCGCGTCTCGCCCTTGGGCACGAACACCGGGTCGTAGCCGAAGCCGTTCGTGCCGCGCGGTGCGTCGGTGATCGTGCCCGGCAGCACGCCGTCGGCGCTCATCTCGGTGCCGTCGGGCCAGGCGGCGACGCAGACGGTGCGAAAGCGCGCCGTGCGCCGCTCTGTTGGCACGTCGGCCAGCTCGCGCAACAGCTTCGACACATTGTCGGCGTAGCTCGCAGCCGGCCCCGCGTAGCGCGCCGCGTGCACGCCGGGCGCGCCCTTCAGCGCATCCACCTCGAGGCCGGTGTCGTCGGCGATCGCCGGCAGTCGCGTGAGCGCCGCGGCCGCACGGGCCTTGATCCGCGCGTTCGCCAGCAGCGTGTCGCCGGTCTCCTCGGGCGCCACCGCGCCCGGCCAGTCAGCGAGCGGCACGAGCTCGACGTCGGGCAACGCCAGCAGCGCGTGCAGCTCGGCGGCCTTGTCGCGGTTGAACGTCGCGACGACGAACTTCACTCCGGCAGCAGCCCCGAACCCGAGAGCAGCTTCCGCTGGTGCACCGTCACGCGCCGGATGCCGGCGCGCGCGAGTCGCAGCAGCGTGCGCATCTCGCGCTCGTCGAACGTGGCGCGCTCACCGGTGCCCTGCACCTCGATGAAGCGCCCCTTGCCGGTCATGACCACGTTCATGTCCACGTCCGCACCCGAGTCCTCGACGTAGTCGAGGTCGATGCAGGCGTTGCCCTTGACCAGGCCCACCGAGATCGCGGCGACCGAGTCGTTGAGCGGCGGCCGCGCGAGCTGGCTCTTGTTCGAGAGCCACACGAACGCATCGTGGAGCGCCACCAGCGCCCCGTTGATGGCGGCGGTGCGCGTGCCGCCGTCGGCTTCGAGCACGTCGCAGTCGAGCGTGATCGTGCGCTCGCCGAACGCGGTCAGGTCGGTGACCGCGCGCAGCGAGCGCCCGATCAGCCGCTGGATCTCCTGCGCCCGCCCGCCGGTCTGGCTCGAGCGGGGCGTGCGCTCGCCGGTCGCGCGCGGCAGCATGCCGTACTCGGCCGTGACCCAGCCGCGCTGCTGGCCGCGCAGCCACCCGGGCACGCGGTCCTCGACACTCGCCGTGCACAGCACGCGGGTGCGTCCCATCGTCACCAGCGCCGAGCCCTCGGCGTGCGAGGCGACGCCGCGCTGGACCTTGAAGCCGCGCATCTCGCGTGGCGTGCGGCCGTCGTGGCGCTCGAACGTCGTGGGCTCGGCGGGTTGGGCTTCGTGGGCGCGGATCGCGGCGGGCTTTCGGGTCATGTCGTCACTCCGGCGGCGAGGTCGCTGCGTGGCGGATCGCACCCTGCTCGGTGTCGTGCATGCGCTCGTACCACGGCAGGTCGGTCTGGTCCACCACGCTCACCGGCGGCAGCGGGCGCCCGAGGAACGCTTCGGCCACGCGCGCGAAGCTGCGGCGGCGCGGCTCGTCGCTCAGGAAGAAATGGTGCTGCGGCTCGCGGGCGCCGGGCGGCGCCAAGAGGCCCTTCGACGCCAGCAGGTCGGCGGTGGCGTGTGCGGCCTCGGCGCCGGAGTCGATGAGCCGCACGTTCCCACCCATGGCGCTCTTCAGGAGCGGCGCGAGCATCGGGTAGTGCGTGCAGCCGAGGATCAGGCTGTCGAGGTCGGCGGCCTTGAGCTCGGCCAGGTACTCGTTCGCCACCATCCGCGTCACCTCGTGATCGAGCCAGCCCTCCTCGACCAGCGGCACGAACAGCGGGCAGGCGCGCTGCTGCACGATCGCGCGCGGCGACAGCCGGGTGATGGCGTCGAAATACGAATTGCTGCCCACGGTGGCGAGCGTGCCCACGACGCCGATGCGGCCGCGCGTCGAAGCGCTCACCGCGGCGCGCGCGGCGGGCTCGATGACGCCGATCACCGGCACGCCGAAGCGTTCGCGCAGCGCCTCGAGCGCATGGCTCGACGCCGTGTTGCACGCGACCACGATGCACTTGACGTGCTGGCGCACGAGGAACGACGCGATCTCCAGCGAGAAGCGCGTCACGGTCTCGCCCGACTTGTTGCCGTAGGGCAGCCGGGCGGTGTCGCCGAAGTAGACCACCGACTCGCGCGGCAGGCGCGCGAACAGCTCGCGCACCGTGGTGAGCCCGCCGATCCCCGAGTCGAACACGCCGATCGCGCGCGAATCACTGCTCTGGGGCACGCCTTCCTCCTCTAGAGCCGGGGCTCCGCACCGCGCTTCATGGCCAGTCGTCCGGATCGAGCGGCCGATCCAGCGGGAAATGTCCGCCGAGCGAGCTGAACGCGGCGCCGCCGCAGACGATGCGGATGCGCTTCGCCTCCGGCACGTTCGCCGAGACGGTGCGCACGAGCGAGCCCACCACCAGCTCCTCGACCCGTGCTCCACCTTGGAAACCTTGCCGGAACGCGAGGGAAAGGTCGAGTGTGAGGAGCCCGGTCTCGTCCAGGTAGGCGTGCAGCAGCGACGTGCCCTCCGGTAGCGTGCGCGCCCCGTCGCCGCGCGGGCCCTGCTCCAGGGCCGCGACCAGCGCGGCCAGCCGTGCGTGCAGGTCGGCCTGCTCGGGGAGGTCGCGAGGCTCCGGTACCAGGCTGTCGCCCTCGGGGCTCGCGAACCAGACGGTCGCCGAGCGCACGCTGGTCTCGGCGGAATCGGGGACCACCGGCAGGGGCTCGAGCTGGTGACGGCGGTCGAAGCACTGGCGCGCGAACAGCGCGAGCGCGATCAGCACCAGTCCCAGGGCGATCAGGCCGCGGCGCCTCATCACATCACTCCCCGCGCTGCCATGCGATCAGGCCATCGGCGATCGCGGTCGCGAGCACGCGAAGCCCGTTCGGCGCCAGCAGCCGCGCGCGCTCAGCCGCGTTCGAGAGCGTGCCGCACTCGAGGAGCACGCCGGGCGCCGTCACCCCGAGGAGCGCCATGGGCAATCGCTCGTGGACGCTCATGGGCCCGAAGCCCTGACGCTCGAGCGCCGCGCTCACGTCCTCGGCGAGCGCCCGGCTCACGACGGCGTGCGACGTGGCCGCCCCGCGCCACGGCAACAGCTCGAAGAGCCCCGCGTTGCCACTCCTGTCGGTCGGAAGCCCCGGCGCATCGAACACGGCGGCCGGCACCGCGGCCGGCGCGCACCACGCCGCGCCGCCGCGCGCGCGCGGGTCGGTGGACATGCCGAAGTGGAGCGAGATGACGAGGTCCGGGTCGGGGCGATTGACGAGCTCCGCGCGACCCAGCTGGCCCAGGTCGCGGTCGTCGGTGCGCGTGAGCGTCACGCGCGCGCCGGTCCGCCGCTTGAGCTCGTCGGCCAAGACCCGGGCCAGGTCGAGCGTCAACGTCTTCTCCAGCACGCCGTCCGATTCCACGCCGTTGTCCGCGCCGCCGTGGCCCGGATCGAGCACCACGGTGCGGAGCGAGCGGGCACCCGGCGGCGGCTCGGGAGCGAACGGATCGAGCGCGTTGACGCCGTGCACGAGCAGCAGGCTCACAGCGTCGCCATTGGGCGCACGCTCGAACTGCCAGCCGGTCGCCGCGGGGTCCACGGCAAGCTCGAACGTGAGCCCGCCCGGCGACGACTTCACGTCCAGGTCGCGGAGCAGCCCGTCGTCGGGGAGCGAATCGGGGAGCGTGCCGGCGAACGCGCCGCGCATGCGGATGCGGAAGCGCGCCCGGCCGCGCCCGATGACGCGCGCCTGCTCGGGATGATCGGTGGGGATCCAGAGCTGGGTCGTGCCCGCGCGCACGTCCACGCTCGGCGAGCCCACGTAGCCGTCGGCGGGCGCGGCGCGCAGCTCGCCCGCGTGCGCGTCGAAGGCGAGGCGCGGCCAGCCGCTGTCGTCGGGCAGCACGCGCGCCAGGTCCACCGAGATCTGGAGCTCTCCCGCGCGCGAGAACGCGGCGTGCGCGAGCCTGAACGTGCGATCGTCGGCGATCACGAACGGGTTTCCCTCGGTGAACGTCAGGCGGTGGTCGCCGGAGACGAGCACCAGCTTGCGCACGTCGGCGCGCCAGCTGCGCGCGGCGCCCAGCAGGCGCGCGAGGTCGTTCGCGCCCACGACGGTGACGCCGTCCACCTCGCTCACCGCGATCGACGGGACGCCGAGGCCGGCGGGCACGCGGGCGCTGTCGGCCGCGACGGTCGCGGCATCCGCCGGCTGGGCCGCGGCCGGGCGCGCCGGCGTGAGCCCCACCACGCCCGCGAGGCAGGCGGCGAGCGCCCGCCTCACCCGCGCCCCGCGTGGCGGCGCGCGCGATCCATCTCGCGCTTCGCGTCGCGCTCCGCGATCGCCTCGCGTTTGTCGTGCGACTTCTTGCCGCGCCCGACGCCCAGCAGCAGCTTCGCGCGGCCCTTCGTGAAGTAGAGCTTGAGCGGCACGAGCGTGTGGCCCTTCTGCTCCAGAGCTTTCCGCAGCTTGTCGATCTGGCTCCGATGCAGGAGCAGCTTGCGCTTGCGCACGGGGTCCAGGTTCCAGCGGTTGCCCTGCTCGTAGGGCGGGATGTGGAGCTGGAGCACCCAGGCCTCACCGTTCTCGATCGTGGCCCAGGACTCCTGGAGGCTCGCCTTGCCGGTGCGCAGGCTCTTCACCTCGGTCCCGGCGAGCACCAGCCCGGCCTCGATCGTGTCGAGGATGGCGTAGTCGTGCGAGGCCTTGCGATTCTGGGCGACCAGCCGGTCGCCGGATGTCGCTGAAGCCTCTGCCATGGCGGCGGGACCTGCGGCCGCGGGAAGGCCACGCGGGCGCGTTTCGGGGTCGAGAGAAAGGTGGTGCGGAAGGGGGGATTTGAACCCCCACACCCTTGCGGGCGCTAGAACCTGAATCTAGTGCGTCTGCCAGTTCCGCCACTTCCGCACGCAGTCGGGCGGAGGAAGCTAGGCGCTCGCGGCGCCCGCGTCAATCCGGTATGGATAGTGTCTCGGGGCGGTCACGCCGGGCGGACGCCGCCCCGCCCGGAGGATCATGCGCGGCGTGACATGGTGGATGGTGGCGCTCCTGCTGGCGAACACTGCGCACGCCGCGAGCGCGAACCGGGTGCCGCTGGTCCAGACGGATCGCGGACGGGTCTACCTCCGTGGCGCGCTGATCCCCCCGCCGTACACGGTCTCGGTGGGATTCCACATGGAGCGGGCCGACACGATCTGGGACCAAGTGTACGTGAACGATTACCCGATGGATCGACGGTCTGGGCTGGGTCGACCGACCGCAGCGGACAGCCTCCTGGAGTCGCGCCTCGCCGCCGCGCGTGTGGCGGCCCGGGGCGTGCACGTTCCCCCCTCGGGGCCGACGCTCGAAAGCTCGCGTGCCTTCGCTGCCGCTTACGCGAGCTTGGACACCATGGTGGATTCCGCGCGCGCGGAATCCGCGTACTATCTCGTGGTGCATTGGCGCGGCGTCTCGAGGCCGTTCACCGTCTACCCGTACGACTGGCACAGGCCGTCGAGGACGCAGCAAAGCCGGTTCCGTCTCCTGGATTGGCGGGCTTTGTATGCGGTGCCGCTCGAGGACGGCTGCGTGGTGGTCGCGGCCGATAGGGGGGTGCTGTGCGTGAAGCCGGACCGGGTGAAGCGATTCGATCGCGAGCTCGCGAAGGCCCGTCGAGGCCACCACGGACGCTATCAGCTCCTGAGTGATGAACGGCTCCGCGCCGACCTGGTGAACCCGAAGCCCCTCCCACCCCAAGAAAGGTAGCCCGGGTGCCGACGACGACGCTGCCCGTCAACCTGCACGAATACGAACCGCTCGCGCGCGCGAAGCTCGGCGACATGGCGTGGGACTACCTGGCGGGCGGCGGCGGCGACGAGCTGACGCTGCGCTGGAATCGCGAGCGGCTCGACGCCACGCGATTGCTGCCGCGCGTGCTGCGCGACGTGGGCACGGTCGACACGCGGCTCTCACTGCTCGGGCTGTCGCTCCCGTTCCCGGTGCTGCTCGCACCCACGGGATTCCAGAAGTTGTTCCATCCCGAGGGCGAGCTGGCTACCGCGCGCGGCGCCGGCGCGGCCGGCGCGCTCTACACGCTGAGCACGCCTGCGACCACGAGCCTCGAGGACGTGGCGGAGGTGGCGAAGGCGCCGCTCTGGTTCCAGCTCTACGTGCAGCGCGACCGGGGCTTCACGCTCGGGCTGGTGGAGTGTGCCGAGGCCCATGGCTATCGCGCGATCGTGCTCACGGCGGACACGCCGGTGCTGGGGGCGCGCGACCGCGAGCAACGCCGCCAGCTCGAGCTGCCGCCGGGGATGGACCTGCCCAACCTGCGCGGGCTTGCTGGCCGCACGAACGAGCCCACGTTCCAGCACGGCTCGCGCAACCCGTTCCTCGATCCGTCACTGACGTGGAAGGACGTCGAATGGCTCGCGCACGCGACGAAGCTGCCGGTCGTGGTGAAGGGCGTGCTGCACCCGGATGACGCACGGCTCGCGCTCGAGCACGGCGCGGCCGCCGTGGGCGTGAGCAACCACGGCGGCCGGAACCTGGACACGGTCCCGGCCACGATCGACGCGCTGCCGGCGATCGTGGAGGCCGTCGCGGGCCGGGTGCCGATCCTGTTCGACGGTGGTGTGCGCCGCGGCGTGGACGTGGTGAAGGCGCTGGCCCTCGGCGCCACCGCGGTGATGATCGGCCGGCCGTATCTTTGGGGGCTCAGCGCCTCCGGCGCTGAAGGGGTGACCCGAGTTGTGCAGCTGCTCGTGACCGAGTTGGAGATGGCGATGGCACAGTGCGGCGCCGCGACGCTCTCCCAACTCACCCGCGAGCTGGTGCTGCCCCCGGCGCGCTGAGCACGCGCCCGGCCGAGGCGTCGCGTCGCGATCACGGCGGCTCGGTCCGGGCGCGCTTTTCGCCCCGCAGCTCGCGCGGGCCGTGCGGCAGCGCGCGACTCGCAGCTCGCGCGGGCCGCGCGAAGCGCGGCCTGCGCTATCTATAGAGCGCCTTCAGCCGTCCCCACGTCTCGCGTGCCACGGTGGTGACGCCGCAGTCGTTCGGCGCTCCCGGCGTCGGCGCGCAGCCGGTGCCGATGGGCTCGGTGGCGCCGGTGTAGGGATCGAGCGCGTCCTCGAGCTTCCACTCGCTGCCGTCGGGCGTGCGGCCCACGGCACGGTCGGCCGCGGCCTCGTGTGATTTGTACGTGTAGCCGTCGACGAGCGTGGTGTCGCTGCCGGTGACCTTCCACAGCAGCACCTTGTCGCCCGAGTTCCCGAGCGAGAGGCCGAACACCGGGTGCGCGGTGGCACGCTCCCAGGCGACTGACGCGGTCCCGGTCACGAGCAGCACGGCGCCGGCGGCGAGCGTGCCGCTGAAGCCGAAGCGCGGGATCGAGTCGCCGTCGGTGACGAAGTAGGGCGAGAGGTCGGCGGTCACGGCACCGCCGTTCACGATCTCGATCCACTCGTCATCGCGTGAGCTGAACGCGCCGCTGCCGTCCCAGTCGCGTGCGGGACCGGCCATGATCTCGGAGAGGCGGACGTCGGGTGCGGCGCACGCGCGGCGGGGCGCCGCGGCGGAGAGGGTGAGGAACAGCAGGAACAGCACGGCAAAGTGTCGCGGGAGGCGCATGACACGCTCCTCGCGGGGGCCGGGTGGGTGCTCATTTCGAGCGGGCGCGCGCGCCGTCGTGGCGCGGGCAGGGCGTGTCACTGCACAGGTCGTGCCCCGCCGCGGCGTTGCGGCTGAAGGCGCCGCGGTCGCGCACGCGTCGCAGCGGTGACCGTCTTGCGTACGCGGGTGACGCCCCTCCGACGCGGCGCGACAATCGAGCTCCCGCCGCGCCGCACAAGTGCATGGTGGCGTTCTGGTTCGTCGGCGCCTGACTTCCGGTGCGCTCAGGCCGGCGCCGGCGCGGCGGCGATGCTCACCCCGTGCGACGCTTCGACCGCCTGGCGCACCTCGCCCGTCATCCGCTCCTCGATCGCGTGCCGGTCCGAGAACAGCGTCCAGACGGGCTCGTCGTCGTCCGCCGCCGGCTCTCCCTCGACGCCCAGCGCCTGCACCCAGCGGAATCGGTCCACCGGGCGGGGATGGCTGTCGTACACCGACGGCTCACGCTCCAGGGCGGCCTTCACCTCATCGGCGATCCACGCCGGTTGCGCCGGATGCTCGGGAACGTACGTGTACAGGTTCGCGAGCGGGCGCTTCTCCTTCACCACCTCCTGCAGCGCCGCCTGGACGTGCGCATCGAATCGGACCGAGCATTCGATGACGTGACGCAGGCCCGCCTCGAACGCGCGGGCACCGTAGATCGTGGCCGACCAGCGATCGGCGAGCACCTCCTGCAGCCGCGATGCCCCCTGCGAGATGCGCAGGAACAGGCGATGGAAACCGTTCACGAACAGCCACGCCGGGTTGTACCAGGTGGCGGTGCCCGACTGCGCGAGGCCGATCGCGAGATGCATAGTCGAGCGCCGCACGGCCAGCGCAAAGCCGCCGCCCGCGGTGTCGCGATTCGAGAAGTGCCCGTACTCGTGCGCCAGCACGGCGCGGAACGGCCGCCGCCGGAACCCGTCGAGCACGCCGGCGCCGAGGATCAGGCAGCGTTCGGCGTGGCCGCCCAGCTGCTGCATCATGCCGCCGCGCTCTAAGACGGCGACCGCGGTGCCGGGCGTGAGGAACACCGTGTCCACCGGCCGCGTCCCGACGCGGCGCGCCACGTCCTCGAGCACCTGCCGGAAGGCGGGCTCGGCGTCCAGGTCCAAGCGCTGTCCGGGATCCTCGTCGCGGGCGCGCACCAGGAGGCTCCGCACGATGGCCCAAGAGGTGAAGAGCGTGACCGCCGCCACGATCAGGAGCAGCTTCACGGGCATGTGCCCCACCGCGAGCATGCCGTAGAGCAGGCCGCCGCCGATCACCAGCACGAGCACGAGCAGGATCGGCATGGACACGTAGTAGTAGACACAGCCCCACCACAGCAGGACGCGGTAGGCGCGGCGCAACCACGCGTCGAGTCCCGTGACACGGGCCGAGGGATCGGTGGGCACGCGCTCGGAGGCCTGGAGCGTCAGGTGGCTGAGCCACGACCCGAACGCGAAGAGGAGCAAGCCGCCCGCGAGCCAGAGGCCGCCGATCCAGGCCGCGATCCACGCCAGCCGGGACGCGAGCGGCTGCGACTGCTCGATGGACGACCGCAGGTTGGTGTAGGCCGAGTCGGGCAAGCCGGCGGCACGGGCGCGCTCGAGCGTGACCAATGCGGCGCCAAGGTCCCCCTCTGCCCAATGCGCGATGACCGTGTAGTAGAGGGTTGAGACACTGTCGGGTGCCACGCTCCGCATCCTCGCCGTCACGCGCTGGAACGTCTCCAGGTCATGCTGTCGGAGCGATGCCTCCGCCCGGTAGGACAGGTGGATCAGATCGTCCGGCTTGAGCGCGAGCGCCTCGTCCAGCAGGCGCACCGCCTGCGACACGTCCTCGGGCTGCGGCGCGCCCCCCGAGCCCAGGAGGAGCGCCTGCCCCAGGGCAGCGAGATTCTCGGCGGATCGGTTCATCTCCACCGCACGATTCAAGGTCGCGAGCGCGCGGGCCCGGTCGCCCATGGCGTCGTACTCGTATCCCAGTCGCCGCAGGGCGTGGTCGAAGTGCGGCGCCTTCTCGACGACGGCCTCGTAAGCCTTGGCCGCGCGAGCGTGATCGTTCTGGAGGCGCGCCTCGTTCCCCTGTTCGAACAGGCTCTCCGCGGACGGCGAGATCGCGCGCAGCTCGGAGTCGATCCGGGCCTCGAACGCGGTCCCGGGCTGCGCAGCGACGGCGCGGCCAGCGTCAACGACGCTGCCCACAGGACGAGGCCGGTGCGGATCGCGGCACGCGAACACATCGTTCGATCCCCCCGCGGGCAGGCTACGCCCGATGCGGGGGACGCTCTAGCGAAATACGCTAGCGCCTCGCGAGCGGCGCCAGGTGCTCGGCCATGCGCCGGAGACCCTCGCTCAGGTTCTCGCGCGAGTTGGCGTACGAGAGCCGCAGATGCCCCTCGCCCTCGGCGCCGAAGCCCGTGCCGGGAATGGTGACCACGCCCGCCTGCTCCAGGAGCTGGTCGGCGATCTGCACCGACGTGAGCCCGCCGCACACGACCCGCGGGAACACGTAGAACGCGCCCGCCGGTCGCGTGCAGGTCACGCCCGGGATGGCGTTCAACCCGTTCACGATCACCTCGCGCCGGGCGCGGAACTCGGCGAGCATGTTCCGTACTTCGTCCTGCGGCCCCGTGAGCGCCACCTCGCCCGCCATCTGCACGAACGTCGCGGTGCACGAGTTCGAGTTGTTCATGAGCGCGGTCATGTGGCGCGCGAGCGGCTCGGGCATGATGCCGAAGCCCAGCCGCCACCCGGTCATGGCGTAGGTCTTGGAGAAGCCATCCACGACCACCGTGCGCTCGGCCATGCCCGGCAGCGTGGCGATGGACGGGCTCTCGCCGTCGTACGACATCTCCTCATAGATCTCATCCGACACCACCCACATGTCGTGACGCTGCACGAGCGGAGCGAGTGCTTCCAGTGTCGCGCGCGGCAGCACGCCGCCGGTGGGGTTGTGCGGCGAGTTGAGCACCAGCATGCGGCTCCGCGACGTGATCCGCTCGCGAAGCGCATCGAGGTCGATGTCGAACCCGCGCTCGGGCAGCAGCGGCACCGGCACCACGCGCGCGCCGAGGAACTCGGCGACCGAGCCGTAGGTGGGGAACGCGGGACTCGGGATCAGCACCTCGTCGCCGGGCTCGAGCGTCGCGAGCATGGCGAAGAACAACACCGGCTTGGCGCCGGGGGTCACGACGACGTTCGCGGCCTCGCATGCGAGCCCGCGCTTCGCCTTCCACGTCTTCGCGATCAGCGCGCGGAAGCTCGGCAGCCCCGCGGGCGGCCCGTAGTGCGTGTGGCCCTCGGCGAGCGCCATCTCGGCGGCGCGGCAGATGTTCGCGGGCGTGTCGAAGTCGGGCTCACCGATCCCCAGGTGGATGATGCTCCGGCCCTTGGCCTCGAGCGCCTTGCCGCGTGCGAGCATGTCGAACGATGCGGAGCTGCTGATCCTCCCCATCCGTTCCGCGTAGCGCATGCACACTCCCCCGTGACGAAGCCGGACCCGGCGCGAGCCGCGACCGCCGTGACCACTCCACCGACCACGCGGGCCGCCGGCCGGCGGCTCGCGTGCCCCCCGAAGCCAGCGACAGCCCCAGGCGCACCGTGCCCGTGGCGACGGGCAGGCGCAGCTCGCATCGGGTGCGGCTTCCCGCACCGCTCGATGCGCGCAGCACCAGCCGGTCGGACCACGCCTCCGGCAGGTACAAGCTCTCGCCGCTCCGCGCGCGCCACACCGCGTGCGTGAGCGTCAGGCGACCGCCGTACGGCGCGGCCCAGTCGGCGCGGGCCACCACGGCGCGCCGCACGGCATCGCGGGCGAGCGAGCGCGTGCCCCAGAGTTCGTGGCGCAACGCGAGCCGAGCCCCCGGTGACCCGCCGCGCCACTCGCACCACCAGCCCTGCCGGGTCCCGGAGGGGCGCGCGCGCGGCGACGGTTCGCGGCGCGGTCCGTGCTGGTCCTCGGCACCGCACGCGAACGATCCATGTTGTCCCAACCGTGCGTCCACTTCAAGCGCCGCGCGTGCTCCGCTCTGACCCGCGCGCCACGCCCACAATGCGCCGAACGCGCTCGCCGTCGTGGATCCCAGCTCGCGCGTCGCGGACGCGGCGAGCGCATGCGCGGGCCCGGCGCGCGCCGGCTCGGCGAGCGAGCGGAACGCGGCGAGGCCACCGCGGACCCGGAGTGCCACGCGTGTCTCGCCGATCGCATCGGTGAGCACCGCCTCGGCGCGCCAACGCCCGCGCGGATCGAACACCAGCTCTGCTGAACGATCTTCGGTGTCATGTGACACGCTGCCCTGGACGGTGCGTCCACCGGCGAGCAGGCCGAGCGCGCCGGGCCCGGCGCGGACGCGCGTCCCGAACACGTCGCGCCTGGCGAAGCGCCCGCCGAACAGGCTCGCGCCACGCGCTTCGAAGGCGAGGCCCGTGCCCGATCGGCCCCGGTAGCGCGCGCCGGCGCCGCGGTCCTCGGCGGTGAACACCCATGGCTCGCCGGCGCCGCCGAGTGCCAGGCCCCGGCCCCAGCGCGGCGCCAGGCGCCCCGCGGCCAGCGTGCCGCCGGCGAACGGCGCTTCGACGCGGCCGCCGCTCAGCGCCTCGTCGCCGTCGCGGAGCGTGGCGCGCGCCCCGCCGCCCCTGAAGCTCACGCGCTGCGAGCGGCGGATGTCGGGGCCGCCGCGGCTCGCGGCCCCGATCGCCACCTCGAGCTCGGCGTCCGCGAGCGAGTCGGCCTGCTCGAGCGTGTAGTCGCCCTCCCCCGCCTCGGGTGGCGGCTCGGGCGACTGCGCGAACGCCACGCAGGTCCAGGTGAGGAGCCATGCCGTTAGCCAGGCACGACGAAGCGCGTTCACGGCGTGCTCCGTGGCTCGCGCACCCATGCGAGCGCGACGCGCACGGTCTCGCCGAGCACCGGGTGCGCGTCGACGCGGGCGTCCACGCGCAGGCTCGCGATCGCGGCCGAGAGCCCCATCGAGCCGCGAAGCGGAGCGTCGCGCGCCTCGGCCCACACTTGAAGCGGCGCGACCGCGAGCGACATTCCGAGCGAGCGCTCGCCGTCGTCACCGGCGCGCGGCGCCACGAGCCGCACCCACGCCGCATTGCGTTCGCCGGCGCGCACGCCCAACTCGAGCGGGCGCGAGAGCGGCGGTGCGGCCCCGCTCGTCCACACCTGCGGCGCGCTGGCCCAGACGCGCACGCCGTCCGCGGCGAGCAGCCAGGCGCCGGCGCCGGCCTCGACCCCCGCGCCCGGCGTGAACGCGCGCACGAGGCGGAACGGCGCGTCGCGATCGCGACGCGCGCATGCGCGCAGGCCGGCACCGGCGCGAGCCGTGCTCGCGCCGAAGCCGAGGCCGAGCGCCGTCCAGCCGAGCTCGGGCTCGCCGGTCTGCGAGAGGCCGAGCGCCGCGCGCCACGTGTGGAAGCTCCCGCTCGCCGTTGCCGCTCGCGTCTCGAGACCGGGCAACCCCCACCAGCGTGTCTGCGAGACCGCGGCGCAGAGCGCGGGCGACGCCGACGGCAGCGCGCGGTCCAAGAGCCCGTCGGGCACGCGCGTGCTCCCGGCAGGCGAGGCGCCCGCGAAGTCCTGCGCCGCGCTCGCACGCGCGACGAGCAGCAGCGCCCAGAGTCCGCGCTTCATGGCCGCTGGGCGTCGACGCGCAGCGGCGTCACGCGCGTGAACGCTCCATCGGCCGACTCGGCGCGGAGCACGGCGAGGTAGAGGCCGGGTGCCAGCGCGTCGAGCGTCACCGGTTGCTCGCCGTGGGCACCCGAGTGGACCGGTCCCGCGAGCCGGCGCTGGCGGTGGCCCTCCATGTCGTAGAGCTCGAGCGTCACGTTCGCCGACTCCCACGGCAGCTCCCAGGCGAAGTTCACGGTGTCGCCATCGGGATCGAGCCGGCGCGGATCGGCGCGAAAGCCGCCGGCCACGGGCTCCATGGGCTTCGGTGGCGCGAGCGGCGTGCCGCCTGCGTTCGGCGATGGCCGCCAGGTGTCGCCCGCGCGCTCGAGCGTCACGCCGGCGGCGATGCCCGAGGCCGAGTAGCCCACGCGCTCCACCGGCACGCCGTCGGCCTCGGCCAGCAGCACCTGGTCGGCGAGCCCGGTGGCGTCGTCGCTGTTGTTGAGCGCGGCCCACGGCGAGACGCGGCGCACGCGCGCGCCATCGAGCCCCGGGTACGCCATGCGCAGCGCGGTCGGGTCCTGCGCCAGCACCGCGAGGCTCTCGGCCGCGAGCGGCGCGCCCGCCTCGATGCTCCCGCCGGCGCCGGAGTGGTCGCCCAGCTTGAAGCGTTCGAGTTCAAGTGGCTCACGAGAAGCATTGCGCACCTCGACCCACTCGCCCTCGGCCGCCGCGGGATGGAACTGGATCTCGGTGATCGCGAGCGGCCCGGCGCCCACGCGCGCGAGCAGCGTGTCGGCATCGTTGGCGCCGGCTTCGTCACCCACGAGGTGGACGCTCGCGGCGAACACGCCACGGCCCTCGCGCAGCGCCACGAGCGGGATCGAGACGATCGTGGTCTCACCGGGCGCCACCGCGGGCGCGTTCACGGCGACAGGGGCCGCGAGCAGCTCGCCCGCCACGCGCAACGCCGCGTCGTCGGCGCCCCACGCGGTCGCGCCGGCATTCGTGAGCGCGAGCTTCAGCGTGGCGGTGCCGCCGGGGACGGGTTGCTCGGGCTCGAGCGTGGTTCGATGTCGGAGCAGCGCGGCGTCGACGGTGCGCTGGTTCGCGAAACCCGGCGAGGGCTCGGCGGGATGGAAGTCGCCGGCGTTGCTTCCGGTCGCCGAGCGATCGGGGATGCGCGCGAGCGACTGGCCGCCGGCGACGTCCGGCGCGGGCGCGCCGCAGGAGTACTCAGGGAATTCCAGTACGCCCCACCCCACCACCTCGGTGGCCCCATCGGGCCAGAGCAAGCGGAGCCCATCGGGGCCGTTCTGGAGGTCGAGTGTCAGGACCACATCGGGACGCGGACTCACGGCGGCGCCCCCGATGACGAATCGCGCGTGGGGTCTGACCTGATCCGAAGGCCCGCCGGTCCAGCGGGTGGTCCAGCGACCGGGGCCGGCGCCATCGCCGGCCTGGAGCTTGAGTCCGGTCAGTGACCGGGTCGAGTCACTGTCGTTCCACAGCTCGACGAACTCCTGACCCGTGTCATCGCCGGGACCATCGTAGTATATTTCGCTGACACTCGGCCGATCGGGTGGTGCGCAGGACAGCGCCGCCACAACCACAAGCGAGAGTGCGGACATGACCGCTCCTCGCGGGGGCAGTAGGCCAGACTCGGGAGCCGGGACGCCACGAGTGGCCCGCAATCGGCGTGCCGGCCCGGACGCGACTCAACTGGGCTCGAGCGACGCATCTCGCTGGAGGACACCCATGCTCAGGCGACTCTTTTCTCTGACCACGCTCCTTGCGCTCGCAGCCACCACGTCGCTCGCCGCTCCGCGCGCGCGGCAGATCCCCGTGAGCGGCACCGCGCTCGCGACGTTCTTCTCCTCGCAGGGGCAGGCGATCAACGTCGGCACGGACCAGCTCGATCTTCAGACCCTGAGCGTGGCCGTGGGCACCGCGTTCGAGGTGCACACGTTCGGCCCGGAGGCGTCGGGCACGACCATCGGCGCGTACAACGCGAACGGCAACAAGAAGTCGGCGCCGACGCTCTACACGCTGTTCCCCGCCGCGGCGACGACCGGCTGGTACGTCACCGGGTCTTTCCGCAGCGGTCCCAACCGGCTCGTCGTGAGCATGTTCGACGCCAACAGGGTGTTTCAGGGCGCGACCACGTACAACGGCGCCAATGCTTCGAACTTCGCGCTCTCCGCCTCGGGCCCGAACGGCACCTTCTACCTGGAGGACGCTCGGAATGGAAGCGGCGCGGCGAAGATCCTCGCGTTCGCCGGCACCGGCGCCTACTCGGGCTGGACGTGGTTCGCGAGCGAGACATCGCCGGGATCCGGCGGTGACTTCGCGGACGTCGTCACGCTCGTGAACCTGAGCTCATCGACCACTCCGGTCGCGAGCACGACGTGGGGACGGCTCAAGTCGATCTACCGGTGATGCAGCAGGGCGGAACGCTCAGGCGAATCCTGTTCTTGGTCTTTCGAGGTGCGTACGTTCGGTCCCGCGATCGGCAGCACGACGTTCGGTGCCTACAACACCGCGCCGGCGTCGCCGTCGCTCTACCAGATCTTCCCTGCTGCCGCCTCGGTCGGGTGGTTCGATCGCGCTCGTGAACCTGTCGCTGGCGCCCACCGAGGTGCAGCGCACCGACTGGGGCACGCTCAAGTCACGCTTCCGCTGATCTCCTGACGTCTCGCCGCAACGCGCGGAGTGTCGGGCGGGCGCCCGTGGACGACGCGGGCGCCCGTCGCGCGTTCACGGCAGCCCGCGTCGTCTCCGCCACGCCCATTCGACGCTGAGCATCCCGACCACGAGCGCGAACAGCCACGGCGACTCCCAGAGCCGGGCACTCGCGGTGCGGTTGCGGACGAGGTGGCGCATGTCGAGGCCGCGCGCCCAGGCCGCGGCGTCGCTGGCCTTGCCGAACTTCCCACCGCTCGCGGACGCGATCGCCGCCATCGCGGCGCTGTCGGGCTGAGCGCGCAGCGCCTCGAGCGTCCAGCGGTCCACGGCGAACTCGGTGCGCGCGCGGCCCAGCTCGCGGCCGTCCTTGCTCGCGCGCACGGTCACCTGCCAGCGGCCCGGGCCCGGCGAGCCAATGATCGCCGTGGAGGCGCCGGGGCCGCCGGGAACGAACGTGATGCGCCGGAGTGCCCCACCGGGACCGGTGATCTCGCCGCGCACGTCGGCGCCCGAGACCGGATGGAACTGGGCGTCCTGTAAGAGCGCGTTCAGCCGCACCGGCTCGCCGCCGGGCACGAGCCGGCGCTCGGCGGTGACGCGCAGCGGCTCACCCTGCACCGGCTCGGAGAGCCAGCGCATGGTCTTCCGCCACAACCGCCGCCCGCGCTCGCCGGCCAGCTCGTCGGTGCCGGTCAGGGACCAGCGCCAGAGCCCGCTGCCGTTGACGAGCAGCGCCTGGCCGCGACCGACCGTGCGCGCGAGCCACAGCGGCACGGAAGGGCCCTCGCGCGCGGCGATCAGCACCCGGTCGGCGCCGCTCGCCGCGAGCGGCAGCACGTCCGAGAGCGGCGCGGCCTCGTGCCAGGCACGCGTGCCGCGCGCGGCGTCGTCGTCCCACATCAACAGCTCGGCGGCGATCGCCTGCGGCTCGGGTGCCGCCTGGCCGGCGTTCGGCCCGCTGCCCGCGAACGACAGCTCGGCGCCGAGCGCGCCGCGCGCGAACCGCGCCGCGCCCGGTTCGGGACCGGCGAGCAGGAGCAGCCCGCCGCCGCCGCGCACGAAGGCGGCGATCGCGTTGTCCATCGCTGGGCCCAGCTCGGCGCTCGAGACCGCGTCGAGGATCACGACCGAGCGGCCGGCGAGGTCGCCCGGCGCGAGCGTGCCCGAGCGCCGGCGCTCGAGCGCGTGCCAGGCGCCGTTCGCCTCGCGCACGCGCGTGTCGAGGTCCACGGTGGTGTCGCCGATCAGCGCGCGGCGGATGAACGTGAGGTCCCAGTTGAGCCCGACGGAGACCACGAGCACGCCCAGCTTCCCGGGAGCCACGGGCACGGCCACGCCGTGAGTGTCGTCGTCGGGCGAGAGGTCGTGCTCGAGCGGCGCCACGCGCGCGGTCCACAGCGCGAGCCCCGCTCGCGCGGGCACGACGCGCAGCTCCGCGGTGGCCTCCGCCCCGGGCCCGGGGGCGAGCACTGTGGCGTGCGCCAGCTCGCGCTCGCCATCGGTGAGCTTCACCTCGATCGGCGTGCCGCGCTCCTCGTCGCTCACCACGCGCACGCGCACCGGGGTCGCCTCGCCGACGCGCGCCTCGCTCGAGGCCTCCACCCCGGCGATGCCGCGGTCCACGCCGGTGCGCTCGCCCACGAGCAGCGCGTGCACGGGCACGCCGAGCGCGTGCGCGGCCGCGACCGGATCCTCCCCGGCGTTCACCGCGCCGTCGCTCACGATCACCACGCCGTCCGGGCGGCGCTCGACGGGCAGCCGCGCGAGTGCGGCCAGCGCGTCGCCGGTGGCGGTGGCGGCGCGGCCTTCGGTTGTGTCCGCGCTGTCCGCGATCAGCGCGCCCGCGTAGTCGCGCACCTCGACCTGCGCGCGACCGTGGAACGCGGTGGCGAGGTCGCGCACGGCCGTCGCCGCGATCTCGGCGCGCGTGGGTTCGGCCGCCCGCTGCCCGCCACCCGCGCCCGCCGGCCGATCCATGCTGAGCGAGCGGTCGCGCAGCAGCACCACGCGCGTGCTGGAGGCGGGCAGGTTGCGCTCGAGCACCGGCAGCGCGAGCAGCCACACGAGCACCGCGAGCGCGACGACGCGCAGCAGCGCCAGCAGCCGGCGCGCGGTGAGCCCCAGCGGGGGCTGGCGGAAGCCGTACGCCCAGATGGCGACGCCCAGGGCAACGAGCGTGGCGAGCCACAACAGGGCGAGCGGGGCGTTCGGAGCGAGGTGCAGCGTCAATTCAGCCCTGTGCCTCTCCCGCGCGCGTCGCGCGCTCCTGGTCGGCGAGACGCAAGCCCTCGAGGATCAGCCGGTCGAGGTCCAGGTCGAGCGTGATGTCCTCGCCCTCGGCCACCTCGCCCGGAACGAACCGAAAGCGGCCGTCGCGCCACAGGATGACGTTGTAGACGATGCGGCGGAGCACCTCGTGCACGGCGTCCTTCACCTGCTCGCGCGTGGCCTCCCCGTGCTCGACCAGGATCTCGCCGATGCGACGCTTGGCCTCGTTGCGCTGGCGCTCGAGCGCGCGGGCGATCGCCGAGGCGCCGACGTTGGACTTGTGCATGAGCAGCTCGCCCGAGCGCACCGAGAGTCCGCTCGTGCGCGCGAACACCGGGCGGCCCCGTTCGTACCAGAGGTCCACGCGCTCCTCGCCGCGGGTGAACTCGAGCCGCCCCTGCGCCTGCGCGAGCTGCAGGAGCTGCAGCACCTCGGACGGGAAGAAGTGTGCGAGATCGCCCTCCAGCGCCACCGGCCTCATGACTTCCATTTCACGTCGTGCACGATACGCTCCGCCTGCTTCGCGGCGCCGGTGAGGAGCCGCAGGTTGTACCAGCCCATCACCAGCACCTGGAAGACCGTGGTCACGAGCATGACGCCGAGCGCGATCTCGGTGAGCCGCGTGAGCCCCGCGCCGAGCGGCCCGCGCACCGCGACGAGCAGCGTGAACAGCGCGATCAGGCAGGTCATGATCACGCCGGTCATGCGCCCGAACCACGTCGGCCGCACGCGCACCGGGCCGACGAACAGGTAGAGCCCGGCGGCGCCGACGACGAGGATGCTGTACCGCAGCGCCGCGACCCAGAACACCCACGGGTGCAGCAGGTCCGCCGCGGCGAGGCCGGCGAGCGCCGTGAGGTTGAAGACGATGTCCACGAGCGGATCGAGCATGGTGCCGAGCGGCGTGATCTGGTGCCAGCGGCGCGCCAGCCAGCCGTCGAGGACATCGGTGAGCGCCGCGAACACGTAGACGCCGAACGCCCACGCGAAGTGGCGATCGACCAGGAACACGGCGATCCCGGGCACCAGCGACACGCGCGCGAGCGTGAGCATGAGCGGCAGGTTGAGCCCCGAGAGCCGGTGGCCCGACTCGTCCCGCAGGTGGCCCACGAACAGCGTCACGAACGCGAACGCGGGCAGCATCCACAACGACGTCTGGAGCAGGAAGCGCTCGGCCAGTTCGCGGTCCCACGCCAGCGCCATGCCGACGCAGGCGAGGAACACGACGGCGAAATAGGCCACGGCCACCGCCCACACCGAGCGCACGCCGTTCGGGTTCGCGAGCCAGTCTGCGCGCACGCGCTGCCCGACGCGGTGGGCGTAACGGACCAGCGCGGGGAGCGCGAAGCGCTCGCGACGCAACTCGACGAGATATTCCTCGATGAACATGGTCGGCCCCTGGGGGATCGGAGGCGGCGAGTCTACGGGGCGGGCGTCAGGCTCGCCAGCGCGCGGGCACCCGCGCTGTGGGACCGGGTACGAGCGCGGTGTGCGCGTCACCACTGGCTCGTTGGCTCGAATGTCCGGACGGGGATAACCTTTACACGGCGCCGGGCGTTCGCGAGATGGAGGGCACCTTGACGCGATCCGTTCGCTCCGTGCGCATGCCGGTGTTCGCCGCGATGGCACTGGCGCTGTGGGCGCGCGGCGTTTCTCCGGCCGCCCCGCCGGCTCCGACCGAGCCGGTCGCCGCGTTCGCGTCGAGCCAGGTCTGGGACGGAGACGGCGGCCAGACGATCACGCGGGCGGGCCTGCCGATGCACGCGGTGCACGTGTTCTCTCCTCGCGGTCGCCGCATCGCTTTCGTCACGAAGGGCGTCAGACCTTGCGTCTTCGACGCGGAGATCTCGCCGACCGCGTCGATGATCGCTTACTGGGCCAGCTCCGGAGACAACTGCCTCACGCCCGAGGTCGTGGTGGCCGACATTTCGGGCCGCACGATCGAGCGCTTCGCGGGGGCGCTGGGGCACGCGTGGAGTCCGGACGGGCGCTGGCTCGCATTGCTCTACGCGCACTACGACTCCAACTTTGATCGCGTGAGCGATCGACTGGGGATCTGGCGCGTCGCCGGACGCAGGCTGCGCTCCTACGCCATGCGCCCCGAAGAGGTCCGCTGGGGCGGAGCGGATTCGCTGTTCCTGGGCTATGCGGATCGCGTCGAGCTGTTCGACCCGGTATGGGGGCTCGCGACGCGCACGGCGCATCGCGGCGCCGACGTCTCGCCCGATGGCCGCTACGCGATCCGTCGCGACCGCCGCTGGTTCAGCTTGACCGAGAGCCCGAGCGGCGACGAGCAGTGCGGGTGCGTGCCGCGGAACGCGGGCGTCGATCTCGGCCAGCGCTCGGGGAGTCCGCCGCCGTTCGTGGCCTGGGTGCGCGCCCCGGGCGCGGGACACCTGCTCTGGGTCTCCGGGATGCTCGGCTACACGAGCCCGCCCGGCCAGCCGAACGCGCGCACGGCGGTCGTGGACGTGCGGACGTGGGATGTCGTGCAGTCGATCCCCGGCAAGGCCGTGGCGACCACGACCGACCCGCGCTCGGTGGTCGTGCTGCGCGGCGACACGCTGGCGCTGGTGACGCTGGACGACCTGCGCGAACGCCCGTCCGATGCGCACCGGGTCCGCATCCGCGTCGGCGTCCAGGCCTGGGGCAGCCTGCCCGCGGATCGCAGGCCGGAAGAAGCCTGGACGCACGAGGTCGGCGTGGGCGACTGGCTCCCCGACCACACCGCGCTCGCCGGCGCATGCTCGAGCTTCTTCCGCCTCGAACGCATCCTCGGCGATGGTCGCGCGGTCATCCGCCTCGCCGACCGGCGCTGGTTCGCCGCCAGCGACACGGTCGTGGTCACTGCTCAGCCCGTGACGCTTCACACGAACTCGCTGGACGGTGGCTACGACGTGTCGCTGACGCTGATTCCCTGACCCTGCCCTACCGGCGGTCGCTCTCCGCGGCGCTCCCGCGCACGGCCGCCTGCGCCGCCGCCAGCTTGGCGATGGGCACGCGGAACGGTGAGCAGGAGACGTAGTCGAGCCCGATCCTGTGGCAGAACTCCACGCTCGCCGGGTCGCCCCCGTGCTCGCCACAGATGCCGAGCTTGAGCTTGGCGCGCTGCTTGCGACCGTTCTTCACCGCCATTTCCATCAGCGCGCCCACGCCCTCCTGGTCGAGCGAGACGAACGGGTCGCCGGCGAGCACGTGCCTCTCCACGTACTCGGGCAGGAACTTGCCCGCGTCGTCGCGCGAGTAGCCGAACGCCATCTGCGTGAGGTCGTTCGTGCCGAACGAGAAGAACTCGGCCTCGCGCGCGATCGCGCCCGCGGTCACCGCGGCGCGGGGCACCTCGATCATGGTGCCGACCAGGTAGCTCACGCGCACGCCCTTCTTCGTCATGGTCTCCTCGGCGACGCGGCGCACGATCGCGGCCTGGTCGGTCAACTCCTGCACCGTGCCCACGAGCGGGATCATCACCTCCGGGATCGCGGTGCCGCCCTTCTCCGTGACGTCGCACGCGGCCTCGAAGATGGCGCGGGCCTGCATCTCGGTGATCGCCGGGTAGGTGATGCCGAGCCGGCAGCCGCGGTGCCCCAGCATCGGATTGAACTCGTGCAGCTCCTCGACCCGGTGGAGCAGCTCGGGCATCCCCTTCTTGAGCTGGGCCACGGTGAGCCGGTAGCGCTTCGCCATGTCCTTCTTCTGCGCCAGGCTCGCGTGCGACAGCCGGGCGATGTCCACCATCAGCTCCTCGCGCTTCGGGAGGAACTCGTGGAGCGGCGGGTCCAGCGTGCGGATCGTGACCGGGTGACCGCCCATGGCCTGGAACAGGCCGCGGAAGTCGGCGCGCTGGAACGGCAGCAGCTTGGCGAGCGAGCCGGTGTAGTCCTTGAGCGGGGCGGCCAGCTCCTTCTTGAGCGCCGCGATCTCGGCCTTGAGAGCCTTGGCCTCGGCGGCCGAGGCGCCGGCCAGCGACTTCGTCTTCGCCTCGAGCCGGCCGCTGAGCGCCTTCACGCGCGGCGCGGCCATGATCATGCGCACCACGTGCGGCAGCCGGTCCTCGGCGAAGAACATGTGCTCGGTGCGGCAGAGCCCGATGCCCTCGGCGCCGAACTCGCGCGCCTTGCTGGCGTCGCGCGGGATGTCGGCGTTCGCGCGCACGCCGAGCGTGCGGTGCCGGTCGACGATGGCCATGAACGCACCGAACTCGCCCGAGACCGTGGCCTCGATCGTGGGCACCGCGCCCAGGAGCACGCGGCCGGTCGAGCCGTCGAGCGTGATCCAGTCGCCCTCCTTCACCGTGATGCCGTCGACGACGAGCTTCCGGCCGTGCTCGTCCACACGCAGCGTGCCGGCGCCGGAGACGCAGGGCTTGCCCATGCCGCGCGCCACCACCGCCGCGTGCGACGTCATGCCGCCGGTGGCGGTGAGGATGCCCTGCGCCGCGTCCATGCCGTGGATGTCGTCGGGCGTGGTCTCCTTGCGGACCAGGATCACCTTGTGCTTCTTCGCGCCGCGCTCGGCGGCGGTGTCGGCGTCGAACACCGCCACGCCCACCGCCGCGCCCGGCGAGGCGGCGAGCCCGGTGGCGAGCAGCTTCGTCTTCGCCTTCGGGTCCAGCCGCGGGTGCAGGAGCTGGTCGAGCGAGGCGGGCTCGACGCGCAGGATCGCCTCCTGCTCGGTGATGAGGCCCTCGCTCACCATGTCGACCGCGATCCGCACCGCGGCCTGCGCCGTGCGCTTGCCGTTGCGCGTCTGGAGCAGGAACAGCCGCCCCTCCTGGATCGTGAACTCGAAGTCCTGCACATCGCGGTAGTGCTTCTCCAGGCGCGACGTGATCTCCCGCAGCTGCCGGTAGACGTCCGGCATCTCCTGCTCGAGGCGGTCGATCGGCAGCGGCGTGCGCACGCCCGCGACCACGTCCTCGCCCTGCGCGTTCGTGAGGTACTCGCCGTAGAAGTGGTTCTCACCGGTGGACGGGTTGCGCGTGAAGCCCACGCCGGTGCCGCTTGTGTCGCCCATGTTGCCGAACACCATCGCCTGCACGTTCACGGCGGTGCCGAGGTCGTCGGGGATGCCGTTCTGCTTGCGGTAGTAGATGGCGCGGTCGTTGTTCCACGACCGGAACACGGCGTCGCGCGCCATGGCGAGCTGCTCGAGCGGGTCCTGCGGGAACTCCCGGCCTGAACGCGTGCGAACGTGGCGCTTGAACTCGGCCGTGAGCGCTTCCAGGTCGGCGGCCGTGAGCTCGGTATCGAGCTTCACGCGCCGGCGCTTCTTCGCCGCGGCGATCAGCTCCTCGAACTCGTGCTTCTCGAAGTCCATGACCACCGACGCGAACATCTGGACGAAGCGCCGGTAGCAATCCCACGCGAACCGCGCGTTCCCGGTCTTCTCGCTCAGGCCGCGCACGGAGCGGTCGTTCAAGCCGAGGTTCAAGATGGTGTCCATCATGCCGGGCATCGAGAACTTGGCGCCCGAGCGCACCGAGACGAGCAGCGGATCGCCGGCCTCGCCGAGCGTCCTGCCGAGCGTGCGCTCCAGGCGCGCCAGCGCCCCGTCCTGTTGCGCGGTGAACGCCTCCGGCAGGCGTCCCTGGCTGTGAAAGTAGCGGCACACGGCGGTCGAGATGGTGAAGCCGGGCGGCACCGGCACCCCCGCGTTCGTCATCTCGGCGAGGCCGGCGCCCTTGCCGCCGAGCACGTCTTTCATGTCGCCGCGGCCTTCGGCATGGCCCTCACCGAAGAAGTAGACGAAGCGCGTCTCCGGGCCGGTGCCGTCCGGCGCCTGGGAATGCTCGCGCTCGCTCACCAACGTCTCGCTCTGCGTGGTGCTCATGGTCGACGCTCCTTCTCGCGCTCCCGCGTTCCGTCTCTTACTCCACCCCGCGGATCTCTCCGCGGACGACGATCGGGCGCTTGAACATCATGGAATCCACCGGCCCGTTGAAGACGATCCGCCGCAGCATCGTGCTGGAGACGGTCTCGCCGTCCAGCTCGCGCGCTTCACGCCGCGGCCACCACAATCCTTCGACCTGCACGAACTCGCTCCACCGGCGTCGGTCGCGCCAGCCGCCCTGCGGCGTCGGCTGCAGCTCCACCGCGACCACGCGGTGCGTCGTGGCATCCAGCGACAGCCGCACGCGACCATTCGCGCGCGACGTGAACTCGAGCAGGTCGCAGGGCTTGCCCTCGAGCTCGCCGCGGCCGGCGAACGCCACGTCGCTCGCGGGATCGCTCGCCCCGCGCAGCAGGTGCAGCAGGTCGCTCTCGAGGATGGCGCGCAGCGAGAACAGCGCCGTGCTGTCCGAGGGCAGGATCGTCGCCGAGTCGCCGGCCATCGACAGCGCCCAGCCGCGCGAGCCGTCCAGCACCTGGCGGTGCTCGAACTCGAGGAAGCGCGTGGTGTAGGCGAGCCGCTCCGGGTCCTGCCTGAGGAAGCGCGACTCGCCGGTGAGCGAGCGCCCCGCGATCGACATCGTCAGGTCGCCATTCTGCTCCGAGCTGCGCACCGCCTTGAGCTTCGCCGCGCCGCCGTGGGCCACGACCGCGGCGTCGACGAGCTGGCGGCCGCGCTTGCGCTGCTCGGGCGTGAACGCGGCGGCGCGCACCGCCTGCGGCTCCTCGGCCTCGATCCGCAGCGTGTCGACGCGACCGAGCCGCGACAGCTCGCGCATGCGCAGCGCCGGGCCCGCGAGCAGCAGCGTCGGGCTGCCGAGGCCCGTGGCCGGGGGCACTGCCGCGCGCAGGCCGGCGGCGGCCCCGACCAGGTGGTCGGCGGGAAGCCCCGCGGCGTCACCCGCGAGCCACGAGGAGAGGAGTTGTCCCAACGTCTCCACGGTGAACGCCCAGCCCTGCGCGGCGCGCTTGCGCGCGGCCGCGAGCGGCTCGCCCGCGGGCGGGCTCGTCGCCACCGCACGCAGCGCCTCGCGCACGCGCGCCGCCACCGCCGCGGTCGACTCCGGGCGCGCCGTCGCGCTCACCATCAGCAGGCTCGCGTCGCGGCCCGCCGTGAGCACGGCGTGGGCACCGGCCGGGAGGGCTCCGGCTTCGAGCGCTTCGCGCAGGACCGCCCAACCCGGGTAGCCGGGATCGGCGCGGCCGGGGCCGAGCACGACGGCGCGCACCTCGGTGACCGGGCTTCCCGGCAGGTCCGTGAGCCACACGCCCTGGGGCGCGGCCGCCGCGGGGCGCGGTGGCTCGGGTGAGGCTTTCCCCGTCCAGCGCCCGAACCACTCCGCGGCCGATGCGAACGCGCGCTGCGCGTCGATGTCGCCGGCGATCGCGAGCACGCTCGCGTCCGGCCGCCAGTGGTCGCGGTGGAACACGCGCACCTGGTCGCGCGACGCCCCGAGCAGCAGGGCCATCGTGCCACGCGGCGCGTGGCTGTAGGGGTGGGCGGCGAACGCGAGCCCGGTGGCGCGCTCGTCGGCGAGCAGCGCGGGATTCTGCGCCTGCGCGCCGAGCTGGCCGGCCACCTGCCGGCGCAGGCCCTGGAACGATTCATCGGCGAAGAGCGGGTTGACGATCGCGTCGCTCATGATCTCGAGCACGCTCTCGAACTCGCTCGCGCGGCAGCCGGCGGCGACCTGCGCCACGTCGCGGTTGACGCTCACGGCGAGCGTGGCGCCGAGCGTGTCGAGCTCGGTCTCGAAGTCCGCCACCGAGCGCGACGAAGTGCCCTGGCGCAGCATCTGCGCGGTCAGGTAGGCGAGCCCGTCCTGGCCCTTCGCCTCCTGCCTTAGCCCCGCCGCGACCTGGAGCTGGACCTGCACCACGCGCGCGCCCGGCCGCGGGAACACCACCACGCGCAGGCCGTTCGGCAGCGTGCGGGTGAGCGGCGTGAGCGCGGGACCGGGTTCGGCCGCGAACCCCGGCGACGGCACGAGCGCGAGCGCGCCGAGGAGCCCGGCGGCCAGCCCCAGGCGCAGGCGTGCGCGGCTCATCGCGACCCTCCCGGGCTCGACGCCAGCATCCACACGGTGGCGCGGCCGGCGTCGGTCATGACGCGCGCGGCGACGCGCTTCAGGTCCGCGGGCGTCACCTTCTCCAGCGCGTCGAGACGCCGGGCCGCCGCCGCGGCGTCCCCGGCGAGCACCTCGGCCTCGCCCAGCGCCTGGCCGCGCTGGCGCGAGCTCTGGAGGCCGAACCACACCGCGGCCTCGAGCTGCCGGCGGGCGCGCTCCATCTCGAACGCCTCGGGTACGCGCTGGGTCACGCTCTTCGCCGCCTCGAGCAGCGTCCGCTCCACGGCGGCCGAGTCGGCGCCAGGCGGCACCACGGCGAGCGTCCAGAGGAGCGAGCCCTCGCGCTGCACCGCGTAGCCCGCCTGGGCAGCGAGCGCCAGGTTCCAGTCGCGGACCATGCTGGTGGTGAGGCGGGACTGGGAGCCCCCGCCGAGGCAGGTGGCGAGCAACTCGAGCGCGGGCGCATCCGGGTCGGCGGCACCCGGTCCGCGCCAGCCGACGAGGCAGAGGCGGATCTGCGAGTCGATGCGCTCGCTCGAGCGCGTGCCGGCCTTGGGCGCGGGCGCGGCCGCGGCAGCCGGCGCCGTGCCCTTGGCCTTCGCCTCGAACCGCGTGCGGATGTCGGCCAGCGCGCGCTCGCGGTCGAACGAGCCGGTGAGCGTGAGCACCGCGTTCGCCGGCGTGAAGCGCGCCTTCTTCCAGGCCTCGATGTCGGCGGGCTTGAGCGCGTCCGCGCCCGCCGCGGGCGGAGCGCCCGTGCGCGCGTACGGGTGGCCGGGCCAGGCCGCGCCCCAGAGCCGGGCCAGCGCGCGTGTCACCGCCGTGCGCTCGGGCCGCGCCCGCTCGGCGCGGATCGCAGCCCGCTCGGCGGCCAGCTCCGGCGCGCTCACCGCATTGCCCGGAAGCCTCGCCGCCAGGAAGTCGAGCGCGGTGCCCAGCCCTTCCGCGGGCACCGTCGCCGTGAGGCTCGTGAAGTCCGGCGTCACCGCGAGCTGGCCCGTACCCCCTTCCGCCTCGAGCGCGTGAACCGGGTCGGAGGCGCCGTTCCGGAACGTGAGCCGGGCGGCGAGCAGCGCGAGCCCCGTCTGGGCCGCCGTCTCGTGGCGGCTGCCGCTCCGGTACCAGAGCGTTGCGTCCACCGTGCCCGCGAGCGGATCCGGGGCGAGGACGACGCGCAGGCCGTTCGCGAGCGTGACCCGGGTGGCCTCGAGGCCGGTGGCCGCCGCGAGGGTCGGGGCAAGGGCCAGCGCCAGCGCCGGCACGAGCAGCGTCCACCGTCGGGGAGGGGTCATTCGCGAGAGATTCGCGTGCCCGCGTCCGGGCGTCAACGCAGCACGACGAGGCGGGCGCTCTCGTGCCGGCCGGCCCCGTCCAGGGCGAGGAAGTAGAGCCCCGGCACGAGCGCGCGGCCGTGCGCGTCGTCGCCGGGCCACACGATCACCCGCGCGCCGCCGGGACCGAGCGTGCCGGAGCCGAGGTCGCGCACCATCCGGCCGCCGGCGTCGAACACGCGCACGCGATAGCCCGTGGCCTGGGCCTCCGCGCCAAGCGAGACGCGCACCGCGAGCGGCGTGCCGCCGGCGCGCAGCGGGTTCGGGCCCGAGAGCCTCAGCGAGAGTGGCCCGTGGAGGTCGGGCGCATCCAGCGTGTCCGGCACGTAGCGAAGGGCGGCAAGCCCGTCGGGCAGTCCCCAGCCGACCAGCGTGTCGGGCGAGGCCGCGCGCGAGGCGGTCTTCTTGAGCGCCTCGATGATCATCACCGGCGGCCAGGTCGGCCGCGCCTGGATCAGGCAGGCGGCGAGCCCGGCCACGAGCGGCGCCGAGAACGACGTGCCGTTGTGGCGTTCGTACGTGTTCGGGTCGCCGGTCACCGAGGCGAGCAGGTTCGCCACACCCTGCGCCGAGAGATCGGGCTTGATGCGGCCGTCGTACGTCGGGCCCTTGGACGAGAACGGCGCGCGCACGCCGAGCGAGTCGAGCGCGCCGATCGCGAGCACGCTGTCGCCGTTCGCGTCCGCGGGCGCGCCGATCTTGTAGCCGACGTACGAGTGCTGGCCGTCGTTGCCCGCCGAGACCACGACCAGGATGCCCTTCGCGGCCGCGATCTCGGCCGCGCGCGTGACCGTGGACGTGTGGCCGTCCAGCATCGGGTAGGTGATGTTCGGGCCCGGCGCGTCGAAGATGTTGTAGCCGAGCGACGAGCTGATGATGTCGGCCCCGAGCGAGTCCGCCCACTCGGCGCCCATGCTCCAGTACACCATCTCGATCGGCGTCTCGCTGTTGTCGTCCTCGGTGCGTCCGAGGATCGCGTTGCAGCCGAAGGCCGAGCCGAGGTAGCGCCCGGTCGCGCGGCCGGCGAGCTGGCTGAGCGTCCACGTGCCGTGCTCGAACGCGGCGGGCTGATCGACCGTGTCCTGCACCGAGTACACACCGCGGATGAAGTCGCGCGCGCGCAGCGCCCCGACCGGGATCGTGCGCAGCGCCTCGTGCTTCCGGTACCAGTTGAACCCATTGTCGAGCAGGCAGACGTTGACGCCGAAGCCGGTGTAACCCGAGTCGTGCACCGCGGGGATGTTGAGCCGCGCGAGCTGCGTGAGCGACTGCCCGTAGGCGGCCTGCGTGGCGGCCGAGGAGAACAGTCCGGGCGAGCGGCCGGGCCCGGCGTCGCCGGATCGCGGCCCCGTGGTCGGCTCGTCCACGGGCTCGCGCACGCGCGGCGCGGCCATCTCCACGGGCGCCACGCGCCGGACGAACGACAGCCCTGCGAGCTGGACGAGCGGCGTACCGGACGTGCGCACGGCGACGCGGTTGAACCAGCGCGACTGGCCGTAGACCGCGTACCCGGCGGCCTCGAGCGCGCTCACGTAGCCGGCTTCGAGCGGCAGGTCGAGGTAGTCGACGAGCGGCTGGACATGCGCCTTCTCGCGCCGGTGGCGGGCCTCGGGCGTGAGCGCTGCCTCGGCCGCGGCCAGCTTCGCCACCAGGTCGGCGGGGCCCTGCTCGCCCTTGTCCACGAACTCCACCCACACCGGCACCGGATCGGAGCCGGGCACGGTCGCGAGCGCCAGTCGCGGGTCGAGCCGCGAGCGCGCGGCAGCAGCGGGTGCCGGACCCTTGCCGGCGGCCGGGTACCCGCCGAAGGCGGGTGCGGAGCCGATCGCCAGCGCGGTGAGGCTTGCGGCGAGGAGCAGTGCGAGAGGTCGCATCGCCCACGATTCTACCGGATAACCGCCCGCGCGGCCGCGGCCGTCAGGCGCGCACGTCGTCGCCCACGACCACGCGGACGCGGCCCTCGAGCACGCCCACCGGGTGGCCAGCGGCGTCGTGGACCGGGGGCCGGCGGTGAAGGACCAGTGAAGCCGCGTCCCCGGGCTCGAGCACTCCGAGCGCCAGCAGCAGATCCACGGCCGCCGGGCCCATGGCGCGCATGGCGCCGTCCTCGCACTTGATGGCGATGCCACGCCCGGTGGCCGGCTCGGCCACGAGCAAGAGGCCCTCGGCACCGCTCTTCGCCAGCAGCCGGCCGCGACCGGCGAGCATGAGATCGGTGGCGAGGCGCCCGACGCCCTCGACGGTCACGGGCTCGGCGACCATGGCCCGACCGATCCGCTGCAGTGAGCGGGCGCGCGCGTCGCCCCCGCCCGCCATCGCCGCGGCGAGCCGCGCGTAGCCGAGCGCCATGGCGGTGAGCGGCAGGCCGAACACCGGCACGCTGCAGCCATCCGTGCCGAGCGGGATGGTGGCGGCGGGAACGCCGCAGCACTCGGCGATCGTGCGCAGCATGAGCTGCTGGAGTGGGTGCTCGGGGCGCTCGTAGCCGGCGATGGACCAGCCCTCGGCCTTCGCCAGCGCCAGCATGCCGGCGTGCTTGCCGGAGCAGTTGTTGTAGATCGGGCTCTTCAGGCCGGGGTCGCGCTGGACGTCGGCGAGCGACTCGGCGTCCATCGGGTCGTGAAAGCCGCAGGCCAGGTCGGCGGCCGTGCAGCCGATGCGCTCGAGGAGCCCGCGCACCAGCGCCAGGTGCGCGCGACTTCCCGAGTGCGAGGCCGCCATGATCGCCAGCTCGGCCTCGGAGCAGCCGAGCCGATCGGCGTGGCCGCGCTCCACGAGCGGCAGGAGCTGGAACGGCTTCGCGGCCGACCGGAACGAGGTCACGCCCGGCCCGCTGGACCCGGGGAGGCCATCGGCGGGTGCCGCGGTCGTCGCGGCGAGCAGCGCCCCGCCGGCGTCCACGACGGCGCACTGCACGCGGTGGCGAGACTCCGCGATGGCCCCGCGGAGGACCAGCACTTCGGCTTGCAGCCGCATTGGACGATCCCGGTCGGGAAGGGACGTGCGGCCCGCGCCGGTCGGGCGCGGGCCGCACGCGATCAGCGGATCAGCGGATGACGACCAGCCGGCTCTGGAAGTGGAACAGGCCCGCTTCGATCCGGTACATGTAGATCCCGGACGCCACCGCGTGGCCCGAGGCGTTCTTCAGGTCCCAGCGCTCGAAATCACGGGTCTTGTCGCTGTGCATCAGCTCGCGCACCAGGTCCCCGGCCGCCGTGTAGATGCGGATCTTGGCCTGCTGGGGCAGGTTGATGAAGTGCACTTCATTCTGCCCCGGCTGGTCCCAGACCTCGCTGCCGCGGTACGGGTTCGGCACCGCGAGCACGGTCTCCAGGTTCGCGGTCGGACCCGACGTCGGCTCCGCGGGACCGGCGAGGTTGCGGAGCTTGTGGTTCAGGTTCGGGCACGTGTTGCGGTCGTTGGGATCGGTGCAGCGCGCGAAGTTGTTGAGCGTGTCCGGCAGGAACAGGTCTTCGTAGTCCGGGTCCGTCGTGTTCTTGCGCTCGATCGTGATCGAGTACCAGGTGAGGAAGCCGTCGTGCGGTCCCGGCGGCGCGAGGAGGATGAAGATCGAGTCGCCCGGCGTCTCGCAGCGCCCGCCCTCGGTGCCCGGCCGGCGGCACACCTTGACGAAGCGGCCGTTGGAGTCGGGGTCGACGAACGTGAGGATGCTGTCGTTCACCACGGCGCCGTTGCAGACGTAGGGCAGCCGGTACGAGAAGTCCGCGGTGAACACGTCGGGCCGGCCGTCGGCGTTCATGTCCACGGCCGCGAGGTTGATCGGGGCCGCACCGGTCGCCGCCGGGCTCAGCGGCGTGAACGCCCCGGTGCCGTCGCCCTGGAGCCGTGACACGTCGTTCGAACCCTGGTTCGCCACCAGCAGGTCCAGCTTGCCGTCGCCGTTCAGGTCGGCGACCTCGATGCCCCGCGGCGTGGTGCCCGTCGCGACGTCGGGCGCGCCCGTGAAGCCGCCGAGGCCGTCGCCGAGCAGCACCGAGACCGTGTTGGAGCCGGCGTTCGTCACGAGCAGGTCGAGCTTCGCATCGCCGCTCACGTCGCGCAGCGCGATCCCCGACGGCTCGGTACCGACCGGGCGCGTGAGGATCGAGACGAAGACGCCGGCGCCGACGCCCCGGAGGATCTGGACATTGTTGCTCCCGGCGTTCGCGACCACCAGGTCGGGCACGTTGTCGCCGGTCACGTCGCCGAGCGCCAGCGCCGAGGGTCGCGAGCCCACCGCGACGAACGTCTTGGCACCGAACGAGCCCGAAGCCGTGTTGAGCACGACCGCGACCGTGTCCGAACCGCCGCAGGCGACGACGTAGTCCGCGCGGCCGTCCAGGCTCACGTCTCCCACCGCGAGCACGGAGGGCCCGGCGGCCACGTCAGTCGAGAACGGCGACAGGAAACCGCCGAGCGCGCTGGTGGGGAGCACGGCCAGCGCCCGCCCCTGCGCGCTCGTGACCACGACGTCGAGCTTCCCGTCGCCATTCATGTCGGTGAGCGCCACGTCCGAGGGCGGCACACCGACATTCAGCTCGGCGCGGCCCAGCACGCCGCCGGCGCCGTTGCCGAACAGCTCCGTGATCGTGTTCGCGCCCTGGTTCGCCACGACCAGGTCGGGCTTGCCGTCGTTGTTCATGTCCCCGACCGCGATCGCGCTCGGGGCGAGCCCGGTTGCCAGGTCGACGCGCGGCAGCAACGCACCGCTGCCGTCGTTGAACAGGGCCGAGATCGACGACGTCTTGGTCACGCGCGAAGCGTTCCACGTCAGCTCGCTGCCGGCGTTGAGCGAGAAGCGCCGGATGAGCACGGCCTTCGAGCTGTCCGGCGTGTTCGTCATGCGGTAGATGCGGTAGCCGCCGAAGTCCGGCCGCACCTCGGTGGCGCGGTCACGCAGGAAGCGCACGGTGAGGTTGCGCGATTCGCGGCGCACGCTGTCCGGCTGCGGACCCTGGAAGGCGCCGACGCACTTGAACGGCAGGATCGACGAACTGTCCTGCCAGGCGCCGACGTTCACCCACACGGGGATGTCGGGAACATTGGATGCGGCCCGCACGGGGCGGGCGGCTGCGATCGCAAGGCAGGTACCCAGGAACAACAGGCAGGCGCGGCGGGCGGCGCGGCGTGCGCCGCCGCCTGCCTCAACTCGATGGGCGGACATGATCACTCCTAATGGGTCCCGGAGGGCACTCTCGCGTTCACGACCCGTTGCGCCGGTGTGACCACGCGCAGGTTCGGGGTCGGACGGACCCCGCTGCGAATGGCAGGCGTGAACGAGCCGCGGTCGATGTTCTGGCGGGGCAACCCCCAGAGGTCCTGGAGCACGAAGTCCACCAAGGCCATGCAATCCTGCCGCGCATAGGACCACGGGCTGAAACCGGAGAAGACGAACTGGTGCGCGCCGTTGCCGTGGTAGTAGGTCATCGTGGCGGCGGTGCGCGTCCCCACGACCGACGTGATGACGGAGCCCGTCGCCTCGAACAGCGTGTCCAGCACCGAGATCTCGCGCGCGATGCCGGGATCGGGGTCGACGTCCTCGATGATCGCGTTGATGTCGGCGATGTATTCGCACGGCCAGCTCGTCTGGTAGAACAGGCTCCCCGACGTGCGCGTCGGCGGCACGGGATCGCCGGCCTCGAGCTTCGTGCGCATCTTCGGCGGGAGCCTCGTGTAGTCCGGCGAGCTGATCTCGGCGGGCGCATTCCAGCGATCCGGGTGCGTCCAGTCCGATGCCACGATGATCGTGGTGTCGTGGTCGGTGCCGTCCCCGTGGCGCACCTGGATGTTGTTCTCGTAGCGGATCGTCGCAATGGAGCTCTTCGTCACCGCGACCGCCGACTGCCAGTGCGCGCCGTCGAACATGATCTTGCTGGGCGACAGCTCGGCGAACTGCGGCAGGCTCGAGAACACCGTGGTCTGCCCCTGGTTGTTCGCCCGCTTGTCGAACAGCTGCAACGAGGCGTACGCCGCGCCGCCGCCCGCCAGCCAGACGCGGCCGCCGAGCTGCGTGTAGGCCTCGAGCGTGCTGGACAGGCCGGGGCCGCTCATCGACAGCAGCGCCGTGATCGGGAACACCTGCTGGTCGAAGCTCGAGATGTACTGGGCGCCCTCGCCGTCGACGAGCCAGACCAGGTTCTTGTACTGGCCGATGCGCGACAGCAATACGCCGCGCGCCGGGTTCTCGAGTCCGAGCCGGGTGCCGAGCGTGTCGTACTCGTAGCCCGCGAACAGGCCCGGCTGCGAGGTCACGCCCGTGGTGGGGTTCTTCGTGCAGCGCCACGGCCAGCCGCCCTTCGCGAACAGGAACGTGTCCATTTCGCTTCGGCTGGGCCACAGCTTCGTGTACAGGCCCGGGCAGCCGCCACTGATCTTGTCCACCTCGAGTCGGGTGTCGTCGAGGACGAGCAGGTTGCGGTTGAACGTCGGCGTGACGGCCGTCATCTTGAGGATGCCGAGGCTCTTCTGGCCGTTGTTGTCGCCGCACTCCAGGTAGAAGCGGTGGTCGCCGTCCAGGAACGGGCGCAGCGTCACCGCGCCGGGCACGGTCGGACTCGGCTGCGACCAGTGGATGTAGTCGTTGTTCTCGTCCGAGCGCGGCGTCTGGTCGTTGATGTTGCCGTCGACCATCCAGCGGAAGTACTGGATGCGCGAGCCCGGCGACGGCTCGGCAAACCAGTTCACGTTGATGGGCGTCCGGGTCGGGATCTCGATCGGGATCTCGCGCAGCGGATCGGTGGAGTAGCCGCCGCTCTGGTAAACGAATTGGATGAACTCGTTGAAGATGCCGATGCGCGGGCCGTTCGAGCTGGCGAACCCGGCGGTGAGCTGCAGGCAGTTCGAGTTGAGCGAGAACACCGGCGAGTAGGCGCCCGCCTCGTCGAAGCCGATGAGCGTGAACATGTAGCTCTTGCCCGGCGTCAGGTTCGTGAACTGCACGAACTGCGTGTCGGCGCTCGTCGAGTCCCAGCCGAGCCAGTTCGTCTTCGACTCCTGCCTGCGCAGCGAGTCGGGATCCACGAGGAACACCTGGTTCCCCGGGTCGTCCAGGTCGAGCATCTTGTACTTGTACTTGACCGGCTTCTGCGTGAACTGGCCGTCCACGTCCTGGCCCTGCCATTCGATGCGCACCGAGGGCGTGACCTGCGCGCGCAGCAGCGCGCTCGGGAGCGGATTGGTGATGCTCACGTTGGGCGCGATCGTGTAGGCGAAGAACGAGCGGTCCTTGAACGGCGAGCGCCTCCCGTTGTTGTCCACCGCCCGGATCACGAACGTGTGGAAGTCGGAGGCCGTGCGCGGGTCGTTACCGTGCGCCGGATCCGGCTGGGTGGCGCGGAAGAACAGGATCTCCTCGTTCTTCAGGGTGGTGATCCAGCACGTGTCGCCGTCGTTGCACTTGGACGTGTCGATCACGATCGTGTGCGGCGGATCGATCGCGTACTCGTAGTGATCGACCCGGCCGTCCGGGTCGTTGCCGGACCAGTTGACGCGGTAGGCGTAGAAGTAGGGGCTACTGGAGTCGGCGGACACCGGCGCGCTCGTGAGCTCGACCGACGGCGGCTGGTTGGGGATCAGCAGTCCCGTCGTCTTCTCCGAGCAGCCGGTGAGGGCGGCCGCCCCGAGCGCGACGAGCGCCACGGCCAGCGCCACCACGCGCAAAGACTTCGAGCGGGTCAGGCTCATGGCTGCCTCCTTCCGGGATCGGTTCCGGATCCGGGCGGTCTCGTCGTCGTGCCGTTGTTGTCGCCCACGGTGTTCGCGGGCTCCGGCGGCGACAGCCGGCACGGGATGTCCGTCTGCACGCACGTGCCCTGGCTCGGGCTCACCTCGCGTCCGACGAACGGGCAGGTCGCGGTGCCCGGGAGCGCGTCGCACTGCAGGCAGTCGCAGACGCGGATCCGCATGGTGATGTTGCCAGCGGCGATCCAGGTCGGGATCTTGAACTGAACGGCGTTCGCGGCCACGAACTCACTCGGCTCGATGTAGCAGGTGTCGCGGTTCGTACCGGTGAACTTGCCGAGCACGGCGATCTTCCAGCGCAGGATCACCGGGTATTCCGCCGGCGCGCCACCGACCTTGTTGAAACGGGTGGGATCCAGCCAGTCGTCATCGGTCGCGACCGGGTTCAACTGGATGTTGTCCCGGGTCGCGAACAGCTGGTTGACCGTCGGCCGGAACTGCGGGTTGCTGCGACTGAACAGCGGCGCGTGGTTGACGTAGAACGTCAGCACCTTGGACCGGAGCGCCCGGTCCGCGGCCGTGCCACCGTTCGCGTCGACGCGATCGGCGATGCCCACGGCGTCACCGGGACGCTGGTCGACGCGGCGGTCCACGGTGCCGTCGCCGTCCTCGGCGCGGATCACGGCGTAGGCCTTGCCCGCGCTCGTGAGGCCCCAGAAGCCGTTGATCACCGGCTGGTGGAACACCGACGCCGGGTCGTGAACGGGATAGGTCGTGGTCTCCGACGGCTGCGTCACCTGGCCCGACAGGTCCTTCACCTGGATACGGATGCGGAAGCCGATCGGCGAGCCGTTCGGCGGGCCGGGCGTGTAGACCGGGAAGCCCTTCAGGCTGTCCGGGAGGAGAGCCGTGTTGATCTTCGCCGCATACGGCGAGTCCTTGTCGAAGCCGCCGGCCGGGATGATGACCCACGAGTTCAGGTGGACCGTGTCGTTCTCCTGCCGCACCCACAACTTGTCGTTGTAGACCTCGAAGAACGTCTTGCGCTCGGGGCGCAACGCCGGGAGCACGCGCAGCGAGTCCTCCGAGAGCAGCGAGTGCGGCACCGTGTAGTTCGGGATCTTGTCGATCGTCTGCCAGCCGGTGAGCTCGAAGTCCCGGTACTTCCCGCCATAGGGGATCCCAATGGTGGTCGTCCAGCCGCCCGCGGGGTCGTTCGGGTCGGGGCCGCAGAACCAGGTGTCGGGCGCGAAGTTCATCTGGAACCAGCGCGTGCCCTCGCCGCGCCAGCCTGACTGGCCGATGGCACGGAGCGTGAAGATCTTGGGCCCCGGGTTCACCCGGTCGGTGCCGACGCCGGTGTTGTAGCTGGTTTCGTGCACCGACGAGTCCACGGTGTTGAAGTTCGGCTCGTCGAGCTTGTAGCGGTAGCCGGTGACGATCGTGCTCGGGATCGTCGGCACGCCGTGCCAGCGCATGTGCAGCAGCGCGTTCGACATCACCGTGTCGCGCGGGAACGCGTGGTCGTTGCTGATCTCGAAGAAGTCGGTGACGAAGTAGGTCTTCTGGATCGGCTGCACGCCGCCGCCCGGCAGCAGCAGGTACTCCGTTCCCGTGGCCTTGCACTCGTCGATCACCGCGGTGGGCGGGAAGCGGTCGTAGGCGCTGAAGATGAACCGCGCCGGGGTCGGGTCGGGTCGGCCCTTGTTGTCCACGGCGTAGATGTAGAAGGCGTGCTGCCGCTCACTCACCTCTTCGGACGCGGTGAAGATGAACATGCTGTCCGTGGCGGTGGTGTAGTGGTAATCGCGCGCCTTGGGTCCCGGCAACGCAGGCACGCTCCCGGAGCCCTCAGGCGGCACGGGGAGCGTCTCGACCACGGCCCAATAGAACCCGGCGACGCTGCCGTCGCGATCCGTGCCCGCCCAGTACATGTGGAATCGCACCGGGATCTTGCCGATCTGCGGTCTGATCGGCTGGTTGAACGAGTCGCGGGTGGTGATCGTGTCCTGCGGTGCGGCCACGATCCAGGTCTCAGGCGGTTGGTTGTCGAGAGTGGTGGGGGCGAGGGCCTTGCGGCATCCAGAACCCCAGAAAGCTAGAAAAAGGCAAAGAGCAGCCCCAACACGTAAGCGCATTCGCGCCCTCCAGCACGCCCAGTCGATCTAGAGGAAGGAGCGCAGGCTAGCAACGTCGCCCCGCTTGCGCAAGCCGTATTCCCCCTGTGATTTGCCGTTTTCTCTTGGGATTACCCGTCTTTTCCGACCCTGCGCTCCGTACCTTTGCCGGCCCCGGCCCCGTCATGGTCCGCGTGGGCCGGCCCTGGCGACCGCGGCGCCCTCCAGCTGGCAGGGGATGTCGACGTCGACGCAGGTGCCGTCGGTCGGGTGCGTCTCCCGTCCCCCGAACGGACAGCCCTTGGGGCCCGGGAGGACATCGCACTCCCGGCAGTCGCAGAGCCGGATGCGGACGTTGATCGCCCCCGCCGCGATCCAGTCCGGGATCGTGAAGTTGATCCCGGACGGGTGCGAGAACTCGAGCCCTTCGAAGAAACAGGTGTCGCGGTCGGTGCCGGCGAGCAGGCCGCGAATGGCGATCTTCCAGCGCAGGATCGCCACGTATGCGGTGGGC
>Ga0207670_10000092_pt1 | contig 62194 bp, 48 predicted proteins | sample KBSS23HmetaG_FD_184339 | JGI IMG/M metagenome (GOLD analysis project Ga0207670, IMG submission 184339) | Switchgrass rhizosphere microbial communities from Kellogg Biological Station, Michigan, USA - KBS S2-3H metaG (SPAdes) (version 2) | ecosystem: Host-associated > Plants > Roots >...
AACGGCTTGGTGAAGTTCTGCCACACGATCAGCCACGCCGCGCGCCCGATCGCGCCCAGGTTGAGCTTCGAGAACGCGATCGTCTCGCGCTTGTGGTTGGCGCTGTTGTGCCGCAGCAGCAGGTCCAGGCGGTTGGCCGCGAACAACGGGTTCCCCGCGGTGCGGGCCTGGACACTCGGCGTCATCTCGTGGCGGATCGTGTAGCCCTGTGCTCTCAGACGGACCAGCGCCCGCGGGTAGTCGGCGTGCTCGTCGGAGCGGAACACGAGCGACTGTGGCTCGGGGGCGGCGAGCTTCAAGGCGAGCGCGGTGCCGGTCTCGATGCCGCGCGGGTCGGGGCGGCCGCAGGCGCGTTCGAGCTCGGCGCGGCGACGCTTCTGCTGAGCGGTCATGCGCCCCTTCCGCCGCAGCTCGGTGAAGGTGAAGGCGTAGCAGTAGTGCGAGTGGGCGCCGACGACCAGGTTCAGGTAGTGCGGGTGGTACTGGCTGAAGGCGAAGCTCTCGAAGCCGTCACCGACGAGGGGCTCGGTGACAAGTCCCTGCGGCCGGTTGTGCCAGAGGTAGAGCAACGCCAGGCGGCCCAGCCGCTGGCTGTGGCGCATGACGGTGGTGTGGTGGCAGCGGGCCTCGCGCGCGATCTGGCGATAGCCGGAGCAGGCGAGCTGGCGGTGGGCGGTGGCCTCGAGCACGTCGGGACGCTTGAGCCAATAGGTGTTCGAGAAGCTCTGGGTGCTGAACGTGTGCCCGCAGTGGCCACAGCGGAACCGCTGGATGCGGTGCGGGCTCGCGGCGCGGGTGAAGCTGCCGTGGCGCTTCCAGCGCCAGCCATCGCTCGAACGGTGGAAGCGGCAGCCAGTTCGCGGGCAGTGCGGGGGCACGAAGGGGGCGAGCTCGCTCGCCATGCCCCTGGATCACTGCACTCAGCGTGCCGGCAACATTCCTCGCAGCACAACCGAAGAAGTAGCTCGGCCCCGAAGGTCGTTGCTGGCCGGCCCCGCCGGGCGCGTCAGTCGAGCGACGGATCCACGAGCTTCACGAGCATCAGCAGCTCCGGCCGCATCGCCACCGGGTAGCGTTTCTGCAGCCGCGCGATCATCTCGTTCAGCGCCTTCTCCGACTTCTGGTTCTGCAACGACTCGTCGATCATCGCCTCGCTCTCGTCGTACGAGAGCTGCCGGCCGCCGTCGTACGAGAGCAGGTTGATGACGACGTAGTCGCCGTTGCGGTCCGGACCGCGCACTTGGATGCCGCCGGGGCGCATCTCCTCGAACAGCGCCTTCTGGTAGGGGCCGTTCTCGTTCTGCTGGCGCACCTGGATGCTGCCGGAGACGTGGCCCGCCGCGGAGTCCGCGGCCAGCAGCGCCTCGGGCTTCATGCCCGACTTGAGCGCCTTCTCCACCGAGTCCGCGCCGGCCTTGCTCGCGCGCGTGATCGCGGCGAAGCGCACGGTGGGATAGGTGAAGAACAGCGGCAGGTTCTTCTGGTAGTAGGCCTTCCGCTCGTCCTTGCTCACCCACACCTTGCTGAAGATCGAGTCCTGGTACATGTGCTCGACCATCAGCTCCTCGAGCTTCTTCTGCACCGGCTCGGTGACGATCGGGTCCTTCTCGAGGCCCTTCTGGGCGCCGTACTCCGCGATGCTCGGCTCGAGCACGGTCGTCTCGACGAAGCCGAACATGGCCTCGGGGCGATTGAGCGCCGGCCGCATGACCGGCGGGATGTCCGAGTAGGCGTGCATCAGGTCGCCCAGCGAGTAGCGGCCGCCGTTCTTCCACCGCGCGAGCAGCCGGCCGGTGTCGGCGGGCGCGAACTCCGGCACGGAGCCGTCGATCTCCATCGCGGCCGCCATGGGCTGCTGCACGTACTTGATCGTCTCCCGGAAGCGCGACGAGGCGAAGTTCACGTTGGCGGTGTCGTAGACCATCTCGTTCTGCACGCGCAGCAGCGTCAGCAGCTGCTCCGTGCGCAGGCCGGATTTCACGTCGAACGCCTGGCCGCGGAGCAGGCGGATCATCGCTTCGTAGGAGGGTGGTTCGATGGGCTTGCGCTCGATCGACTGCACGATGTGCCAGCCCTCGCGGTCCTGCACCGGCGGCGACGTCTCACCGGGCTTGATGCCGTAGACCCAGTACGCGATCTCCGGGTCGAGCTTGTCGCGCGCCACCCAGCCCATCTCGCCGTCGGGGCCGGGGTCGTTCGTGGCGATCGTGTACTTCTTCACCGCCGCGGCCCACGTGATGCGGCCCGAGATCAGCTCGCGGCGCACGCGGTCGGCGGTCGCGCGGTCGGCGAGCAGGATGTGGCGGAAGTGCTGGAGCCACTTGTAGCTCTCCCACATCGTCCGCACCTCGGCGTCGGTCACCGTGATCGAGTCGCGCACGTAGCGCTGGTAGACGGCGTTCGCCAGCGCGCGCTGGCGCGTCTCGCGCAGCGCGAGCCGGTCCTCGAAGCCCTGCGGGCGGTTGAGCGCGAGCGCGGTCATGCCGAGCACGTCCCGGTGCATGAGCGAGTTCAGGAACTGCACGCGGCCGGCGCTGTCCTGTCCGGGGCGGAACTCGGGATACGAGTTGAACCAGTCCTTCACGTAGCCCCCGACCGTGGTCACGCGGGGTCCCACGCGCAGCAGCCACACCGAGTCGGCGAGGAACTGCCCCGTGTCGGGCACGTCGTTGATCCAGCCCTTGAGCTTGGGGCTCGTGAACTTGCCGGGAACGGGCTTGTTCGGGTCGACCGGTTTCTGGGGACCCTGCGCCGGGCGGTGCGGCGGAATCGCCTTGCCCTGGGCGCGCGTGAGCACCGGCACGAGGAGAGTGGCCGCCACCACGAGCAGGGCGAGCAGGGGCATGAACCGGCGCTTCATTCGGGGTCCTCGGAGGAAGGCGAGCGCAAGCGGCTCGACAGGAGCGGGGCAGGGATTTCGCGGCAACGAGCGTAGGAGCCGCGCGCGTGGTGCGTCAAGATTCCGGGCCCCGCTTCGCCGCGAGTTGACGGGCTGCTGACCGGGCCGCGCGCGAGGTCGTGCGATCAGGGATGCTTGAGGCGCCGATTCAGGAAATCCTGCGCCACGCGCAGCGCGTCGCGGCGCAGGAACGGCTTGCCGCCCTGCGCACCGATCCGCGCCTCGATGAAGAGCTGCTGGTCGCTGCGCACGTGCGCGAACGCCTGCGCCGAGGTCGAGTCCGGAGCGCCGGGCTCGTTCGTCTGCAGCACCAGCACCGGCGCCGGGATGCCGGCCGCCGCCGCGAGCGGCGAGCGGGCGCGCCAGCCGGCGCTGTCGCTCCCGGCTTCACGTACGTATTTCTCGCGAGCGGCGGGAGCGAGCGCGCGATACGCCACCCACGGATCGTAGGCGGCATCCTGGGCGACCACCGCCTGCAACTCGGGGTGCTTCACCGCCGCGAGCAGCGCGCTGGTCGCGCCCTCGTTCATACCCCACACCGCGAGGCGCTTGGCGTCCACGCTCGGCTCGCGCGCGAGCCGGCCGATCGCCGCTTCCACCGCCGCCACGCTCGCCGGGCCGGCGCGATCCGGTCGGCCGCTCGAGCGGCCGGTGCCGGGCAGGCTCACGAGCGCCACGGTCATGCCGCGACCGCGCAGCGGGAACGCCGCGCGCATGGCGGCGCGCGCGCTCACGCCGGCCGCCGGCACGTAGACCAGTCCCGGGGCCGGCCGCGCCACCGTGTCCGCCGGCATCACCACCACCTCCACCGTCTCGTTCCCCTGCTTCAGCAGCTCGCGCGGGTAGAGGTCGTAGAACAGGCTGCCCGCCACGACCACGCGCGCGGTCGAATGGAAGACGTGCTTCTGGAAGTCGTGCGTGACCAGGTGGAACACGAGCGTGCCACGCTCGAACTCGGCCGGCGCGGTCCACTCCATGCCGGTGCTCTCGCCGGCGCCCGCGGGCGCGATCACCTGCACGATCCCCATGAGCGGCGTGAGCCCGGATCGCGGCGCGTCCGGGTTCTCGACGTCGTCGCTCCGCCACTCCATCGCCAGGCTGTCCGCGTAGATACCGTAGGCGCCCTTGTTCTCGATCCTCATGCTCGCCTGCCAGACGCCGGTCTCGTCGGCGCGCAGCGTGTCGGGCTCGACGCGGAAGCCGGGCGGCGTGCCTTGGGCCGCGCCGGGAGCGGGCGCTGTCTGAGCGGGCGAGAAGACCAGAACGCCCGCGAGCGCCAGCAGCCACGGTGTCGGGATCCGTGGCACGAACCGTGTGCGGCCTCGCGGCCAGGGTCTCGGAGAGGTCATGGGCGTGGCCATCGAGTCTATCGGGGGTGCGGAGGCGCCGACAAGACAATGGCGCGCAAAGCCACGTCGTTCCGCTGCACGTGCGCGGTCCGTTTCAAACCGTCGAGCAGCGCGCGGACCCGGCGCTCGCCCTCGGCCTCGTACCAGGCCTGATGCACGCGCTCGCGCACGGCCTTGAACTCCTGCGCCGTGCGCGGATCCACGGACAGCACCTTGAACACGCGGAACGCGCCGCCGATGCGGTCGGGTCCCCCGACGCCGCCGGCGCCGATCGCGCGCGTGCGCGCGTAGAGCGCGCTGTCGCTCGCGGCCGTCACCACCTGCGTGTAGTTCGAGCCGGCGCGCTGCGCCTGGAACGCCAGGCTCTCGGCGTTGCCGGGCATGGCGAACAGCCGCGCCAGGCTGTCGGCGGCGACGCTGTCGCCGAGCATGATCGTCACCAGCACCGTGCGCGCGGGCTGATCGAAGTCGGACTTGTGGGCTTTGTGGTAGCGCTGGAGCGTGAGCGAGTCGGAGGGGATCTTCTCCATGATCGCGTGCTGGAGGTAGCTGTTCACGGAGTGGAACTCGACCCGGTCGGCGAGCACCGCCGCGACCTCCGGCCGCCGGGCCAGCGCGGGCGCGGCCGCGGCGTTCCGGAGCGTGCGCTCGAACAGCGCGTTCTGGACCATGGCGCGCACGCCGTCGGCGTCGTTGATGCGCGGCCGGTAGATGCTCGAGAGCCGCCGGTAGTCCTGGAGGAGGTCGCTCACGCGGTACTCGCCGAGCTGCGAGCGCGCGAGCACGCGAACGGTGTCGGCGGCGGCCACCTCGGGCATGCGGCCGAGCAGCTTCACCTGCTCGGCCGCCGACATCTTGGCGTCCGGCTGGGGCAGCTCGGCGAACGCCGAGCCTATGCGCCGGAGCAGGTCTTCATCGTAGACGGGTTTCAGCTCCACCATCAGGCTCTCGCGCGCGGCCGCCCCCAGCGCCTGCTCGTCCAGGTCGGGTTGGCCGGCCGCCCGGCGCTTGTTCTCCAGGGCCGTCAGCCGGTCGGCGAGCGCCGCGCGCAGCAGCGTGTTGTCGCGCTCGCTCCGGTAGCGGGCGGAGTCAGCAGCCGTCCACGGCAGGCCGGCCGCGACCGCATGGGCGGCAAGAAGTCGCTGCTCGAGCACCAGGTCCAGAAACCGGTCGCGGTCGGTCGGGGTAAGCGAGTCGGGGTCTCCGCCGAGGAGACCCACGGCCCGCCGGAACCGTCGCACGGTCACGTCCTCGCGGTCCCCGATCCGGATCAGCACCGAATCGGGGAGCGGGCGGGCCGGCTTCGCCGTGGCAGGCGCCTTGGGCGCCTTGGCCGGCGGGGCGGGCGCGGCCTTCTGGGCCGCGGCGGTGCCCGGCATCAGCAGGGCTACGAAAACGGCCCCGCGCAGGCAGGCGCGGAGCGATCTCGGGAATGGCTGGAGGACACGCATGAGGGGTTGCGACCAGGGTGAGCGGGGCCGGCGTTGGGAGCGGAACAGTCTAGCGGGTCTGGCGATCGGGCGCAGCCGTGCGCGCCGGCGAGCGCCGGCGGGGTTGCCGCCGTCCGGGGCGCTGCCTAGACTCATGTGTCCCATGCGACACGTCGGAAGCTCCCTGGCCCGGGCCGCGCGCTCCTGTGCATTGCTCGTGGGCCTGGCGGGGCTCCTGGTGGCCACGGCCCACGCCGACCCGGTCCGCCTGGTCGCGAGCGACGCCAGGGGCGTGACGATCCAGGTCACGGTGGGCGCGTGGACGCTCACCGCGCCCGGTGCCGACGGCCGCGTCCGCGTGAACCGGTTGGACGGCGCGCACGCGCTCGGCGAGCCCGGCCGGCCCACGCTGCCGGCATTCGCGACCACGCTCGCGATCCCGGCCGACGCGCGCCCCACGGTGCGCGTGATCGGCACCGAGGGCACGCAGTCACGCGATGGCGTTCGGCTCGAGATCGCCGGCAAGCCGGTGTTCCTGCCGGGTGGAGACGACCGACTCGGCGTCCAGCCCGCGATGGAGCCGCAGGCCGCGATCAGCGACGGCCCGTGGCCGGCGTCGTCGGTCCAGCTCGCGGCGCCGTTCGCGTTCCGCGGCAGGCGGTTCGTGCAGCTCGAGGTGCGCCCGTTCCGCTACGACGAGGCGGACCAGCGTGTCTCATCGCCGCTCACGCTCACCGTGCGCGTCGACTTCAACCGCCCGGCGTCGTCGCCGGCGCTGCTCTCCGAGGCGTCCGGGCGCGACGCCCAGGTGGACGCGGCGCTCGAGGGCAATGTCTTGAACTGGGAGCAGGGGCAGGGCTGGCGGAAGCTGCCCGGGCTCGAGCGCTCCCGCCCGGGCCGGACACTCCCCGGCAACGGAGCCAACGCCACCACGGGCACGGGGCTGTTCGACGAGACCCAGCCCGAGGTGCGCGTGAAGCTGGCCGAGAGCGCGCTCTACAAGCTGTCGTTCGACAACCTCTCCACCAACGGTTACCCCGACGGCGTCGCGGTCGGAGAGGTGAGTGTGCACCGCCACGAGTTCGCGGAGGGCCAGAGCCCGCCGTTCGTCACGATCGAGCTGCCGTGCGAGGTCGAGGACGCCAACGCGAACGGCACGTTCGACAGCGGCGACGCGGTGTGGGTGTACGTGCGCAACTGGGCCGAGCGCTCGGGCGCCTCGGTGATCCAGCGCTACTGGGGCGACGCCGAGGTGGTGTACGTGACCAGCAAGCCGGGCGGCGGGCTGCGCGTGGCGCAGCGCGCGGGCTGGAACAACGTCCCCGCGCTCACGCCGATCCCCAGCTTCCCGTTCAAGCGGCACTTCGAGCGCGATGCCGCGCTGTTCATGCAGGCCGTGACCTCCGAGGCGGACACGAACATCGGCGTCTGGCAGTGGACGGCGCAGTCGCTCTACTACAACCGTCCGGACACCATCCGCATCGAGACCAACAACCTGGACACGACGCACGCCGCCGCGATCACCGTGCGCTGGGTGGGACGCAAGTTCGAGACCCACCGGATGTGGGCCGGCATCAAGAACGGCTTGAACCAGGTGACCACGGTCGTGGACTCGATCTTCTGGTACGGCAAGTCGGCCGTGGTGAACACGAACACGTTCCCCGGCAGCGTGCTCACCGAGGGCAACACGAACTTCTTCCGCCAGTGGGGGAAGCCGCAGGAGCTTCCGCCTGATCCCACGACGAACTACTTCTGTAACGCGGGCCTCGACTGGTTCGAGCTGGAGTACTGGCGGCGCTACAACGCCATCCAGGACTACGTCCGCTTCAACACCGCCGACGCGAGCGGTGACGTGCAGATGCAGGTCACGGGCTTCACCGGCGACTCGCTGCGCGTCTACGACATCACCGACCCGGACCAGCCGCTGCGCCTGACGCTGGTCCCGCCGCACGTGACGAACGTGGCGCCGGTGTCGTTCGAGATCCAGGACGTCGTCACGCCGGGCGTGCGCCGGGAGTACGTGGCCGCGTGCCAGAACGGCGTCAATCCCGCGCTCGGCCCGAAGCAGCCGCCGGCATCCGCCTACAGCCCGATGACGCGCCGGAACCTGTGGTCGGCGGTCACCGGCGACTACCTGCTCGTCGTCCCGGAGCCGTTCCTGTCCACGGTCGCGCCGCTCGTCACGTTGCGCAGCGGGCAAGGCCTCACCGTGCTCGAGGCCCCGATCGAGAGCATCTACGACGAGTTCAACGGCGGTCGCCACTCGGGGGCCGCGCTCCAGCGCTTCACGAAGTACGCCTACGCGCACTGGAACTCGCGTTTCCTGATGATGGTGGGCGACGGCACGCTCGATCCCAACGGGGTCATGCCCGGCTCGGGCAAGGACTGGATCCCGGTGCTGCCCACGCCGGCGCCCGTGGGCACCGGGGAGGGGCTGGAGATCATCGCCAGCGACAACCGCTACGGGTTCATCACCGGGAGCGAGGACCCGATCTCGAGCCTCGACACGAACCGGGTCGTGCCCGAGCTGATGGTGGGCCGGCTCACCGTGAACTCGGCGGCCGAGGCCACGACCGAGATCGGCAAGATCGTGAAGTACGAGAACGTCCAGCCCACGGAGACGTGGCGGAAGAACGTGCTCCTGGTCGCGGACGACGCGTTCTCGGGCGCGACGACGTTCGGGAACGGCTCGACCGGCAACGACTACTGCCACCGGTTCTACGAGGAGTACTTCGTCGGCCTCGACAACCTGATGGCGGGCATGATCCAGAGCGATACCGGCGTGGCCGGCATGAACGTGACGAAGTTCAACCTGCGCTACTACCTGCCCAACGAGCACATCGAATTCAACTGCGTGAGCGGCGACACCGGCCGCTTCGATCGCGGCGAGACGAGCCAGCACACCCGCGGGCTCGCGACGCCGACGTTGTTCAGCCTGCTGAGCAGCGGCCAGCTCATGTGGAACTACCAGGGCCATGCGAACGAGCACCTGCTCACGCACGAGGACCTCTACCTCGCGATCAACCTGTTCACCGGCGACGAGCAGAGCATCACGAACGTCGACAAGCCGTTCTTCTTCACGGCGTACTCGTGCCACGCGAACAACTTCGTCGTGCCCGGCGGGCAGACCGGCTCCAACGGTCCCTGCATCGCCGAGCGCCTGCTGGCGATGCCCAACGGACGCGGCGCGGTGGCGAGCTGGGCCTCGGTGACGTTCGAAGTGGTGCCGCGCAACACCTCCGACCACATCAACGTCGAGCTCGTCCGCAGCATGTTCGTGAACCCGCCCCGCGACGAGTTCCTCGGCGAGGACGACCGCGGCTCGCGGGTGGTGCTGGGCGAGGTGATCCTCTCGGCCCTGTTCCGCTACCTCGGCACCGTGCAGACGTTCAGCACCGAGCGCGGGCTCGCCATCAGCTACACGCTGCTCGGCGACCCGGCCACGCGCATCTCGATCGGCAAGCCGCTGGGCCAGGTGCTGGCGAACCAGGTGCCGGTCACGAGCGGTACGCCGATGCGCCTGCACACGCCCGGCGACACGCTCCGGATCGACGCCGACGTGGTCTCCAACGTGCGCATCGACAGCCTGGCGCTGTTCCACGACACCGGGACCGGCGACGTGGCGGTGTCGCCGGCCGACTACACGGTGACGCCGCCGCTGCCCGACACCGGCGCCGGGAATTCGTTCGGTGGCCGGCACTTCAAGCTCGCCTACCGCACGCAGCCTGCGCCGCTGTCGCAGGACTACGTGATCGTCGCCCGCGACCGCAACGGACTCGTCCAGCGCACCGAGGTCACGTTCCAGCTCCAGGGCCTGCTGCGCTCCGGCAACCTCGAGATCAACGATGGCGACCAGGTGGCGCCGAGCGCGGTGCTGTCGATGCTCGTGCTCTCGCCGGCGCCGATCGCGAACCCGACCAGCGACATCTCGCTCACGCTGAACGGCGTGGCGGTCGCGTTCACCGCGGCCCCGAACCCGGGCGACACCTCGGGCCGCGAGTGGATCCTGTCGTGGACGCACACCGACTACCCGATCGACGACTACGTGCTGGTGATGGGCGTCCTGAACGGCGGCAGCGTCACGCGCCGCTTCCGGGTCACCGCGGGCGCGGCGCTGCTCGGCCTGAGCAACCTGATCGCGTTCCCGAACCCGTTCGACAACGACGGCACGCACTTCTCGTTCCTGCTCCTCGGCACCGAGAACGCGGACCTGAAGATCCACGTGTTCTCGCAGAGCGGGAGGTCGATCTACGTCGGCGTGGTGCGCGGGCTCGCGCCGGGCTACCACCAGATCGCCTGGGACGGCCACGACGCCGAGGGCGACGAGCTGGCGAACGGCGTCTACTTCTACCGGGTGAGCGCCACCAGCGCGAGCGGCAAGACGACGCAGCAGCTCAGCAAGCTCGTGAAGCTGAGGAAGCCCAAGCACGAGGACGAGACGACGGTGCCGTGACGCTGGTAGGCTGCGCGGCTTCGGAGCCCTGAGAGCCCGTTTCGGGGAGCCCACGTCCGGAGGTCGCCGTGAAGCCCACGTTCCTGGTGCTGTCGCTGCTCGTCCTGGCGGCGCGCGCAGGCGCCGCCGCCGCGCCCGCGGCGTCGCCGAACGCCGCCGTCCTCCGCGACATCGCGGCCGCCGAGGACCGCCGGGATTGGGCCGGCGGCGCGCTCGCCGCGGCGTTGAAGCACGCCGACCCGGGCGTTCGCGCCCGCGCCGTGCTCGCGGTGGGCCGGCTGCAGGACACGCTGAGCCTCCCGGCGCTGCTGCCGCTGCTCTCCGACCGCGTCGCCGGCGTGCGCGCCGAGGCCGCGTTCGCGCTGGGGCAGATCGGGCACAAGTCCGCGCGCGAGGCGCTGGAGAAGGCACTGGGCGACGCCGACGCGCTCGTCAAGGACAACGCCGCCGAAGCGCTCGGGAAGCTGGGCGACAAGGCGGCCACGGCGAAGCTCCTCCCCATCCTGCGCACCGGCACGCCCGCGCGCCGCCAGCGCGTCTGCGAGTCGCTGTGGCGGCTCGCCGACACCAGCGCCGTGGAAGCCCTCGTCGCGTCCCTGGGTGAGAAAGACGCGGCGACGCGCTGGCGCGTGGTCTATGCGCTCGAGAAGCTCCCGCTCCCCGCGCGCGTCGTGCCCGCGGTCACGCCGCTGCTGCGCGACCCCGACGCGCTCGTGCGCGCGCACGCCGCCCGCACGCTCGGCCGCGAGAAGTCCCCGCTCGCCACCGGCGCGTTGATGGCCGCGCTGGGCGATGCCGACCCGGCCGTGGTGGTGAACGCGGTCCGCTCCCTGCAGCAGATCGGCGACGGCTCGGTGTCGGGGCTCGCCGCGAGCCTCACGAAGCTGCTCGCGCATCGCGATCCCTACGTGCGCGTCACCGCCGCCACCGCGCTCGCCGACAGCTTCGTCTGGGCCGCCGCCGGCACGGACTCGCTGCAGTTGCGGAGCGCGCTCGTTCGCGGCTTCGACGACGCCGACTTCGCGACCCGCGGCGCCTGCGGGCGCGCGCTCATCGTGCGGCTCCATCGCTCGGGGCTGGAGCTCGCACGCGGACTCTTCGCCGACACCTCGGCCTACACGCGCACCGCCGTCATCGACGGCCTGCGCACGATGCGTGCGCGCGACCTCGACGAGACGCCGCCGCGGGTGGCGAACGCGCTCTCGGGCGCGTTCCACACCGGCGGCCACGAGCTCGTGCGCATGACCGCGGCCGAGGTGGCGGGCGTGCTGCTCGGCGCCACGCACCACAAGTCGCTGGCCCCCATGCTCGCCGCGCTCCGCCAGGGTGTGGGCGACACCGACGTGCTGATCAGCGCGGCCTGCTCCGGCGCGCTCGCCGACGCCGGCGACACGGTGAGCGTGCCGCTGCTGGCGGCCGCCTACGCCACGCGCGGCCACGACGCCGATGCCGACGCGCGCATCGGCATCCGGGACGCGCTGCGCACGCTCGCCGGGCGCGCGTACGCGGACAGCGTCGAGCGCGCGCACCCCGCGCCCGCGCCGCCGGTCGTTCACGACGACGCGTTCTTCGGGCCGCCCAACGCGAGCCGCGCCATCATCCACACCTCGGCCGGCGACATGGAGTGGAGCTTCGCCGCGGGCGATGCCGCGCCGCAGACGATCAAGAACTTCATCACGCTGGCACGGAAGGGCTATTTCAACGGCTTGCGTGTCCACCGCGTGGTGCCCGACTTCGTGATCCAGGATGGCGACCCCACCGGCACCGGCTCGGGCGGGCCCGGCTACACCATCCGCTGCGAGTACAACCAACTCCGCTACGAGGCCGGCATGGTGGGCATGGCGCTCTCGGGCAAGGACACGGGCGGCAGCCAGTGGTTCGTGACGCTGTCGCCACAGCCGCACCTGAACGGCCGCTACACCATCTTCGCGTCGGTGACGCGCGGGCTGGACGTGGCGAAGCGCGTCACGCAGGGCGCGCTCGTGAACCGCGTCGAGCTGCTGCCTTGAGCCGCGGCCGCGGCCGCGACCGGGGCGCCGGGCGCTCGGCGGCCGCGGACCGGGGAGCGAAGCGGAGGGAAGGCGGCCGGGGCCCGGCTTCGCCCGAGGCGTCCGGGCCGGCGCTGCCGCCGATGACCCGCGGCGCGCTGCTCGTGGCCGGGGGAATCGCGGCGCTGTGCGCGCTGGCGGCGGTCACGACGCGCATCTACGACCCCGACCTCTGGCAGCACCTGCTCGTGGGCAAGGTGATCTGGCAGACGCACGCGATCCCGCACACGCAGCTCTGGACCTGGCCCACGCACGGCGCGCCCGACGTGCTGCCATCGTGGCTTTTTCGCGTGCTGCTGTGGCCGTTCTGGAACCTGGGCGGCATGTGGGGGCTCTACGCGTGGCGCTGGCTCACCACGTTCGCGGCGTTCGGGCTCGCGTACCTCACCGCGCGGCGCATGGGCGTCACCGGCGTCGGGCCGCTGCTCATGCTCGTCTGGTGCGCGATCCTCTGGCGCGGAAGGTCGCAGATGCGGCCCGAGACGCTCGCCGGCATCCTGCTCATGGCGCAGATCTGGCTGCTCGAGCGGCGCCGGCAGTCCAGCGAGCGCGTGCCGCTCGCGCGCGATCCGGCGTGGGGCGTGGTGCCGATCGCGCTGCTCTGGGCCAACGCGCACATCTCTTACTACCTCGGGTTCATCATCTCGGGCGCCTACCTGCTCGACGACCTGCTGCGACGCCGCGCGCCGGGCACGCTGGCGCTGGCGATGGCCGCGGCGGCCGTGGCGAGCCTCGTGAACCCGTTCGGCTGGGAAGCGCTCGTCCAGCCGCTCCAGTACTTCACCGTGTGGCGGCACGAGCCCGTCTACCAGTCGATCGGCGAGCTCTCGCCTGTCTATTGGGAGGTGCACGTTCGCGATCTGCTTCCGCTGTGGCTGGGTCTCCTCGTCGCCGGGACGCTTCTGTGGTGGCGCCGTCGCGGGTTCGATGCGGCGGAGGCCGTGCTCATGCTTGTCTGCCTCACGCAGGCCCTCACCACGCAGCGCTTCATCGGCTACGCCGCGCTCACGCTGGCGCCGTTCGCGGCGCGCGACATGGCCGACTGGCTGGGCCGCGTGCGCTGGCCCGAGTGGTTCCGCGCGGCACCGGCGCGCGCGATGCTCGCGGCGACGACGTGCCTGGCGCTGGTCGTTCCGTCGCTCGCCGATCCCGTGGTCCCGCTGGCCATCGGTTGGGAGCACCGCCTGTACCCCGAGAAAGCCTGCGACTGGATCGAGCAGCACGGCGTGCGCGGGCGCGCGTTCAACACGTTCGTGCACGGCGGCTACCTGCTCTATCGCTTCTATCCCGATCCCGGCCGGCTGCCGTTCATGGACATCCACCAGGCAGGCACGAAGGAGATCCGCTACCTCTACGCGTGGTCACTCCAGGACACCGCCGCGTGGCGTGTGACCGACCAGCGCTTCCGGTTCGACTGGGTGCTGCTCACCGGCGCCACGCCCGGGAGCCCGCTGCTCGCCAACATCCTCGACGCCGACAGCACGTGGGCGATGGTGTTCGTGGACGACGAGGCGGTGCTGTGGTTGCGTCGCGACGGCTCGTGCGCAGCCCAGGCGCGCGAGTTCGCCTATCGCTACCTGCCCGGGGGCCCGGCCGGCATCGGCCCGCTCGGCGCGCTCGCCGCGCGCGACTCCACGGCGCGCGGCCCGATCCTGGAAGAGATCGAGCGGGCGATCCGCGACTCGCCCTGGAACGCGCGCTCGCACGCGTTCGCCGGCAACCTGGCGCTGCTCGAGGACCGCTGGGCCGATGCCCGCACGCACTTCGACGAAGCCGCCCGCCAGCACCCGTACGAGGCCACGGTGCGCGACCTCCAGGGGCTCGCCCACCTTCAAGCCGGTGACCTCGATGGCGCCGAGCGCGCATTCCGCGCGGCGGCCCGCGCGCCCGGTGCCTACGCCGAGGCCGACCTGCGCGAGGGCCAGCTCCTCGCCGCGCGCGGCAAGCGCGACGCCGCACGCCGCGCGTACGGCCGCTCGCTCGCGCGCCACCCCGAGCTCACCGAGGCGCGCGACTCGCTCGAGGCGCTGGACGGGCGAAGGTGAAGTCGCGCGGCTGGCTCGTCGCGGCCGCGGTGGCGTTGGCCGGCGCGCTCGAGACCGCGTGGCTCTCGATCTCCTGGCTCGGCCACGGCCACCTGCCGTGCTCGGCCTCCGGGCGGCTCGACTGCGCGGCACTGTTCCTCGCATCGGGGACCATGCCGCTGGGGCTGCCGCTCGCGGTCTGGGGCCACGCCGGCTACGCGAGCGCCACGTTGCTGGCGCTGGCCGCCGGCTGGCTCGAGGGCGACTGGGCGGGCCGCGCCCGTGCGGCGTTCCAGGCGCTCGCGATCGCCATGGCGCTCTTCAGCCTGTTCCTGGTCGCGCGCATGGTCGCGCTGGGGGCATTCTGCCCCTGGTGCATGCTCTCGGCCGGGCTCTCGCTGGCGCTGGGCGGCATGGCGGCCGCCGGCATCGCCCGCGCCGGCCGGCCCGCGCACGCCGCGGCCGGCGCCGCGTTGGCCGCGGGCATGGTGGCGCTCACGCTCGCGACCGGCGGCCATCGGCCGCTCGAGCCCGCGGGCGAGCCGAACACGCTCTCGGCCGTCGCCCGTCACCTCACGGCGAGCGGCGCGCGCTTCTACGGCGTCTGGTGGTGCGAGGGCTGCCGCGAGCAGAAGGAGCTCTTCGGCGTCGCGGCGCTGGACCTGCCCTACGTGGAGTGCAGCCGGAAGGCGCCCGAGGGCGTGACCGAGTACCCGACCTGGGAGATCGCCGGGCGGCGCATCACCGGCGTGCTGTCACCGGACTCGCTTGCGCACCTCAGTGGTTTCACGGAGCAGCCCTGAAACGAGACGCCGCGCCACCCGAGGGAGAGGTGACGCGGCGTGCGGTACGAGCCGCAAAACAGTATCTAAAGGACCCAGCTCGCTCCCGTGGTGTTCTCGTTGGGCTTGCTCGAGGGGAACAACGAGACCTCGCCAGCATTGCCGTTCGAGAGCTTGAGCAACATGCCCATCCCTGGCGTGGCGGGAGCGGGCGCTGCCGGCGAGACACGGGCCGGCTTGCTCGCCGGTTTGCGCGAGGCCGTTGGTGCCGGTGACTTGCGCGCGGTCAGGGTTGCCGGAGCAACGTGCGCCGGCGCTGTGCTGGTGGCGGCGACCGTGGTCGGCGCCACCGCGACCGTGCGGTGCGACACCGTGGCACCACGTTCGACGCAGCGCTCGGGATCGTCCGGGCAGCCCGCGAACGCGGAACTGGCGGACATCACGCACGCGGTCAGTACGGCGATGGCGAGAAACGGGCGAGTCAGCTTCACGAATGGCCTCCGTGAGGAGATCCCGGTACTCGAACGGCTGACACTATACATCCGCGAAAGCGTTTTCAGCTTCTTTTTGTAACCGGTGGCGGCTCGTGAGCGGCCGATCGCCGCTGTCCCTAGCCCTCTGCGCCCCAATCTGTTCCGGGATTGTCAAGGACTGGACGGGTGCGGCCGGGCCGCGCGATGCCTGTTCGTAGGGACGAGCGGGCCCATGCCAGGGTTCGACGGCCAGGGTACGGAAGGGGTTGGAAAGGTACGCAGGGTCAGCTTCTGGCTTCCTTGTCGAGGAACCTCTCGAGGATCGCCCGCAGGCTCACCGCCACCTTGTCGGCCACCTCGGTGACCTCCGAGTGCGTGAGCGGCGTGGCCGAGAGCCCGGTCGCGCGGTTGGTGACGCACGAGAGGCTCGCGGCCTCGCAGCCCAGCTGGGCCGCGAGCGTCACCTCGTGCACCGTGCTCATGCAGGCCACGTCCGCGCCCAGCGTGCGCGCCATGCGCACCTCGGCCGCGGTCTCGTAGGTCGGGCCATGGCCACCCATCAGCACGCCCTGGTGAAGCGGGATGCCCGCCTCCTTCGCCGCCGCGAGCAGCGCCGCCCGGAGCCGCGGCGAGTAGGGCTCCGCCACGCGCCGGCCGCCGCCTCGTTCGCGCAGCTCGTCGGGTGTGAGGAGCCCGCGCTTGCCGATGAAGTTCAGGTGCCCGGTCGCGAGCATCACGTCGGCGGGCCTCAAGTCCTCGCGGATCGCCCCGACCGCGTTCGTGAAGATGTGGACCCGGGCCCCGAGCGCCGAAAGCACCCGAACGGAAAACGTGACCTGGTCGAGCGGGTAGCCCTCGTAGCGATGGCTGCGTCCCGAGAGCGCCGCCACCGGCACGCCGCGCCAGTGCCCGAGCGCCAGCCGGCCGGCGTGCCCGGGCACGGTCGAGACCGGCCAGTGGGGCAGCTCGCGCGTCGGGAACACGGTCGCGCGCTCGACCGCGTCCACCACGCCGCCCAGGCCCGAGCCGAGCGTCAGCGCCACCCTGGGCACGAGCGGCGTACGGGCGCGGATCGCGGCGACCGCGTCGTTGACGCGACCTCCGAGGTCCGATGTGTCGGGGTTTGAGGAAACGCTCACGCACCCTCGGGGTCGTATGGCGTGCCGAGCGCGCGCGGCGGCGTGGCGCGCCCGATGAACCCGGCCAGCGCGAGCATCGTGACCGCGTAGGGGAGCGCCTGCAAGAGCGCGCTCGGGAACCCGCTCCCCTGGAGCGCGATCTGCGCCGCCTCGGTGGCGCCGAAGAGCAGGCACGCGGCGGCGGCACCGGCCGGATGCCACTTGCCCACGATCATCGCCGCGATCGCGATGTACCCGCGGCCACCGGTCATGCCGTCGGTGAAGCAGTGCTGCTCGCTCGCGAGCCAGGCACCGGCGATCCCCGCGAACGCCCCGCACAGCAGCACGCCGCTCGTGCGCAGGCCGCTCACGGAGAGGCCCAGCGCCGCGCTCGCCGCCGGCAGCTCGCCGGTGGCGCGGAGCCGCAACCCGAACGGCGTGCGGAACACGAGCCACGCCGCCGCCGGCACGAGCGCGATGGTGAGCGGCACGAGCGGTGTCCCGAGCAACGGCCCGAGCCCGGGCAGGTTCGAGAGCGGCCCCAGCGGCAGCTCCGGCAGGCCCGGCACGCGCGGCGAGTTGGACGAGGAATGGAACACGGTCACGAGCACGAACCGCGTGAGCCCCGCGGCCAGCAGGTTGATGCCGATGCCGCTCGTGATCTGGTCGGCGCGGAACGCCACGGTGACGAGCGCGTGCAGTCCCGCCGTGGCCATGCCCGCGAGCACCGCGCACAGGAGCGCGAGCCACGGATCGTGCAGGTACCAGGCGCCGAGCACGTAGGCGAGCGCCGAGTGGAGCATGATGCCCTCGAGCCCCAGGCAGACGACGCCGCCGCGCTCGCCGAGGCTCGCGCCGGCCGCGGCCAGCGCGTAGGGCACGGTGATGCGCAGCGTCGCGGCGGCGAAGAGCAGCACCGCGAGCGCGCTCATGCCGAGGCCTCGCCGGGCTGCGGGCTCGCCGGCTCCGGCTTCGGCCGGGCGCGGCGCGCGGCGCGCTCGAACAGCGCGTAGGCGCTGATCGCGAAAAGGATGACGAGCGCGCGCAGCACGTTCACCAGGTCCGCCGGCACGCGCTGGTTGACGACGAGTCCGCCGTAAGCCAAAGCCCCGAAGAACAGCGCCGAGAGGCACACGCCCAACGGATGGTTGCGCCCGATCAACGCCACGGCGATGCCCATGAACCCGGCGCCTGCGGTGAAGTCCTGCTCGAACCAGTGCTTGTAGCCGAGGACGAAGCTCGTGCCGCCTAAGCCCGCGAGCGCGCCGGCGAGCGCGAACGCGAACACCTGCGCGCGGCCGATGCGCACGCCGGCGTACTCGGCGGCGCCGGGGTTCAGTCCCAGCACGCGCAGCTCGTAGCCCGCACGGGTGCGGAACAGGAACACGCCCAGGACCACCGCGAGGACGAGGCCGAGCACGAGCGAGAAGCTCGCGGGCGAGCCGCGCAGCCACGGCAGCAGGACGTCGAGCCGCGCGATCCAGGCGGCCTCGGCCACGCCGCGCGTGCGCACCGTGGCCGGCATGAAGAGCGCGTGCCCCCACCACGCCACCAGCGCGAACGCGATGAAGTTGAGCATGATGGTGTTGATCACCTCGTGCGCGCCGAAGCGGGCCTTCAGGACACCGGCGATCGCCGCCCAAAGGGCTCCCGCCAAGGCGGCCGCGAGCAACGCGAGCGGGAGCAACAGCGGCGCGGGGAGCGGCACGTAGGCGCCCACCATGCCCGCCGCGAAGCCGCCCAGGTACATCTGCCCCTCGGCGCCGACGTTGAAGAGCCCGGCGCGGAACGCGAGCGCCACCGAGAGCCCGGCGAAGAGGAGCGGCGTGCACTTGAACAGCGTCTGTCCCAAGCCGTAACCGGTGCCGAGCGCCTGCTGGACGAGCAGCCCGTACACCTCGAGCGGCGACTGGCCCACGGCGGCGATCAGCACCGCGCCGGCGAGCAGCGCCAGGACGACGGCCGCGACCGGCGCCAGCGCCTGGAGCGGAAGCCGCGGCCGGGGGCGTTCGCTCACGCGCGCGGGCCCGGATCCGGAGGCCGCGCGCCGGAGGCGCGCGAAGGCTCCAAATCCTCCAACGGCGTGTCGATGAGCGTCGCCCGCCCGGTCATGTGGAGCCCGAGCGTGCGCTCGTCGGTGGCATCCGGCGTGGTCTCGTGGACGATGTTCCCACCCGCCAGGACCACGATGCGGTCGGAGAGCGCGAGGATCTCCGACAACTCGCTCGAGACGAGCAGCACGCCGAGCCCGGCGTCGCGCGCCGCGAGCAGCCGGCGATGGATGGCATCGATCGCGCCCAGGTCGACGCCGCGCGTCGGGTGCGCGGCGATCAGCGCGCGCGCCGGGGTGCCGCTCGTGGGCTGCGTGCGGCCCAGCTCGCGTGCGACCACGAGCTTCTGCTGGTTGCCGCCCGAGAGCCGGCCGGCGCGCGCGCGCGGGTCGGGCGGGCGGACGTCATATTCAGCGAGCGGGGTGCGGGCGCGCGCGTCCAGCGCGGGTCCCCCGAGCCACGGCCCGCGTGCCGCCTCGCGCTGGCGGCCGAGCACCATGTTCTCGGCCGACGTCATCTCGGCGACCAGGCCGCGACGGAGGCGGTCGGCCGGGATGTGCGCGAGCCCCGCTTCCGTATGCGCGCGCGCGCCCCGGCCGGTCACGTCCTGCCCGCCCACGCGCACGCGGCCCGAGCGCGGCGTGCGGAGGCCGGCGAGGCATTCGACCAGCTCGTGCTGGCCGTTCCCTTCGATGCCCGCGAGGCCCACGATCTCGCCCGCGCGCACGCCCAGCGACACGCCCACGACCGCGGGCAGCCCGCGGGCATCGAGCGCGTGCAGGCCGATCGCCTCGAGCACACGCTCCCCGGGTGAGCGCGCCACGCGCGCGCCGAGCGGCGCCGGCACGCGACCCACCATCAGCTCGGCCATGGTCTCGATCGACAGCTCCGAGGCGAGCCCGCCGCCCACCACGCGGCCGCCGCGCATCACGGTGACGCGGTCGGCGAGTGCTTTCACCTCGGCCAGCTTGTGGGTGATGAGCACGATCGCCGTGCCGTGGTCGCGCATGCCCTTGAGCACGGCGAACAGCTCGTCCACCTCTTGCGGTGTGAGGACGGCGGTGGGCTCGTCGAGGATCAGCACGCGCGCGCCGCGGTAGAGCACTTTCAGGATCTCGACGCGCTGCTGCTCGCCCACGGAAAGCCCGGCGACGCGGGCGTGCGGGTTCACGAGCAGGTAGCGACGGGACAACTCCGCGACGGAGCGCTCGGCGTCCGCCGGGGAGAAGCTCCCGAAGAGCGGGCGCCGCTCGAGCCCCAGCACCACGTTCTCCGCCACGGTGAGCGTGTCCACGAGCAGGAAGTGCTGGTGCACCATGCCGAGGCCCAGCTTCATCGCCGTGGCCGGCGAGTCGATGTGCACCGCGCGGCCGTCCACCTCGATCGAGCCGGAGTGCGGCGGGTGGAGCCCGTAGAGCACCTTCATGAGCGTGCTCTTCCCGGCGCCGTTCTCGCCGACGAGCGCGTGTACCTCACCCGCGCGCAGCTCGAGCGAGACGCGGTCGTTCGCGATCACCGGCCCGAACCGCCGCGTGACGTCGCGCATGGAGACGATCGGAGCCGCGGCCATGCGCCGCAGCCTAAGGGCTGGGCGCGAGCGCGCAAAAACGCAGCGCTGCGGGGCGACCTGGCGCGCTTCGGTGGGGGCTAGCGGTAGTGGGTCTTGAGCCTGCCCCAGCTCATCGCGCGCGCCGGCACGGAGCGGTCACTCACGTAGCCCTGGCAGGACGTCACGGCCGCGCCCGGAGGGATGCCGGTGAACGAGAACGTGGCATCGCCGCCGCCGGAAGATTGCAGCGTGTAACCCTCGAGTTCGAAGTGGAGCCGGAACGTCTGGCCGGCGATCGCCGCGACCGGGAGCGCCAGGTCGAAGCTGCTGGGTCCGGTGGCGTCCTGCTGACCACCCAGTGCGTCCTTCAAATGGCCGCGCACCACCGCATAGCTCCCGGTGTCCCCGAAACCTCCGCCGAGCGTTCCCGCGAAGTGCGCGGTCAGCGAAACCGGCGTTCCGGCGGGCAATCCGAACAGGCTGAAGTCGTCTTCGACGATCACGACCGCCCCGGTGCCGCACTCGGGCAACTCGCCGCACATGCTCATGTTGAGCGACAGGGTGCCGGCGGGGACGTTGTAGCTCACGCGCGTATAGGTCGTGCCGTATGAATCGATCGGCAGCGTACTCGTCACGTTGCCCATCTGGTTCGAGGGACAGACGGCGGCGCGGGCGAGCGGCGTGAAGCACGCGAGGAGCACGAGTAGCGGGATGCGGATCCTCATCGGGGGCCTCCTCTGCGGCGCCCTCCGATGCTACGCCGGGGCATGGTGCCGGCAAGCGAAAAACTCGGGCTCAGTGGCTCCGTATGCGCGGCGGTTCCGCCCGGGGTCGCGTGCTGGGCACGGACATGAGCGGCGAGGGTTCGCGGGCTATACTCGCAGGTCATGCCCGCGATGACCGGAGCGAAATCGCCCATTGCCGCTCCCCGTCGCAGGACCAATGCGGCTCCGCGGGCCGGAAGCCACGCAGGCGATCGCGGTACGACCATCGCAGCCGGCGTTCTCCTGGTCCTTCACGCCCTGCTCCTGTTGTGGGTCTCGTCCCGGCAGTCGGTGACGTTCGACGAGAGCTTCCACCTCCCGGCCGGGGTTCGGATCCTCGCGCGGGGCGATTTCATCACGTCGTTCGCGCAGCCGCCGCTGGCCAAGTCCCTTGCAGGGGCGGCCGCGTTGCTGGCCGGTGCGCGCGTGACGGCCGACTCCGTGGCGGGGCCCGGCGGAGAACGGTGGGTCGGCGAGGCGTTCATGCGCGACAATGCCGACCGCTTCCAGCGAGTGTACGGCGCGGGACGTCTGCCGATGATGCTGGTGTCGGTGGCGCTCGGCTGGCTGGTTTGGCGCGTGGCGACGAGCTGGTACGGGCCGCGGGCCGGGCTCCTGTCGCTCGCGGCCTACGTTGTCTCGCCGGAGCCGCTCGCCCACGGATCGCTCGTGGGCGTGGATGTGCCAACGGGGCTCACGTTCTTCGGCGCCGTGCTGGCGTTCACGCGCTTCGCGCGTTCGCGGGGCCTCCGCACCTGGTGGCCCGCCGCGGTTTGGTTCGCGGCGGCGTTCCTCGTTCGCTTCAGCGCGGTGCAACTCTTCCCAACGTGTGCGCTGCTCCTCCTCGCACTCGCTGCGGGTGGTGGGATAAAGGACCCGCGGCGCGCCTGGCTGGGCCTCGCCGCACTCGCCGGCGTCGCGTGGGTGGCGGTGGAGGTCGGGTACCTGGGGCAGGGCTCGTTCCAACCGCTGGGACGGCTCGAGCTTCATTCGAGCCCGTTCATGCGGCTCCAGCACCTGCTGCCCTCGATCCCCGTACCCCTGCCCGAGGCCTACGTCCGGGGACTCGACTATCTCGCGTACCTGGGCCAGCCGGGCGAGAAGTGGAGCTACTTCCTCGGACATGCGGCCCCCGCGCATCACTTCCTGTATTTCCCCGTGGCGATCCTGGTCAAGTATCCGATCGGGCTGCTCGCACTCATCGGGATGCGGGCCATGCGCGCGGATCTGTGGAGGCGGCGTGCGCGACGTCGCGAGCTTACGCTGCTCGTCCCTGTCGCGGTCGTTCTCGGCGTGGCGATGGTGTCCAACCTCGACTACGGCATCCGCTACGTGTTCCCGATCCTTCCCTTCCTCTGCGTCTGGACAGGCGGGCTGCTCGCCCCGTTGCGGCGAGCGGCCACCGCGGTGCGGTCCGCGCCGCGGGCCGCGCTGGCTTGGGCGCTCGTCATCGCCGCCGGACTCGAGACCGCACGGGCGATGCCGTACCCGCTCTCGTTCTTCAACCTCGCGATCGGCGGCCCGGGGCGCGGGGACCGGATCGTGAACGATTCGAACGTCGACTGGGGCCAGGGTCTGATCGCGCTCCGCGACGAGCTTCACCGGCGCGGGATCGCGCGCGTGAACTTGGCCTATCACGGCACGGTGGATCCCGCGCTCTACGGAATCGACTACATTCCGTACACGGGCGGACCGCCTGGGTTGGAGAGCGACTGGATCGCGGTCAGCAGTTACTACTTCGTGGGCCTGCCTGCGCGCATGACGACGAGCCTCGGCCAGAGCGAACAGGCCCTGAGGCTCGACTTCAAGCCGCTCTGGGGACGAACGCCGGACGCGAGGCCAGCCGGCTGCATGTATCTCTTCCGGCTGCGATGAACGTCGGGGCCCCATGCCCCGGACCCCGAGGGACCCGAACGTGATCTGGGTATTGCTGGCGGCGTGGAACGAGGAGGGTGTGATCCGCGGTCTGTTGCTCGACCTCGCGCAGACACTCCCCGGCCGGACCGAGCCGTTCCGCGTCGTACTCGTCGATGACGGGAGCTCGGATCGCACGCGCGCCGAGGCGGAAAGAGCCACGCAGGAGGCTGGCGCTTCGCTGCCGCTCGAGATCCTGGTCCACCAGGAGAATCGTGGGCTCGGCGCGGCCCTGCGAACGGGAATCGCCTGGATCCTCGACCGCGCCGACGACGACGACGTGCTCGTGACGATGGACGCTGACCGCACGCATCCGCCGGGTCTCATTCCCACGCTCGTCTCTCAGGTCCGGGCCGGCGCGGACGTGGCGATCGCCTCCCGCTACCGGCCGGGTGCCGTTGTGGAGGGTGTTCCCTCGCATCGTCGGGTGCTCTCGGAGATCGCGCGTGTGCTGTTCCAGGTGCTCTACCCGATCCCGGGCGTGCGGGACTACACGTGCTGCTTCCGGGCCTATCGCGTTCCTGTGCTGCGCCGAGCGCGCGGCATCTACGGGGACGCGCTCTGCACCCAGCGCGGGTTCGAGGCCGTCGTCGACCTGCTGCTCCGCCTGGGCCCCCTGGGCATCCGCGTGGCCGAGACAGGTTTCGAACTTCGCTATGCCGAACGCGCGCGCGCGAGCAAGATGAAGGTGATGCGCACGATCTTCTCCAGCGTCGGGCTGCTCGCGCGCCGTCGGTGGGAACGCTGGACGCGCTACACGCCGGAGCGGCTCGCCCGTCTCGAGGCGGGCGCCGGGCGCGCGTCGTGAGGCTCGCGATCGTCGTCGGCACGCGTCCCGAGATCATCAAGATGGCGCCGCTCATCCGCGCGGCGGCGGCACGCGGCGTGCGAACGCTCGTCGCCCACACGGGCCAGCACTACTCGTTCGAGCTGGACGCAGTCTTCTTCCGCGAGTTGGGGCTCCCGCAGGCGGACGTGAACCTCGAGGTCGGATCCGGCCAGGCCGCCGAGCAACTCGCGGCGATCGTGAGCGGGATGGGGAAGTGGGTAGGGCGCGAGCGTCCGGACTGGGTGCTCGTCGAGGGTGACACGAACTCGGTGCTTGGTTCGGCGCTGGCGGCCCACAAAGCTGGCGTGCGCGTCGGACACGTCGAGGCGGGACTGCGGTCGTTCGACCGGAGCATGCCCGAGGAGCTGAACCGCGTCCTCACCGATCATCTCGCCGACCTGTTGTTCGCGCCCACCGAGCGGGCGGCGATGCAGCTCGATCGGGAGGGCATCCCTCGTGATCGCGTCCGTGTGACGGGCAACACGGTGGTGGACGAACTGTTCTTCCAGCGCGAACGGGCGATCGGCAACGGCGCGCTCGAACGCAACGGTGTCGCCGCCCGGCGCTACATGCTGGCGACCGTCCACCGGGCCGAGAACACCGACGACGCCTCGCGTCTTCGCGGCATCGTAGGCGGCTTGGCCGGCTCGGCGGCTCGGCTGCGCATGCCCGTGCTCTGCGCGCTTCATCCTCGCACGCGCGCTCGGCTCCGCGAGCTCGGGATCGCGCTCCCAGAAGCGGTGCGGTTCCTCCCACCGCTTCCGTACCTCGAGTTCCTTGGCCTCCACGCCGAGGCCGCACTCATGCTCACGGATTCAGGAGGGCTCCAAGAGGAGGCCTGTGTGCTCGGCGTGCCCTGCGTGACCATGCGCGACAACACCGAGCGTCCCGAGTCCGTGGACGTGGGCGCGAATCGCCTCGCCGGTGCCGACGCCGCGCGGATCGTGGAAGCGGCGGAGGCGATGATCGGCGTTGCGCGGGACTGGCGGCAGCCCTTTGGCGACGGCCGCGCAGCCGAACGGATCCTCGACGCGCTCGGGGCCTGAGATGGCGAGCCGCCTCGCGGAGGTCGCAGCCGGGGAAGGGAAGAGCGACCGGTTCCACCGGACGCTTCACAGCGTGCGGGCGCACACCCAGAGCATCTCCTCGCCGTCGGGGGCCCGGAATCGAGCCTCAGGCGCCGTGAGCGAGAACTCGCCCGGCCGGACCACGAACCAGACCCGCTCCGGGCGGCCGTCGTCACGCATCACCTGCATGCGCGCCTGAGCCGTATCGTCGTAGATGAAGTCGAACCGGCCGAACCGGCGATAGCGGTCGAACGGCCCCGGGATCAGCTCCTTCTCCGCCGCCAGCCAGCGCGCGGCGTCATATCGGAGTCCGACGAGCAGGATCACGAACGGCTCGTTCATGCCCGTCGTCGTGCAGAAGACCGCGTCGTCCCTGCCCATGCGTAGCGCGAGCCAGCGCCCGGCTTCGAGGAGGGCCGCTTGGTACTCGATCTGTGTCGTCCGATCGCGCACGGCGTCGCGGAAGAAGCGCACGCCGAACCGCGCGCACTCGCTGGCGGCCACGAGCCCCAGGGCAACGGTCGCCACTCTCAAGAGCTGCCGGCGGTCGTGGAGGCGCGCCAGCAGCTCGTGTGTGCCGAAGCCGACAACAAGCGCGAGCGCTGGGAGGCCCGCGGCGCTTCGCAACGAGTGGACGCCGTCGTTCGCGCTGACGAGATCGCCCACCGGGTAGAGCGCGAGCAGCAGGAGCAGCAGTCGGGCTTTCGCGTCGCTCAGCACGCGCCAGAGCATCAATGCGATCCCCGTCACGAGCCCTGGAAGCATCCACCACGGGAGCGCGCCCATGCGGGCAGGGTTGAGCATCGAGTACCGGTCACCCCTCGCGAACAGGAAGTCGGGCGAGAAGTGGATCGCCCAACGCTCGGTGACGAGTTGGAGCACGATGGACCAGGGCGCCCCTGGCGCCCAGAGCCGCGTCATCTCCCAGCGTCGGAGCGAGTTCGTATCCGACAGGGTCACGTACGCGAGCGGCAGGAACGGGCCGAGAAAACCCACGAGTAGTGCGACGAGCGACACGCGTGTCGAGGGCTCCGAGAGCGCGCGGCGAAGGCTCCGGGGCGAGACGAGCAATGCCGCGGCGAGCGTGAGCGGGAGCTGGAGCTTGAGCGAGTGGAACCCGTACGTGCCGACGCCGAATGCGAGGCCGGCCGCCAGCGCCCACGCCCAGCCGTAACGCGAGCGACCGGGTCCGAGTGCCGGGGCGAGCCCCGAGTGCACGAGGAGCCACAGGGGGAGCAACGCCTGCAGCGGTCCGAGGCTCGCGCCCGTTCCGAAGTGCCCGAGGAACACACTCCACGGAGCGACGGCCATCGCCAGCCCCGCCCATCGGCCTGCAGTGACGCCGCCCAGTCGTCGGCCCAGGTCCCAGGCGAGAGCAGTGGCGGCCACCCCCGCAAGCGCCACGGGCAGGCGCGCGCTCAACACCGATAGGCCGAAGAACTTCAGGAACGGCACCAGGACGTAGAAGAACAGCGTCGTCGGGTAGTCGCCGATGTTCCGCGTGTAGAAGATCGGCCAGGGTTCGCCGCTCATCGCGTGGCCGGTGTTGAGCAGGCACCAGCCGTTCCACGCGCTCAGCGCCTCATCCTGGTTGATGCCGGGTGGGGCGAGCGTGAGGCCGGAGAGGCGCAGTGCCGCCGCGCAGGCGAGGATCGCCCAGAGCCAGGCGTCCGCCGCGCCGGCCGGGGCCTCACTCGCGGACCGCCGTCCTTCGCCGCGCAGATCGGCACGCCCGGCACGAGCGGGCGAGGGCTGCTGCGTTCGAGTCTGTGCGTTCGATCCGGTCATGTCCGCGGCTCCGAGCGCGCGAGACTATCGGCAGCCCGAGCCGCGGGGAAATCGATCGGCACGCACTTGGCGAGTTCAGCTCCCCCACGACGACGCGTGGGGTGTCAGCTCAGCGCTTCGCCCTGAACGGCTTCGTGCCGACGCTGCCTGCGGCAGCCTGCGCCGCAACCCACGCACGCCTTTCGCTGGGGCGGTGGCTCACCGGTTGGGGCCTCTCCGTGGGCGTGTGCGGGGCCGAGTGGTTCAGGGCGAACTTCCGGCGTCGATCCGTCACCGTCCACACTGCGCTCGCCGCTCCTACACACGGGAACCTCGCTGCGTCATTCTCCCGCGGTCTTCTTGAGACTCGACGGGACCCTCCGGGCGTGCCTCGAGCCGGATGGCCGACGCGGTGTAGAGCCGGCGCTGCGACTCGAACACGATCAGTGCGGGCAGCAGTACGAACGCCAGCGCCACGGGGCCCACGTGCTGGTGCAACTCGGCCAGCAGCACGCCGAGTGAGAGTGCCGCGCCGCAGGGCAGGAGATCGCGGCTCCATCCGAAGTTCCGCCGCCAGATGAGCGACGGCGGCAGCGCACCGTCCAGCGCCAGCACCGCGGTCACGAGCGCGCGGTTGATCGTGTAGTAGGTCACCGCGCCGGCGACGAGCACGAGCAGCAGCCGGGCATCGCGCAACGCGAGCGCCCCCTGGGGCGCGAGGAACTTGAGCACCATCCCGCTCGCGCACATGGCCAGTGCGGTGCCCGCAGCGTTGAAGAGGGCGCGGATGAGCGGTTTGCGCATGGCGGTGCGTTCGACGGCGAACGAGGCCAGCGTCGCGGCGGGGATGGCGAGGGGCGTGGGCAGCGCCAGGAGCGCCGCGAAGTTGGTCGTGGAGCCCATGCTCAGCGTGGCGCGGCCCAGCGGGAGTCGGAGCCACAGCATCTCGCCCACCGCGCACGCGACCGCCCAGTACCAGAAGCGCGGGTCGCGCGTCGGCGACCCGGCGGCCACCGCCGTCCACAGGCCGGCCGCGATCACGACGCCCACGAAGGCGCGCGCTTCCGGCGGCGTCGTGCGCGAGCCCACGGGTGCGACGACGATGCCCATCAGCTCGCGCTCTGTGCGCGGGAGTGGTTGAGTTCGAAACGCTGCATGCGGCTCTCCCGGAAACGAGGCTCCCGTCCGAAGGCTTATTCCGCCGCGGGTCCTGTTCCGGGCGTTCGGGGCCGGTGATCACGGCCCCCGAAAGCGTTGCAGCGCATGGAGCGTGCCGCACCGGACGCCTGGAAAGGCCCCGGTCGGGGGCCCGAACCGCGCCGGGGAACTTGCGCGGCTCAATGATTCCACGCGACTCGCATGGCGCACTCCGGCCGCATGACGAAATGCAATCGCTTGCGCCGGGCCGCGCTGGGGGTTTTACCCGGGCCGCTGGGTGAAGGCGCTCAGCGCAGCCGGAGCGGCCGCGCGCTTCCCCGGCTTCACGTCCGTCGGACCAGCATCACCGTGACGTCGTCCTCGAACGGCCGTCCACCGCCGTACTCGGCCAAGCGCGCGAGCAGGTCGGCGACCGCGTCCTCGGCGGGCGTCTGCGCCGCGGCGCTCAGCCAGTCGCCGAGCCGCTCGCGACCGAAGATGTGCCCGCCCGCGTCCTCGCGCTCGATCACGCCGTCCGAGTAGGCGAGCAGGCTCGCGCCGCGGTCCACGTGGACGAAGCCCAGCTTGTACGTGGCGCCGGGATCGGGACCGAGCAGCATGCCGCCGACGGACAGCTCGCGCACGCCGCGTGTGTCGAGCAACAGCGGCGGCGGATGGCCGGCGTTGATGTACGAGAGGTTCCCGTTTCGCTCCAGCTCGCCGAAGAACATCGAGATGAACCGGGACGAGAGTCCGCTCTGGTGGATGACGCGGTTCAATCGCTCCACCATGCGCGTGATCTTCATGTCCTGCTCGACGCCCATCCTGAGCCCGGTCGCCACGTCGCGCGCCTGGAGCGCGGCGGGCAGCCCGTGCCCCGAGGCGTCGGCCACGGCGAGACCGAGCGTCTCCGGACCGACGTCGTAGTAGTCGTAGAGGTCGCCGCCCACGGACTGGGCGGGCGTGCTCGCGGCGAACACGTCGAAGCCCGCGAAATCGCGACGGCCGGGCGGCAGCAGCGAGAGCTGGATGGTGCGCGACTGCTCGAAGATGTCCTCCAGCCGGCCGCGCTCGAGACGCTGGCGGATCGAGTACACCATCGAGTTCAGGGCCGAGAGCAGCTCGGCGCGCGTCGGCACCGTGCGCAAGCCCCCGGCTTCGCCGGGGAAGACGGCGATGAGCGGCCCGTCGAGCGCGCCCACGGCGAACACGCCGGTGCGCCCGGCGGTCGTGTCGCCCACCCAGGGCAGCTCGCGGATCACGACGTCCATGGCCGTGGCCGTGGCGGTGGCCACCGCGCCGACGCGCGTTCCGGCGGAAAAGGTGATGCGACCCGTCAGCTCGCCGCCGATGTCCGGCCGGGCCACACCCCAGCGCTGGGCGGGGGCGAGGTCGCCGCCGGCGCGCTCGTAGAGATGCACGGCCTCGAGCCCGAGCGCGCCGCCCAGGTGCTCGAGGAGCCGTGGAGCGAAGCCCTCGGCGAAGCGCTCGCGCGTGCGGGCGTTCTCGGTGCCGGCGAAGGCGTGCTCGATCTTTCGGTAGAACGCTTTGGATTCGATCATGGGAGCGACTCCGGGCGGGCGACCTTAGCCGCACCCGGAGCCGCTGGGAAGTCGCCCGGCCCGGCCGCGCGCGAGCCGTTGTCGCCGCGCCCGCCGACGGCCTCGCGCGGGCAATCGTGCTAGGTTGCCGGCCCATGGAAACCGGTCGCGTACCGTGCGCCTGACGATCGCGCTGCTGCTGGCCGTGGCCGTGGTTGCGGGCGCCGGTGAAGCACGCGCGGCGGCGGTCGGCGCCCAGCTCGGCGTGGATCGGAGCGGAGTCGACGGCGATGTGCCGCCGAACAGTGAGTACCTCGACCAGTTCGGTGTGGTCGCCGGGATCCAGGGCGAGATCGGCTTCGCGCGCGACCTGTCGCTGAGCCTGCAGCCATCGTTCGTGCAGAAGAAGACCCGCGTGAAGATCGCCCCCTCGAACGCTGGCGACGGCACGACGGACCTCGATCTCACGTTCGACTACGTCTCGGTCCCGGTGGCGCTGAAGTTCGCCATGGCAGGCGGGCGCACGTACGTCACCGGCGGCGTCTCCGTCGACTTTCTCACCACCGCCAGGCTGTCGGGCGCGGGATCCGACCGCGACGTGACGTCGGCATACAACGGCACCGGCCTCGGAGCCGTGCTCGGCTTCGGCGTCGTGTTCCCCGTGGGCCGCACGCGGCTCACCACCGAGCTGCGCCTCGTTCAGGGCATCAGCAACATGCACACCGGCGCGGTGGGCGAGGCCACCGGGGCCCTGGCGCCACGCCTGCACTCGCACGGGCTGGAGCTGGTCGTAGGCAGCCTGTTCCCGGTCGGCGGGCGATGACGCGCACACCGCGCCGGGGGCTGTGCGGAACAGCCGTGCGGACGGCCGCGACGCTCGTGGTCGTGGCCTTCGCGTTGGGTGCGACGCGGTGCGCGCGCGCGCAGGAGGACCCGCGACCCTCGCTCGCGGGCCACACGTTCGTCGCCACGGACCTGGTCCCCGATGCGTTCGTGCGCACCTACGTGCGGACCTCGCTCGGCTACGCGGGGGCGCAGAGCATCGACTACCCGCCGGTCGTGTTCGGCAGCGACACGCTTCACGTCCTGAGCGGCAGCCTGACCTACGCCACGCTCGGCCTCGAGTACCAGGGCAGGCTGCGGGACTGGATCGCCACCCGCATCGCGTTGGGACTGGTCACGCGGCTGGGCACGCAGGGATCCTCGCTCGTCAACGAGGGCGTCACCGTCAACCAGGGCTACGACTTCGGGTTCCTGGTCAGGCTTCGCCAGTCCCCGAAGAGCATGCTGTGCGGCACGCTCGGGGTGACCAACCAGTCGGTGACGATCATCGACGTGCACCAGTTCGCGGAGGACGTGGCCAACGGCGTCCCGAATGCGCGGCTGATCGACTACGTGCCGGCGGTGCGATCCACCGCCGGTCTGCGATTCGCCTGGGCCGCGAGCTCCGCGTTCGGGGTCACGGTGCTGGGTTCCAGCTCCTACGGCGATGCGCCGCGGCGCCACGAGCTGACGTCGTGGGGCTGGGACCTGGGCGCGAGCGTCGACTACGACGCCGCGCCCGGCCATGGCATCCCCGTGGGTGCCGCCCTCGCCTATCGCCTGACCTCGCAGCCGGGGCTCACCACCACGGACAACGGCAACAGCTCGCAGACCGTGCTCCGCATCGCCTACACCGGCGGCCACAGCCTGGTCGCGCTCGACATCCTCGGCTTGTTCGATCGACAGAACACGCTGGCCGAGTCGATATGGGCGGGTGGCCTCGCGTTCTCCATGCGCTCCTATTTCTGATCTAGAACCAGGGGAATTGATCGAGAACTAGGGGAAGATCCCCCGCACCAGCGTCGCCTCCAGCACCCGCCCCACGGCGAGCACGTAGGCGCCGCCGCGCAGGCTGCAGTGGTGCTCGGCCGCCTTCGCGGCCACGGAGTCGAACGCCTTCTTCATGTACACCTCGAGCCGGCGGTCCACCTCGTCGTCGTCCCAGAAGAACGAGTAGAAGTCCTGCACCCACTCGAAGTAGCTCACCGTGACGCCGCCGGCGTTGGCGAGGATGTCCGGCACCACCGTGATGCCGCGCTTGAACAGGATGTCGTCGGCGAGCGGCGTCGTGGGGCCGTTCGCGGCCTCGGCCACGATGCGCGCCTGCACGCGCTCGGCGTTCGAGCCGGTGATCTGGTTCTCGAGCGCCGCGGGCACGAGGATGTCGACCGGCAGCTCCAGCAGCTGCTCGTTCGAGATCTTGCTGCCGGACCGGAACGTCGGGATCGAGGCGCCGGACTCCTTGTGAGCCTCGATCGCGACGGGGTCGAGCCCCTTGGGATCGTGGATGGCGCCCTTCGAGTCCGATACGGCGACGATGATCGCGCCCTCCTCGTGGAGCAGCCGCGCCAGGTGGCTGCCGGCGTTGCCGTAGCCCTGGATCGCCACCGTGGAACCCTTGAGCGACATCTTGCGCGCCGTGCACGCCATGCGCAGCGCGAACTGCACGCCGCGCGCGGTGGCGCGGTCCCGGCCCTTCGAGCCGCCGAGCGCGAGCGGCTTGCCGGTCACCACGCCGAGCGTCGTGGCGCCGTGCGTCATGCTGTACGTGTCCATGATCCACGCCATCACCTGCGAGTCGGTGTACACGTCGGGCGCCGGGATGTCCTTGTCGGGCCCGATCATGGGCAGGATCTCGCTCGTGTAGCGGCGCGTCATGCGCTCCAGCTCCAGCTTCGAGAGCTTGTGCGGGTCCACCTGCACGCCGCCCTTGCCGCCGCCGAACGGCAGGTCGAGGCAGGCGCACTTCCACGTCATCCACGACGCGAGCGCCTTCACCTCGTCCAGCGTCACGTCGGGGTGGAAGCGGATGCCGCCCTTCGCCGGGCCGCGCGCCATGTTGTGCGCCACGCGGTGCCCGATGAACACCTTGTAGCTGCCGTCATCCATGCGCACCGGGATGCTCACCGTGAGGCAGCGCTTGGGCGTGCGCAGGATGGCGCGCATGCCCTCGTCCAGCTTCAACCGGTCGGCGGCCTGTTCGAAGTAGTGCTGTGCGATCTCGAACGGGTTCAGGTTCTCGGACTTCAGGTTCACCACGGTCATCCGATCCTCCCGGAAGTGGCCGAGTCGGTGAGCGCCTGCCAGGCGAACCGCACGTTCTCGGCATGCACGTCGTTCATCGCGTATTCGGCATCTTTCCCCACGTAGTTCATGCGCGCGAGCTCTGCCCGGGTCTCCTCGAGCGACCATCCTCGCTTCCACGCCTCGCCGACGCCATGCTCCAAATGGAGCAGGTAGTCCATGTCGCGCAGCAGCCGCCGGTAACCGTTCACGCGGCCGTGCGCCACCGGGCCGTGCCCGGGCACGAGCAGCCGCACGTCCTCCTGCTCGAACAGCCAGTGGAGCGCCTTCAAGCTCGCCCGATACACCCACGGCGCGGCGTCGAGCCAGGGGATTTCGATGTCCGAGAGCAGGTCGCCGGCCACGAGCGTGCCCTGGCCCGGGAGCCAGAGCGCGAGATGGCTGCCGGAGTGGCCGGGGGTGTCGTAGGTGACCACGTCGAACGGTCCGAGGCGCAGGAGCGCGGTGCCGCGCGCGGTGAGCGTCGGCTCGAACGGCCGGAACGGCTGCGGCATCACTTCGCCCGACTCGCGGACCCACTTCTCGGCGTCGCCGGCGATCTTTGCCGAGTCGCGGTCGAGCTCGTCGTGGAATCCGGCATGGGCGAACGTGGTCGCGCCGGGGAACCAGGGGAGCGCCAGCACGTGGTCCCAGTGCGGGTGGGTGAACGCCAGCGCCACGTTCTCGAAGCGCGGCGCTTCCACCGCGACCACGCGCGCGATGTCGTCCATCTCGCTCGGCAGAACGCCGGCGTCGATCACGAGCGCCTGCTCGTCGGCGGCGAGCAGCACCGAGTTCATGGCATAGCAGCGGCTCGCGCGCACGCGCACGCCGGGCACGGGCTCGGACCACGCACTCACACGCGCTCCATCGCCGGGTCGGGAGCCGGGAGCCGTGGTGCGGCGCTCATGGGCGGCTCACGGCTCCGTCGGCACGCGCAGCGTGCCCGCCACGATCAGGGCCTGGAGCGAATCCACCTTCGCCTTCACCGCGTCGGGGATGAGGGCCTTGTTGCGGTCGTCGTACACCCACGTCACGCCCTTCTCGGCGAGGCCGAAGTCGCGCACGCCGTTCTTCCACTGCCCGTTCTTCAGCTCCTCGATGGTGTCGAACACCGCCGTGTCCACGCGCTTCACCATCGACGTCAGCACCACGCCCGGCGCCTCGTCGTACTGGTCGGAGTCGACGCCGATCGCGAGCTTCTTCAGCTCGCGTCCCGCCTCGAACACGCCCAGCCCCGTGGAGCCCGAGGCGTGGAAGATGATGTCCGCGCCGGCGTGGTATTCGGCGAGCGCCAGCTCCTTGCCCTTGGTCGGGTCCTTGAACGCCGCGCCCGTGGTGCCGGCGTACTTCACCAGCACCTGCACGGCGGGGTTCGCGGCCTTGGCACCGGCCACGTAGCCGGCCTGGAATTTGCGGATGAGCGGGATCTCCATGCCGCCGACGAAGCCGATCTTGTTCGTCCGGGTGAGCAGCGCGGCGAGGGCACCGACCAGGAAGCTGCCCTCCTCCTCGCGGAACTTGAGCGCCACCAGGTTCGGCGGCAGCGTGTCGTTGGGGGTCACCGTGTAGTCGATGCAGGCGAACTTCTTCTCCGGGAACTCCTTGGCCAGCGCGCGCACGTCGTCGGTGAACAGGAAGCCGACGCCGAAGACGAGCTTCGAATCGCCCGAGGCGAGCTGCCGGAGCTGCGCTTCGCGGTCCGAGCCCTCGCTGGTCTCGAGCGTCGTGAAGCGGATGCCCAGCTCCTGCTGCGCGCGGGTCAGCCCGGCGAACGCGGCGTCGTTGAAGCTCTTGTCGCCGCGGCCGCCGATGTCGAACACCAGCCCGACCGGGAACGCGGCGCCGGCGGGCGTCGCGGCTTCCTTCGCCGGCTGGCTACACCCGGCGGCGGCGAGCAGTGCGAGGGCGACGAGCGCGAACGGCTTTCGGCTGGCCATCGAGGTCTCCGTTGGGTGCGGCCACCGGACGCGCCCGGCGGCCCAGGTCGAAGCAGCGCCGGCAGCGCGCCTCGTAGATCTCGGCGCCGCCCACCACGACGCGGCCGCCGCGCTGCACTTTGCGATAGGTCCGGTTCGCGGGCGCGCCGCAGACGACGCAGATCGCCAGCGTCTTCGTGATGTACTCGGCGATCGCCAGGAGCTGCGGCATGGGCTCGAACGGCCGGGCGCGATAGTCCTGGTCCAGCCCGGCGACGATCACGCGCTTGCCCATGCTGGCGAGCTTCTCGCACACGCCGACGAGCTCGGCGCCCAGGAACTGGCCCTCGTCGATGCCGATCACCTGCGCCTCGTGCGCGTGCTTCAGCACGTCGGACGCCTTCTTCACCGCGCGCGACGGGATGCGCAGCTCGCTGTGCGAGACGATCGCGTCCTTGGCATAGCGATCGTCGATCGTGGGCTTGAAGATCTCCACCCGCTGGCGGGCGATCTGGGCGCGGCGCAGGCGGCGGATCAGCTCCTCCGTCTTGCCGCTGTACATGCTGCCGACGATCACCTCGATCGAGCCGGTGCCGGGGAACGTGCGGGTGGGTTCGCTCATGGAGACGGCCGACGCTACGCGGCTGGGAAAGCGGGTGTCAACGAGGATTGCGCACTCGATCGGGATCGCCGCCGACCACTTCGGCCGTGGACGGACGCGACGGACGCATGCATCCTCGGCACTCCACGGGCGCGCGACGCCCAAGACCGAGGAGCACGAATGATCTCTCGCACCGTCGTTCTTGGCCTTGGCCTGATCATCATGCTGGGCCAGCCCTGCCTCGCGGACGAACTGACCGCCGCAAAGCGCGCCGACATTGAAAAGCTGCTTCAGATGACGGGTTCGCTCAACCTTGGAAAACAGATGGGCGCCGCCCTCGTGGAGCAGTACGCGCAATCGCTTCGCAAGTTGCGCCCGGATGTCCCACAGCGCGTCATCGAAGTCCTGCCCGACGAGGTCATGGCCGTCATCGACGCGAACATGGGCGCGTTCAAGGACAAGGTCGTTCCCCTGTACGACAAGTACTTCACGGCAGCCGAGATCAAGGCGATGATCGCCTTCTACTCCACCGACCTGGGGAAGAAGACGATCACCGTCATGCCCGCACTGATGGGCGAGAGCATCGCGGTCGGCCAGCAGTGGGGAGGAGCGCTCGGTCCGCAGATCGACGCTCGCGTGAAGGCACGACTCAAGAAGGAGGGGATCGAGCTGTGATCGCGTTGCGCGCGTTCCCGGCGCGCGGTGCGTTCGTGCCTAGGGCGTGACCGCCGCCGAGGCGTCCACGCCGCGCTCGCGGAGCAGCTCCCGGATCTTCGTCTTCACGAGGTCGATCGCGACCTTGTTGTGACCGCCGCCGGGGATGATGACGTCGGCGAAGCGTTTGCTCGGCTCCACGAACTGGAGGTGCATCGGGCGCACGCTGTCCTCGTACTGGCGCAGGATCGAGTCCACCGAGCGGCCACGCTCCAGGAGGTCGCGGCGCAGCCGGCGGATCAGCCGCACGTCGGAGTCGGCGTCCACGAATAGCTTGATGTCCATCAACGCGCGCAGCTCGGGGTCATGGAAGATCAGGATGCCTTCCAGGACCACCACGAGGTGGTCGCTGATATGCCGCGTCTCGGTCGACCGCTCGTGCTTCGCGTAGTCGTAGACCGGCTGGTCGATCGGGTGGCCCTCGAGCAGTTCGCGCAGGTGCTGGCGCAGCAGGTCGTGGTCGAACGCGTCCGGGTGGTCGAAATTCCGCGCCTCGCGGTCGCGGAACGGGATCTCGTCCAGGTTCTTGTAGTAGCTGTCCTGGTCGATCACGACAACGCGCCGGGAGCCCAGTTCGCGCACGATGGTGCGCGCCACGAGCGTCTTGCCGGACCCCGATCCGCCGGCGATACCGATGAGAATGCGCCGAGACATGCCAAGTTGAAGGCTAACAGCGGCATGCGTCCGTTACAATGCCCATCGCCCCGCGCTTCGCGTGGCGCAGAAAAATGCCCATCGCGCGGCGCTTCACGTGGCGCAGAAGAAATACCCATCGCGCCGCGCCTCAAGCGGCGCAGAAAAGAGGTTTTATGGCACGACTCGACGACGCGCAGCTCAAGGCGGTGCTGGAGAAGCTCCCGGGCTGGGAGGTGCGTGACGGCAAGCTCTCACGGGTCTATCGCTTCAAAGACTTCGGCGACGCGTTCGCGTTCATGTGCGCCTGCGCACTGCGGATCCACGCGCTGGACCACCATCCGGAGTGGTCCAACGTCTACTCGACCGTGAAAATCGAGCTGGTGACGCATGACGCCAAGGGCATCACCGCGCGCGACGCCGAGCTGGCCGGCGTGATGGAGCAGATCGCGAAGCGCTTCGAGAAGGCGTGAGGGCTGTTTTCAAACGCCGCTAGGCGCCGGTACGCCCCATCAGCAGCTGGCCGCTGAAGCGCCTCCATTGCTCTTTCTTCTCTTTGGAAGCAAACAAGCCGAAAAGCGCCCAGACCCAGGAGAACGCCGGCAGGCGGTGCAGCCGGCGGCCTTCGAGCATCGTTGAAAAGAACTCGAGCTCGCGCCAGCCGTGCGGCTCGAAGAACTTCGGGCCCTCGGCCGGGGCGAACTTGAACGGCGCGTTCTGGAGCCCCTTCGGGCCCTTCCAGCGTCGCTCCATGAACTTGAGCAGCATGGGCGACGCCAGGTCCGTGAGCCAGTAGCGGACCTGCGGGAACCGCGCCAGGCCGCGCGCGAGGGATCCCACCTCGGTCGGTTCGAGGTAGATGATCAGGCCCTCGGTGAGCGCCAGCACGAGCCTCGCCTCGCGCGTGATGTCCTCGAGCACGGCGTGGAGCGCACCCGGCTGGCGCAGGTCCGCGGCCCGCGACGTGTAGCGGCAGCGCGGCTTCTCCGCCGCCATGCCCTGCCGCTTGTGCTCGAGCATCCCGGGCAGGTCCACGTCCACCCAGTGCGTCTCGGGCGGCAGCGGCAGCCGCCACGGCCGCGCGTCCAGCCCCGCGGCCAGGTTCAGCACCGTGTCGACCCCACGCTCGCGCACCAGCCGCAGGATGATCTCGTCGAACACCTGCGTGCGCACCACCCTCGGCCAGCTGATCGACTGGGCGCCGGGGACCGTGGCCATGATGCGCCGGCCACGCTCGCCCGCGAGCCGTCGCGCGTAGGGGTCGTGGAACAGCGCGTCCTTCCGCTCGCTCTCCTGCGCGCGGTAGAGCGCCACCCACAGCGCGGTATCCGATACATCCCGGATCGCGTCGTCTTCTTCGAGGGGCTCGATCACGCGGGTAGGCCTTTTTTGAGCCGCTGGCTTGAGACTTGGCCGCTCTTGAGCCGCTGGCTTGAATTGAGACTTGGCCTCTAGTGAGACTTGCCTCTATCGAGAAGCGAGACCTGGCCTCTAGCGCGAAGGCAGCAGCAGCACCGTCGTCTGGTGCTTGGCGTCGGCCAGCCACTCGTAGAAGTAGTTGTGGCCGATCTTCAGCGACTTGAACCGGCGCAGGTAGTCGGCCCAGTAGGCGTCACCCAGCCACAACGCGCGCGTGGCGAGGCCGTTGGAGAGCGTGCCCAGCGCGCCGGGATCCACGTTCACGCGGGCAAGGATCTCGCGCGGCAGCACGTCGCCCAGGAGCCAGCGCACGCTCCGGCGCACGGCCTCGAGCACGCTGTCGTTCGCCATCTGCCCGCCCACGACCATGAGCTGCTCGTAGAGCGCGCCGGCGATCAGGTCGGGGTCGATCGCGTCCTTCGCCACCGTCGGGTAGAAGCGCACCAGCTCGGGCTCGTCGAAGAGCGAGTACTGGAAGCGCGACACGAGCGGAGGAACGGGCTTTCCCCAGCCGGCGATCACGCCCGGCCCGGTGATGAGCATGCTCAGGTAGAACGCCGGGTGCAGCGTATCGCTGAGCGCCGGGGCCTCGACCGCGATCACGCCCAGGGGGCTTTCGAGACCTTTCCACGGCGTCACGTGCTTGGAGCCCTGGAGCCGGACCTGGACCGTGTCGGGCATGGCCGGCCCGGCCGGCAGCGCACCGAACAGCGAGCCCACGAGCGCACGCACGTCGATGCCGGAGAGATCGCCCACCAGCGCCAGCGACGCGTTGCCGGGGTTGTAGCGGCGCTTGAGCAGCGGCTCCACGTCCTTGACCCCGAGCTTGTCCAGTCCCGGGAGCGAGGCGAAGCGCACGAGCTGCTCGTCGGTCACGCCGCGGGCGAGGAGCCCCGCGCGCCAGTAGAGCAACTCGCCCGGGTCGCCGAAGAGCCGGCTGCCGGCGTCGCGGCGCACGCGCGCGAGCGCGCCCTTCAGGTCCTCGGGCGTCACCCGCACGCCGGCGAGCCGGCGCGCCGACTGCTGCAGCACGCCCGGGAGCTGGGCCTTGGTCGCGATCTCGGTGAAGCGCACGAGCCGTGTCCCGGGGCGGGACTCCCAGCCGAGTGGACGCAGGCTCGGCATCTCCTCGCGCGTGCGCTCGGGGATGTCACCCGCGGCGCCCGTGAACTCCAGCTCGGCGAGCAGCTCCGCCAGGCCTTCCCGGCCCGCGGGGTCGTAGCCCGAGCCGGCGCGGAACGCGAGCGTCACCGACACCCCGGGCGCGTTGGGGACGTGGAGCGTGCGCACCTCGAGACCGTTGTCGAGCCGCCAGGCGGCCGCGATGGTGCTGTCGGAGCGGGTCTGGGCGGCGGCGGCGGCCGTGAGCGCGAACAGCAGCAGGGCTGCGGCGGCGAGCGGGTTCACTCGTGGAAAACTCAGGTTCACCTCAAGAGAGTGCAGGGAAGCGGGCAAGGCGAGGGAGTGTAGCGCATGCGCGCGGCCGCGGTGTCCGGGGTCCGTCACCGCGCGCCCCAGAGACCGGAGGGGGGTGACAGGATCACTGGCGCGGGTGTCAGAATCACTGGCGTGCGACGCCCGGGGTCCGTCACCGCGCCACGGGCGTGGGCACGGCGCGAGCGTTTGGGAGTCGCCGTCCTGCGAGCGTCTCGGCTAGACTGCCCCGACCCATGCGCACCCCCAGCGAAGACGAAGTCCGGAAGCTGGTTCGCGAGGCCGTGGAGCGAGCGCTCGGAGGCAAGGGCTCTAGCGAGCCTGCCCCGAAGCGCGAGCCGCCGGCTGTTTCGCCGCGCCGCGTCGCGATCGGCGCCGACCACGGCGGCTTCGCGCTCAAGGAGATCCTGCGCAAGGCGATCGCCGACGAGATGGGCTGGCAGGTGCACGACTGCGGCACCCACTCGGAGGAGGCGGTCGACTACCCCGACTTCGCCGCCGCCGTGGCCCGCGAGGTGGCGAGCGGCCGCGCCGCACGCGGCATCGTCGTGGACGCCGCGGGCATTGGCTCGACCATGGCCGCGAACAAAGTCGCCGGCGTGCGCTGCGCGCTGTGCCACGACGACGTCACGGTGAAGAACTCGCGCGAGCACAACGATGCCAACGTGCTGGCCCTGGGTGCGAAAATCGTCAACCGCGGCGCCGCGGTAAGGCTCGCGCGCCTGTTCCTCACCACGGAGTTCGCCGGCGGCCGCCACGAGCGCCGGGTGAAGAAGATCATGGCCCTCGAGGCCAAGTCGTGATGCGTGGCCACGCCGGAGGACGAGCTTGGCGGGCAAGGTGACCCCCACGTGAGGCTCACACTCGAGACCATCCGCCGGCTGCCCAAAGCGGAGCTGCACTGCCATCTCGACGGAAGCCTGCGCCCGCGCACCGTGCTGGAGCTGGCGCAGGAGCAGGGCGTCGAGCTGCCGACCACGAAGATCGGGCCGTTGACGCGACTGCTCGAGGCCGGCAAGCGCACGCGGAACCTTGGGGACTACCTCAAGATCTTCGACCTGACGCTCGCGGTCATGCAGAACAAAGAGGCGCTCTATCGCACGGCGTACGAGCTGGTCGAGGACTGCGCCGCGGAGAACGTCAGGCACCTTGAGGTCCGGTACTCGCCGATCCTGCACCGCCAGAAACGATTGCCGTTCGAGGACATCGTCGACCCGGTGATCGCCGGCCTGCGCGACGCCGGCGCGAAGCACAACATGTCGACCGGCGTCATCATTTGCGGCATCCGCAGCATGGCGCCCAAGGTGTCGATGGAGCTGGCCGAGCTGGCCGTGGCGTACAAGGGACGCGGCGTGCTGGCGTTCGACCTTGCCGGCCAGGAAAAAGACTACCCGGCAAAAGAGCACCGCGAAGCGTTCCAGCTCATTCTCCAGCACAACATCAACTCGACCGTTCACGGCGGCGAGGCATTCGGCGCGCAGAGCATCGCGCAGGCGCTGCACTACTGCGGCGCGCACCGGATCGGGCACGGCACGACGCTCAAGGACGACGAGGACCTGATGCGCTACGTGCGCGACCACCGGATCCCGCTGGAGATGTGCCTCACGAGCAACATCCAGACGCGCGCGGTGAAGAGCATCACGGACCACCCGTGCGGCGACTACTTCCGTCAGGGCCTGCGCGTCACGCTCAACACCGACAACCGCCTCATGTCGGGAACGACGCTCAGCGACGAGATCGCGCTGGCCGTGCGCGGGTTCAAGCTCTCGCCCTACGAGCTGAAGCGCATCATCATCAACGGCTTCAAGAGCGGCTTCATGCCCTACCCGCAGAAGGCGCGCATGCTGCGCGAGGTGAACCTCGAGATCGACCGCGTCTTCATGGACGCGTTCCCGAGCGAGTACGACCTGCGGGGGAGCTACTAGGGCGACGCGCTGTTCGTCAGGCCCATGTCATGGATTGGCCCCGGGGCCAATTCGCGCACGTCGTTACCGCGCCGTCACCGGCGGTGCCACCGAGTCCCCGGTCACGAAGCGGAACGTGAACGCGTCGCGCTCGAGCGTTCCCTTCGTCATGCGGATACCGTTCGACATCCGCACCGTGTACTCGGTGTGGCCGTGCAGCGGCTGGGAGGGGATGAAGTACATCTTGCCCAGCGTCGGCGGCAGCGGCGGGTCCTTGAGCTCGAAGCCATACGCCGCACTCGGGAACGCCTGTGTGTAAAAGATGAACGCCCGGCGCTGGACGAAGCGCACCGTGCCCGGCACGGTCTGCCCCTGCGGATCGGTGACCCGCACGCTGGTCACGTCCAGCCGCGTCGAATCGATGTCATCGGTAAAGATGATTGAATCAATCGTATTCACCGCCCAGGCCCACGCCCCGAACGCGGGCGGCGCCGCGCCCTCGGGGCCGGCGCGCTCGACCAGGATCTCGCTGTCCAGGCCCGGCGCCGTGATCTCGTTCTCCGTGCACGCGACCACGCCCAGCGCCACGAGGGCGCAGGCGGCGGCGAGCAGCAGGAGCGGGCGGCGGCGAACCGGCATCGGCATCGGGGTCTCGGGCATCCGGGTTCTCAAGCATCCGGGTCTCAGCGATCGGGTTCTCGAAGAAAAGCACATTAGCGACACGCCCGAACGCGGCGCAACCGGGGACGCGCCGGCTCGCCCGCGCCGCGCGCCCGAGCGCGGCGGCTCCCGGGCGCGAGTTCCATTGGCTCCGGGCGTGGCGTGCGATAGGCTGCCGGCCCTTCCACGGAGACCTCAAGGATGCTCGCGCGCCGCGCTTTTCGGTTACTTCTGATGGCCCGCTGGCTCATGGCCCTCTGGCTCATGACGCTGTGGCCGGCATTGGCAACCGCGCAGACCGCCAAGGCCCCCGGCCTCCAGCTCCAGATGGACGGGCTGGTCTACTTGCCCAGCGGCACCGTGGAGAGCCTGGGCGGCACGCAGCTCTCTTCACTCCTGCCCTCGGGGCCGGGCTTCGCCGTCACCGCGAGCCTCGGCCTCAAGCCGCACTGGCTTTTGGAAGGTCGCGTCGCGTACTTCGGCAGCAACCAGGATGGCAGCTTCCGCTTCGTGGACGACCTGAACACGAACGGCCAGCCGTTCACCGACGGCTCGGGTCCGTACGCGCTCCATCGCGAGCTGCACGTCACGAACGTGCACGCGCTGCTCGCCTATCGGCATCCGCTCGCGGACAGATTCCTGTGGGAGCTGGAGCTGGGCGGCGGCCTGTCGCAGTCGCGCGAGGAGCTGCGGCTCACGAACGCCAACGGCGAGAAGGCGAGCGCCGTGGGCGCGCAGCTCGACCCATCGTTCACGGCGGGCGGGGCGCTCGGCGCCACGCTGGGCTGGAACACCGACCTGATCGGCAGTCTTCGCTGGAGCAAGAGCCTCACCGGCGACGGCGCCGTGTGGTCGGACGGCGATTCGCCCGCGTACATGAACTGGACGCTGGGGCTCCGCTACCCGCACGAAACGCATTGAGCTTTGGATGTATGCCGCCGGCTCAAGACATCGCGCGGCCGGCTCTGGACAACGCGTTGCCGGCTCTAAACAACGCGCGGCCGGCTCTAGACATCGCGCGGCCGGCTCTGGACAACGCGTTGCCGGCTCTAGACATCGTCTCTCCGGCCCCAGACAAGCCGCGGCCGGCTCCAGACAACGCGCCGCCGCCTCGCAACATCGCGCGGCCCTGCGCTTCGCGATCCTCGCACTTGCGCTGCTCCCGCTGATCCCGGACGCGCCGGCGCGCGCACAGGCGGTGCGCTACGTGACGCGGCTCGCGAACCGCAATCGCGTCGGGCTCACGGTGAGCAACTACGGCTTCTTCGGAAACAACTTCACCTCGCGCTCGCCGTCGCTGGAGTTCCCGCTGGGGTCCGGCTACGAGCACATGTCGCGCGCGGGGCTCTGGATCGGCGCGCTCGCGGTGAGCGATTCGGGCGCGTTCACCGGCGTCACCTCGGCGCTCGTGGACGCCACCCAGGGCGGCGCCTCGGCCGACGAGACCGAGTTCTCACCGCTCGGCGACGTGGTGAGCGAGCGCTCGCGCATTCCCAACAGCCGTGTCTACTCGCCCGCGGCGATCTCCGACCAGGACCTGATCTGCGAGTACACCGACGCCACGCCGAAGCGGAACAGCGGCAACCAGCGCGAGCACCACGAGCCGCTCAAGATCCGCGTGCGGCAGGTGACGCTGGGCTTCACGCTCAAGGCGGCCGACGCATTCGTCGTCGCGCGCTATGTAGTCACCAACGATGGAGCCCCTCTACGCGATGCGTGGCTCGGGCTCTACGCGCAATTCGCATCGGGGAACAAGAACAGCTACTCGGTGTGGCCCCCCAGCGCCGGATCGGGGCCAGGCTCGTGGTACTTCAAGGCGCACATCGAGTTCGACCCGGCGCGGCGGCTGTTCTCCGAGCGCTACTGCGCGGCGCCCCCGTACCCCGACAACTGCCGCGCCTCGGTCGTCCCGCCATGGGCGGGCATCAAGCTCCTGGGAACGGCGCCCGACAGCGTCGGCAGCAAGCGCGTCAACTGGCGCTGGTGGACGTTCGCGCCCGGCGACACCGCGCGCGACGAGGATCGCGAGAAGTACCGGCTGCTGAGCGAGCCGCAGGTCGACGACGGCAGCGGCTGCGCGCTGCTCGGGGCGTGCTCGCCGATCCAGCTCATGAGCGTCGGGCCGTTCGCGCGCATCGAGCACGGCGACAGCGTGTCGTTCGACGTGGCGTTCGTGGCGGGGGAGGACCAGCCGTCGCTGCTCGCGCACGCCGACTACGCCCAGTTCGCGCACGATGTCGACTACAGGCTGCCGAGCGCGCCGCCCTCGCCGCGGCTCCTGGTCCAGGCCGGCTCGCAGCACGCGGACCTGTGGTGGGACGACTCGCCCGAGTTCGCGGTCGACCCCACGAGCCCCGCGCCCGGCGGGCGCGACTTCGAGGGCTACCGCGTCTACATCGGGCTCGACCAGCAGCAGCCCACGCACCTCGCGCAGTACGACCTCGCCGACACCACCGGCTTCAATACCGGGCTCGGGCCGGCGCTCGCGCCCACGCCGCTCGTCCAGGACGGCATCACCTACCGCTATCGCTACCGGGTGACCGGGCTCAAGGACGGCTTCCGCTACTGGGGCGCCGTGACCAGCTACGACACCGGCGACCCGGGGGTGGAGAGCCTCGAGAGCAGCATCGGCCTCAACAAGTTCATGGTTATCCCGTCGGCGAACGAGCAGGAGCACCACGGCGTCGTGGTGTTCCCCAACCCCTATCGGGTGGAGGCTCTCTGGGACACCGGCAAAGTGCCCAGGGACAAGGTCGTCTGGTTCGCCGGCCTGCCGGCCCGGTGCAAGATCACCGTCTATACCCTGGCCGGAGACAAGGTCATGGCGCGCGAGTTCGACGGCTCCAGTTACCACACGGAGAACGTGCGCGGCGTGTGGACGCCTGATCGCAATGCCGACACCGGGCCGCCGACGCTCTCGGGGGGCACGTTCGCCTGGGACCTGATCACCGATCGGGGCCAGGCCGCCGCCACCGGGCTCTACGTGTGGACGGTCGAGGATCACACCGGCGGCCCGGTCCAGCGCGGCAAGCTGCTGGTCGTCCGATCCGACCGGGAGTGAGCCAACGAACGCGGCAAGATATTACACGATGGACCCTTGACGTATCTTTGAACGCCGACCTAAGTTTTTGGACTACCCCCTCATGAATGCCCTCACGCGCGCACTCGTTCCCGGCCTGCTCCTGTTCGCAGTGGCCCACCCGGCGCTCGCGGAAGACAAGGGCACCATCACCGGCAAGGTCACCGACAAGCGGACCGCGCACGCGCTGCCGTTCGCGAACGTCGCGGTGATCGGCGCGCAGAAGGGCGGCCTCACCGACTCGGAGGGCCGCTTCACCATTCCCGGCGTCCCGGTCGGGACGTACGAGATCCGCGTACAGTTCCTCGGGTACAAACCTGAGTCGCGTCCGGGCGTGGTCGTGGCGGCCGGCAAGCCCACCGTCATCGACTTCAAGCTCGAGGACGTCGTGGTGCACGAGGAGAAGGCGGTCGAGGTGACCTCCGAGCGCCGGCTCGTCGAGGCCAAGCAGGGTGCCACCGTGCGCAGCGTCGGTGCGAGCGAGATCCGCAACCTCGCCGTGTCCACGGTCAACGACGTGCTGCAGCAGCAGGCCGGCATCAGCACCGACGCCGAGCAGATCCACGTGCGCGGCGGCCGCGCGGACGAGACCATGTTCGTGGTGAACGGCGTCGCGAACCGCGACCTCGTCACCGGGCAGTCCACCGCCGGGCAGATGAACGCGCGTTCGATCTCCGAGGTGAACGTGGCCACGGGCGCCTTCGACGTGCGGTTCGGCAACGCGCTCGCCGGCGTCGTCGAGATCCGGCTGAAGGAAGGCACCGACAAGACGCAGCTCGGGCTCACCATGGCCGGCGGCGCGTTCGGCGGCCGGCAGTGGCAGGCGGTGCTCTCGGGCCCCGACCCCATCTGGGCGCGGGGCCTTTCCGCGATCGGCGTCAAGCTGCCGGGCACGATGAGCAGCATCCTCGACGTCTCGGGCAGCCTGTTCGAGACGCGTTTCAGCTACCTCGGCGCCGGCGACAACCTGAGCCTGATCGAGCGCACGGTCATCCCGCCGCCCACGCTCCATCCGCGGCTCGTCTCCAGCTACGAGGACCGCTTCCTCGGCAAGAAATTCAAGTACGGCGACATGTGGGCGCCGTCCGAGGATAACCGCTGGGCCGGTCGCTACGGGTTGTTCTGGAAGCCGAACAGCGCGGACAAGTATTCGTTCAACTTCTCCAAGCGCATCGCCATCGACCAGGGCTTCAGCCGCACGTTCCTCACCGCGCAGGGCGACCAGGGCGACCCCGCCTACCCGTGGCGCTGGGACCATCGCATCGGGCACGCGCCGACGATCTTCGAGGACAACGTCCAGACCTCGCTCGAGTGGCGGCGCACGCTGTCGACGACCGGGTTCACCACGCTCCAGTTCTCGCGTTACTTCTACGCCCAGCGTCAGGACGTGCAGGGCAAGAACTGGACCGAGTACATCGAGCCCGACGACCGCTCGTCGTTCCCGCTCGGCGACCCGCGCCGCGACGACTTCTTCCTCGACACCGGCGACGACAACCAGTGGGCCGACCGGCGCACGAACAGCTGGGGCCTGCAGGGCTCGTACACGCAGCGCCACAAGCACAACGAGCTGGAGTTCGGGTTCGAGCACCAGTGGCAGGACGTGCAGTACCTCACGATCGAGGACCCCTGGGTGTTCGACCCCGACGGCCTCGGCGCCTCGCACGACCTGTGGAAGGTGCACCCCATGGTGGGCGCGTTCTACGGCCGCGACCGGCTCGAGTTCGAGGGCTTCGTCGCGAACATCGGGCTGCGCGCGGACTACTGGTTCGTGGGCCGCGAGGCGGAGGAGGCCATGGGCGACACGACGCGCCACAACATCGCGCCGTCCACGCGCACCGGGTTCTACGAGGACACGCAGTCGTTCTTCGGCCGCCGCGTGAAGATGCACTTCTCGCCGCGCGTGATCGTGGCGCACCCGATCACCGAGAACAGCAGCTTCTTCTTCAACTACGGCGAGTTCACGCAGAACCCGTCGTACCGCTACGTGTACTCCAAGCTCAACTCGATCTCGAGCGAGTCGTTCCCGCTCCAGGGCAACCCGAACCTGAACCCGCAGATCTCGGTGAACTACGAAGTCGGCGGCAAGCACCAGTTCCTGCCCACGGCCGCGGCGAACGTGACGTTCTTCGTGCGCGACGTCTACGACTACCCGGCGGCCACCCGTGTCGACCCGCTGGCCGGCTCGGACATCTCGTCGTACTTCATCTACCTGAACGGACACTACGCGCGCTCGAAGGGCTTCGAGGTCGAGCTGGAGAAGCGGCGCTCGAACCACTGGGCCGGCAAGCTCACGTACTCCTACCAGCAGACGCGCGGCAAGAGCAGCGACCCGAACGAGGAGCGCGCGCTGCAGGAGATCGGCGGCAGCAACGAGACGCGGCTGTCCGAGGAGTTCGTGCGCTGGAACCGCCCGAGCAAGTTCTCGGCGAGCTTCGACGTGCGCTGGGACGACAAGGCGCCGCAGCACTGGGGCGTGCTGCAGAAGGTCGGGATCAACGTCTACGCGCAGGCGCAGTCGGGCCGCACGTTCACGCCGATCGCCGCCGGTTCCGGCGACGCGGTGGGGCTGCCGAACTCGCGCAACGCGCCGTCGCAGTTCACGGTCGACTTGAAGATCAACCGCTGGTTCAAGCTCGGGGACCGGCGGTTCGACTTCAGCGTCGCCGGCACGAATGTTTTCAACAACTACGCCATCAACGTGGTTGACCCATTCAGCGGCCAGGGGCTGAGCTGGGGCGACGGCCAGTACGACCCGCGCTACTTCACGGGCTTCAACGAGTTCACGCACGTGAGCTCGGTCGCCAACCCCTCGAGCTACGGTTCCAGCATGTGGAGGGCCCAGCTCGATGTCGATCTCTAAAGTCTTCCCGAGCGAGCCCGCCACGCCTGCCGCCCGCAACTCGATCAGGGGCTCTAAAGTCTTCCCGAGCGAGCCCGCCACGCCTGCCGCCCGCAACTCGATCTCTAAAGTCTTCCCGAGCGAGCCCGCCACGCCTGCCGCCCGCAACTCGATCAGGGGCTCTAAAGTGTTCCCGAGCGAGCCCGCCACTGCTTCCGCGCGCAGCTCGATCTCTAAAGTGTTCCCGAGCGAGCGCGTGGCGCCTTTCGGGATTGGCGGCGGCTGGCGCGTGACCCAGCTCGCGATCGCCCTCGCCCTGCTCCTGCTCGTCGCCGCCGGCACCGCCCGCGCGCAGGGCTCGCTCGGCGGGCAGCGCGCGGGAACGTCGTCGGCCACGTTCCTCCGCATCGGCGTCGGCGCGCGCGCGGTGGGCATGGGCGAGACGTTCGTCGCGGTGGCGAACGACCCGAGCGCCATCTACTGGAACCCGGCCGGACTCGCCTCGCTCCAGCGCCGCGAGCTCTCGATCTCGCACGTCCAGTGGCCCGCGGACATCGCCTACGACCACGTCACGTTCACGCTGCCGTCGCGCCGGTTCGGCGGCTCGTTCGCGATCCAGGCAGGCCTGCTCGGCACGCAGATCGACGAGACCAGCGAGCTGCAGCCGTTCGGCACCGGGCGTTCGTTCTCCTACACCGACTTCATCACCGGCGTCGCCTACTCGCGGCGCTGGACCGACAAGCTGCTCGTCGGCCTCGGCGTGAAGTACGTGCACGAGGACCTGGGCTCGCAGGTCGGCGGCCCGACCACGTCGGCGTTCCTGTTCGATGTCGGCTCCATCTACTACTTGGGAATCGGCAGCGTGCGCATCGCCACCTCGCTCACGAACTTCGGCTCGGCGCTCCGGCCCGAGGGTTCGTACACGTCGCCGTACGACGGCACCACGTCCCAGTTCGACGCGTTCGATCCGCCGCTCATGTTCCGCTATGGCGTGGCGTTCGAGCCGATCGAGAACGACACCCAGCGGCTCACGACCGCGCTCGAGGTGAGCCAGCCCGCCGACAACGAGCAGTTGGTGAAGGCCGGCGTGGAGTGGATGTTCCGGCACACGTTCGCGCTCCGGAGCGGCTACAACCTGCGCGCCGATGCCATGAAGTTCTCGGCCGGCACCGGGTTCAGCGGCGACTTCGGCAACTTCCGCGGCGTCATCGACTACGCCTACACCGACGGCGGCCCGCTCGGCTCCGTGCACCGCCTGTCGCTGGGGCTGAGGTTCTGATGCGCCGGGTCCTCGCCCTGCTCGTGCTCGCATCGCTCGCGGCGATCCCGCTCGGCTGCGGCGGCTCGTTCGAGCTGCCGACCGAGCACCCGAAGCAGATCGTGCCCTCGGACCAGAGCTACGCGATGCTGGCGACGTGGAAGGGCATGGACGGCGTCCAGGACCTGATCATCACCCAGGGCCAGGGCAACCAGCTGTTCGTGCTGTTCAATCACGGCGGCAGCGGCCCGTCGTCGGTGTCGCGCGGCGAGGTGAAGCTCTACCCGCTCACGAACCCGAACCCGATCGGGTCGCCGTACTTCGAGCCGATGCGGTCGTTGTTCAACCCGGTGGCGATCGCCGCCGGGCGCAACGGGCTGTTCGTGCTCGACCAGGGTGATTCCTGCGCCGCGAAGTTCGACGTCGTGCGCGGCACGTGCGAAGCGGACTTCGATACCACGAACGGCAGGACGGCGCGCCGCAGCCAGATCTTCGACTACTCGTCCACCTGGCGCGTGCGCGAATACGGCCTGGGCGGTGGCGACACGATCACCACGTTCACCGACACCACCGTGGCCCAGCCCTACGGCATCTCCGTGGACGACGCCGGCCGCGTCTACGTGTCGTGCATCGCCGTGTTCCTCGACTCGCTGCAGACGAACAAGAGCATCCGCACGCGCAAGCACGTGAGCCGCGTCTACCGCTACGTGCGCGGCCAGCGCTATCCGGGCGTGCTCGACGAGAACATGATCGGCACGTCGACCTGGTACCGCGACAGCACGTGGAAGCTGCTCGACGGCTCGGGCGCGAGCTCGGTCGCCGACCCGCGCGGCATCTTCATCCCGCACGTGGGCGTGGACCCGATCTACGTCGCCGACCGCGGGAACAACGCCGCCAAGGCGGTCTCGACGCAGATCGACGAGCTGCCGCTGCTCAAGGTGGACGGCCAGGAGACCGGCGCGAGCTTCAACAATCCCGAGGGCATCGCGGTGGACCTGGCCGGGTTCTTCTACGTCGTGGACCGCGGCAACAAGCGCGTGCTGCGCTACAGCTCGGCGCCGGCCTCGTTCGTGCAGCGCGTCGACGCGGAGCTGAACGCCGACGGGCTGCCGCTCGCGGACCCGATCGGCATCGCCGTGGACGACTCGCTCGCCTACATCGGCGACCGCGGCCGCGGCGAGATCATCCGCTACAAGAGGCGCCCGTGAGCCGGCGCGCGCTGCTCCTGCCGTTGGCGTTCGTGGTGCTGCTCGCGGGCGCCCGCGTGCCGCTGGCGGACGAGGCCGATCACCTGCCACCGGGCCGGCCCGCGGCCCCCGCGCCGCCGGACCCCAGGCCGGCCGGGAAGAAGGCGCGCGGCGCGGTGCCGAACGCCGCCGCGGCCGACACGTCGGTGCGCGTGTTCGTGTCGCTCATCTCCGGCCGCGACGAGGCGGGCCGCGACCTGAACCTGATGAGCATCAACGTCACGAATTACGGATTCATCGGCAACAACTTCACCGCGCGCACGCCGTCGATGGAGTACCCGGTGGGCACCGGGCACGAGCACCTCGTGCGCGGCGGCCTGTGGGTGGGGGCGCTCGCCGCCGATGCGAACGGCGCATTCATCGGGGTCACCACGGCCGCGAAGGACGGGTTCACCGGCGACGCGGCCGCCAGCGCCACCGAGTTCTCGCCCGAGGGCGATCACATCGACGTGCGTTCGTCGCTGCCGAACAATCGCCGCTACTCGCCGCTCGCGGTGAGCGAGCGCGACCTGCGCTCGGACTTCGACGACCTGCTGCCCAAGCGCGCGCAGAACAACCGCGAGGACCACCGCCCGCTCGGCGTCGTCGTGCACCAGGAGAACTACTCGTGGTCGTTCGCCGACTACCGGCACATGGTGTTCTACCACTTCTCGATCCGGAACACCGGTGCACCGCTGCGTAACGTGTACGTGGGGCTCTACAACGAGCTGGCGAGCGGACCCAAGAACAACTTCTCCAACTGGCCGCCGAGTGGCGCGTGGTTCAGCAAGAAGCAGATCGGCTGGGTCGACTCGCTGAACATGTTCACCGAACGCTACTGCCAGAGCGTGCCCATCCCGGGGAACTGCTTCTACTCGATCACGCCGGAGATGGTGGGCTACAAGCTGCTCGGGATCCGGCCGGGGAACCTCTCGGACCCGGACAAGCAGATCACGATGCAATCGTGGAATTTCGCACCCGGCAACGCCGACCGCGACGAGGACACCGAGCTCTACGCGCTCATGAGCTCCGGCACGAAGACGAGCCTGGTGCCGATCCCGCCCGACCTGGCGCCGCGCGACGGCGACCCGGTGGAGCTGGTCACGGTGGGACCGTTCGCGCAGGTCAACCCGGGCGACACCATCCAGGTCGACTTCGTCTACCTGGGCGGGAACACCGACGCCGAGCTGGATAAGCGCGCGCACACGGCGCAGCGCGCCTTCGACCTCGACTACCTCGTCCCGGTGCCGCCGCCGTCGCCGCGGTTCAAGGTGGTCTCGCGCGAGTCCGCGGTGGACTTCTACTGGGACGATTCCCCGGAGGCTTACGAGGACCCAACCAGCCCGACCAAGAAGGACTTCGAGGGCTATCGCATCTACGCGGGCTCGGGACGCGACGACCTGCGGCTGCTCGCGCAGTTCGACCTCGCCGCCTCGCCGCACGACACGACCGGCTTCAACACCGGTCTCGATGCGATCAAGCTCGCCGCGCCGCAGGTGATCGACGGCGAGACGTTCCAGTACAAGTACACGGTCGCGAACCTGAAGAACGGGTTCAAGTACTTCGCGGCGGTGACCGCGTACGACCTGGGCACGAGCGAGATCGAGTCGCTGGAGAGCGGGCTCACGCAGAACGAGGTCATGGTCGTGCCGGCGCCGCGCGCGGGCGAGCGCGGCCAGGGCGTGGTGGTGTTCCCGAACCCGTACCGCGTCGAGGCGGTGTGGGATCACGGCACGAACGTGCGCAACCACTACCTGTGGTTCGGGAACCTGCCCTCGCGCTGCACGATCCGGATCTACACGCTGGCCGGCGACCTCATTTACGAGACCGATTTCGACGGCGCCACGTACGACGGCAGCAGCGCACGCGGCATCTACGACCCCGCGAGCGACCTGCCGGGCACGTTCTCGGGCGCGTCGTTCGGCTGGGACCTGGTGACGCGGCGCGGCCAGGCGGCCGCGAGCGGGCTCTACCTGTGGTCGGTCGAGGATCGCGCCACGAGCAAGCGCCAGGTGGGCAAGGTGCTGATCGTGAAGTCGGACCGCGAGGGACTGCAGTGAAGCGCGTCCTGCTGCTGCTCGGCATCCTCGCCGGCGTCGCCGCGCTCGGCGTCACCGCCGGCTGCGGGCTGACGAAGAAGCTCACCGGCTCGCCGCACGCGAACCAGGCGCCGCACACGGTGCTGTTCGTGAACGGCGCCATCGACACGGTGAACCACGTCGTGCACCTGTACTGGTTCGGCAGCGACGTCGACGGCACGATCTCCGGGTTCGAGTGGCAGATGAAGAACCCGGTGGCGCCGGCGGACACGGCGTGGCACTTCACCCCGCGGACCGATTCGCTGTTCGTCGTGCAGGCGCCCCAGGGCTACACGAACCCCGTGTTCTCCGTACGCGCCATCGACAACGTCGGCACGCGCGACCCGAACCCGCCGCGGCAGCTGTTCGAGTTCAGCAACCAGGCGCCCACGGTGCGGTTGGTGCAGCGGCCGAACCCCACGGACACCACGTTCGCGTCGGTGACCGTGACCTGGAGCGCGACCGACCTGGACGGCGATGCCGGCAGGCTCACGTTCCTCGTGTGGCTGAACGGCGACGAGGCGAACCCGGTGATCACCACGAGCACCACGTTCACCATGCCGAGCAGCAAGTTCGAGGTGAACGGCAGCGTCACGACCGGACCGCGCAAGCTGTTCGTGCGCGCGATCGACGACGGCGGCCGCGCCGGCCCGGCGGACAGCGCGAGCTGGGTCGTGCGCCGCGCCGTGGCGGGCACGCGCGCGCGGCTGCTGATCGTCGACGACTGTCCTCGCTCGAACGCCTCCAACCTGCGGTTCGACACGCTGTACTCGAACAGCGTCGCGCGCGTCGGCATCCCGGCCGACCAGTACTCGATCCTGCGCCTCGACACGACGCAGCCGTTCAAGTCCGCGGCCGACATCCGGCAGACGTTCGACCTGTTCGAGACCGTGGTCTGGTACCGCGGCAACGAGACCACGTTCAGCACGCTGCTGCAGATGGCGGAGCCGGGGATCGCCGGCTACCTGGACGGCGGCGGGAAGTTCTACCTCGACGGCCTCTACCTGATCAGCGGCCGGAACGCGAACGGACCGCTCTCCGACAACTTCGTGCGCACGCACCTCAACAGCAACGGCATGGTGCAGGCGTTCACGACCACCACCACGTTCGCCGATTCGTCGATCGGCTTCGGCAATACCGGCGGCTCGAGCGTGTTCCTGCCGCACGTCGATGTAAACGGCACGATCGGGCGCGATTCGATGTACGTGAAGCAGTTGTTCGTCGTGCGCTCGGGCGAGGCCGGCGGGCTGCGCCAGTTCCAGTTCAACGATCGCAGCCAGGTCGTGCTCTGGGGCGCTCCCGGCACGCTGACGCCCGACCTCGGGGACAGCACCGCGGTGGGGATCAGCGTGCCGCAGCCGAACAACGGCCTCGCGATCGTCGTGTGCGTGCCACCCGGCGCCGCGCAGCCGGCCGTCGGCGCGGGGAACGTGGCGGGGTCCGCGGCGCGCTTCATCACCAACATCTATCGCCACCTCGGCCTCGACGGGCCCTGAGTCCCGCGGCCGAAGCCGGTGCGACCGTGAGAAATCGCGTCGCAACACTTTACTGGCCCAAGCGCCAAGTTCTCCTGAGGGAGATGATCTAGTTCTCCAACAGTAGACTTTGGGCCAGCGCGGTATCACACGCGACCGCTGAAGTGGCCCCGAAACCGGCCAGAAACGTTGAAATTCCTTCGACTTGTCAGGCTTTGTTGGTATCCTACGCCCGGTCAAGACCCGGTCACCTCCCCCACGGAACAACCGTCGTTTGCTGCCGCGCGGGCGCCAGCGGGCTCGCGCTCGAGGAGGCCCTGCCAGCAGACCCGCCAGACCCCCCAGATCGCGTTTCACATTCGGTTTGTCCACCTGCAACGAGGGGATCACCCATGAGCAAGATGTTCACCCGTTTCCTGGCGGTCGCCGCACTGGTGTGCTCGGCTGGCGTCGCCTCGGCGACGAAGTTCCCGAACGCCACGTGCCCGGATTCGGTCACGATCCAGCAGATCCAGGACATCACGCATGCCTGTCACCCGGCGACCGGCGACACCGTGGCCGGCGTCTCCGGGGTCATCATCGGGTTCGACCCCATCGCCACCGGTTTCGACGCCTACATCCAGGACCCGGCCGGCGGCCCGTTCTCGGGCATCGACTTCTTCACCCACAGCGTCAACACCAAGGTCGCGCCCTACAACTTCGCCATCGGTGACCGCATCGTGGTCGAGTTCGCCGCCACCGCCGAGTTCAACAGCGCCAGCGAAGTGCTCGCGGCGAACAACAACTTCGGCGCGCCGAACTTCATCGTGCGCAAGGTCTCGTCGGGCAACGCGCTGCCGCCGTTCTTCGTCGGCACGACGACCCAGTTGAACCAGCTGTCCACGAACACGTTCTTCGAGCAGTACGAGGGCTGCCTGGTCAAGATCAACGGTCCGTTGAACGTCGTGCGCACGTCGCTCACGGGTGGAATGCAGACCAACTCGTTCCTCGTCATCAGCGCCGGAGCCCCGAGCGATTCCGTGTGGATCGACGGCGGCAAGCTCACGTCGTTCGCGCCGCCGCCCGTGGGCACGAACATCGTCAGCGTGCAGGGCATCGGCAACCAGAACACCGGTACATTCGGCTACCGCATCATGCTGCGCGACGGCAACGACATCGTCACGTTCACGCCTCCGAACGTGTCGGATGCCTACGCGCTCACCGACAACACCATCCTCGTCAAGTTCGACCGCAACGTCACCGTGGCTTCGGCGCAGAACATGTCGAACTACTCGCTGGCGTCGTTCGGCACCGTGAACTCCGCCGTCATGTCGGGCACCGATGCGGTCGTGCTCAACATCACGAACGGTCTCGGTCACGGCGACCTCGAAACGGTCACCGTCAACGGCGTCGTGGGCCTCGCCTCGGGCGCGGCCATGACCACGCCGCAGTCACGCACGTTCGTCAACGGCATCCTCACCGCCGAAGAGGTCCAGCGCGCGGACCCCGACTCGCTGGCGGCGACGAACCCGCCGTGCCTCGACCGCTCGCGCTTCGCCGGCGGCGGCGGCCAGATCTCGCAGGGCAACGTCGGCACCCGCGCCACGATGGCGGCCACGGTGGCGGCGCGCTACGGCTCCATCTACTACATGATGGATCCGGGCAACGTGAACCGCGGCGGCATCGCGGCGTTCGCCCCGCCGGCCGTGCTCACGATCGGCAACAAGTACCGCCTCGTCGGCCAGGTGCAGGAGTTCTTCGGCGAGAGCGAGTTCTCCAACATCATCGACGCCACCGACCAGGGCGCGTCGAGCGTGCCGGCGCCGAAGCTCATCTCGGTGAAGGTGGCCGCGCAGGACACGTGCGACTACACGAACACGCTGAACGACGGCGAGAACTACGAAGGGCGCCTCGTGACGCTGGGCGCGGTGAAGGTCGTGCAGCGCTTCCTGACCCCGCCGACGAACGGCTTCCACGTCGCCGACCAGAGCTTCCCGGACACGATCTTCGTCGAGAACTTCAACGGTGTGCTGACGCCGCTCAATGCGCCGGCGGTCGGCCACGTGGTCCGTCTCACGGGCGTCGTGCACTACTCGGGCGGCAGCTTCCGCATCGTGCCGCGTGCCTACAGCGACATCATCGACCTCGGCGTCGCCGGCGTCGGCGGCCCCGGCGGCCGTCTGGCGTTCAGCGTCGCGCCGAACCCGTCGCGCAAGGCCACGTTCTCGTTCACGCTGCCGCAGGATGCGGACGTGGACATCGGCATCTACGACGTGGCCGGTCGCCAGGTCGCGTCGGTGTTCAAGGGCACACTGCCGGCCGGCACTTACCAGCGCGATTGGTCGGGCGAGATGTCCGACGGCCGCCTGGCGAACGCCGGTGTGTACTTCGCCCGCATGAACGCAGGCGGCATGTCGAAGTCGCTGCAGACCGTCTTCCTCGGTCGATAGCTCCAGCGGGCCGCTGATGGGACGGCCGGTCGCCCTTCGGGGTGGCCGGCCGTTCGCATTCAGGGAAGCCTTGCGGGATGATCCGGGCGGAGAATGCCTCGGGCCGCGGTTTGCGGGCGGTCCCGCGCCTCCATATGATGGCCGGGAATCGGCTCCGACCCAGTCAGGGAACCCTCTGCCGGCAGTGCCGCATCCGTCACAGGGCCGCCCGCGGAGCGCTGTTCAAGACCCGGAGAATGCCTGCCCGTGTGCCCCCAGACCGTCCCGTCGTGCCGGTGTGTCAGTGAATCGGCCGTCGAGATGCCCAACCTCGTGCTGCCCCAGCACGCCAACGTCCACGGCACGGTCCTGGGCGGGATGGTCATGCACTGGATCGACATGGCGGCGGCGCTGGTGGCCAACCGCCACAGCCGGCGACCCGTCGTGACCGCGGCGTTCGACGAGATGGCGTTCCTCGCCCCGATCCAGATCGGTCAACTGGCGCTGGTCAGGGCGAGACTGACGCTCGTGGACCGCAGTAGCATGGAGATCCGTGTGGACGTGCACTCCGAGGATCTGCTCACCGGCGAGCGGCGCGACACGGGCACCGCGTACGTGACGTTCGTGGCGCTCGATCCGGTGACGAAGCGGCCCACGCCGGTGCCGCAGCTGGAGCTGCAGACGGACGAGGAACGAGCGGAGCATGCGCTGGCGCTCGAGCGCCGGCGACTCCGCCTGGAGCGACGCAAGGCGCGCGGCGCACAAGGAGGAATGTGATGGCGATCTCGATCGTGGTGCCGCAGCTCGGCGAGAGCGTGGCCGAGGGCACCGTGGCCAAGTGGCTCAAGGCCGTGGGCGACAAGGTGCGCAAGGAAGAGCCGCTGGTGGAGATCCAGACCGACAAGATCAACGTCGAGATCCCGTCGCCGGCCGAGGGCACGCTGTCGAGCATCCTGGTGCCCGAGGGCACCACCGTGCTCGTGGGCACCGAGATCGGCCAGATCGGCGCGCTGGGCGAGGCCACGGCAGTGCCGGTCGCTGCCGCCGCCGCGAAGGCCGCTGCCGCCGTGAGCAGCCCCGCGAAGGCGGCCGCGGCTGCGAGCCCGCCCGCCAGGCCGGCCGCGGCGCCCGCTCCGGCGCCCGCGGCGGTCGCGACCTATGCTCCGCCGCCTTCCAACGGCAACGCGCAGACGGTCGAGTCCGGCGAGGGCCGCAACCTCTCGCCCGCGGTGCGGAAGATCATGCGCGAGCAGAACGTGTCCATGGCCGAGCTGGGAACGATCGCCGGCTCCGGTGTGGCCGGGCGCGTGACCCGCGACGATCTCCTCGACTACCTCAAGCGGCGCCTGACGTCGGCGCCGGCGATCGGCACCGCACCCGCGCCGGCCGCCGCGCGGCCCGCGGCGCCGGCGGCGAGCGCCCCGCTGCCCTCGTTCCTGCAGCCGGCCGCGACCGGCGGCGGCGCTGCGGGCCCGCGCGAGACCTCGGTGCCGTTCACGCGCGTGCGCAGGGTGATCGCCGAGAACATGATCAAGGCCAAGCACACGGCCGCGCACACGCACTGCTTCGACGAGTGCGACATGAGCGCGATCGTGGCGCTGCGCAAGGAGTGGGCGCCGAAGCTCGAGGCGCAGGGCATCAAGCTCACGTTCATGCCGTTCTTCATCAAGGCGTCGGTGTTTGCGCTCAAGGAATTCCCGTGGGTGAACGGCTCGGTGGCGCCGCAGGGCGACGCCATGGTGCTCAAGCACTACTACAACATCGGCATGGCCGTGGGTCGCGACGAGAAGGGGCTCATCGTCCCGAACTTGAAGGACTGCGACCGCAAGAACCTGGTGCAGCTCGCGAACGAGGTGAACGACCTCGCCGCGCGCGCCCGCGCCGACCGGCTGGGCCCGGACGACATCCAGGGCGGCACGTTCTCGATCACGAACGCCGGCGTGTTCGGCGCCATCAACTCGTCGCCCGTGATCAACGTGCCCGAGGTGGCGATCCTCGGCGTGCACAAGATCGTCGAGCGCCCGGTCGTGCGGAACGGCCAGATCGTGGTCGCGCCGATGATGAACGCGTCGATCGGCTTCGACCATCGCGTGGTCGATGGTGAGCTGGCTGTGAAATTCCTGCGCCGCGTCTGCGAGCTGCTGGAGAAGCCCGAGCTGCTGTGGTTCCACGCCTGAGGGGCCTCGCTTGATCGACACGCTCCACACCTGCGCATTGGGCCCGACCCGGTATCGCGACGGGCTGGCGCTCATGGACGCGCTGGTGGCGGCTCGGGCCGCGGGCGAGACCGGCGACTGGCTGCTCTATCCCGACCACGAGCCGGTCCTGACCGTGGGCCGGAGCCCGAGCGAAGGGAACGTTCGCGTGGACGCCACGACGCTCGCGCGCCACGGGATCGAGGTGGTGGAGGTGCCGCGCGGCGGCGACGTGACGTGGCACGGACCCGGCCAGCTCGTCGGTTACCCGGTGGTGCAGCTGGATCGCGTCGGCCGCGATCTGCATCGCTGGTTGAGGGTGCTCGAGGACACGCTGATCGCCGCGCTCGCGCGCTTCGGGCTCGAAGGCCGGCGCGTGGCGGGGCGCACCGGCGTATGGCTCTCGGAGACGGAGAAGATCGCGTCCATCGGCGTCGCCGTGCGTCGCTGGGTGGGCTACCATGGCTTCGCGCTCAACGTCGCGAACACGCTTGATGACTTCGCGCTCATCCACCCGTGCGGCTACCGCGATATCCGGATGACGTCGATGGCGGACCGGCTGGGTGCGGGTTCACCCCCGCTGCACGAGGTTCGCTCGGCCGTGACCGCGGAACTGGGCCTGAGACTTGGCTTTCAGGTGGTGGCGGAGCATCCGCCGGGTGACGTTTGGACCGTTGCGGGCATCGCACGAGTGGCCGATACATCCAAGCAGTGGGCCGCGGGAGAGACCTCGCAGCCGATCCAAAGGAGTGTTCGATGGTGACGTTGACCGAGAGCGCCAGCCGCAAGCTGACCGAGTTGCTGGCGCAGCAGCCGCAGCCGGTGGCCGGGCTGAGATTGAGCGTTCAGCAGGGCGGCTGTTCGGGCTACTCGTATGGGATGTCGTTCGCCGAGGCCGAGCGCCCCGGCGATTGGGTGGGTGAGTTCGGTGGCGTGAAGGTGTTCGTCGATCCGGAGAGCGCCTCGGTGCTCCAGGGCGTCGAGGTGGACTGGGTCGAGACGCTGCAGGCCACCGGCTTCGCGATCCGCAACCCGAACGCGGTCCGCTCGTGCGGCTGCGGCAAGTCGTTCGAGACGCATTAATCATGGGTCTCGAATCTATGGGTCTCGGATCATGGGTCTCGAGTCATAGGCCTCGAATCATAGGTCTCGAATCATGGCTCTAGAATCATGGCTCTAGAATCATAGCTTTCAAGTCATAGCTTTCGAATCATAGCTTTCGAATCAAAGCTTTCGAAGCGGGAGAACACGCGTGCGCATCGAATTGTTTTCGGTCGAGGAAGCGAACCGGCTGGCGGCCGAGATCCGGCCGCGGCTCGAGCGACTCGTCACGCGGAAGCGCGAGTTCGATGCGCTGGAGCGGCGCATGGGCATCCTGCTCGTGGCCACGTCCGGCGCCGGGCCCGATAATCCCGACACGCGCGAGCTGCGCTCGCTCGAGGAGAAGCGCCGCCGTCTCGGCGAATCGCTCGGCAAGGGCGTGCAGGAGCTGCACGCGAAGGGCGTGGTGGTGAAGGACGTCGATCGCGGCCTCGTGGACTTCTACTCGCTCATGGGCGACCGGCTGGTGTTCCTGTGCTGGCAGGTGAGCGAGCCCGAGGTGTCGCACTGGCACACGCTCGAGGACGGATACGCGGGCCGGCAGCAGATCAAGGAAGCCGGACTGGAGTGACATGACGCTGGTGGCGGGGCCCCCGCAGACGGGGCCGAGACCGTTCGCCGACTTCGTGGCGCTCGACGCGGAGACGATCCGCGAGCGCACGTGGGCGGCCAAGCGCAGCCTGGGCCGCCGCGCCGTGATCCTCGGCCATCACTACCAGCGCGAGAGCATCATCGAGTTCGCTGATTTCCGTGGCGACTCGTTCAAGCTCTCGCAGCTGGCCGCGGCGCAGAGCGCCGCGTCATTCATCGTCTTCTGCGGCGTGCACTTCATGGCCGAGTCGGCCGATGTGCTCGCCCAGCCGCACCAGACCGTGATCCTGCCCGACCTCAAGGCCGGCTGCTCCATGGCCGACATGGCGTCGCTGGACGACGTCGAGGACGCCTGGGACCAGCTCGTGGACGAGCACGGTGACACGTTCACGCCGATCACGTACATGAACTCGAGCGCGGCGCTGAAGGCGTTCTGCGGCGCCCGCGGCGGGGTGGTGTGCACGTCGAGCAACGCCCGTGCGGCGCTGGAGTGGGCGTGGGCCCGCAAGCCCCGCGTGCTGTTCTTCCCGGACCAGCACCTGGGGCGCAACACCGCGTTCCGCATGGGCGTGCCGCTGGAGCAGATGGCGGAGTGGATCTGGCGCGCGCCGAGCCCGCGCCAGGTGAACGCCCGCGCCTTCGCGCCGTCGACGAAGCTCGTCCTGTGGCGCGGGTTCTGCAGCGTGCACACGAAGTTCGACCTGCGCCTGATCCAAGAGGTCCGCGCCGACGATGCACACGTGAAGATCCTGGTGCACCCCGAGTGCCCGTTCGACGTGGTCCAGAACGCCGACCTCGTGGGCTCGACGGAGTTCATCATCGACCAGGTGCGCGCAGCGAAGCCCGGCTCGAGCTGGGCGATCGGCACCGAGATCCATCTCGTCCACCGGCTCGCGCTCGAGCATCCCGAGCAGCGCATCCGCTCCCTGCAGAAGAACGTCTGCCCGTGCGCGACCATGAACCGCATCGATCCCGCGCACCTGCTGTGGGCGCTCGAGAACCTGGCCGCCGGCCACATGGTGAACCCGGTGCGCGTGCCGGACACCGTCAAGCGCGACGCGAAGCTCGCGCTCGACCGCATGCTGGCGCTGCGCCCGGGCGCCGATGCCGCCCCCGTCGAGAGAGATTGAATTCATGAGCGCCAGCGAAGACCATGGCATGAGCGCCAGCGAAGAGCCTGACATGAGCGCCAGCGAAGGGCCCGACATGAGCGCCAGCGAGCCTGAGACATCCCTGGTCAGCATCGGCGAGCCCGGCAGCACGCACGACGTGGGTGTCTACGGCGCGCCGCGTCCCGCCGTGCCCGAGCGCGTGCCGCTCGCGCCGCGGACGAAGGGCTGTGCCTCGGGCGCCGGCAGCCTCGGCGCGGTCGAGCCCGGCGAGTTCCGCCGGCTGCCGCCGTGGCTCAAGATCCAGCTCCCCGGAAGCGGCGAGTACGCGGAGACGAAGGCGCTGCTCAAGGCGAACCGCCTCGTCACCGTGTGCGAGGAGGCGCGCTGCCCGAACCTCGGCCACTGCTGGGCGCGCGGCACGGCGACGATCATGATCCTCGGCGAGCTGTGCACGCGCCGCTGCGGCTTCTGCGCGGTGGCGCCCGGCAGGCCCAACGGCCACGTCGATTGGGACGAGCCGCGCCGCGTGGGCGAGACCGTGGCCGCGATGAACCTGCGCCACACGGTGATCACCTCGGTGGCGCGCGATGACCTGAAGGACGGCGGCAGCACGATCTTCGCCGAGGTGATCCGCGAGATCCGCAAGCGCTCGGGCACGGTGATCGAGGTGCTGATCCCCGACTTCCGTGGCCACGCCGACGATCTCCGGCGCGTGATCGATGCGCGGCCCGAGGTCATCAACCACAACATCGAGACCGTGGAGCGCCTGCACCCCGTCGTGCGGCCGAGCGCGCGCTACGACCGCTCGCTCGAGCTGCTGCGCCGCGTGGCCGATTCGGGCACGGAGATCAAGGCGAAGAGCGGCATCATGGTGGGCCTGGGCGAGACCGACGCCGAGATGACGCGCACGCTCGCGGACCTGCGTGCGCACGGCTGCCAGCTCCTGACGATCGGCCAGTACCTGCGACCGTCGAAGATGCACCTGCCGGTCGTGGAGTACGTGCACCCCGACCGCTTCGCCGCCTGGCGCGACGAGGCGCTGGCGATGGGCTTCGAGAGCGTCGCGAGCGGCCCGCTCGTCCGCTCGAGCTACCACGCCGACCTGCTCGCCGGCACGGTGAAGCCAGGCGAGGCGAGCAAAGCCGGCTGAGCTCGGGCCGCGCGGAGAAGCCGCGCGGCGTCACCGGTAGAGCGACTTCACCGCGCCCCAGGTGCTGTGGCGGGATGCCACGGCGCCGACGCCCGCGC